>Ga0209985_10000026_pt1 | contig 170995 bp, 178 predicted proteins | sample NOAtaG_FD_187305 | JGI IMG/M metagenome (GOLD analysis project Ga0209985, IMG submission 187305) | Freshwater lake microbial communities from Lake Erie, under a cyanobacterial bloom - NOAA_Erie_Diel6S_1000h metaG (SPAdes) (version 2) | ecosystem: Environmental > Aquatic > Freshwater > Lake ... | reverse complement strand
AGCACAGGTGTACCGCCGGCACGGTCTTGACCGCGTCGAGCACCCGGTTGAGCGACGAGGCCGCCCACTCCCATTCGTCGGGCGCGCCCGGCAGGTTCGCCTCGTCCAACTGGATGATGTCGGCATCGATGTGGCGCACCTGCTCGGCCAGCACATCGGCGATGGCGTGCGCCAGGGCGGGCGTGTCCTTGTAGTGCTTGTTCATCAGCATCTTGGCCAGCATGTGCGGGCCGGTCACGGTGAACTTGAAGGGCTTTTTCGTGAGCACCCTGGCCTGCCGGCAGGCCAGCGGCAGGTCCAGCGACCCGCTGCCCAGCGGTCCTTCGACCACGCCCGGCGGGCGGGTGCGGAAGCGTGTGGCCTCGGCGTTGCGGTAGGCGATGCGCTCCTCGAAGCTCATGCGGAAACCCACGCCGTCCATCGGCCGCACGAAGTACTCGATCATGCCGTTGGTTTCCGGGTGATTGATGTCGAAGCGATAGAGTTCGCCGTCGCACACCACATCCACGCCCGCCTCCTCCTGGGTGGCGATGACCACGCGCGTGGCATCAATCAGGGCCTGCTCGGACGGCGCGGCCACCAGCCAGTCCGGGACGGGGTACGAACCTACAACGGTGGTCTGGATGCGCGGCATGCTGTTCTCCCTTTTTGGTTTGTTGGTACTGGAAATCCTAGCATATGTAACCGTCTCGTTACATAGCCGATGGCGACGCCGGCGGATTCGACGCCTGCAGGACCATCCATGCGAGCGATTTGACTCTGTATTTTGCGGCGGCGCAATATGGCGGGCGCGGGCAAGCGTCCGGGCCGTTGATCGGGTTTAACCGTTCAGTTACACTGACCCTTACCCCCAGGTGCAAGCCGGCGGGTCTTTCTCCACCCACCGGCGACATGCCAGAGACGCGGCCGCACTACCAGACATGACCCGCATCACCAGCGTCGCGATCGGTCGGCGGGATTACCCGCTGGTCGGCGAATTCAAGTTCTTCAAGTCGGGGGCGCGACCGACGCTCATCGTCCGCCTCACCGATACGGACGGACGGCACGGCTACGGCCAGGCCGTGCCGGTCGAGACCTGGACCTACGAAACCGTCGAAAGCGTCGAGAGCACCCTCGCCCGATACCTGGCCCGGGTGGTGCTCGGCGCCGAGCCCGCCGACCTGGCCGACGTCCACGCGCGCATGGAGCGCGCCATCCGCCCCTCGTTCTCGGTCGGGCAACCGCTCGCCAAGGCGGCCATCGACCTTGCCTGCCATGACCTGTGGGGCCGGCAGGCCGGCAAGCCGGTCAGCGAACTGCTGGGCGGCGCGCGCACACGCTCGGTCAGTCTGTCCTGGACCATCAACACCACGCGCCTGGATGAGGCGGAACAACTGCTCGAGGCCGGGCGCGCCCTCGGCCACGACAGCTTCAACATCAAGCTCGGCCACCCGCAGACGCCGCAGCATGACCTTGACCTGGTGCGCATGGTCACCCGCTTCGCGCCGGGCGGCTTCCACTGGTGCGACGCCAACACCAGCTACGACATCGATACCGCGCTCGCCCAGGCGCCCAGGCTGGCCGACCTCGGCGTGCGCGCGCTGGAATCGCCGCTGCCACCCAACCGCATCCGCGACTACCAGCGCCTGACAAGACAGGGCGCGCTCGCCATCCTGATGGACGAAGGCATCGTCTCGCCGGTCGAGGCGGCGGAATTCGCGGCCCTGGGCATGATGAACGGCATCGCCATGAAGGTGGCCCGCTGCGGCGGCCTGTGGCCCGCGGCGCGCATCATCGAAGGCATGCGGCGCGACGGGCAGCTCCTGTTCGCCTCCGGCCTGACCGACCCGGAACTGTCGCTGGCCGCCTCGGTGCATCTGTTCGCGTGGGCCGGCCTCGAAGTCCCGGCCGCACTCAACGGGCCGCAATACCTGGCCGAACGCGGCACCAGCGACGCCGGCTTTCGCGCTCGCGCCGACCGCGTGGCCGTGCCGACCGCACCCGGCCTGGGCATCATCCCCGATCCCGCCGCCCTGCAAACCCTCACCACCGTGGCAAACGCATGATCCGGCTCTCGCCCATCTTCGGAATCCTGGTCTTTCTCGCCGTCTGGGAACTCGGCGTGCACCTGTTCAAGGTGCCGCCCTATCTGCTGCCCCCGCCCACCCGGGTGTTGGGCACCTTCATCCAGGAGTTTCCCAAGCTGCTCTACCACGGCTGGATCACCACCTATGAAATGCTGCTCGGCTACGGGATGGCGGTGATGATCGCCATTCCGCTGGCCATCGGCATCACCTCCTCGCACCGCTTCGACCGCTTCATCACGCCGCAGCTGCTGTTCTTCCAGGTGGTGCCCAAGGTGGCGGTCGCGCCGCTGTTCCTGGTCTGGTTCGGCGTCGGCACCACGCCGAAGGTACTGGTAGCCTTCCTGATCTCCTTTTTCCCCATCGTCATCGACGCGGCCGTCGGCCTGCGCTCGATGTCCTCCGAGATGACCGACCTGGCACGCTCGATGGGCGCGACGCGCTGGCAGCTGTTCGCGCGTTTCCGCCTGCCGACTTCCCTGCCATATCTCTTCAGCGGCCTCAAGGTTGCCGCCACCCTGGCGGTGGCAGGCGCGGTCGTGGGCGAGTTCGTCGGCGCCGACAAGGGCCTGGGCTACCTGCTCCTGGTCACCAACTCGAACATGGAAACCGCGCTGATGTTCGCCACCATCGTGGCCCTGACGATGATCGGCCTGGTGTTCTTTTACGTAGTGGAGTTCCTCGAAGCATTCCTGATCCCGTGGCATGTGACCCATCGCATACGCGAAGGGTCGACAACGATGTGATTACAAACCCGAAGGAGACGACATGAAAGCGAAACTGTTGTTGATGTTGGCGGTTCTGGCATTCGGCGGCCAGGCGCTGGCGCAGGCCAAGCTGGAGAAATTCCCGTTCCGTCTGAACTGGACCCTGTACGGCGAGCACGCGCCCTTCTTCGTCGCGCGCGACAAGGGCTTCTACGCGCAGGAAGGGCTGGAAGTGGAAATCCAGGAAGGCAGCGGCTCGACCACGGTATCGCAGCTGGTGGCATCCGGCAACAGCCCGGTCGCCTATGTGGACGCGGCCACGATGATGCGCGGCGTCTCCAACGGCATGCCGATCCGCGCCGTGGGCGTGACCCTGCAGCAGAGCCCGATGGCCTTCATCTATCGAGCGGACGCGGCCCGTCCGACCAAGATCTCCGAGATCAAGGGCAGCCGCATCGCCATGACGGCCGGCGACGCCAGCCTGGCGATCTTCACCGCCTTCATGGGCAAGCTCGGCATGAAGGTGGAGGACGTGCAGGTCATCACGGTGGCCAATCCGCAGGGCAAGGAGCAGGCGGTGCTCAACAAGCAGGCCGATGCGCTCTTGGGCTACTTCATGGACCAGGGGCCGCGCATGCAGTTGCAGACCGGCGTCAAGATGGGCTGGACGCGCCTCTACGACATGGCCGGCGTGACCACGCTGTCCTCGGCCATCATCGTCAACAACAACTGGGTCAAGGAGGCCAGGAACCAGGACCTGCTGCGCCGTTTCCTGCGCGCCTCGCAGCGCGGCTGGCAGCACAGTTTCGACAACCGCGCCGAGGCCGCCGAGATCTTCCGCAAGGCCGCGCCGGTATTCACCCAGGAAATCGCGCTCCTCGAAGTCGAGGGCACGATGAGCATCATCCGCACCGAGCGCACCAAGGGAAAGGCGATCGGCGTCTCGGACATCGGCGACTGGCGCGATACCCAGGACCTGCTGGCGAAGTTCGCCAAGCTCAATCCGGCCTCCGACCTCAACACCTACTTCACCAACGAGTTCCTCTCCGAGGCTCCGTACCTGCCGAAAAAATAATGGCATCCGACGCCTACATCCGGCTGGCCAACGTCGGCAAGGTCTACAACTCCAAGTCCGGGCCGGTGGAGGCCTGCGGCGAGGTCGATCTCGACATCCGCCGCTCGGAATTCGTCGCCATCGTGGGGCCGAGCGGCTGCGGCAAGACCACCATCCTCAAGATGGTGGCCGGGCTGCAGCCCTATAGCTCGGGCACGATCACCATCGACGGCAAGCCGGTGGCCGGCCCGCACACCGATGTAGGCATCGTGTTCCAGGACGCCATCCTGCTCGACTGGCGCAACATCCTCGACAACGTGCTCCTGCAGGTCGACATCCGCAATCTCGACCGCAGGCACTATGAGCCGGTGGCGAGGAAGCTGCTCGAGACCACCGGGCTGTCCGGGTTCGAAAACCACAAGCCCTACGAATTGTCGGGCGGCATGCGGCAGCGGGCTTCCATCTGCCGCGCGCTGGTGCACGACCCGCCCCTGCTGCTGATGGACGAGCCCTTCGGCGCGCTCGATGCGCTCACCCGCGAACAGATCGCCATGGACATCCAGCGGGTCTGGATGGAAAAGCGCAAGACGGCGCTGTTCATCACCCACAGCATTCCCGAGGCGGTGCTGCTGGCCGACCGGGTGGTGGTGATGAGCCCGCGCCCCGGCCGCATCGTCGAGATCATCGATGTCGACCTGCCGCGCCCGCGCCGCCTCGACCGGGTGCCCGAGAAATTCAACGAATACACCGGCCGCATCCGCGACATCTTCAAGGCGCGCGGCGTGCTCGCCATGGACTGACCCCGGCCATGCCCTCTTCCGCCAGCGCGCCGCAATTCTCGATCCGCGCCATCGAGCTGCTCGAACGCCCGGTGGTCTTGCGCCTGCCGTTCCGCTTCGGCGTGGTCACGCTCACCGCCTGCCCGCAGGCCTTCGTGCGCGCCACGCTTTCGATGGCCGACGGCCGCACGGCCACCGGGGCGGCCGCCGAGATGATGGCCCCGAAATGGTTCGACAAGAACCTCGCGCTCTCCAACGAGGACAACTTCGACCAGCTGCGCGCGGTGCTGCGCATGGCGCGCGACGCCTATCTGGGCGAGGCGGCGCCGGCGACCGCGTTCGGCCACTTCGCGCGGCACTACGCGGCCCACCAGTCGGCGGCGGAACGGGCAGGCTACAACCCGCTCCTGGCCAACTACGGGCCGGCGCTGATCGACCGTGCCATCCTCGACGCGGTCTGCCGTCATGCGTCTGCCGATTTCTATAGCGCCATGCGGGCCAACCTGCCCGGTATCGGCCCGGGCCTGCCCGCGTTTGCCGGCATCGATATCGAAGGCTTCCTGGCCGGCCTGACCCCGGCAGCGAGCATCGCGGCGCGCCATACCGTCGGCATGGTCGACGCCATCACCGCGGCCGACCTGGGCGAGCGGGTGGGCGACGGGTTGCCCGAGACCTTCGAGGACGTGGTGGCTTTATACGGCCATCGCCACTTCAAGCTCAAGGTGGGCGGCCACCTCGACGCCGACATCGCGCGCCTGGAGGCCATCGCCGCGGTGCTCGACCGCGACCCCGCCCCCTACCACGCCTCGCTCGACGGCAACGAGCAGTATCCGGATGCCGCCGCGGTGCTCGAACTGCTATCGCGCATGCACGCGCGCCCGGCGCTGGCGCGCCTGCTGGCCTCGATCCTGTTCGTCGAGCAGCCGATCAACCGCAAGAACGCCCTCGAGGCGGATTTCCGCGCCACGCCGCTGGGCCTGCCGGTGATCATCGACGAGTCCGACGGCACGCTCGACACCTTTGTCGAGGCGCGCGCGCGCGGCTACGACGGGGTGTCGTCCAAGTCCTGCAAGGGCGTCTACAAGTCCGTTCTCAATGCCGCGCGCTGCGCGCAGTGGAACCGGGAGGAAGGCAAGCCGCGCTTCTTCATGTCCGCCGAGGACCTCACCACCCAGGCCGGGCTGGCCGTGCAGCAGGACCTCGCGCTGGTGAACCTGCTGGGTATCACCCATGTGGAGCGCAACGGGCACCATTACGTGAACGGCATGGCGGCGCTGCCGCGTCATGAGCAGCAGGCCTTTCTGGGCGCGCATGGCGACCTGTACGAGGATTCGCACGGCGCGGTGCGCCTGGCCATCCGCGACGGGCGCATCGCCATCGGCTCCCTCGCCTGCGCGGGCTACGCCAGCGCAGCCATGCCGGATTTCGACACTATGCGGCCGCTCGCCCCGGGAGAGACCTGAATGCCGCCCTCGTCCGTGCCGGGCATCGCCGGGCTGGGCCTGGTGGGCAGCGCCCTCGCCGCGAGGCTGGCGGCTGCCGGCCACCGCGTGCTCGGCTTCGACATCGATCCGGCGCGCGCGGCCCTGCTCGAGGCCGCGCGTCCCGGCAGCGCGCGCGACAGCATCGCCAGCCTCGCCGCCGATTGCGACTGCCTGCTGATCGCGGTATTCGACGACGCCCAGCTGCGCGCGGTCACCTCCGCCCTGGCCGCCGCACGGCCGCGCCGGACAGCGCTGGTGATCTGCATCACCACCGCGCTGCCGGCCACGCTGGTCGAATGCGGCGGTGCGTGCGCCGCGGCGGGCATCGCCTTCGTGGAAGCACCCATCTCCGGCTCGAGCGCGAAGATCGCCGCCGGTGAAGGGCGCATGTTCGTCGGCGGCAGCGCCGCCGACATCGAACGCGCCACGCCGATGTTGCAGGCCGTCACGCAGCACCGCAAGGTGATCGGCGCGCTCGGGCAGGCGGCCGCGGCCAAGCTGTCGACCAATCTGGTGCTGGGCTTGAACCGGCTGGCGCTGGCCGAAGGCATGGCGCTGGCCGAAAGTCTCGGCATCGACCGGGCGCGCTACCTCGATCTGCTGCTCGATTCCGCCGCCACCTCGCGCGCGGCGCAGGAGAAGGGGCCGATGATGGTGGCGGATCATTACGAGCCGCCGGTCGCCACCGTCGCCCAGCACGCCAAGGATGTCGGCCTGATGCTGGAACTTGGCCGCCAGAGCGGCCAGAAACTGCCGATGTCGGAATTGCACCGGGACCTGCTGGCGCAATCCATGGCGCGCGGCGACACCCATCTGGACAACGCAGCGGTCATCCGCACCCTGCGCGCATTGCGCGAACGCTGAAGCGCGCACACCGCGCACCCGCCCGACGAGGAGAATCGCATGAACGCACCTGAACGCCTGTCCCGCACGATCGCCCTGCCGGTCGCCGGCGGCCGGCTCGAAGACTTCCAGCTCTCGGTGCCGAGGAACTTCCCGGCCCTCAAGAGCGGCGCCTTCAACCGCGTGGCGTATTCGGCGGCTCATGTGGTGGCCGATCCGCTGGCCGAGCAGGACCCGTGGATCGATTGCGCGATCGACTGGGATGCCACGCTCGACTTTCGCCGCGACGTCTGGCGGCTGGGGCTGGGCGTGGCCGAGGCCATGGATACCGCCCAGCGCGGCATGGGCATGGACTGGCCCACCTCGCTGGAACTGATCCGCCGCTCCATCGATGCCGCCAGTGACATCCCCGGTGCCTTCCTGGCCAGCGGCGCCGGCACCGACCACCTGAAGCCCGAGGACGCCCGGTCCGTCGACGACGTGATCCGCGCCTATGAAGAGCAGGTGGCCGCCATCGAGAAGCTCGGCGGGCGCATCATCCTGATGGCGTCGCGCGCGCTGGCCCGGGTGGCCGCATCGCCCGACGATTACCACCACGTCTACGACCGCATCCTGTCGCAGGTGCGCGAGCCGGTGATCATCCACTGGCTGGGCGAAATGTTCGATCCGGCGCTGGCGGGCTACTGGGGCGATGCCGACCACATGCGTGCGATGGACGCGGCGCTGGCCGCCATCAACCGCAATGCCGCGAAAGTCGACGGCGTGAAGGTCTCGCTGCTGGACAAGGACAAGGAGATCGCCATGCGCCGCCGCCTGGCCGCCGGCGTGAGGATGTACACCGGCGACGATTTCAGTTATCCGGAACTGATCGAAGGCGACCAAGCCGGCTACAGCGACGCGCTGCTGGGCATTTTCGACGCCATCGCCCCGGCGGCCTCGGCGGCGCTTTCCGCGCTCGGACGGGGCGACCAGCGCGGCTTCCACGAGATTCTCGCTCCCACGGTGCCGCTTTCGCGCCACATCTTCAAGGCACCGACACGTTTCTACAAGACCGGCGTGGTGTTCATGGCCTACCTGAACGGCCAGCAGGGCCACTTCATCATGGTCGGCGGCCAGCAGAGCACGCGCTCGATTCTGCATCTGTCCGAGCTGTTCCGCCTGGCCGACCGCGCCGGCCTCTTGCGCGACCCCGACCTCGCCTGCGCGCGCATGCGCACCGTCCTTGCGATGCACGGCATCGCCTGACCCAACCCCGGAAACCGCATGATGAAATCCTTGCTCAAGCGCATCTGCACCACGCTCGCGATGACACTGGCGGCCGGCGCCTTCGCACAGCCCTACCCCAACCGGCCGGTCAAGGTGATCATCCCTTTTCCGCCCGGCGGCACGCTCGACATCGTCGGCCGCATGCTGGCACAGAGACTCGGCGACGCGCTGGGTCAGCCATTCGTCGTGGAGAACCGCGCCGGCGGCAACGGGTCCATCGGCGCGGTCGCGGTGGCCAAATCGCCCAATGACGGCTATACGCTGCTGTTCAACGCCTCGACCTTCGTCACCGGGCCGATCGTGCTGGCCACCCCGCCCTACAGCATCGCCGGCGACTTCACGGCCATTGCGCTGGTGGCCAAGGCGCCGCTGTCGGTGGCGGTCAACCGCAATCTGCCGGTCAAGGACCTGAAGGACCTGTTCGCCTATGCCAGGGCCAACCCCGGCAAGCTCACCTTCGCGATCGGCTCGGTGTCCTCCGCCGGCCATCTGGCCACCGAATTGCTCAAGCGCGGCGGCGGCGGCGACTACACCATCGTGCCCTACAAGGGCTCCACGCCGGCCTACCAGGACCTGATCGGCGGCCAGATATCCGGCTTCGTCGACCCGGTCCTGGGCGCCGTGCAGCACCACAAGGCCGGCAACCTGCGCATCCTCGCGGTCACGTCCTCCAACCGCCTGCCGACCTTGTCGGACGTCCCCACGGTGGCCGAGACCTTGCCGGGTTATGAGTTCACGAGCTGGTACGGCCTGTGGGGCCCGGCGAAGCTGCCGCCCGAGATCACGCAACGCCTTAACGCCGAAACCAACAAGGCGCTGGCCGGCGACATGAAGGAGCGCCTGCTTTCGCAGGGCATCCTGCTCGGCGGCGGCAGCGTGGCTGAGTTCGCGAAGTTCCAGCAGGATTACATCAACGACATGGCCAAGCTGATCGCGGAGGCGAAGATCAGGGTCGAATAGCCGTGGCCGCGCACACCGCCATCGTCACCGGCAGCTCATCCGGAATCGGCCGCGCGATCGCCGAACGGCTGCTTGCCGACGGCTGGCGGGTACATGGTCTCGATATGGCACCGGCCGCCATCGCCGCGGCGACGTTCACCGCCCACACCATCGATCTGACGCAGTCCGACGCCACCCGCGCGCTGGGTGAACGGCTGGTCGCAGCCGGCGCTCCCGCTGCCTTCGTGCACTGCGCGGGCGTCACCCGCCTGTCACCGTTGGGCTCCCTGCAGGACGCAGACGGTCAACTGCTGTGGCAATTGCATGTGGACGCATGCACCCGGCTGGCCGACGCGGTGATACCCGCCATGCAGAGCGTAGGTGCGGGACGCGTGGTGCTGATCGGCAGCCGCTCGTCGACCGGCATGGCCGGGCGCAGCCAGTATGCCGCCTGCAAGGCCGCGCTGGTGGCGCTGGCGCGCAGCTGGGCTGCCGAGGTAGTGACCGATGGCGTTACCGTGAACGTGGTGTCGCCCGCCGCGACCCTGACGCCGATGCTGGAGGACCCGGCGCGGGCCGCGACGCGCCCGCGCATGCCGCCGATCGGGCGCTTCATCGAGCCGCGCGAAGTCGCGGCGCTGGTGGCCTACCTGCTCTCGGACGACGCGGCGGCGATCACCGGCCAGGACATCGCGATTTGCGGCGGCGCGACCCTGCGCCGATAGGCGGGCCGCCGGTGGCAGGCGGCGCCCGCCGTTTTTGTTGCGCCTGATCAATAGCGGGCGCCGTGCGCGATGATAATCTGGGCATGTGAATCAGGCGCCCCAGGCGCGGAAAGGCAGGCCCCACCATGTACAAGAAAATTCTTCTCCCGATCGACGGTTCCGACATCGCCCACGCCGCGGCGCTCGACGGCGTGACGCTCGCCGCTGCCGAAGGGGCGCAGGCGGTAGGCATGTTCGTCACCGACCCGTACCAGATCATCTTTACCTATCCCGGCGACATTCCGATTGCCTACCCGAGCAAGAAGGAATACGAAGCCGACGTCAAGCGCATCGCCGACAAGCACCTGCAGGCGGTTGCCGACGCGGCCGCGAAGGCGGGCGTGAAATGGAGCCAGCTGGTGGTTTCAGCCAAGCTGCCCGACCAGGCGATCGTGGACACGGCCAAGGCGCAGAAATGCGATCTCATCGTCATGGGTTCGCACGGGCGCGGCGGCATCGGCCAGTTGCTGCTGGGCAGCGTCACCCACAAGGTGCTGACCCATTGCCACATCCCGGTGCTGGTGCACCGACCGACGGCGAAAAAGCGGACGGCGGCGAGCAAGGCCGCGCCGCGCAAGCGCGCCTGAGCCGCGCATTTGCAACCGGTGTGAAGGCCGCGCTGCGCGGTTGCGTGATTCAGGCAGGCGCGAACGGTTCCTCGATCGCCAGCCGGCGCGGAATCAGGCCCTGCTGGCGCGACCTGCGGATTTGCGTGTCGATGATGTCGCGGTCGGCCTCGATGCCGTAGGGCCAGAACTCCGCACCCATCACCGCCCGGGTGGATTCGGCCTCGGCCGTCATCCAGGACAGCATGACGGGCAGCGCCTGATGGATGGCGAGCCTTGCCCGGGCGCCGGAGGTCTTGACCACCTGCGCCCACTTGGGGATTTCGGCGCGGGTGAACTGCGCGAATTCCTCCGGCGCATCGCCGCCGGCCGTATGCGCGACGGATGCAGCGTCGCGCAGCCCCTGCGAAGCCGTTCGAGTTTGCCGGATAATGGTGACTCTCCCGCTCTCCGGATGGATGATGTCCAAAGCCGCCACTGCAAACCCTGCGGTTGCCACCATGGCGCAAGCCACGGTATTTCCCATCCTGGTGGCCCTGAGCGTCTGCCACATGTTGAACGACCTGATACAGTCGTTGATCCCGGCGCTGTATCCGATGCTCAAGGACGAGCTGCAACTCGATTTCGCGCAGATCGGCCTGATCACGCTGGCTTTCCAGCTCACCGCCTCGCTGTTGCAACCGACGGTCGGCGTCTACACCGACCGCAAGCCGCAGCCGTATTCCCTGGCCATCGGCATGGGCTCCACGCTGATCGGCCTGATCCTGCTGTCCGTGGCGCGCGACTACCCCTCGGTGCTGTTCGCCGCCGCGCTGGTGGGCAGCGGCTCGGCAGTGTTCCATCCGGAAGCCTCGCGGGTGGCGCGCATGGCATCCGGCGGGCGCTACGGCGTGGCGCAGGCGCTGTTCCAGGTGGGCGGCAACGTGGGCAGCGCGGTCGGGCCCCTGCTGGCCGCCTTCATCGTGCTGCCGCGCGGGCAGGGCGCGATTGCCTGGGTATCGTTGGCGGCGCTGCTGGCGATGGTGCTGCTCACGCGCGTGGGCATCTGGTACGCGGCGCGGCTGCGGCCGAGCCAGGCGGCGGTACGCGCCGCCGCCGTGGCGCCGCCGCCGGTGCCGCATGGCCAGGTGGTGTTCTACTTCTGCGTGCTGATGCTGCTGCTGTTCTCCAAGAACGTCTACAGCGCCAGCCTCACCTCCTACTTCACCTTCTACCTGATCGAGCGCTTCCACATTCCGGTGCAGGCGGCGCAGGTGCAGCTGTTCATCTTCATGGCGGCGATTGCCGCCGGCACGCTGATCGGCGGCGCGCTTACCGACCGCATCGGCCGGCGCCCGATGATCTGGATCTCCATCCTGGGCGCCCTGCCCTTCACCCTCGCATTGCCTTTCGCCAACCTGTTCTGGACGGCGGTGCTGACCATCATCATCGGCATCCTGATGGCCTCGGCGTTTCCGGCCATCCTGGTCTATGCGCATGAATTGCTGCCGGGGCGCATCGGCCTGGTGTCGGGCATCTTCTTCGGTGTCGCGTTCGGACTGGGCGGGCTGGGCGCCGCGGCGATGGGGCATGTTGCCGACCTGCGCGGCATTGCCTTCGTGTACCAGCTTTGTTCCTACCTGCCGGCGATCGGCCTGGTCGCCTGGTTCCTGCCGGACCTCTCGCGCCAGGCACCGGCGCGCACCTGATCGCGGCAGCCGAAGAATCCACCGAACCTGCGGCCGTCCGCGTGGCGGCCCGACAAAGGGAGTCCCATGCAAGCAAGACGAATCCTCATCACCGGCGCGGCCGGGCAGATCGGCGCGGCATTGCGGCGCGGCCTGAAGGGCGTCTACCCGCTGCTGCGCCTGGCCGACCTCGCCCCGCTGGGCGACGCCGACGCCGGCGAGGAACTGTGCCGATACGACCTGCGCGACATGGAGGCGCTTGAAAAAAGCATGGTCGGTATCGACTGCGTGGTGCATCTGGGCGGGGTTTCCGTGGAAGACAGCTGGGAGAAGGTGCTGCCGGCCAATATCGAGGGTTGCTACAACGTCTTCGAGGCCGCGCGCCGCCAAGGCGTCAAGCGCGTGGTGTTCGCGAGTTCCAACCATGCGATCGGCTTTCACCGCCGCGAGAGATTCATCGACGACACTGTGGTGCCGCGGCCGGATTCGCGCTACGGCATCTCCAAGGTGTTCGGCGAAGCCGTCGGCCGCATGTATGCGGACAAGCACGGGCTGTCGGTGGCGTGCCTGCGCATCGGCACCTTCCGCCACCCCGACCGGCCGGATGAGGTGCGGCAGTTGAACTCGTGGATCAGCCACCGCGACATGGTGCAGTTGACGCGCCGCTGCATCGACCATCCCGACTACCATTTCATCGTCGTCTACGGCGTATCGAACAATCTGCGCAGCCGCTGGGACAATAGCAACGTGAAGTTCCTCGGTTACCGACCCGAGGACGATTCCGAGGTGTATGCGGCCGAGATCCTTGCGCGCGGCGTCAAGGAAAACGAGATCGCCGCGCAGTTCCACGGCGGCTTCTATTGCCCGATCGAGTTCTCGGGCGATACCGGCAGGATCGATTGAACCCAACCGCCCGCAAGCCTTTCGCCGGGCTGCGCGTCCTCGACTTCACCACCACCATCGCCGGTCCGCACTGCACGCGGCTCTTGGCTGACATGGGCGCCGAGGTGATCAAGATCGAGGCGCCGGAAGGCGACATGATGCGCAGCCGCCCGCCACTGCGCAACGGCGCCTCCAGCTATTTCGGCCAGCTCAACGCGGGCAAGAAAAGCGTGGTCATGGACCTGAAATCGGGCGCGGCGAACGCCGCGATCCATGCCCTGCTGGCCGGTACCGATATTCTGGTGGAAAACTTCCGGCCCGGCGTCATGCGGCGGCTCGGGCTCGATTACCCGGCGCTGGCCGCCGCCTACCCGCGCCTGATCTATTGCGCCATTTCCGGTTATGGCCAGACCGGGCCTTCGTCGCAACTGCCGGCCTACGCGCCGGTGGTGCATGCCGCCTCCGGCTTCGACCTTGCTCATCTGGGCTACCAGGAGGGACGCACGCGACCCGACTATTGCGGTCTGTTCATCGCCGATGTGGCCGTCGGCACCTATGCCTTCGGCGCCATCGGCGCGGCCCTGCACCAGCGCCATGCCGACGGGCGCGGCCAGTGCGTGGACTTGTCCATGCTTGAAACCATGCTCGGCTTCACGCTCACCGAACTGCAGTATGCGCAGTTCGAGGTGCCGCCGCCGGGCCGCCCGATCTACGGGCCGCTGGCCTGCGCCGACGGCTACCTGAACGTCGCGGTCGCGAGCGAGAAGAGCTTCCAGGGCTTCGCCCGGGCGGCGGGCCATCCGGAATGGGTGCACGACCCACGCTTTGAGAGATATACCGACCGGCGCCGCCACTGGGGCGAACTGATGGACCTGGCCGAGGGCTGGTCACGCACGCTGTCCAAGGCGCAATGCCAGGCAGTCTTCGACCGCTGCGGCGTACCCTGCTCGCCTTACCGGACGGTCGCTGAAGCAATGGCAGACCCGCAGATCGCGCACCGCGATGCCCTGGCCGAAGTGAACGACGCAGGCGGCTGCTTCCAGGTCCTCAACCCGCCGTTCCGCCTTTCCAACGCCGCGACCGGCGCCGGAAACCACAGCCCGGCGCTGGGGGAACACACGGTCGAAGTCCTGCGTGGCGCCGGGCTTTCGATGGCCGAGATCGCGGCCTGCGCCGCCGGCAGCGCAGCCATTTAGGAACGCTTCGCCGCGCAGACCGGCACGCAACCTGGGTGGAAAAGGCGTGCTGTGCGCCTACTTGTCGGTGCGCTCTTCCTCGACCGCCTTGCGCGCCTTCATGTTGAAGCGGCCGTCATAGATCGGCCGACCACCGGTCGACGGCCCCTGGTACTGCACGAACACCATCTGCCCGCCGGTTTCGGTGAAGAGTTCTTCCTCGTAGTGTGGGTCGGAATAGCAGAACATCGTGCCCGGGCCGTGGGTCTTGCCGCCGATCACGAAGGTGCCCTCGATGATGTACCAGACCTGAGCGAAGTCGTGCTTGTGGAAGGGGTGGCGCGAGCCCGGTTCGTAACGCACGATGCCGGCGTTGGGCTCGGTGGGATTTTCCGGGCGCGGATGGAACATCATCTTGCCGGTTTGCCCGGGCCAGCGGATGGTTTCCCATTCGTGTTCGTCGACATGGGTCACACGCGGCGGCTGGTGCGCCAGTTGGGTGGTAGCAATGTCGTTCATGGATGCCTCCTTAGCGGGTGGAGAAAATATCCTGCAATACGCCGCCGGCCCTAGGCCAACTTGGCCGCCTTCTTGATCTGCGTGAGCTTGACCATCTGCGGCGACTTCTTGTAGTGCGCGTCGAGCGGGTAACAGCCTGACACCATGCCGTTGCGCGGGCCGGTGGTGCAGTCGCTGAAAGTGCGGCACAGGCGCTTCCTCTGCATGGGCCGGCCGGCCAGCACGTCGGCGGGGAGGTCAGGATAGGCCAGCACCATGCGGCCCAGGCCCACCATGTCGGTCCAGCCTTCGCGCACCACCGCCTGCGCGACGTTGGGCAGGAATTCCTGCAGGTAGGTGTAGCCGCTGCCCATGAAGGCCAGGTCCGGGAACGCGCGCTTCAAGTCACGCACGGTCTCAAGATGGCGCATCACGCCGATCAGCGGATCCTCGGGCGGCTGGTAGCCGTCCGAAGGCGGATACAGCGCCGGTCGGGTGACATGCGGGTTGTAGTAGGGGCTGCCGAGCGTGATGTTGACGAGTTTGATGCCGAGGCTTCGCACCACTTCAAGGAAGGCACGCGTCTCGGCCAGATCCGCCCTCACGGGCGCGTTCTGGTCGGTACCAAAGCCGAACTGGTAAGGCCGCAATTGCGCGTAATCGTCCGGGACGCCGGCGCCGAGTTCGTCGGGCACATCGTGGTTGGGGTCTGGCTTGAAGGGCACGAAATCCAGTGCGGAGAGGCGCACACCCATCTCCATGCCCGGCACCTCGGCACGAATGCCGGCCACCAGGTTACGCAGGAAGCGCGTGCGATTTTCCAGCGAGCCGCCGAATTCGCCCGGACGGCTGCGCGCGGAGAGGAACTCGTGGCCCAGGTAACCGTGGCAATGCTTAAGGTCCACGAACTGGTAGCCGCAATCCCAGGCTCGCCTGGCCGCGACCACGTAGTCATCGATCAGCGCGTGGATCTCGCCGTCGGTGAACACATGCACGTCGGGCTTCAAGTGGAACTTGCGGTCGAGGATGGGATGCCGGTACAGGATGGAAGGCTCCATGCGGCCGTGATCGTTGGGCTTGCAGAAGCGCCCGGAGTGGGTCAGTTGCAGGCCGATCACCAGGCCACGGTCATCGCCCATGGCCTCGCGATGCGCCGCCACCAGCGTTTCGCGCAGGGCGGCGATGCTGGCCTGGTTGTCGGCCGTCATGGTCAGCTGGTTGGGATTGGCGCGGCCGTCGTGGCGTACCGCCACCGCCTCGCCGCCCCAGATCATCTTGGCGCCCGAGAGTCCGAAGTTGCGCCAGCGGCGGATGGTGTTGGGCGAGGGCTTGCCGTCGAGTTCGCCGTCCCAGCCTTCCATGGGCTGGATGGCGAAGCGGTTGCCTATGGTGAAAGGCCCTACCTTGAGCTCCGCACCCAGGGGCGACGTCGGGCCGGAGCCGACGATGTCGTCGCAGGGCATGGCAAGACCCAGGCGCTGCAGGTTGTCGCGAAAACCCGCAGCGGTCTGCAGGGACTTGATCTTGACGAAATCACCGAACTTCACGGCATGGGGCTCCCGCGGCCGCAAGTGCTGCGACCCGCATCAATTAACGAACTGGTTAATTATTGCCAAACCGATTGCCTGCGTCAATCCCGCGGCGCTGCATGTCGCCGCCGGTGCCGCTGCTAGAAGAACTTGTTGGGTTTCTGAAAGATGCCCAGCAACAGCGCGCCGTTGGGCGCGCTGGCGGTGTGCCGGCTACCCGGCGGCCGGAACACGAAGCTGCCGGCCTTGGCCTCGCCTTCATGGTCGACCAGGCTGCCCTCGAGCACCCAGGTCTGCTCGAGCTCCACATGCATATGGTCGGTCAGCACCGACCCGGGTGCCATGCGCGTCAACACGGTCTGCATGCCGGTGTCCGGATCGTGCATGAGCGTCTTGTTCTCGATACCCGGGAAGGGTGAGGGCACCCAGGGAATCGATTCCGGATCGACGTAGCGCGAGGACAGCGGGGCCAGCTTGTCCTGCAGCGTTTCAAGGCCGGGGGTTTTGTGTGCCATGCGGTTGTCTCCCTGCGGGTGGTGGGCTGGTTTTCAGTTTCCCCCAGTGTAGGCCCGCCTGCGCTTGTATTCCAGCCCCCCGCCAATGCGCCGCGCTACTCGGCCTTGGCGCCGATTTCCTTGACCACCCCTGGCCCACTTGTCGAGCTCGCGCTTGACCAAGGCGGCGACGGCTTCTCATTCACGCGGGCTGGCGCGGCCGCTACCGATAGCCTGGTGAACCGCCCCGGACTCCGGAAGCCATTCCAAGCCTTCTGCCGCATCCCCTGCTGAGCCGGTTTCGGACGATCGTCAGCCAATGAGGCCTTCCCGGCGACAGGCCCTTCTATTTCTTCTCGTAGGAATAGATCTTCTCGTAGATCCGGACCGTCGTGTTCGAGAGGTATGGCTCCATTCGTTTGGCACCTCGGGCTTGGGCGTATTCCGGAGTCTGGCGATTCTCGACAGCCTCGAAGTCATAGATCGCGACGAATTTCGGCTTTCCTTCCACTGCCCTGTAACGACGCGCGCGGACAAACCCGTCGACCGCGATGATCTCGGGAATGTGCTCGTTCGCATACCAGTCGAAGAGCTCCTGCTCCTTATCCGGCTCGACATCAGTCTCGACAATCATGATCATCTTCACGTCTCTAGCAGTCATCGCGTCCTACCCTTTCCTTGAAGTGTCTTGCTGCGCAGCGTTCGTCAGCGCTCGACTGATCGTTGGAACGTCCAAGACGTATCCGAACAGCCGATTGATTCGTACCAAGGCCTGCTGGTGCGCCTCCATGTCGAGTTGCCCACAGGCCTCTCCGGCCACGACGACCCAGTAGTCGTTCGCCATGGCATCCCTCGCGGTACCCTCGACGCAGCCATGCGTGGCGGTCCCGGCCAGCAGGAGCGTTTCGCGGCCGAGTTCCTGAAGAACCTGCTGCAATCGGGTCTTGTGAAATGCGCTATGCCTCGTCTTCAGCACTTCAATTTCATCTGCCCGGGGGCCGAAGCCGTCGTACCACTCGCTTCCCCAGTGGCCTTCGCGGCAAAGAAAATATCCTTCCGCGCCCCAGAACTTGCAGTCCGTGGCGTCTGCCAGAACCACTCGGATCCAAATGACCGGTACACGATTCGCCCGACAGATCGCAACCAGCTCCCTAGTCGAGCTGACCATCTTCTCGACCGCTTTGTTGAACTCTCCCAGCTTGTCGCCGTCCTGCTCCCACCGCTGCCTGATCCATCGACCGTTTGCGCCATCGGGGTGAACGAAGTCATTCTGCATGTCGATCACCAGCAATGCCGCTTTGGTGAAGTCGATGTGCTTCAACGTATTTACGTCTCGCATCAGAGGTCCTCTACTTGCCTAAGTAAGCGCTTTTCACGCGCGGATCGTTCAGCAACTCCTTCGACGACCCCTCCAATGTGACTTCACCATGCTCGAGCACATACCCCCTATCGGCGAGCTCCAATGCCAGGCGCAGATTCTGTTCCACCAGCAGGATGGTGATGCCTTTCTTTCGCAGCGCCAGGATCGTATCCGCCACCACATCTACGACGACCGGGGCGAGCCCCAGGGACGGTTCATCCAGCATCAAGAGGAGCGGGTGGCACATCAATCCCCTGGCAATCGCGAGCATCTGCTGCTCGCCGCCACTGAGGCTTCCCGCATACTGATCAACTCGCTCGCGCAACTTGGGAAAAAGGTCGAAAACCTCGTCCTTGGCGGCCGAGAGGCTCAACTCGTGCCTCTTGCTGGCCACATAGCTGAGCTCCAGGTGATCCAGGACGGTCATCTCCGGGAAGATCTGCCGCCCCTCGGGAACGTGCAAGAGACCGAGCTGAACGATCTGATGGCACGGCATCCTCGTGGTTTCGACACCGTTGAAGACGACTCTGCCGCTTGTAGGCTGGATGAGCCGCGAGATTGCCCTGAGCGTGGAGCTCTTGCCCGCGCCGTTAGAGCCAAGGATACAAACGATTTCCCCGCGCTCCACGTTCAACGAGACTCCGTGCAGGGCCGGGATCTTCTTGTAACCCGCATGCAGCGCATTGACCTCAAGCACGCTTGTACTCCTTGCCCAGGTATACCTCCACGACAGCGTCGGTCGCGGCGATTTCCGTTGGAGATCCTTCCGCGATCTTCTTGCCGGTATTCAGGACGACGATGCGGTCACAAGCGCTCATGACCACCTGCATGCTGTGTTCGACCAGGAGGATAGTGGTGCCGAGACTACGTATCTTGCCGAGCAGCGCGACGAGCTTCGCCCTTTCCTCCGGAATCAGTCCTGCCGCCGGTTCATCCAGCAGGAGCAGGGTCGGTTTCGCGGAGAGCGCGATGGCGATCTCTAGCTTCCGCAGATCACCATACGAGAGCTCATCAGCGATCACGTCGGCAAGATGATCCAGGTTCAGTTCACGCAGGAGCTCGTGCGCCGATCTCGCAAGAGCGTCTTCGTTGTCCCTGTACTTCGCCCAGGCAACGAACGAATGCCAGAAGTTCACCCTGTACGTACGATGGGCTCCACAGACGACGTTCTCCAACACAGTCAACTTGCTGAACACAGACGTAATCTGGAACGTCCGGATGATTCCCATCTCGGCCAGACGGTGCTCTGGCAGGCCGGCCACCGCCTTCCCACGGTAGACAATCTCTCCATTCGAGGGAGAGATTGCACCGGCAATGAGATTGAAGGTCGTTGTCTTCCCGGCGCCATTCGGCCCGATAAGCCCGACAATCTCGCCTTCGTTGACTTCGAACGTCACGGAGTCGACGGCCGCGAGCCCGCCAAACGACTTGGACAGGTTCTTGATGCTCAGCATCGCCGTGGTCATGCTGCACTCTTCCGATCCATACGGCTCGGCATACGGCGAAGGAGGTTGCGCCTGGAAAGGAATCCGACGATGCCATCGGGAAACTTGATGACACAGACGGCCAGGATGACACCGAATGCGATCAGCCTCAGCGCGCCCACTGGGCGCAGCAGCTCGAGCAACACTACGTAGATCACCGCGCCCACGATGGGTCCGAGTATCGTGCCCCGACCCCCGGCAGTAACCATGATCAGCATGGCCACCACGTAGTGAACACCGAAGACGTCCGGGGAGATCACGCGCATGTAGTGCGCATAGAGGACACCTCCCAATCCAGCCATTGCCGTGGAGATGACGAATGCGGCTAGTTTCGTGGTGAATACATCCACGCCGACCGACGCCGCCAGGTGGTCGTTCTCACGGACGGACACGAATGCTCGCCCCAGGCGACTTTGTCGCGTCACAGCGCAGATTGCGATGATGACGACCAGGAACATGAGGGCGAGATAATAGAAACTCCGCGCCGTATCGAAGCTGACCACAAGCTCCCCCAGACCGATGGGAGTCGGGGGCGGGATCCGGGTGATGCCCATCGGCCCGTTCGTGAGGCCAACCCAATGACTGCACACGAGGTGCATGATGCCACCGAGTCCCAACGTGACAATCGCGAACTGCGGTCCCTTGATCCGCAGCGTGGCAACCCCGATGACCAGGCCAACAGCAGCCGCCACGGTGACTCCGAGGAAGATACCGCTCCAAAACGAGAAGCCATATCGAACGGAAACTATTGCGCTGGCGTATGCGCCGATGCCGAAAAACGCGCTGTGACCCAGAGACAGCTCGCCGATGTAGCCAAGCGTCACGTTGTAACTCAGCGCCAGTATCGAGAAGAGCACGCAGAGGACCAAGAGATGGAGCAGGTAGTCGCTTCCCGTGAGCAGCGGCAGCGCCAGGAGGACGATTACTGCAAATGCATTACGAGATCCGCTCACTTTGCCCTCCTACCGAAGAGGCCTTGGGGCATGAACATCAGGACAACGATGATTGCGGCGTACCCGAACACATCTTGCAGGGCAGTCGAGATGTAGCCCGCACTGAGGGCTTCGATCAGACCCAGCGCGATGCCAGCGATGATTGCGCCCGGAATGCTTCCCAAGCCCCCTACGATGACGACGACGAAGGCCTTGAGGACGGCCCACTCACCGAGGGTTGGATAGATCGACACCAATGGACCCAGCAGAGCGCCGGCGCTGGCCGCCAGGCCGCACCCGAGGGCGAAGGTCGTCATGTAGACGCGGTCGACGTTGATGCCGCTCAGTGATGCTCCGTCAATATTCTGCGCGGTCGCCTGCATCATCTTTCCCAACCTGGTCTTCGTCACGAACAACCAGGCTCCGGCCACCATAAAGGCAGCGCACACCATCGACAGCAGTCGCTGCTCCGTCAGAAACACGGGGCCCACGTTGATCACTTTGTCGCTAAACGGGCTCGCGATCGTCTTCGGCTCGGCCGAGAAGAGGAAAAGGACACCGTTCATCAGGATAAGGCCCAATGCCACGCTGCTCATGAGCCCGACCACTTCATGTTGCGATCTGGTAGGTCTGAAGAACACGTAGTTCGCGAGGACGCCTATTGCGGCGACGACAAGAATCGCTACGGGAACTGCAATCAGGTAGTTGGTACCCATTGCACCAGTGACGATGTAGGTCGCGTATGCGCCCAGCATGTAGAACTCGCCGTGTGCGAAGTTCACGACCTTCATGACACCAAACACGATCGTCAAGCCCAGGGCAATCAAGACGTACCCAATGCCGTTTACCAGACCGTTCGTCACTTGCTGCAGCAGGATGTCGATATCAAGCATTGGTTCGCCTAGCTCTTCCTTGATCACTCGACGGCGTAGAGCTTTCCGCTCCTCACCTGGACGATGAAGCTCGTCTGATTCGCCTGACCGTTGCTGCTGAAGGCGACCGGGCCGCGGATCGTGTCGACCGGCTTGCCTTTGATTGCAGCCGCGATCGCGTCGTAATTCGTCGCCGAGCCGGCTCGATTGAGGCCTTCGGCAACCACTTCGATTGCCTGGCCAGCCATGCCTTCGATGTGGGAGGCAGGACGGTTGAAGGTCTTCTGGTAATGGTCCACAAAAGCCTTCGACCTCGGGTTGTCGATGGTGTCGACAAACATCACCACGCCGAGGACACCCTCCGATGCCGTCCCAGCCAGCTCGACCAGCCTCGGATTCATGTTGCCGCCAGCAACGATCTTGCCTTGGTACCCCATCTGCCGGAGCTGCTTCCAGATCGCCGCTGACTGACTGGTTTGACTCGAGATGACATAGACGGCATCCGGCCGCTGAGACCGAATCTTCGTCGCCTGAGCGACAAAGTCGTTTGCCGTCCGCTCGAACATTTCGGTCCCGGCGATCGTGATGCCGCACTTCTCGAAGATCGGGGGGTAGATGCCGAGCTCGAGGCGGCCCGAGTCGTCATTGTTCGCGATGATCGACAGACGCTTGATCCCCGATTTCTCGCAGACATAGCGACTGAACTTATCGGCCCGCATCTGATTGGTTTCGTTGATGCGGAAGAGCCACTTGTGACCCTCCTCCGTTATCTTCGGGTGCTGAGCCGAGACCACGACATGAAGGATTCTGTCCTTTGTGATTTCCTTGGTCGCCAACGCGACGGTGCTGATCATGGACGTGACTAGGACATCGACCTTGTCATTGGTGATTGCGCGGCGGGCCGCGCTCACCGACTCTTCGGCGCTGGCCTTGTCGTCGTAGGGAAGGATCTCGATCTTCCTGCCGCCGAGAACGCCACCGCGCGCATTGATGACATCGGCCATGGCCTTGGCGGCATCAACGTGGGTCTGGCCATCAAATGCTGCGGCTCCGCTCAGCGGCATGATGACGCCGATCTTCACGGTGCCTTGACCGAAGGCATAGCCATGAGCGAATGCAATACCCAGTGCCGCAACGGACAGATATCGGATAACCAACTTGATATTCATGTCTTCTTCTCCTGTTGTTTAGCTTCCCGGTGGTGCTACTGCAGCTTCTTCAGACTGTCGCCGGAACCACTCGACTCTATGACGGGCGCATCCTTCTAGGCGAAGGCATCAGCGACATGCTCGTCTTCGATGACCATTGCAGACCCCCGGCTCCTGACTCCGAAACCGATGGCCCGCGCACCAGACACCCGTCCCGGTGCTTTGACAGATCCCCGTTGCCGTCGTTCGTCAACCAGACAGCATTGCCACTGCCGCGATTCAGCGCCCACCGCTGGAGAGCGTGAATCCGATTCGTTGAAGACATGCCACTTCTCATGTTCTGGTGCGCCTCGGGTTCTCGGTCGGGGCAACGCGGTTCGCCGGTAGGTGCACCCGTCGGTGATCTGGCTTCCGCATCGATCTACCCCTTAACCTTTCAGATGCGGACCAGGCATCGCGAACCGGTCGGTCGTTCGCACGTATTCGACGCCGCCGGCGCGGCCGACGGGCTTCAGTTTTTCGATATCGATTCGGAATCTCTCGTGGGACGTGATGCAACTATCGTCGATGTGCCAGCACACGATGCTTCCGATGATGTGGTGCGTCTGGAAGGGCGGCTCGCCGATCAGGGTTACATTGAGCAGGCGGCATTCCATTGCGATCTTGGCTTCCTTCACGCGCGGTACCTTCACAATCGTGGATGGAACCGCGGTCAGCCCGGCCAATTCAAACTCGTTGACGTTGGGCGCGACCTCAGCACTGCTTTCATTCATGTTTCGCGCAATATCCTCGCTGACAATGTGAACGACGAACTCGCCCGTATTCTCGATGTACTTAGGCGTGTCCTTTGAGGCCCCCTCGCGCGGGCCGGAGGAGAACGCCAGGGTCGGCGGGTAGTAGCTGCTCGGTGAGAAGAATGAGAATGGCGCGAGATTCGGCACACCGTCCGGTGAGATGGTCGAGACGAATGCGATTGGCCGCGGCACGATGCTGTTGACCACGAGGCGCTGGAGTTGCTCGAGGGAACACTCGGAAGTGACAAATTTTGCCATCGAACGATCGTTCTTTTGGATGGAACTGTTGTTCTATATTATGCCTTTGGCAGATCCGAGTCAAGAGGGTTCAGCCATGCATTGGCGAGGTTTGTTTGTTCTTCGATTGTGGCCAGTATCGGCGCAGGAAGCCCCGCGAGCAGAAGAGCTTTAAACGCCCTCCGCAAACCCGCCGGGCGCAGGGCAAACCCGACAGTGCCTGGCGATCCAGGGTCTTGCCCATCCGTCCACGGCCAGACAAGTCGCCTCGAGGCTCGGCCTTACACGTCGCGGGCATAGGGATTTCAAACGGCCTCTGGGAAGCCCGACTGACGCATGGGTAGCCGGCAGATGTCGTCTTGTATGGCTTGGAACTGGCGGCTGCACCGTTGTCTTGTCATGATTCGGCCGGCCCATTCGGTTCGATTGGGGCTCGTTGGGTCTCGACATAGGGGTCGGCCCTGAATCCATCGGTATTGAGCCGACATGCGGCGGGGCGCCATCCTGGCTGCCGCGGTCAGCGCAGCCTCGGGCGCGGTGTCTTTGGCGGCCAGCGCGGCTCAGGTAGCGAAGTCTTGCCCCGCCTCGCGCGCCCGGCCTCGGAGTGGCGGCTTCGGCTCCAGGCCCAGGTGGGTGAGTATCTTCTCGATCACCGGCCGCTCGAGGATGGCCGCGATGATCTTCAGGTCCCCAGCGCCGCAGTTCGGGCAGTGCTGCATATCGATGTCGAAGACACGCTTGAGCAGCCGCGCCCAGCTGATGTGGTTTGGCCGCGCCTGAAGCGCTGGATCAGAGTGACGGAGCCGCTGTGGCCTTCGTCGGCCTTGAGACCGGCAGCCTGTGCGCAAGCCGGTGGCCGCGCACGAGTTCCTCGAGGCGCTGTTCGAGGCCGAGGTCAGCGGCCGCGGGACGCGCCGCGTGAGAACCGCTCTGCGGCTCTCCAACCTGCCGACCGGCCAGACCCTGGCGAACTTCGACTTCGCCTTCCAGCCGGCGATCGAGCGCAGCCGCATCGAGACGCTGGCGACCTGCGCCTGGGTGCGCAACGCCGAGACCGTGCTGATCCAGGGCACGCCCGGCGTGGGCAAGACGCACCTGGCGATCGCGCTGGGCATCAAGGCCGTCGAGCAGGGCTTCTCGGTGCAGTACTTCCGCTTCGACGAGCTGCTCAACGAGATGCGGAGCGAGCTGCTCGCCAGCTACGAGGTGCTGACCACGGCATTCCTCGACCGCCTGCTGCACAAGGCTCACGCGCTCAACATCAAGGGGCGCAGCTACCGGCTGCGCGATCTCGAACAGGCCGCCTCGATGTAGAGGCTCCGAACCGGCTCCCGAACCGACGCCTCGTAAAGGTGGTTGTCGCTTGACAGTTGCAGGCGTCACCGCCTGGTGCGTCGAGAAGGCCGACTTTCGCCTCGTGAAACCCGCCGGACATCCGGCCTGCTGCCCGTGCCGGGCCAGACGAGGGCGTTTGAATTTCCTATCCCCTGTTACACTTTGTGAACGATAGAAGAATAGTTTCCAAGTCAAAATGGCACTTTCATGCGCGTAGATGCTGTCGCGACCGGCATAAGCATCTTGGTAGCTCTAGCCGAACAGGATAGCTGGGGCATCACGGAGCTTAGCGAACGAATTGGCGAGCACAAGAGCCGGACCCATCGGCACGTTAACACGCTGGTCGAATTGGGCTTGGTCGCCAAGGACCCGGAAACCGCCCGATATTTCCTCTCCTGGGGGCTTGCAGAACTGCTTGCCACAGCGGGTCCTCACAATATTCTCCGCAAGCTTGTTCGGCCCGCGCTACTGAGGCTGGGTGGCAAGTGCCATGCTCGCGTTCAGTTCGCCATTCTGAAGGACGGCACAAACTTCGTCGTCGAGACCATTGATGGCAAGTACCCGATGCAGTTGCTGGAGAACGCCGGCACTCGGCGTCCACCCTATTATGGCGCGTCAGGGAAAGTGTTGATGGCCTATACAGACGCCGAGACACGCAAGATCCTCATTCCACCGAAGATGGAGCAATTTACACTTGACAGTCTCTCCGACCGTGTCGACTTCGAGAACAAGCTCGAGCCGATACGGCGAAACGGATTTGCCTTGAGCGACCAGGAAGCGGTGAAATGGATTAAGGCTCTTGCAGTTCCAGTGCTCTCTACAAGGGGCGCTCTGGTCGGCGCTCTGTCGGTTGCCTTGCCTGCACAGGAGTTCAAGCCCGGTACTCAGGCGACATTGCTGAAGCAGCTTTCGGCGTGCGCCAAGGAGATATCAGAAGCCCTAAGGCTGGATCTCGATGGAGCTAGCCGCGACGATTCGTGAAGGGTTCCATGGCATCGCTGGAAATCCCATTCTTCATCGGCAGCACAGTGTCCGGGAAGCCCTGCCGAAACTCGAAGCCTTTTTCGATGGCCGTTTCAATGAAGGCGTCCAAGTGCTCCAAGGCGCCAGGTTCCTGATCGTGAAGCACGATGACGTTCTCTGCCAACGTCATCTGAGAGTATGCGACCTCGGGCCAGCACGAATCCTTCCAATCGCCCGGCACTGAGGTCCAAAGGACGCAATCGTACCTCTTCTCCTCAAGATAATTCCGCGCGGCCACTGAGAACAGACGGTCGTCGAGAAATCCACCACCGCCAAACGGGCGGAACAGTTTTCTCTCGGGGAAGATTTCGGCAAGTGTCGAATCGGCGACCTCGATCTCGGCCACTTCCAACCTACGGTCCGAGATGCGGCCCAGCGGCGTCTTGTGCGAGTAGGTGTGGTTGCCGAGCCAATGGCCCTCTGCCACAGCCCGTTCGGCAAGGCGACGACACTGCGGGTCAAGAAGTTTCGATCCCACCAAGAAGAAAGTTGCCCGGATATCACGCCTCAAAAGGATATCCAAGACCTTATCGGTGATGCCGACTGTCGGCCCATTATCGAATGTCAAGGTGATCGACGAACGGCGTTCCATACGCTGTGATCCTTTCAGAACTCCGATGCCTTCCGCTTCATGCCGAGGGAGCCGGGGTTCATTTGATTGCCGACGTCGACCACCGACTTGACGGACCAAAGGAGCGCGGAGAACTCGTCGGTACGGCTTTCGAGATAGGGGTAGAAGCGTCCGATCTGAAGGTGGGCGCAGCCCCGCTCCGCGTAAAGGCGCGCCAAGTTCTGCCGAAGGGTGCTTACCGCGTCTCGCGCGGATACGTTCCTGTCGTGGCCTGGCAGGGTGAGGTATCTCTCAGGCTCGATGTATGTCTTGTGTATCTCATAGTGCGCATCCGGCCAGAAAAATGTCGGCTCGATGACGAGGCTGTTCCTGCCGGAGATCATGAACAGGTATCCCGCCCGGATTCCATGCTCCCGCATGACATCACGGTTCGACTCGAGAAAGGCGTTCGTGGCCGCCATGACGTCCAAGGCGCGGGAGTGAGGGACAAGAGCGTGCATGGGCACCCAGCGCTCCCCGTCGGCAGCCAGTATTCGATTCACAGGGCCGAATGGCTTGGCGCGTACGAGTCGCGGCAAAGCATCGCTGATGACCTCGCCGCGCTGGGACTCCACCATCTTCTCCAGGAGCGATCGTCGGTGATTCACTTCCGGGCTCGTCAACCCATCGACCGTCAGGTGGATCGTCCAGTGCGAGCTGCGCAGGTCGCCCCGTCCCTTCAGTGCCGAGAGCATGAGCTTCGTGTATTCCGGTAGCGTACGGGCTGCCGCACGAGACATGCGCAAGAGGTGACCGATGTCGGACTTGAGCCCCTCCGACGCGATACGAGCCTCAAGCAAGAAAGGATCAAAGGCGAAGCACTCCGTCGCGACGCCAGTGCGGGCGATCTTGCTCATGACAGAGAGCATGCTTTCGGCGGTGGCGAACCCAGCCGACAAGTAAGCCGTCGCCGGCGGAATCTGAAGCAATGCCAGCGTGATCTTGACCTTGACGCCCATTGCGCCGCAATCGGACAGGAACAGGCCGGTCAAGTCGGGCCCGTAGTTCCTGAAGAACGGGGTGGCCTCGAAGCGAGATGCGGAAGAACCGGTAGCTATGACAGAGCCGTCCGGTCTCAGTATCTCGAGACTCAACACGGAATCTGCGGCCGACCCGTAAGCGGCCGATCCGAAGAAGACGCTGTTTTGGCTTACCGTAGCGCCCACGGTCGCAAAGCGCCCCGAGAACGGGCCGTAGTACGGAGTCCTCAGTCCAAGTGGCGACAATGCTTGATAGAGGGACTCCCATGTAACACCCGGTTCAACAGTCACGTAAAGGTCGTCGGCGTTTATCTCGATAATCCGCGTGAGATGTGTCGTGTCGAGGATGACCGACCTCTGTTCATCCGGCAGGTAGCCCGAGGAGTAGCTCAGGCCGGCCCCCCTCGGAACGATGCTGAATCCGTTCCGCGCTATCAGGGTGACCGCCGATCTGAGTGACGCAATGCTCTTTGGGCGAATCACGAGAAAGCGCTCGCCGATCTCCGAGAAGATGTCGCACGAGTACAAGCTGCTGGCCTGGGGCGAAATGATTTCGTCGCCATCCAGGACACCTGAAAGCAGGGAGGCGAGTGCGGGTTGCATCGACCTGTCGTATGTGTTCTTTCTGCCGGAACACCTGTACTTTACAACGGAACTTTTGTTCCGTAAAGTTTCCGCTGATTGCAAGCGGGAGGGCGGGATGACACAGGCTGCGGACTACCGGGGTTACAACCATCACACAGCTGCCGACCCCGATCTGGAGTTAGCGTCGACCAAACAAGGGACGCCTTGTGGCGAGTTGTTTCGCCGATTCTGGCAGCCTGTAGCAATGAGCTCCAGGGTAACATCCACGCCGTGCGCGCTGGACATTCTCGGAATGAAGCTGGTTGCTTTCCGGACTCAGGCGGGCGAAGTCGGCCTGATGCATCGGCAGTGCGCTCATCGCGGCGCATCCCTTGAATTCGGCCGCGTCGAGTCGCGTGGCATCCGTTGCAGCTATCACGGGTGGTTGTACGACTGCCGTGGAAGACTGCTCGAAGCGCCGCTGGAAGGAGCAAATTCGCCGCTGTGTCGAACTGTCGATCAGGGTGCCTTTCCCGTCGTGGAAAAGGGCGGGCTGGTGTTTGCCTTTTTCGGCGCAGCAGAGGATCGGCCCTCCTTCCCGGACCTCGAGAGTCTGGCAATACCAGGCGACGAACTGTTGCCCTACGCGCTGCATTACCCATGCAACTGGCTTCAGGTTCATGAGAACCTGATGGATCCGCTACACGCGATCTATCTCCACTCGAAGATCGGCGAAACGCATTTCACGAAAGCCTGGGGCGAGATCCCGGCGATCGAGTATGTCGAGAGAAGCGGCAGGATCTACTATCTCGCAGCCAGGCAAATTGGAAGCAACGTATGGGTACGCCTCAATGAAGTGGCTGCACCGAACTTCGGCTTGATTGCCGGGCTCTGGGAGACCGGCAAAGACGAGTGCTATTTCGATCGCGTCTCCATTTCGCGCTGGACTGTACCGATCGACGACGAGAACTGCTGGATCATCGGGTTTCGCCATTTCCATCCCGATGTCGAGAAGCCGGGACAGGGGCTGGGAAGGCGCGAGCTCATTGGATATGATTCCGCCGACTCCTATGGTCAAACCGGACATAGGCCCTATGAGGAGATGCAGGCCAACCCGGGGGATTGGGAGGCGCAGGTTTCACAGGGCCGGATCGCCGTGCATGCGCTGGAACACCGCTGCACCAGTGACCGCGGTGTGGTTCTTCTGAGGAACAACCTGAAGAAGTTCCTCAGGCGAGCCCCGGGTGCGGAAGTCAATATTCTCAGGTCGCCGTCCCCGATAAACACCTGGACGAGCAACACCGTGATTCGCCTTCCGGACAGCGGGACAGCCCGAATCAGCGGCGAGTCACTCGTGAATATCATGAGACGTGTCGCGGAGATCATTCAATCCCACGACGAGGAATCTGGTGTGCAGCGCACAGAGAGCGTGCGCGATGAGTTGCGGACCGAGGTGTGGGAGAGATACGTTCGCTAGTGTCGTGAGTTAGAAGTTCGCAGACACCTTGTCCACGAACAGCGGGTCTGTGGAGAGCTTTAAGGTCTCCTGCCGGTGGGGCTGCAGGCCGCAGGCGCCGCCTTCAGAAAAACCGGTTGGGCTTCTGGAAGATGCCGAGCAACAGCGCGCCGTTGGGCGCGCTGGCGGTGTGCCGGCTGCCTGGCGGACGGAACACGAAACTGCCGGCCTTGGCCTCGCCTTCATGGTCGACCAAGCTGCCTTCGAGCACCCAGGTCTGCTCGAGCTCCACATGCATGTGGTCGGTCAGCACCGAGCCGGGCGCCATGCGCGTCAAGACCGTCTGCATGCCGGTCTCTGGGTCGTGCATCAAGGTCTTGTTCTCGATGCCGGGGAAGGGTGAGGGCACCCAGGGAATCGATTCCGGATCGATGTAACGCGAGGACAATGGGGCCAGTTTGCCTTGTTGCTCTTCAAGGCCTGGGGTTTTGTATGCCATGGTGGTGTCTCCCTTGGGGCATGGTGGAATTGCGCATCAAACCGCAGTGTATGCCTGCCCCATGCGGAATTTCCACCCCCGAAACGCAACTTCCAGCCGGACCTACTCAACCTTGGCGCCGGTTTCCTTGACCACCTTGGCCCACTTGTCGAGTTCGCGCTTGACCAGGGCGGCGAAAGCGTCGCCGCGCAGGTTGCTCGCCTCGAAGCCGATGTTGCGCAGCCTTTCCCGCACGTCCGGCGCATTGCCGGCACGGTCGAGTTCCTCGCGCAGTTTGGCCACCACCGGCGCGGGCGTACCCGCCGGCACCCAGATGCCGACCCAGGACTCGTCCTCGAAGCCGCTGAAGCCGGCCTCGGCGATGGTCGGTACGTCCGGAATCGCAGGGTTGCGCTTGCCGCTGGTGACGGCCAGGCCGATCAGCTTGCCGGCCTTGATCTGCGGCACCGCCGGCGGCAAGGCGGTGGAGGCCACATCCACCTCGCCGGAAATCGCCGCGGCCATCACCGGCGGAATGCCCTTGTAAGGCACGTGCAGAATCTGGATTTTTGCCAGCGACTTGAAGAGATACTCGGCAGACAGTTGCGGGGTGGTGCCGAAGCCGGGCGAACCGTACTGCACCTTGCCCGTCTTGGCGCGCTCGACCACATCCTTGAGCGACTTGATGCCAGTGTTCGGGCTGGTGACCAGAATGTTGGGCGCAGTGGCAAGCAGCCCCACGGGAATGAAGTCCTTCTCGGAGTCGTAGCCGTGCTGCGGGTACAGCCACGGCGTGACGGCGAAGGCGGTGGACGACACCAGCACGTTGTAGCCGTCCGGCGGCGACTTGACCACCGCCTGGATGGAGATCAGCGCGCCGGCGCCGGCGCGGTTGTCCACCACGATGGGCTGGCCCCAGTTCTCCTGGATCTTTTGCGCGAACAGGCGGCCGATCACGTCCTGCGGGCTGCCGGTGGACGCGGTGACGAACTTCACCGGCTTGGAGGGGTAAGGCTGGGCATGAGCCACACTCGCGAAGGCGACGGCGGCTGCGCCGATCATGGCGGCGGCCAAACGGGAGGTACGCATTTGGTTTATCTCCTGTATTCGGCCCGGGGCACGTGCGCGCGTGCCTGTCCGGGCTTGTAAGGGGCGTTCTCGCGCATGAAATTTCAATGCCTCATATCGGCGCGGCCAGCGCGGCCAGCGAGCGCTCGACCACCGCCGTCTGTTCTGTCGCCGGCGCACCGGCGACTTCGAGCCGGCCGATCTCCAGCGAGTTCTCGACCACCATGCGGCAGCGCTCGTAGCGGCGGCGCATGAAGTTGGCAAAGGCCTCGGGCAACGATGCGGCGCGTGCCACCTCATCGGCCAGGACGATGCCATCCTCCAGCGCCATGCCCGCGCCGGATGCAAGTTGCGGCGTGGTGGCGTGCGCGGCGTCGCCGATCAGGATGGCGTTGCCGCTCCACCAGTCGTGGCGCAGCAGGTGGCTTTCCAGCGGCCGGTAGATGATCGGCGATTGCGCGCAGAGGCCGGCACGGATGTCGGCCAGGATGCCGCCGTAGCCGGACAGCAGTTCGCGCAGCACTTCGTGCTGCGTCTCCGCGGGACGCCTCGGGTTGTCCGGCACGTGCTTGAGCAGGAACATGTACATCTCTTCCTGCGACACGGGCGTCAGGCCCACCTTGACCGGACCGCCCAGGAAGAAATGCCGCATGGAAATCCGTGGCGGACGCGGGATCACCAGGCGCCAGCAGGCCTGCCCGGTAAAGCCAGGCGCAGCGGCCTCGGGGAACAGCAGCTTGCGCATGCCTGAGAACAGTCCGTCGGCGCCGACCACCAGGTCCACCGTCTCGCTGCTGCCATCGGAAAATCGCACGCGGCTGGCGGTTCCGGCCGGTTCGATGGCGGTCGCGGTGAGCCCCAAGCGCACCGGTACGCCCAGTTCACGCAGGCGCGCCGACATGATCCCGTGCAGCGTGGGCCGCAGGATGCCGCCCGCGCCGGGCACGTCCGCATCGGGCAGCGGCGGGCTTTGCACCACGCGCAATGGCATGCCCTGCACATCGCACACCTGGATGCCCGCGTGGGTATGGCCCTCTTCCATCACCTGATCGAGCAGGCCGGCCATGCGCATGGCGCGAAGCGTTGAAGCGCTGATGGTGAGCCCGGCGCCGGCCATCTTCCAGTCGGCGGCGATGTCGATCAGTTGCACCTCGATGCCGGCGCTGCGCAACATGATGGCCGCCGACATGCCGGCCACGCCGCCGCCCACCACCAGGGCCGTACGCGCGGCGCTCATGTCAGGCCTTCCATTCGCCGATGCCGATGCCGGTGTACCAGTTGGGCACGGCGCGGTAGTAGTGCCGGTGGAAGTGCGCACCATCGGCCGCGCCCATGGCGGCCAACCACATGCGGATTTCCTCCGCCCCGTTGCCGGCCTCGTGCACATGCTCGGTCGAATACTTCACCACGCCTGCCGCATCGCCCGCCTCGAGCAGGCGCAGGAACTCGCGGTCGAAGGCCTCGTTGACCATGCCCATGCGCGGCGTGGCGAGGTCATGGCTGATGCCGCCGGTGGCAAGGATCGCGACGCGCTCCAGCGCGGGATACGTGCGCAAGGCACGGCCAAGCGCCACGCCGAACGCATGGCAGCGGCGCATCGTGGGCAGGGGCGGCTGCACGCAGTTGATGAGAATCGGCACCAACGGGATGTCACGCGCGACCCCGGCCAGCTCCAGCGGGGCCAGCACGCCATGGTCGAGCGTGAGTTCCATCGACAGCGCCGGATCGAAATCGCTTTCCATCAGGCGGGAAAGCAGGTAGGCGCCGAGCGCCGCGTCACCGGGCAGGATGCGCTTTTCCGCCTTCAGCCAGTGCTCCACCGGCGTCGGATACTGCGGCGCCGCGCCGATGCACAGGGCCGGCAGATTGTTGAGGAAAAAATTGTGCACATGATCATCCGACAGGACGATCAGGGCCTGCGGACGCGCCGCGGCGATGGCCGCGCCCATGGCACGAAAACCCGCGAAGATTTCCTCGCGCTCGGACGCGGCGATGGCGTCCGGAAAATTGAGCATCACCGGCGTGTGGCTGGCCGCATGGATGGCGACGATTTCGGCCATGTCAGTTCTTCCCGGCCAGGGCCTTGAGTGCACCCACCGAAACGGGTTCAGGGATCTTCATGCCGATGCAATGCGCGCGCAGCAGGTAGGGGTTGGCGCCGGCCAGGTACAGGGCGGCGACATCGTTGTCGCGGATCGCCGCGCGCGCGCGGCCGGTCAGCGCAAAGCGGTCGAGATAGGCCTCCTTGTCGCCCAGGTAGGCCGCGAGGTCGTCGGGCTTGTGGTGCAGTTCGAACAGCACCTTGTTGAGCCCATAGGCTTCCGCCGTGGGCATGTTCTGCAGCCAGTTGCTCATGGTGACTCCACCGGGCCCCGGATATGCCGGACTGCCGCAACGGCGGGCCGGCATTTCAGGGCGCGTTCATCCGATTACATAACGATATACTTCCGTAAAATACAAAACAAGTTCTTTTGTATATAATTGCATTAGGGTTTCCCTTGCCCATTCCAGACCTCACGGGTGTCATGCAAATCCGCAACGAAGGCGAAAAACGCACCCGCGCCGCAGCGGACATCGTGACGGCGGTCGAGCAGGACATCCTGGCCGGTGTGCGCCTGCCGGGAGAACGCATCGACGAGTCGGCGCTTGCCGAGACCTTCAATGTTTCCCGCACGCCAGTACGCGAAGCCATCCTCGAACTGGCCGCAATGGGGCTGGTGGATCAGCGCGCCCATCGCGGCGCCTTTGTCGCCGACGTCACACTCGAGGAAATCTTCGACGTCTACGAAGTGCTGGCCGAACTGGAAGGGCTGTGCGCACGCCTGGCCACGCGCCGCATGGAGGCTGTCGAACGCCGCGCGCTCGCAGACCTGCACGCGGAAATGGCGGGCCTGCTCTCTCCCGACGACCGCGATCGCTACATCGCGCTCGACATGCGCTTTCACGACATGCTCATCGCCGCGGCGCGCAACGCCGCGCTCAAGGACCACCTCGCGCTATGCCTGCGGCGCATCGCGCCGATACGCCGCACCAGCATGGAACTGGTGCGCGACATGCGCCTGGCGCACGCCGAGCACGGTGAGATCATCGCGGCCATCAGCGCGGGGGATGCCGCCGCGGCCGAACGCATCATGGGCGAGCATGTATCGCTGCGCGCCGAGCAGGCCAAGGACCTGATCGCACGCTGGAAGACCCGACGCAATGCCGCGACGCAGTCCAGCGCGGGACAAGCGGCTGCCTAAGCACGCCAGCGCGGGGCTCCTGCGACCTCCCGGTTTGGAGGCACCCGCGTCCGATTCGATCCATAAGGCCTGCATCGCCTGCCTGGACCGTTTCGTGGCCGCAGTGAATGCCTACGACGTGCATGCCATGGAAGCCGAGATGCATTTTCCGCATGTTCGCTTCGCCGGCGGCAGCATCGTCACTTTCGCTGCGCCGGGCGGCAATCCGATGGACCTGTTCGACCGCTTGCGGCGCAAGGACGGCTGGCACCACAGCACGTGGAATTCACGCAGCATGGTCCAGCACGATGAAACCAAGGCCCATGTGGCGGTGAACTACACCCGCCGCCGGTCGGATGGCAGTGTGATCGGCGTGTACGACTCGCGCTACGTGCTGGCGCTGAAGGACGGCCGCTGGGGCGTGCAACTGCGCTCCAGCTTCGGGCCTTGAACCGCGTACCGACTGCTCAGGCCCGCAAGTACGCCCGCAACCAAGCCGCACATTCGTTCGCGCTTTTTTCCGGCCACAGCACGGTCACCGTGGCGTCACCGCGCCGCACTTCGATGGCGATGTCGCCGGGCTGGCGGGTCAATCCTGCGGGCGCCAATCCCAACAGGCGCGCCAGCCAGCCTGGGCGCGCCTCGCCTTGACGGACGCCGGCTGGCAACGGCGGCATCGCACCGGTGGCAGTGCCCGCATCCGGGGCCGGCGAGGACGCCGCAGAAGCGACGGCCGCATCCGCAACCGGCTGGGTTGACGGCATGATCGCCGCCCCATCCGGTGCCAGGCGCTGCGCAAGATTGGCGCCGAACTCGTCCCACATGCGGTCGGCCTTGGTCTTCATGACGTTCAGGCCGAAGGTGCCCAGCCGCCCGAGCACATCGACCTTCACCTTCATGGTCAACGTGGTGCCGCCACCGGGCGCATCCTCCAGGAACATTTCGCTCACCTGCTTGAACGAACTGGCCACCGAGGCGTCCTCGCCGACGCCTTCGCTTTTCAGGTAGTGCGGCGGGCGCTGCTCGACGATGGTGGTGCGGATGCGGAACTTCGCGCTCACGAAGGAGATCTTCACCGCCATCTGGGCGCGGTACTCGGTGTCGCTCACCACCTCGATGGACTGCATGCCCGGCACGCATTCGCCCATCACCCTGGGGTCGAGCAACAGCGCCCACACCCGCGCCGGGGGCGCGGGAAGGGTGAGGGTCTTGTCAATGTCCACGCAGTTTCTCCGCGGCGGCCAGAACAGATGCGACGATGCCGGCGTAGCCGGTGCAGCGGCACAGGTTGCCGTCGAGCGCCTCGCGCACCTGCGCTTCAGTCGGGTCGGGGTTCTCCGCCAGAAGCGCGGTGGCCGCCATCAGGAAGCCGGGGGTGCAATAGCCGCATTGCAGGCCGCCGTGGGCTGCGAAGCACTGCTGCAGGGGCGAAAGTCCGCCCGCCGGCGCGAGGCCCTCGACGGTGGTGACGCTGCTGCCGCGCGCCTGCACGGCCAGCATCAGGCAGGACTTCACCAGCCGCCCGTCAACCATTACCGAGCAGGCGCCGCAGGTGCCGGTTTCGCAACCGCGCTTGGTGCCGGTCAGTACCAGGTCGTCGCGCAGCAGGTCGCACAAGAGGCGCCGCGCCGGGGCTTCGACTTCCTCGAGGCGCCCGTTGACGGTGAGTTTGATGACTTGTTTTCCCATGGTGCTTCAGGCCTCCGGCAGGTCGAACACGGCAGCCAGGGTGCGCCGCACCACTACCCGCACCATGGCGCGCCGGTAGGCCTCGTCGCCGCGTGCGTCGGATATGGCGAAGATGTCCTCGGCGGCGGCGGCCGCCGCCTGCGCGGCCAGTGGTACCGTCACCCGCTGGCCCTCGAGCAGCGCCTCGGCGCGCGGCACGCGCGCGGGGATCGGCGTCGAGGCGCCGACCGCCAGCCGCACCGCGCCGGCCGCGGCGCCACCGCGGCGCCGCGCGGTCACCGCCGCGGTGACCAGCGGGCGGTGCTCGGCGCTGGTGCGCAGGAAGCGCGTGTAGCACCCGACCGCATCCGGCGCGGGTGCCGGTACATGCACGGCCACCAGCAGTTCATCGGCCTCGAGGGCGGTGGTGTAATAGTCGACAAAGAAATCGCCCAACGCCAGGCGCCGGGTGCCGCGCGACGAGCCGATCTCGATCTCCGCGCCCAGCGCGAGCAGGCAGGTGGGCGGGTCGGTGGCCGGGTCGGCGTAGCACAGGTTGCCGCCCAACGTGCCCTGGTTGCGCACCTGCGGATTGGCCAGATGCGCCGCCATGCGGGCGAGCATCGGATAGTGCCGCACGACCTCCGGGGCGGCCGCAAGTTCGGCGTGGCGGGTCAAGGCGCCGATGCGCAGTCCGCCGCGCGCGTCGAAAGTCACGCCCTTCAGGGCCGCGATGCTCGACAGCGATACCAGGTGGGTCGGGGATACCAGGCGCTGCCGCATGGCGAGCAGCAGGCCGGTACCGCCGGCATAGGCGCGACAGGCGTCGCCGTGGGCCGCCAGCATGCGGCTGGCCTCGGCCACATCGGCCGGCTCGAGGAACTCGAATTCACGCATGGCGGCCCTGCGCTTTCGGGGCGGCGGCGCCGCCTTGCGCGGCCAGGGCGGCGAGCACCTTTTGTGGCGTGATCGGCAGGGCGGTGATGCGAACGCCGATGGCGTCGTACACCGCGTTGGCGATCGCCGCGGCGCCCGGCACGATGGCGGTCTCGCTGGCGCCCTTCGCCCCCAGCGGTCCGGTGGGGTCGTTGGACTCGACGATGCCGGTGCGGATGTCGGGCACCGAGCGCGCCAGGGGCATGGTGTAGTCGGCAAAGTTGCCGTTCATCAGGCGGCCCCCCTCGTACTGCAGTTCCTCGTAGAGCGTCCAGCCGATCGCCTGCACCACCGCGCCGGCGGTCTGGCCGTGGATCGCCATCGGGTTCAACGCACGCCCGCAATCGTCCGACACAAAGGTGTCGACCACGCGCACCTGGCCGGTCTCGGTATCGACCTCCACCTCCACCGCCTGCACCGCGAAGGAATGCGCCGGTGCCACGTTGCCGAAGTACCTGGGATCGGGCTGTTCGGTCGGTGCGTCCCAGGTGGTGCGTACCTGCAGACCCTCGCCGCCCTTGCGGAAAATGTGCATGCGCGCCAGTTCTGCGTAGGTAAGCTTGTGGTCGGGCACGCCCTTCAGGCGCACGCACCCGTCGACCGCCTCCAGGTCGGCCGGCGCGGCTTCGAGCTTTTCCGCGGCCAGCGCGATGAGCTTGTCGCGCGCTTCGCGCGCCGCGCGCACCATGGCGTTGCCGGCGACGATGGTCACCCTGGATGCGAGCGAACCGATGCCGAAGGCGGCGGCGTCGGTGTCCGGCGCGGCGACGGTCACATGCTCGACAGGAATCGAGAGTTCATGCGCGCAAATCTGTGCGAGGACGGTGTAGGCGCCCTGGCCCATGTCGCATTCGGCCGTCAGCACGGTGGCGCGGCCGTCCTCGCTGATCTTGAGCGTCACGGTCGAGCCGTCCCAGTTTCCGATCGTGCGGTTGCCCGAGACATGCATGGCCGCCGCCATGCCGATGCCGCGCCGCCGCAAGCCGGTGTCCCTGGGGCGGCGCCTCTTTTCGTCCCAGTCGATGGCGCCACGCACCTGCTCCAGGCATTGCAGCATGCCGGTGGAGCCGATTTTCCAGCCGTGCACGCTCACCTCGCCCTGGCCGATGGCGTTGCGTCGATGCAGCTCGATCGGGTCCATGCCGAGCCTTTCGGCCAGCACGTCCATATGGCAGTTGAGCGCGAAACCCATCTGCTGCCCACCGAAGCCGCGGAACGCCCCGCGCGGCGGGTTGTGCGTGTAAGCCAGGATGGCACGGGTGCGCACATTGGCGATGCGGTGCATGTTGTCGCTGCGCATCGCGGTGACGTACATGACGTGCGCGGTCAGGCCCTGGTAGGCGCCGCACTCGGCCGTGATCTCGACTTCCTTGGCGACGATGATGCCGTCGGCGTCGACGCCGATCTTCAGGCGCACCCGCTCGGGCACGCTGGCGCGCGCGCCCTGAAAATCGTCCAGGCGGTTGTTGACCAGGCGCACCGGGCGGTCCAGGCGGCTGGCCAGGAAGGCGGTGATCAGGCTGTTGCACTCCTCGACGATCTTGCCGCCGAAACCGCCGCCGGTGGTGGCCTGGATCACCCGCACCTTGGAGACCGGCATCTCGAGCGCCTCGGCGTACCGCGCGCGGGCGAGGAACACGGACTGCGTGGAGGTCCATACCGTGAGCCGGCCGTCGCCGCCCATGGCCGCCACGGTGGCCATCGGCTCCATGTAACCGGGATACTGCGAGTGCGCGTGGTAGGTCGCCTCATATACGTGGGCCGCGCGCGCGAATCCGGCCTCGACATCGCCGTAGTCGATCCTCATCTCGTAGGCGCGGTTCTTCATGCCCGCATGCACCTCCAGGGCGCCCTCGGCCAGGGCGGCGTCGGGGTCGAGCACGGCGGGCAGTTCCTCGTACTCGACCTCGATTGCGTCGAGCGCGTCGCGCGCGATGTCCTCGCTTGTGGCGACCACGGCGGCGACCTCCTCGCCGACATGGCGCACGATATCCACGGCGAGGATGCGGTGCTCCTTGCGGTGCACGCCGGTGAGCTTGGCCGGCGTGTCGGCGCCGGTGACCACCAGGCGCACCCCGGGCAGGGCGCGCGCCGCCGCGGTGTCGATGCGCACGATGCGCGCATGCGGATAGGGGCTTCTCAGCACCCGGGCATGCAGCATGCCCGGCTGCTTGATGTCCCCGGCATACAGGGCGCGGCCGTTGAGTTTTTCGCGCGCGGTGACCTGGGGCGTGTCGCGCCCGATGGTGGATTGGCTCATGGGTGTTTGTCCGGTCGGGCGCGCGAAGCGCGCGCTAGGCCGCGGCCGCCAGCGCTGCCCGGGCGCGGGCCTGGTCGGCCGCCTTCTTCTCCAGCAGGCGGCGCACCCGGGCCAGCCCCATGTCGTGCTCGTAGAGGAACTCGCGTTCGCGCGCGTCCTCCGGCATGGATTCCAGCACCCAGCGGTCCTGCTCCAGGACGGCCCAGTGCAGTCCCTCCAGGCGGTTGCGGTACATGAAGCGCCAGACGTCGCGCTGCCAGCCGGCAACCTTGCGGGTACGCCAGAAATACACTTGGCAATGGCGTTCGTCGACCGGCGTGGCGAAGCCGACGATGCCGAAGCTGCCGCCGGGGCCGAAGCGCTTCTGGTATGGAATGGTCAGGCGCAGCCACATGCAGCCGGACTCGCCGATCTCGACCCAGTCGAAATTGACGTCGCGCTGCCCGACCTTCTCGAACACCAGGCCGGTCGGCGTCTTGCGCACCCGCATCTCGGAGCGCTTGTCGCCGTCGGCCATGGAATGCGAGGCCGCATGCAGGTAGGCGCCATGCATCGGGTCCATCACGTTGTCGATGGCATAGCGGTAACTGGTGCTCCAGTTGGACATGCACAGGAAGTGGGAGTATTCCTCGGAGTTGAGCTCCAGCGGCAGGTCGAGCGGCGCGGGCGGCGCCGCGGGGTCGATGCCGAACCACAGGAACACCGCGCCGGCATGTTCCTCGACCGGGTAGCTTTTCACACAGGCCTTGCCTTCGAGCGGGCAGTTGGCCGAGGCCGGGACCTGCCTGACCGTGCCGGCGCCGTCGACCTCGATGCCGTGGTACCAGCAGGCCACGCGGTCGCCGAGATTCCAGCCCAGCGAAAGGCGCGCGCCGCGATGCGGACAGCGGTCTTCCAGGGCATGCACGCGGCCCTGGCCGTCGCGCCAGATGACGATGCGCTCGCCCAGGCGGGTGATGCCGATGGGTGCGTTCTGCACCTTCCAGGCCGGACACACCGGATACCACAGGTCGCGGATGCCGGTGGCAAGGATGCGCTCGGCGCCGCCGGCGGCGGGGTCGCGCTCGATGACGGGTTCCATGTCTTGGGTCCTTGCCGGTCAGGCGCCCAGGCGCGCCATCTCGGCGGTGAATGTTTGCGCGGTCCACGGTTCGCCGGCGGCGGTGCGGAAGGCCAGTGCGTTGAGGCCCGCGACCACCTGCTCGAGCGTATCCGCGCCGCCGGCGAACACCTTTTCCAGCGCGTCGCCGAGGGCGTTTTCGTAGTCGCTCGGCACGGCGGCGCGGTTTTGCCAGACGATGTTGGGCACCTGGCCCGGTACTTCGATCTGCCCCTTGCCGGCCACGTTGTTGGGCTGGGACGCCTGCCAGGGCTTGAGGTAAGGATTGAAATCCATCGCGTTGGTTTCCTTGTCGTCGGCGGCCCGCCCCCGCGGCAGGAGGCGGCGCCGCCCATGCCTGCGGACGGCCTACTCGGACTTGATGCCGAACTCCTTGATCAGGCGGCCGAAGGTCTCGTCGTCACTGGAAATCTGCCGCGCCAGCACGGCAGGTTCGCCGCCGACCGGCTCGATGCCCAGCTGGGCCATGCGTGCGGCGATGTCGGGCATCTTCAGCACTTCGTTGAAATGGGCGTTGATGGTGCGCACGATGTCCGCCGGCAGGCCGCGCGGGCCGAGCAGCCCCATCCAGGCGCTGACGTCGAGGTCCTTGTAGCCGAGTTCGATCAGGGTCGGCACGTTGGGCATGAGCTTGGTGCGCGCGCGTTCGCCCACCGCCAGGGGGATCAGCTTGCCGGTGCTCACATGCTGGCCCACCGCGCCGGGCGTGATCCAGCCCACGGTCACATGGCCGCCCAGCGCGTCGGTCACCACCGGCGCCACGCCCTTGTAGGGCACATGGGTGACCTTGAGGCCGGCCGACTTGTTGAGCATTTCGCCGGCGATGTGCATCGGTGAACCGCTGCCGGGGCTGCCATAGGTGAACGGCTTGCCGGCCTTGGCCTCGGCGATGAACTGCTTCATGTCCTTGATGCCGGTAGCGGGCGCGGTGACCACCAGGAGCGGGATGTTGCCGCTCTTGATGATGGGGGTGAAGTCCTTGACCACGTCGTGCGCGACCGCCGGCGCCACCTTGAGCACATGCTGCGCGATCGGGAAGGTCGAGGGCGTGAACAGGAGCGTGTAGCCGTCGGGCGCGGACTTCGCGACATACGAATTGCCGATCGTGCCTGAGGCGCCCGGCCGGTTGTCGATGATCACCTGCTGGCCCAGGCGCGCGGAAAGCTTTTCGGCATAGGCACGCGCGATGGCGTCGGTGTCGCCGCCGGCGGGATACGACACCACGATGGTGATGGGTTTGGCAGGCCAGGCTTGCGCAACCGCCTCGCCGGCGCCGGTGGCGATACAGGCAGCGGCCAGGGCGGCCAGGGCACGTCTACGGTTCTGCTTCATGCGGTTTTCCTTTCGGTACGCGTGAGGGTGAAAAGGCGGTGGGGTGACGGTGGGCCGGGCGGTATCCGCGCCCCTGGCAGGCGCCGTGTCGACACCAGGCGGGCGGCACGGCAGGCGGCGCTCATGCGCGCGCCCGCCGCAGCGGCACCACAACCGGGTGTGGCGCGGGTTCAGGACGGAAATTCAGCATCGAGGAGAGGCGCTCGGCGCTCGCCCGCACGGCCGCCACGAATTCATCGCGCTTTTCCGCCGGGATGTCGCTGCCGGGAATGGTGATGCCGATGGCGGCGGCGATGCGCCCTTCCTGGTCGCGCACCGGCGCGGCCACGGTGCAGATGTGCGATTCGAAAAAACCCTCGGCCAGCACCCACCCACGGGTACGGATGCGTTGCACCAGTTCGAACAGGGCCCCTGCATCGGCCGGCGTGCTGGCGCTGCGCGCCTCGAGGCGCTTTTCCGGATACAGGGCCTTGAGGTCCGCCAGCGACAGATCGCCCAGCAACACATGTCCGAGCACCGTGGCGTGAGCGGGCAGGCGGGTGCCGACCGACACCGTGGTGGAAAAAGGAGACCGCGACGGCGCGCGATGCAGGTAGACCACATCGCGCCCGTCGCGCACCACCAGGCTGGCTGCGCAGCCGGTTTCATCGCGCAGCGACTCCAGCAACGGCCGCCCGAGCTCCACCATGTCCTGCGAACCCAGATAATCGAACCCCAGCCGCAGGACGGCAAGCCCCAGGCGGTAGGAGCGGCCGTCCCGGGTGCGTTCGACAAAGCCCATGTTCTCCAGCGTGACCAGAAGCCGAAACACGGTTGAACGCGGCACGCCCAGGCGCCGCGCCAATTCGGGTGCCGTCAGTTCCGGCTCGCGCCGGCTGAATTCACCGAGAATGCGCAAGCCTCGCTCCAGCCCGGGAACGGTATAGCGGTCGACTTCGGTCTCAGTGACGGACACGGAATGGCAGGCGGGCGAAGGAGACGGTTTGAGAGGGGACCGGAACGCGCTTGGTTTGCTAATGAAACATTGGTTTATTCACAAACCATGCTACCTAAGCCCGATTGCCCTGTCAATCCTCGCCTTCCGACCGCGAGCGCTGCCCGGCACATCTCCTCGATGACCCGGCGGGCGAAGCTCAAAAGCGGCTGCGCAACCCCGCAGCTCAGGCCTTGGCGGTCTTCATGGGGATGACCAGTTCAGTTAGTACTCGTTGGCAGGCGGTCCGGCACGCAACAGCGATCTACGCACAATTCATGCTTCGGAAGTCGCTGAGTCCGACGACAAAAACACAAGCGGCCGTGGCGAGCGCGCAGCGGCCATGATCAGCAAGGAAATGCCGGATCGCCAGGGCCTTGTGAGAATCTGCGTACACCGGCTACCGCCTGTAACCGGTGGACAAAGCCTGCCGCATCTCGAACTCACGGCGCCAAGCCTTAAGCGCGTCCTTGGTCGGGTAGCCGAACTGGCGAACTGTCAAACCAAGCCGTTTGCCGAGCTTGATGTGAAGCCGCACGGCGCGAGGCCGATCCGCGTACGAATACATGACCTACTCCTCCAAGTAGTCCAAGAAATCGTCCCCACCTCCTTGATCGCCGCGCAACATTGACCCCGACAATGCGGGGCCGCGTCAGTGCGGGGCCGCGTCAGCGTACCCCGAACAGCCGCTTCGAGCGGCTCACATTCGCGGGCCCCCGGCTTTGCCGGGGCATGCGTTAGTCGGCAAGTCCTGCAATGATACGCAAGCTGTCCTCCCGGGCTGCGGCGTCTTGCGCAGCGTCGCCGCGCGCGGCGGCGGCCTCGGTGGCGTCGGTGCGCTGGTTGGCGTCGCCGACCCACAGGTCGGCAGGCAGGGGGCTGGCGGGACTGTCCGCCGCGTTCACGATGGGCACCGGCAGGAAAGGCGCCACCGCGCCCTTTGTTGGCGCCTCGCTGCGCTCCTCCTCGATCATGCCGCGCCGGCGCTGCTGGTAGGCGTCACGCACGAAGGAGTACTTGTCCAGCGCCGCCTCTTCGAGCACGTTGGTGGCGTCGAGCAGGTCCGCGCGACGGTTGACCATGCGCAGCGAAAAGGCCGTGTTGCGCGTGGCCACATGGTCCGCCCAGACCGGGTCCAGGTAGGCGTAGAGCAGCGTCCCGAAACCGTCGCGGAAGCTGGACGGACCGAGGAACGGCAGCACCAGGTAGGGCCCGGAGGCAATGCCCCACTTGCCGAAGGTCTGGCCAAAATCTCGGTTGTGCTTTTCCAGCCCGAGCTTGCTGGCCACGTCGAAGCAGCCCAGCAGGCCTACGGTCGTGTTGACCACCACCCGGCACGCGTCGGAGAACGCGTCGCCGACCTTCCCCTGCAGCAGGCTGTTGACGCCGACGAAGATGTCATTGATGTTCGAAAACACGTTGCCCACGCAATCGCGCGCGGGCTCCGGCACCACCGCCTTGTAGCCGGAGGCCACCGGCCGCAGGATTGCGTTGTCCACACCTTCGTTGAAACCGAACATGGCGCGGTTGAAACCCTCGAACGGATCGCCCGGGGTGTTCGAAGACGCGCATCCCCCTGCGAAAGCCGCGATCAGAAGCAGCAGGCCAATCATCCGGCATTTCGCAAAAAGTTTCATTTGGCTTCCTTGTTGTCGCTTTTGCCTTCGGCGGCCTTGTCAAACACAAGCTTGCCGATCAATTCTTCCAGAACCATCGCCGAGGAGGTGGACTTGATCTTGTCCCCGGCCTTCAGTTTTGCCTCATCCCCGCCAGGCGACAATCCGATGTACTGCTCTCCCAGCAACCCCGACGTCAGAATTTTGGCCGAGGTATCCCGCGGAAACGAGAACCCACGATCGATGGCGAGCGTAACCACGGCCTGGTACTCCTGATCGTCGAAACCGACTTTCGCCACCCTTCCGACCACCACGCCGGCGCTTTTCACGGGTGCTCTGATCTTCAGACCGCCAATGTTATCAAACTTGGCAAGCACCTGATATGTTTCGGAAAAGTTGAAAGATGCCAGATTTCCGGCTTTTAGGGCCAACACCAGGATGGCGGCGAAGCCGGCAAGAACGAAGAGTCCGACCCATAGATCCGTGATTTTCCGGTTCATTTCAGTACCTTTTCACACACCCGTGAACATGAGCGCAGTCAGGACGAAGTCGAGCGCCAGCACCGCCAGCGAAGACGTCACGACCGTACGGGTGGTCGCATGCGACACCCCTTCGGGCGTCGGACTGGCGTCGTAACCTTCGAATACGGCAATGAACGTCACGGCAACGCCGAAGACGACGCTCTTGATCACGCCATTGCCCACGTCGTCGATCCAGTCCACGCCATTCTGCATCTGGCTCCAGAAAGCGCCATCGTCAACTCCGATGAGCACGACGCCGACAACATAGCCGCCGAACACCCCGACGGCCGAAAACATCGCCGCCAGCATGGGCATCGCGAAAACCCCGGCCCAGAATCGCGGCGCCAGCACGCGCGACACCGGCGAGACAGCCATCATCTCCATGGCGGAGAGTTGCTCGCCCGCCTTCATGAGGCCGATTTCGGCCGTGATCGAGGTGCCGGCCCGCCCGGCGAACAGCAGCGCCGTGATCACCGGGCCCAATTCGCGCACCAGCGACAACGCCACCAGGAGGCCGAGCGCCTGCTCCGAGCCGTAGCGCTGCAGCGTGTTGTAACCCTGCAACCCGAGCACGAAACCGACGAACAGGCCCGACACCACGATGATCACCATCGAATAGTTGCCGATGAAGTGCATCTGCGCCACGGTCAGGCGGAAACGCCGGAATGCCGTGGCCGAGGACGCCAGGATGGTGGCGAACAGCCGCGCGGCATGTCCCAGCTTGGCCACCCGTTCGGTGACCGCATGCCCGAGGCCGCGAGCCAGGCCGATCATGCGCTCAGCCCGAGATCGGCGGCGTATTCGGCGGCCGGGTAGTGGAACCGCACCGGGCCTTCCGGGCTGCCGTTGATGAACTGCCGCACATAGGGCAGTTCCGACGCACGGATCTCGTCGGGCGTGCCCTGGGCGACGATGCGTCCCTCGGCGAGGAAATACACGTAATCGACGATGGCCAGCGATTCATGCACGTCATGGGTCACCACGATGGACGCCGCGCCGAGCGCGTCGTTCAGGCTGCGGATGAGGTTGGCGGTGATGCCCAGGGATATCGGGTCGAGGCCGGCGAACGGCTCGTCATACATGATTAGCGCGGGATCGAGTGCGATGGCGCGCGCCAGCGCCACCCGCCGCGACATGCCGCCGGAAATCTGCGAAGGCATCAGCGCGTGGGCGCCGCGCAGCCCCACCGCATGCAGCTTCATGAGCACCAGGTCGCGAATGGCCGCTTCGGGCAGACCGCTATGCTCCCGCAACGGGAACGCGACGTTATCGAACACGCTCATGTCGGTGAACAGCGCGCCGAACTGGAAAAGCATTCCCATGCGCCTGCGCAATGCGTACAGGCCCGCGGTGTCCTGCGCGTGGACGTCCTGGCCGTCCACCAGGACGGTGCCGGACTGCGGCCTGGCCTGGCCGCCCAGCAGGCGCAGGACCGTGGTCTTGCCCGAACCCGAGCCGCCCATCAGGGCCACCAGTTGCCCGCGCCTGACCTCCAGATCCACGCCGGACAGGATCTGACGGCCGACCTCGCCCGTCGGCGTCGGGTAAGCAAAGGAAACGCCCTTGATGGCCACGAAGGGCGGGTTGGGGGGCACTGGAGGAATCCGGTCGGCCGGCCTGAGATTGAAGCTTCACATTTTAACAGCAGCGTATTCGCCATGGCATACATGCGCCGGCGGCCATGCGATATAGTGCGCGCACTTTGGTCTTCCCGCCGATCCGCCACGTGCCAGCCGCACTGAAATGCCTCGATGTGGGCAAACGCTACGGCTCCGCGCAGGTGCTGCGCGCAGTCTCGTTCGAGGTCGAGGCAGGTGCATTCTTCGGCCTCGCGGGCATCAACGGCGCGGGCAAGACCACCCTCATCAAGTGCATGCTGGATCTGAGCACGCCGGATGCGGGACGCATCGAGGTTTTCGGCCGGCCCGCCACCCTGCCGCGCAGCCGCGCGGCGCTGGCGTTCCTTCCGGAGCGGTTCATGCCGCCCTATTACCTCACCGGGGCTGCTTTCCTGCGCATGATGGCGGCCCTGCGCGGCGACGAGTATCGACAGGACGCCGCCCTGGCCATGCTGGAACGGCTCGACCTGGACGCCTCGGCGTTGATCCGCCCGGTGCGCGCGTATTCCAAGGGCATGACGCAGAAGCTGGGGCTCGCCGCGTGTTTTCTCGCCGACCGCGACCTGGTCATCCTCGACGAACCGATGAGCGGCCTCGATCCCCAGGCGCGGGTCCGGGTCAAGGCCATCATGAAGCAACTGAGCGCACGCGGGCGCACCCTGTTCATCACCTCGCACGCCCTGGCCGACATCGAGGAACTGTGCGACACCGTCGCGGTACTGCATGCCGGCGCGCTGGGCTTTCTCGGTTCTCCCGAGCAGATGCGCAGGAGCACCGGGGGGCGCACCCTGGAGGACGCATTCATGCGCCTGACCGGGCAAGACACCGCGGAAGCGGCATGATCGGGGCAGCCGCGCCGGAGCCCGCCCGCGCCGGTCGCGCATGCGCCGCCCGGTCGCCTGAGGCACGCATGCACGCACCCGAACGCGAAGCTTGAACGGAAGGTTGAACGACTTGTACCTGAACCATTTCGGCCTCTCCGAGGCGCCTTACCGGATCACCCCGCATACGGACTTCTTCTTCGAGGGCGCCAATCGCGGCACCACCCTGGACGCGCTCATCTACACCATCACCCACGACGAGGGCATCGTCAAGGTGACCGGCGAGGTCGGCAGCGGCAAGACCATGCTGTGCCGGATGCTGATGGAGCGCCTGCCACAGAACGTCGAAACCATCTACCTCGCCAACCCCTCGCTGGGACGCGACGAGATCATGATGGCGATCTCCGACGACCTCAAGGTCGCCGCTGCGGGCCAGCGCTCCTCGGTTCTGCTGCGCGCCCTGCAGGAACGCCTGATCGAGCTTTATGCGGCCAACCGCCAGGTGGTGGTTCTGATCGACGAGGCGCATGCGATGCCGGTGGAAACCCTCGAGGAAATCCGCCTGCTCTCGAATCTCGAGTCGAAACGCCACAAGCTGCTGCAGATCGTGCTCTTCGGGCAGCAGGAGCTCGACGAAGTCCTGGGCACCCCGCAGATGCGCCAGCTCAAGGACCGCATCGTCCACAGCTTCAGGCTCGAGCCGCTGGTGCGTTCCGATGTCGGCTCCTACCTGATGTTCCGCATGCGCCATGCCGGCTACAAGGGACCGGACCTGTTCACCGCCGGCGCCATCCGCCTGATCTCCGAAGCCTCCGAAGGCCTGACGCGGCGCATCAACATCCTGGCCGACAAGGCGCTGCTGGCCGCGTTCGCCGACGGCGGCTACCAGATCCTTCCCAAGCATGTGAGCGCCGCCATCGGGGATTCGGAATTCACGCGCGTGAAGGCCCGGCCGCGCATGGCCTTGTCGACCGCCGGCCTGGCCGTTGCAGCCGTCGGACTGATCGCGACCGGCGCGGCCGCCGCGCTTCTGGCGGTCTACATCGCCATCAAGCGCACGCCCTGGCTCGCGCAAGCGAGTCCCGCCCCCGCCGCGTCGAGTCCCGACGCACGGGCGGAGCCGGCCGCCGCGATTGCGCCGGCGGCGCAGAAAGCGACGACCGGGGTCGACAAGCCGGTCGGACCGGCCGCGCCGGCGCCCGGGGCGCCCGGGGCGCCAGAGCCGGGCGCCGCCGCCGCACCCGCGGCGGGCGCGCCCGAATCCCGCAGCGATGCACCGCTGGCCGCCTCGCGGCCCGCGGAGGCCGCCAGCATGGCGGCGGCAACGGCGGTGGCCGGACCCGCCAGCGCAGAAGAGGCGGCGCAGCCTGCCAAGGCGACACCGGCCCTCGACCGGCGCCTGCGCGCTACCGAACTCTGGCTGGAAAACTCCCCCGCCACACTGATCACCATCCAGCTGCTGGTGGCCGATGGCGCGCGCGCGCGCGAGGTGGACGCATGGGTCGCCAAACCGCCGCAGGGACTCGATCCGCAAAAGCTGTATGTCGTCAACTCCGTCATCCGCGGGACCGATCGCATCGCGATTCTGTACGGCGCCTATCCCGACCGGGCAGCCGCCGCCGCGGCCATTGCCGCCCTGCCCAAGGCGATCCGCGACGGCAAGCCGATCGTGCGCAGCGTCGGCGGTATCCGCGCAGACCGCAAGCCCGAGTAGGCCGCCGGGCAAGCCGGGAACCGGCCGCGCTGTTGCGTCGGCGGCGGCGCCGACAGCCTGTTGCGGCATCACAACAGCAAAGTGTCTTTTTATTGTTAATCATATATTTAAGCGATACTATTCATGTAATAGCGACGAATTCGCCCATCTTCACATCAAGGCAATCGGGGAGACATGAAGCCGCGTCTGCGTAACCACTGCGATACCAACCGCCTTTCCAGGGCGTCTCGGGTCACGAAGACACAGGGCTTGCGGGCCTTGTCATGGTCCGTGCTGGCAGCCGCCGTCCTCGGCGGCTGCGCGCAACCCCTGCCGAAGCCGAACCCGCAGCACATCGGCAGCAGCGCCAGTACGCCCCCAAAGATCGCAGGGGATATTCCGCCCCCGGTAACCACCCCCATGCTGCCGCCGAAACCGACGCCAGCCGCCAAGGCCGAAACCTTCAGCGTGGTGGTCAACGAAGTGCCGGCGCGCGACCTTCTGTTCGCGCTCGCGCGGGACGCCAAAGTAAATGTCGACGTGCATCCCGGCATCGCGGGCAACGTGACGCTCAACGCGATCAACCAGACCCTGCCGCAACTGCTCAACCGTATCTCCCGCCAGGTCGACATCCGCTGGGAGATGGACGGCAAGAATCTTTCGGTCCTGCCCGACACGGCCTTCCTGCGCACCTACAAGATCGATTATGTGAACATGTCGAGGGTGTCCGACACGACCGTGAGCGTGGCCACGGAAATCGGGTCGACCGGGCGGGGCGCCACCACGGGCGCGGGCGGCGCCACCGGGGGCAGCAATTCCTCGACCGTGGTGACCAGCCAGTCGGCCAACCGGTTCTGGGACTCGCTGGCCCAGAATGTCTGCTCGCTCGTTGCCGCCACCCGGGTGATCTCGCGCGAAGAGCGCGAAGCATCGCGCGCCCAGCAAATGCGCGACCAGGAAGACCGCCTCAACGTCGCACGCGCGCTGGCGCCCGCCGGGGCGGGCGCGGCGCAACTCATGCAGCAAGTGACCACGGGTTCCCAGACCTCCGCTCCTGCCAGCCAGCTGATCAACTGCACCCCGCAGGCCAGCGGCGCCGCAGCCACCGGCCAGGTCTCCCTCAACAATCCGGTCATCGCCAACCGCGAGTCCGGCGTGCTGTCGGTATATGCCACCCAGCGCCAGCAGGAACGGGTGCAGGAGTTCGTCGACCGCGTCATGGGCAGCGCACGCCGCCAGGTGCTCATCGAAGCCACCGTGGTGGAAGTCGAGCTCAGTTCCAGCTACCAGCAGGGCATCAACTGGCAGCGCCTGCAGGGCGCCGGCAACACCGGGCTCTCTCTGACCATGCAACCCTCGGGCCCCACCACATTGCCGGGCGGCGCGGTGCCGGGCGCGGGCGGCACCGCGGTCAATCCGGTGACCGGCAGCATCGCCAACCCGGGAGCGACCAACCCGGGCATGCTGCAGATCGGCTACGTCAACCCGACATCGAGGCTGGGCAACATCGCCGCCGCCATCACGCTGCTCGAGTCCTTCGGCAAGGTGCGCGTGCTGTCCAGCCCCAAGCTCTCGGTGCTCAACAACCAGACCGCGATCCTCAAGGTGGTCAACAACCTGGTGTACTTCACCATCGGCGCGACCACCACGCCGGGCACGCTCGGCACGCCCACGGTCACCACGTTCACCTCGACGCCCAATACCGTGGCGGTCGGCTTCGTGATGTCGGTGACCCCACAGATCGACGACCTCGACTCGGTCGCCATCAACGTGCGCCCGACGATTTCCCGCATCATCCGCTACGTCAACGACCCCAATCCGTCGCTCGCCGCAGCGGGGGTGGTCAATCCGGTGCCCGAGGTGCAAACCCGCGAGATGGAATCCATCATCAAGGTGCCGAACCAGCAGATCGCCGTGATGGGCGGACTGATGCAGGACGCGGCCACCAACAACGAGGACGCGGTACCGGGCGCGGGCCGCATACCGCTCATCGGCGAGCTGTTCCGCTACCGCAACGACCAGATGCGCAAGTCCGAACTGGTCATCTTCCTGCGCCCGGTAGTGCTCAAGGATCCGACGCTCGACGGCGACTTCAAGGAGTACCGCGATCTCCTGCCGGGGCAGGATTTCTTCTCGCGCCCGAATCCCCTGGAGCCGCCACGCCCGGAGGGCCCCCGAAAAACCTCCGCAGTCGACGGCGCAGCCGCGGCCGGCAGGTAGCACGGGCCAGCCATGAGCCTACTGATGGACGCCTTGAAAAAGGCGGAAAAGGCAAAACAGGGCCCGATCAGCGTATTCGGCGACCCCCCTTCGGGCCCCCCGACCACCGGCGGCGGGCCGCCTACCATCTGGCCGGAACTGTCCATCGACCCGAGGCCCGCCGACCTCCAGGCGGAACTCGGCATCATGCCACCGGCTGAAAAGCCGGCGCTGCGGCGCAGCGAGCCGGCGGCCAAGCCCCTTGCGCTTGATCCGCTGCCCGCCCCCTCTGCGCCGGCGGACCCGCCACCGCCCCGCGTGACCGAATCCGCCGCGGCGCCGCACGCCCCGGCTGTCGCAGACAAATCCCCTGCTGCCCCCGCCGGCGAAGCGGCCGACCGGGTCGCGGCCAAGCGGGTTTTCAGCGCCAAGCAGTCCGGCATGCCCGCGCATTCGCGGACGCCGTTTTATTCGGTCGTGGCGGCGCTGCTGCTGGCCGGGGTCGGCGGCGCGTACTATGTCTGGACCGAAACCCAGGCGCCTCCCGGAATCGCTGCCAAAGGTCCTGCCGCATCGGCGGCGGGTGCGATCAGCGCGGCGCCGACGGGCGCCGTCGCCCGGGCCGCGGCTCCGATGTCCACAGCGGGGCCCACGCCGACAACGCCCCCCGCGACGCCAGCGATTCCGCCACAGACCGACGCCGTGACAACGGTCGACCGTGCGCCGGCAGCCCGCCCACCCGCCCCCGTGGCAGCCACGCCCCCGCCTGTATCGCCGCCATCGGCTGCGACAGTCGCGGAGTCCCAGCCTGTTCGGCCCGCACCCGCGCCGCCACCGCTTCGCGACGAGGCGCCGCAGGCCAGCAATGCGCCGGCGCCGCCCGCCATGCAGGCCGGGCGCAACGGCGTGAGCGCGCGCGGCGGCACGCCGGTGGGCAGCCCCGCCAACCTGCGCATCACGCGCGACCGGCCCGGACCTGGCGTGGACCCAGCCGTGGGCGCCGGCTATGCCGCCCTGGCGGAAGGCAACCTCGAAGCGGCGCGCGAGCACTACAACCGCGCCCTGGAGGCCGACAACACCAACCGCGACGCCTTGCTGGGCTTGGCCACGATCGCGTCGCGCACCGGCCGCCGCGATATCGCCGAGAACATGTACCGGCGCGTGCTGGAACTGCAGCCGCGTGACCCTTACGCCACCGCGCAGTTGACCGCCCTGCACGACAGCGCCGACGCCGCTGGTGCGGAAAGCCGCGTCAAGTCCCTGCTGGCTAACCAGCGCGAGCCGGCGAGCGCCGCGCCGCTGCAATTCGCACTGGGCAACCAGATGGCGGCGCAGGGACGCTGGGCCGAGGCGCAGCAGGCCTACTTCACCGCCTACAGTGCCGAGTCCGACAATCCGGACTACTGCTACAACCTGGCTGTCAGCCTGGACCAGTTGCGCCAGACCAGGCTCGCGCAGGACTTCTACTCCAAGGCGATCGCCCTTTCTTCGAACCGGCGCGCGGGCTTCGATCCGGCGCGCGCCAAGGCCAGGCTCGAGCAACTGGCCAATCCGGTGAAATGAACGCGCCCGCGTCCAATGCCGCCCTCGGCGGCGCGGCGCCCTCGCAAAAACCGCTCGGCCGGATCCTGGTCGAGCGCGGCATCCTTTCCGAGGACCAGCTGCGCATCGCGCTCAAGGAGCAGCAGCGCACCAACCAGCCGCTCGGCAAGGCGCTCAAGTCGCTCGGCTTCGTCACCGAGGCCACGCTGCGGGATGCGCTGTCAGAGAACCTCGGCGCGACCGGCGTCGATCTCGCGCACATCATCATCGATCCGGCCGCCATCAACGCCATCCCGCGCGAGTTCGCCAAGCGCCACATGCTGTTCCCGCTGGAAATGGACCGGCGCGGCCATCGCTTCGCCGTCGCCATGAGCGACCCCAACAACGTGGTCGCGCTCGACCAGTTGCGCGCCCACCTCCTGGCCACGCTGCGCGAGCCTTACGAGGTGGTGCCGCTCCTGGCGGGCGAATCCGAAATCGCGCGTGCGGTCGACCAGTACTTCGGCTACGAACTTTCGATCGACGGCATCTTAAACGAGATCGAGACCGGCGAGATCGACTACCAGAGCCTGTCGACCACCACCAACGAATACAGCCAGCCGGTGGTGCGCCTGGTGGACGCCCTGCTCGCCGACGCGGTGCAGCGCAACGCCTCCGACATCCATTTCGAGCCGGAACAGAATTTCCTGCGCATCCGCTACCGCATCGACGGCGTCCTGCGGCAGATTCGCGCGCTGCACAAGCAGTACTGGCCGGCCATGGTGGTGCGCATCAAGGTGATCAGCCAGATGAACATCGCGGAGACGCGCGCCCCGCAGGACGGCCGCATCACCCTGTTCCTCACCGGCCGCTCGGTCGACTTCCGGGTCGCCGCGCAGCCCACCACGCACGGCGAGAACATCGTGCTGCGCATACTGGACCGGCAGCGCGGCCTGGTGCCCCTGGACAAGCTGGGCCTGCAGGAGGCGCAGCTCGGTCTCATGAAGCTGATGCTGGCCAGGCCCGAGGGCATCATCCTGGTGACCGGGCCCACCGGGTCGGGCAAGACCACCACGCTGTACTCGATCCTCAACCACATCAATTCCGAGGGCATCAACATCATGACCCTCGAGGATCCGGTCGAGTATCCGATGAACATGGTCCGGCAAACCAGTGTCAACGAGGCCGCCAAGCTGGATTTCGCCACCGGCATCCGGTCGCTGATGCGTCAGGACCCGGACGTCATCCTGGTCGGCGAGATCCGCGATACGGATACCGCCGAGATGGCGTTTCGCGCCGCCATGACGGGCCACCAGGTTTACTCGACATTGCACACCAACTCGGCGATCGGCGCCATCCCGCGCCTGCTCGATATCGGCATCCTGCCCGACATCATGGCCGGCAACATCGTGGGCATCGTCGCGCAGCGCCTGGTGCGGCGCCTGTGCCGCCATTGCAAGGAAGCGCATCCGGCCAACGAGCTGGAATGCCGCATCATCGGCGCCGAGGGCGGCGAACCGCCGGTGATCCACCGCGCCGTGGGATGCGAACACTGCGAATACCGGGGCTACCGGGGGCGGCTGGCGATCATGGAAGTCCTGAAGATGGATTTCGACCTCGACGAACTGGTGGCGCGACGCGCCACCACGCGGGAGCTGACCCAGCTCGCGCTGGCGAAGGGCTTCATCCCTCTGGCGGAGGACGCGGTGCGACGCGTCCTCGACGGCACAACCACCATCGAAGAGGTCGCGCGGGTAGTCGATTTCACCGGCCGCGTCATGGGGCAGCGCTGATGGCCTCGCGCGACAGCGGCACCGGTCCGCACTGCTAGGGGTTGAGGCGGAATGGCCGTATTCGCCTACAGCTCCGTCGATTCAGTCGGCAAGCGCGTCAACGGCCGGCTGGAGGCGGTCAACCTGACCGACCTCGAAATGCGCCTGCGGCGCATCGGGCTGGACCTCATCAACGCGGACGTCACCGACAACACCCGCCGCGCGCTGTTCGGCTCCAAGCGCATCACCCGGCGCGACCTGATCACCTTCTGTTTCCATCTCGAACAGATGCTGGCCAGCGGGCTGCCCCTGCTCGAGGGACTGACCGAGCTGCGCGACGGCATGGATTCGCCGCGTTTTCGCGAGGTGATCGGCTCGATGATCGAGGCCATCGAGGGCGGCAAGACCCTGTCCGAATCGCTGGCCGACCATCCCCAAGTGTTCGACAGGATCTTCGTCAGCCTGACCCGCGCCGGCGAGCAGACCGGCCAACTCGCCGAGGTACTGCGGCGCATTTCCGAAGCGCTCAAATGGCAGGACGAACTCGCGGCGCACACCAAGAAGATCGTCCTGTATCCCAGCTTCGTGGCGGTGGTCGTGTTTGCCGCCGTCGCGTTCCTGATGATCTACCTGGTGCCGCAACTGGGCGGCTTTCTCAAGAACCTGGGCCAGGAGCTGCCGCTGCAAACCCGCGCCCTGATCAGCGTCGCGGGCTTCATGCAGGACTACTGGTACCTGATCCTGGGCCTACCCGTCGCGCTGGTGCTGCTGGCGGCCGCCGCATTGCGGTATTCACCGAATTTTGCCTTCACGTTCGACCGCTACAAGCTGCAGATCCCGTATGTGGGGCCGATCCTGCACAAGATCATCCTGTCGCGCTTCGCCAGCACCTTCGCGATGATGTACACCGCAGGCATCACCGTGCTGGACATCCTCAAGATCGCCGAAGACGTGTCAGGCAACCTCGCGGTGGGCGACGCCATCGCGCGCGCCAGTTCCCTCATCAACGAAGGCCAGAACATCACCTCGGCGTTCCAGGCCGTCGGGCTGTTTCCGCCCCTGGTGCTGCGCATGCTGCGCGTCGGCGAATCCACCGGCGGCCTGGATCAGTCGCTGCTCAACGTGAGCTACTTCTACAACCGCGAAGTGCGCGAATCGGTCGAACGGGTGCAGGCCCTGATCGAGCCGGTCCTGACGGTGATTCTCGGCCTGATCATCGGCTGGATCCTGCTGGCCGTGCTGGGCCCGATCTACGACGCGATCGGCAAGCTGAAGATCTGATGCCATGCTGACGCCGTCCAAACGCATACTGTCCATCACCGCCGCCGGGTGCGACTGCTACCTGGCCGCCGGCAGCCGGCTGGTTCTGGAAGCCCGCTTCGTGCCGGGCGAGGGAGAGGTCTTCGCGGCCTTCGCGAGGTCGCGGCGCAGTTCGATCTTCCGCGTCCTGTCGGACCAGATCGAAGAGGATTTTCGCCAGGACACCGTGCCCTTTCTGCGCGGCGCGGCGCGCACCCGGCTGCTCGACCGCAAGACCGGCCAGATCTACCGCGACTCGCCCTATCACGCCATCGCCTCGCTCGGCCGCCAGGCCGATGGCCGGCGCGACGAGCACGTGCAAATGCTTGGCCTTACCAATGTCGAAGGCCTCAATGAGTGGCTCGCGCCGCTCTCGGCTGCGGGCGCGCGCGTGGCAGGCGTCTTCTCGCCGCCGGTGGCCGCACCGAACCTGCTGCGTTGGTTGAAGGCGCGCACCGGCAGCCCGCCCCGGCGCATGCTGCTGGTCTCGGTCAACCGGTCCGGCCTGCGCCAGACCTTCATCGACAACGGCGTCGCGCGTTTTTCCCGCCTTGCGGCCATCGCGCACGACGAGGGCGACGATTTCGCGACAGCCTGCCTCACCGAAGTCAACAAGACGCAGAACTACCTGGTCGGCCTGCGCCTTTTGCCCAGGGACGAAACGCTGCCGGCGCTGATTCTGGTGCCGCCGGGCGAGGAAGCGGCGTGGAGCCGCCCCGGACTGCTGGTGGATGCACTCGACGCGATCTTCCTCGACCTCGCAGTTGCCCGGCGATGCGTCGGCTTAAAGCGCGTCGAAGCCCTCGAAGCGACCGGCGTCGCGGCCGACGAGGAGGCGCAGTTCGCCGACACCCTCTGGGTGCAGGTGATCGCCCGCGCGCGGCCCAGGCTCAATTTCGCGCCGGGCTGGCTGCGCGAGACATACCGTCTGTGGCAGGCGCGCGTGGCGGTCTGGGCCGCCGGCTCGCTGGTGCTGCTGGCGGGCATCGGCTGGGGCATGGAACGGCTCGCCGAATCCGAGAACCTGGTAGGCCAGTCGGCGCGCCTGCGTACCGAAACCGTACGCAACAACATCAGTTACGAGCGCACCAAGCGCGGATTCCCGCCGCTCCCGGCCCCCCCCGAGCAACTGAAGGCGAGCGTTACATCGTTTGAAAGCATCAATGCGCGCGCCGTGGCGCCGGCGGCACTACTGTCGGAAGTCGGGCAGGCGCTGGAAAAGGCCCTCGACTTCCGTCTGCTGCGCCTGGAGTGGCAGCAAGGCGACGCGGATCCGGCGCAGGCAGCCACGCCCGGCACAGCGGGCGTGCCGGCGCAGCGCTTCGAGTGGGTCACCCTCCACGGCATGGCCGGCAAGAACGCCGGCGACGCCGATGCACGCGTGAATACCGATATCGCCCTGCGCACCGCCGAATTGCTGCGCGCGGTCAGGGGTTCTACGGTGGTGATCGTGCGTGCGCCCCTCGATCTCACGCCGCGCGGGCGGATCGCCGGCAGCGCCGTGCCCGAATCGCCCGCCGCGCGCCTTGCCTCCGACGACAATCCCAACGTCGAGATACGCGTCGCCCGGCGGGTCGGCTCATGAAGGCGATGTTCAAGCACCTGCAGTGGGCGATTCTCGGCGCCCTGCTGCTGGCCGGCCTCGGCATCGCCGCGGCCATCCATGGCCATGCGCGCCAACAGGAAGCCTCGAGAATCTTCACCATGGACGACACGGCGTATCGTGAAAGCAAGCAGCGCCTCGACAGCGTGTACGCGGAACGCCGCGAGATCGACGACTACCTGCTACGGTTCAACACGCTGCAATCCCTCGGCGCGCTGGGCAACGAGAACCGGCTGGAGTGGGTCGAGCGGATCGCCACCATCCGCAGCGAACTCGCCCTGCCGCGCCTCGTCTACACCATCGAGCCGCGCCAGGCCAACCCGAAACTGCAGCAGCCGGTGGCAGGGCTGAACTTCGAGACCAGTCGCATGCAACTCGACTTCACTCTGGTGCACGAAGGCGACCTGCTGCGCCTGATCGAGCGGTTGCGCTCGCCGGCCATGGGCGTCTTCGAACTGCGGGTGTGCACCCTTGTCCGGGCGCGGGCCGCCCAGGCGCCCTACGGCGCGGACGCGAGCGCCACGCTCCCGGGCAACCTCGACGGGTCGTGCGAGTTCGACTGGATCAGCCTGACCGGCGTGACGCGCCCGGCCGTGGCCACGCCGCCCGCACCGGGGCCAAGCTCATGAAAAGGCTACTCCTCGCATTGTCGACCGTAGTTCTGGGAGCCGGCGCAGCTGTCACCGGCGCGTCGGCCCGGGACGGGACCGGCAGTACCGCGCCGGAACTCGGACGGCTTTTTTTCAGCGCCGCCGAACGCGCGAAGCTTGAACAGGACCGGGGACGTCTGCCGGACCGCCCGAGTCCGGAAACGCCTCGGTCGATTGGCGTCACCGGTCTGATCACCCGACCCGGCGCGCCCGCGCTACCCGTGATCAACGGCAAGGTGGTCTTTCCGGGCGACAATCCATCCGGCCTGCGCATCAGCGGCAGGGCCGACGGCCGGGTTCTGATCACGCCGCCCGATGGCGCCGGACGGACGGCGAAGCCCGGACAATTTCTCGACCTCGAGACAGGCGAAATACGCGAGCGGTTCGAACTGCCCGGCCAGCGGGATGCGCGAGGGTCCCAGCCTTCCCAGCACACACCGTATGTCACCGGTACGCTGCAAAAGGTCGAGGCCGCGCCGGCGCCCCAGGTCAAGAAGGCGCGCCGGCCGCGCCGCGGCATCGCCAGGCGCAGCGCTGCGCCCCCGCCCAAGCCGCCTGCAGAGGCGCCTGCCCCGCAAGCGCCGAGGGTCGCGCCGCCCAACGCTGCCGCCCCCGCCATTCCGGCCCCGCTGCCGCGCCAGCCCTGACGCGGCCCCCAAAAGGCTGGATGATGACGGCAATCGCCGCCCTGCAACCCGCTGATGCGTGACATGCGCCGCCCTGCGCCCGGCTTGAGGTTATTCGCGCAGCCGCCTTCCGCGCAGCGCGGCGCGGTGCTGCTGGTCATGGTGCTCGTCCTTTTGATCGGCGGCGCATGGTTCGGTTTGAAGTTGCTGGGCAGCGCGCGCATGGCGGCGCCCGCTGGCGCGCACGGCCTGATGGCGGCGCGTGATGCCCTGCTCGGCGCGTCCGTCGCGATGGTGGTCGCCGGCGTCACCAGTCCGGGGCGGCTACCGCCGCCCGATTTTCTCGATCCCGCCGAAGGGCCGGCCAACTACGACGGCAACATCAACCTTGCCTGCGCGCGCGCCGCCTGGACCAACGGCGCCGCGCTACCCGCGGTCGGCGGCACGTTGCCGGCCGACATTCGCTGCTTCGGACGCCTTCCGTGGGCGTCGCTGGGACTGGGCGAATTCGGCGCGGTACCGCAGGCCGACCCGCAGGGGATCGTGCCCTGGTATGCCATCTCGGCAAACCTGATCACGGGTTGCATACCCGCGCTCAACCCGGGTGTGCGCAACACCGCCTACACCGGGTTTGCCGCCCCCGCCACCTGCAAGACCGTGGCGCAGCCGTTTCCCTGGCTCACGGTGCGCGACTACCGGGGCAATGTGCTCACCACACGCGCCGCCTTCGTGCTCATTCTTCCCGGGCCGTCCCTGGGCGGCCAGAACCGGACGCCTTTGCCCCTGCAAGGACCGGCCGCCTACCTCGATGCCGTGACCGTGACCCCCGGCTGCAACCAACCCTGCGTGCCGGGCGACTACAACAACGCGCGTTTCGACTGGCCAAACAATGTGGGGCTGAGCTTCATCCAATGCGCCCCGCCGGGCAGCGGCACCGACGCCGGCTTCGCTCAGCCCTACCAGTGCAACGACCGCCTGCTCTACGTGACCATCGACGAACTCATGGAACTGGCCGAGCGGCGCGCCTTGCAATACGCCAGCGACCGCCTGCAAACCTTCTTCGCGACCAATTTCTTCTTCCCCTACGCGGCGCCGCACGACCCGGCGGCGGCCAGCGGCTTCGGGGAATGCCAGAACGGCCTTCTAAGCGGCCTCATCCCGCATGTCAAGGAAAGCAGCGCGCTCGACCCGCTGCGCTGTACCCATCCGGCCTTCGATTTCGATTCGGCCAATCCGCCCCCGCTCACCTTCGAGGCCTGGTTCAACACCAACCGCTGGGGCGACTACATCTACTACGCGGTGGCCGCCGACTGCACCCAGGCAAGCCCCGGCGCAAGCGCGGCCGCCGACTGCGGCGGCGCCAGCGGCGCGCGCCTGGCCGCCGGCGCCGCCGCGAACGCGCGCGCGTTGCTGATATCGGCCGGCGCGCCCATCCTCGCCGCCCCGTTCGCCGCCTCGCGCGGCGCCGCCCAGACGCGCCCATCGGCGCTCGTGTCGAACTACCTCGACAGCATCGAAAACACCAACGGCGACAATCGCTTCGACGCCCCCACCACCGCATTATCGAGCGCCTACAATGACAAGACCCTGGTAGTAGCGCCATGAAATCGACGCAGCGGCAACACGGTTTCACCCTGACAGAGATCGCCATCGTGATGCTGGTCATCGGGCTTGCCCTGGCCGCGACGATCGTGCCGGTCGGGCGCCTGATCCAGACGGGCCAGATCGGCAGCAACCAGGAGAGGCTGGACACCGCCCGCGAGGCGCTGCTGGCCTTCGCCGCCATCAATGGCCGGCTGCCCTGCCCGGACCGCACCGGCGACGGCCTCGAGGATCGCCGCGCGGGCGGCGACCCGTCCGCCTTCGGCTGCGCGGGCAACGTCTATGAAGGTTTCCTGCCCTGGGCCACGCTCGGCGTACCGCAGATCGATTACTGGGGAACCCGCCTGCGCTACCGGGTGAGCGCCGAATTCACCCGCGCCGGAAACACCAATGAATGGATATGCGGTCCCGTGCCCGGACAATCCCTCGCCGGCACCGTCGCGCCGGGCTGCGCGGTCAGCGGCGCCCTGCCGCCGGGTTGCAATGCCGCGGCGGGGAACCCGAACAGTTGCACCTTCGAGATCGCCGACACGGGCGATATTCCGGTGCGCGACGGCCAGGCCGGCCGCGCCGGGACGGTGTTCCTGATGAATCCCACGGTGGTGCCGCCCACCGGTGCCGTGGCTGTCATCCTGTCGCACGGCGCCAACCGGCTCGGCGGAACCGGCCAGGACGGCACCGCCTTCGCCGCACCGGCGGCCGGTACCGACGAGGCTCTCAACGGACCGGCGTTGGCCGCGATCGCCGCCGGCCCGCGGCTCCCGGCAGCCCCCTTCATCGCCCGACCCCCGCTCGACGGCGCGCCGGCGGCATGCAACGACAATGCCGCGGCGGCCCTGTGCAATTTCGATGACCAATTGGTCTACATCGGCGCCAACACCCTTGTCAGCCGCGTCCTGCAGTCGGGCCTGCGTCTGCGTTGACGCGGGTGCCGAAGTGGTCGGCGGTGAACCGATGCCCGGCGCATAATCACGCCATGCCGCCCCAAGAGCCGGAGCCCCCCATCACTCGGGCGCCGCGCGATGGCCCGCGCGCCGTCGCGACCATCGCCACCATCGCCACCGTCGCGACCATTGCCCGCTACACCGCGGCCGAGGCGCTCCACAACCGCATACTCGTCAGCGCGCTCGTGACCATCGTCGCCGGCGTCGCCCTGGGGCAGTTCGCGGGCGAACTCGCGCTTACCGATACGCGCGGCATCAGCGCCGCGGCCCAGGCCTGGCTGTTGCGCATCGCAGCGGTGTTCCTGATCGCAAGCTTCGCGATTTCGTCGCTGGTGCGCGAGGCCGACGACAAGGGGCTCGAACTGCTGCTCGCGCTGCCGCTGCCGCGGGCCGGGTATCTGTTCGGCAAATGGGGCGGATGCACACTGGTTGCGGCCATCCTGACAGCACTGTTCGCGTTGCCACTGTTGTCGGTCGCCCCATGGACGGCGGTGTCGGCCTGGGCAATATCGCTGTTCTTCGAACTGGCCATCGTGGCAAGCGCAAGCCTGCTGTGCGCGCTGACCTTCACCCATCTCGTCGCGAGCCTGGCTGCGGTGAGCGCCTTCTACATCCTCGCACGCACCATGGCGGCGCTACTGGCCATCGGCGGCAGCCCGGTAGTTCCCCAGGATTCCACTGCTTTCCGCTTCGCCGCGGCCCTGCTGGAGGGGATTGGCGCGCTGCTGCCCCGCCTCGACCGATTCTGCCGCTCCGATTGGCTGACGACGGGTGCGGCGGCCTGGGCGGAGATGCCATGGCTGGCCGCGCAGACTGTTGTTTACGTCAGCCTGCTGCTGGCGGCGGCCTATGTTGACCTAATGCGCAAGAGTGTATGAATTGAGGAGTCGCCGCCGCAACCAGCGCCCGCCAAGCGTGGTGCGTCCCGCCGCATGGTGCGTACTTGTCCTGGCGCTGGCGGGGCAGGTCGCGCTCTCCACCCTGACGCCGCGCGGGCAACCGCAGGCCGAGGACCTGCAGGCGCCGCCGGGTGTTCGCGCCATCACGGCCGCTTCGCTCGGGGACCCGCTGGCCGCCGCCAAGCTGATGAACCTGGTGTTGCAGGCGCACGACAATCAGCCCGGCGTCCCGGTGCCCTTCATGCACCTTGATTACCTGCAATTGCAGCGCTGGCTGGACCGCATCCTCGAGCTCGACCCGAACGGGCCGTATCCTCTGATGGCGGCCAGCAGACTCTACGGGGAGGTGCCCGACCGCCAGCGCCAGCGCATGATGCTCGATTTCGTGCACGAAAAATTCCATGCCGATCCGAACCGCCGCTGGCCGGCGCTGGCCCATGCCGCCCATGTGGCCCGGCACGGGCTCAAGGACATGGCGCTGGCGCGCGTCTATGCGGCCAGCCTGCGGCGCGAAGCCACCGGCCCCGGGGTGCCGGGCTGGGTCAAGCAGATGGAGATCCTGCTGCTGGCGGACATGGATGAACCCGCAGCCGCCCGGGTCCTGCTGGGCGCCTTGCTCGACAGCGGCCAGATCACCGACCCCGCCGAGGCGCGCTTCCTTGCCGCGCGCCTGGCCGCATCCGAACAGGCCCCCGAACACAAGCCCGGGATGGCGCATTGACTACCTGCCTCCGGGGCCGTCCGGCCTGCGCTGGCCCGGACGCACGCGATCGCGATAAACCACCACCGCGCGAGGTATACCGTGGCATGGCCGCAACTTGCGCCGCCAAAGAAGCGTTGTCGGGTTGCACAACCCTTGCAAAATCAATGGAGTTAGACGCATACTTTGGTAAACTGCTTGAATTTAGGGGGGCGACATGCGCAAACAGCAAGGCTTCACGTTGGTGGAAATCGCGATCGTCCTCGTTATCATCGGACTATTGCTGGGCGGGATTCTGCGGGGACAGGAACTCATCCAGGGCGCGCGCGTGCGCAACGTCATCGACCAGCAAAACGGGGTACGGGCGGCCTACTTCGCATTCCAGGACAGGTTCCGGCTGGTCCCCGGCGACATCGGCCCCGCGCAAATCGCCGTGGTCGGCAATGGCGTGCTGGCATCCACCGATGCCGCAGGCGGCAACGGCCAGATCGCAGCCAACGATTCTTCGACCGCCTTCCAGAACCTGACCGCGACCGGTTTCCTGTCGTGTTCGGTCTGTACCGTGGCCCAGGTGGCTTCGACCAATGCCAACAGCCCCACCAATGTCTACGGCGGCGTGCTGCAATTGACCACCGACGCGGTACTCGCCAACTTCAACGGCGCCGCTTTTGCCCTCAATATCCCGGCGGCACGGACTAACCTCAAGACCGGCAACCAGATTCCGTCCAACGTGCTCGCGGAAATCGACCTCAAGATGGATGACGGCAATCCGTACACGGGCAACTTTCGCTTCAGCACCTGGGCGCCGGCCGGCGCGGCCGCGGTGGCGCAAGGTAACTGCGCTGCGGGGCCGGTTGTCGGCCCACCGGCTGTCAGCCCGTGGAACAACGGCCAGGCCGCGGCGCCCGGCGGGGCCATCGGCGGAAACTGCGGCGGCGGGACCATCATCAATTAAGCCCTGGCCGGCATGCGCCCGGTCACTGGCATCACACATGGCCGCAGGACGTCCAGAACAGGCAGTGTCGGAATTTTTTACGCCAGCCGGCCGTACGCACATCACAGATCACCGAAACCTTTGAATTTCAATAACTAATTTTTTGAGCACGTTTCTTGCATCTTTTCGACGGCGCTGCCAGCCCCCTGCTTTCCGCTCCCCCGAAAAGAAAGATGTCGCGATGTTCCTGACCCTCAATCGAAAAAATACAAGCCTGAAATTGCTCGTGGCAGGGTTGGCATGTGCAGCCACCGTCTCCCACGCGGCCGTGACGACGTTTTCCAATCCCGCCAATGTCGTCGCCGGTACCGAATACAACTTCAATCAATACGACCCCGGCATCGGCCTGGAGGTATCCTTGCTCGGCGCCTCGGTGCCGGTAACGGGGTCGGGCGTCTCATTCATGGCGGACGAAAGCAAGGTGTTCGGGCTGTCCACGGTGGGCTACCTGGCAGATATCGTGTATTCGGCCAAGACCGCCGACTTGCAAACGAGCCTCAACGCACTGACGGCCACCATTTCTGGCGACGTGAAGACAATCGGCTTCTATCTGGGTTCGTATAACCACCCGGGTGCACCCTACAGCGCTGTGGTGACCGCCGGCGGTACCGACTACAGTTTCAGCGCCGGGCTTGCTCTGCCGGCGACGCATCTTGCATTCGGTTTTGTTGGATTCACTTCGCCGATGGCCATCACCAAGGTCATCTTCACGCAACCGGACCCCTACAATGCGCTGGACGTGCAGAAATTTTCCACCAGCAGCGTGGTGGCGGTGCCGGAGCCCTCGGCCTACGCCATGTTCGGCGCCGGGCTTGCGCTCTTCGGCATGATCGGCCTGCGCCGCCGCCGGCGCTGATCGCCCCCTGCCCGACGCACAAGGCCCCGCCCGGGGGGCCTTGCATAAGGCCCCGCCCGCGGGGCCTTTTCTTTTGCCGCGCCGCCGGCGCGCCTCGCGCCGCTCAGCCGCCTAGGAGCTGGCGCTCCGCCTGGGCGATCCGTTCAGGCGTGCCCTTGAGGACCAGCACATCCCCGGCCTGGAACAGGAGGTCGGGGCCGACCGGCGGGCTGGGTTGGCCCGGACGCCGCACCGCCACGACTTGCAGGTCTTCGCTCACCACGCGCAGTTGTCCCAGGGTCCTGCCGGTCGCCGCCGCACCGGGCTCCAGAATCACGGAATGCAGGCGAATGTGCCGGCCTTCGGTGAGATCCTCCGCCTCGTCGCTCGAGCCGTGGAAAAAGCCGCGCAGCAGACCGTAGCGGGACTCCCGCACCGCGCCGACCCGGCGCACCACCCGCGACACCGGGACGCCGGTGAGCAGCAGTGTGTGGGAGGCGAGCATCAGGCTGGATTCCAGCGCCTCCGGCACGACCTCGGCCGCGCCTGCGGCATGCAGCTTGTCCATCTCCGTATCGTCCTTGACGCGCACGATCACCGGCAAGCCAGGGCGTATTTCGCTGACATGACGCAGGATCTTCAAGGCTGCCGCCGTATCGGCATACGAGATCACCACCGCCTGGGCGCGCGCCAGGCCGGCAGCCATGAGCGACTCGCGCCGGCTCGCATCGGCGTACACCACCGCATCGCCCGCGGCTGCCGCTTCGCGGATGCGTTCCGGGTCCAGATCGAGCGCCATGTACTCGATGCCCTCGGCCGCCAGGAGCTTGGAAAGCACCTGCCCGTTGCGCCCGTAGCCGCAGATGATCACATGCCGGGTGGACTTGATGGTGCGCGAGGCGATCTGCGTGAGTTGCAGGGACTGGAGCATCCATTCATCGCGCGAAAAACGCATGGCGATCCGGTCGCTCGCCGCCACGATGAATGGCGCCGCGAACATGGATAGCAGCATCGCGGCGAGGATCGCATCCATCAGCGCGCCGTCCACCAGCTTGAGCCCGCCCGCCTGGGCCAGGAGCACGAAGCCGAACTCGCCCGCCTGCGCCAGCGCCAGCCCGGTGCGTATCGCGGTGCCGGAGGGACGCCTGAAAAAACGGCTCAAGCCCGCCACCACGGCAAATTTCGCCAGCACCGGCAGGGTCGCCAGCATCAGCACGAGCAGCGGTTGCGCCAGCACCGAGCGCACATCCAGAAGCATGCCGATGGTCACGAAGAACAGACCGAGCAGCACATCGCGGAACGGCTTGATGTCCTCCTCCACCTGATGGCGGTACTCGGTCTCGGATATGAGCATGCCCGCAACGAACGCGCCCAGGGCGAGGGAAAGGCCGGCGTGTTCGGTGATGTATGCGAGCCCCAGGGTCATCAGCAGCAGGTTGAGGATGAACAGCTCGTTGGAGCGGCGCCGCGCCACCACCGTAAGCCAGGCGCGCACCAGCCTGCGGCCCGCGAACAGCAGCACTGCCAGCACCACCGCGGCCTTGGCCAGGGCGATGCCGAGGGCGACCGGGATGTTCTCGGGCGCGCTGGCGAGCGCCGGCACCACCACCAGGAAGGGCACGACCGCCAGGTCCTGGAACAGGAGAATGCCGATCACGTCGCGGCCATGCTGGGCCTCCAGCTCGCCGCGCTCGCCCAAAAGCTTGACCAGTATCGCGGTCGATGACATGGCCAGCGCGCCGCCGAGGGCCACGCCCCCCTGCCACCCGATGCCCACCAGCATCGCGGCAGCCACGCCAATGACGGTGGTGGCAAGCACCTGCGCCAGCCCCAGGCCGAACACCGTGCCGCGCATGGCCATGAGGCGCGGCAGGTTGAATTCGAGCCCAATGGAGAACATCAGGAAAACCACCCCGAACTCGGCCAGGTAGCGGGTCTCCGGCGTGTTGGGCACAAATCCCAGCGCGTGCGGGCCGATCAGCACACCGGCCAGCAGATAACCCAGCAGCGGCGGCAAATGCAACTTGCGGGCGAGGGCGACGATGCCGACCGAGGCAGCGAGGAAAATCAGGACGATCTCGAGGGTCTTGGGCATCTAATCGGGTATTGGGCGGTTCATCGCCGAGGGGGCGCGTCCGGCAGTGGGAGGGGGCCGCACCTCTCGGGGCGAGCGCGCTGCGGCCCCCTGAAACAACGCGCCTCTACTGCAATCTTGATGCCAATTTTCGGACCCCGCATGAGCGCTTTGCTATACTCGATTGCATGATAGCCGTTGCGCCCGCAACCCGACAAACTGCTGCGTCCCGCCTGACCGGCGCGGATACGCTGCCGCTGGCGCGCGAAGTGTTCCAGGTGGAGGCGGCCGCGGTGTCAGCCCTGGCGGACCGCCTGGACGGCGCGTTTTCCAGCGCGGTGGACATGCTGCTCCAGTGCGGCGGGCGCGTGGTGGTGTCAGGCATCGGCAAGTCCGGACATATCGCCCGCAAGGTCGCGGCCACCTTCGCCTCGACGGGTACGCCGGCGTTTTTCGTCCATCCGGCCGAGGCCAGCCACGGCGACCTCGGCATGATCAGCCCGGACGACGTCGTCGTGGCATTTTCCAACTCCGGCGAAACCGCGGAACTGCTGGCCATCCTGCCGACGGTCAAGCGCCTCGGCGCCGGGCTGATCGCCCTGACCGGCAATCCCGCTTCCACACTGGCAAAGCTGGCCGACGCCAGCCTCGATACCAGCGTCGCCAAGGAAGCCTGCCCGCTCAACCTGGCGCCGACCGCAAGCACTACCGCGCAGCTGGCCATGGGCGACGCCCTGGCCGTGGCGCTCCTGCATGCCAAGGGCATCGGCCCGAACGATTTCGCCCGCTCCCACCCGGGCGGCGCGCTCGGCCGCAAGCTGCTCACGCGCGTGGCCGATGTGATGCGCACCGGCGAGCGCGTTCCGGTCGTGCCCGTCGGCGCCACCCTGGCCGAGGCTGTGCTGGAAATGTCGCGCAAGCAAATGGGCATGACCGCGGTCGTCGATGACGCCGGTCGCATCGCCGGCATGTTCACCGACGGCGACCTGCGGCGCGCGCTGGAGAAAATCGCCGACTTCCGCAACGCGCGCATCGCCGACGTGATGACGGTCGCGCCTCGCACCATCGGCGCCGACGCCCTGGCGACCGAAGCCGTCCACCTGATGGAGTCCGCGCGCATCACGCAATTGCTGGTGGGCGAGAACGGCGTCCTGACGGGCGCGCTCAACATGCATGACCTGTTCCGCAGCAAGGTGGTCTAGCCGCCCCATGGACACGCGCCCTCCGCCTTCGGCAGGTTCGCTCAAACAGCGCATGGCGGCGCTGCGCCTGATGGCTTTCGATGTCGACGGTGTCCTCACCGACGGGCGCCTCTGGTATGCCGCGGACGGCAGCGAGCTCAAGTGCTTCAATGCCCATGACGGCCATGGCATCAAGATGCTGCGCGATGGCGGGATCAAGCTTGCCATCATCACCAGCCGGCGCTCGCCGGTGGTGGAGCAGCGCGCGCGGGAACTGGGCGTGCATTACTGCCACCAGGGCGTCGCAGCCAAGCTCGCGACCTTCAACGACCTGCTCGCGGATCTTGATCTCGACCCGGTCCAGGCAGGCTACATGGGCGACGACCTGCTCGATCTGCCGGTGCTGATACGCGCCGGCTTTTCCGCCAGCGTTCCGGATGCGCCGGTGGCGGTACGCTCGCGCGTGCAGCACGTCACTCGGCACCCGGGTGGCGGCGGCGCGGTACGCGAGGTCTGTGAACTCATCCTCGACGCGCAGGGCAAGCTCGACGCGCAGATCGCGGAGTACCTTGCATGAAAATTCTGCCGCGCGGCGGCGCGGGAGCGTTTTTCCCGCTTGCCATCCTGATGCTCCTGGCCATGCTCACGTTCTGGCTGGCGCGCGGCATCGCGGTCGACGATCGGGACGCGCCGGCGCCGCAAAGCCGCGATCCGGACTACATCGTCGAGCGATTCACGCTCACCAGTCTTGCCGAGACGGGCGCGCAACGCTACGTCCTGTCCAGCCAGAAGATGGTGCATCTGCCGGGCGATGATTCGTCCATTCTTACCCGCCCGGTCCTGCGCCAGGCGCAGCCGGGCCAGCCGGAGACCCGCATCCGCGCCGACCGCGGCATCGTCACCTCCGGCGGCGAAATCGCCCACCTGCATGACAACGTCGAGGTCATGCGCGCGGGCGAACCGGCCGGCCCGAACCGGCAGGGCTCGAGCGAAATGCGCGTGACCACCAGCTATCTGCGCGTATTGCCCGACCAGGACCGGGCGGACACGGCGGCGCCGGTGCGCATCGAACAGGCAGGGTCCACGCTGCTGGGCACCGGCATGGAACTGGATAATCGCTACCGGCGCTTCCGCCTGCTTTCCGCGGTCAGCGCCACCTACAAGAAGAAGGAATAGCCTGGTCGCGCGCCTTCACGCCGGACCGGTTTTCAGGAACCTCCCACGATGCCAGCCGGGACACTCAAGCCGCTGTTGATCATCCTTGCCCTGTGCGCGGCAGCTACCGGTGCGATGGCCGAAAAAGCCGATCGCGACAAGCCGGTGAACATAGAAGCCGACCGCATGAACTACGACGACCTGCGCCAGGTCAATGTATTCGAGGGCAATGTCACCCTGACCCAGGGAACGCTGGTCATCCGCGCCGACAAGCTCACGGTGCGCCAGGACCCCGAAGGCTTCCAGCGCGGCACCGCCGAAAAGGGCCCGGGCGGATTCGCCTATTTCCGGCAGAAGCGCGAAGGCCTCGACGAACTGGTGGAAGGCTGGGGCGAGCGCATCGAATACGACGCACGCAACGAAAAGGCCGAACTTCTCGTCCGCGCGCGCATCCTGCGCAGCGGCGACGAGGTGCGCGGCAGCCACATCACCTATGACGCGCGCACCGAGTTCTACAGCGTGGTGGGCGGGCGGGATGTGGCATCCCCCAACAACCCGGATGGCCGCGTCAGGGCCGTCCTGCAGCCGCGCTCGAATCCGCCCGCGCCGGCCCCCGCGGAGCCGGCCGACAAGCGCACGAGCCTGACCCTCAAGCCGTCGGGCGGCATTGCCGCGCCGCGCCCCGAGTATCCGGAGCCGATGAAGAAATGAGCCATCTCGCGGCGTCGGGCCTGAAAAAGAAGTACAAGTCGCGCGAAGTCGTCAAGGACGTGTCGTTCGACGTGGCCAATGGCGAAGTGGTCGGTCTGCTGGGCCCCAACGGCGCCGGAAAGACCACCTGCTTCTACATGGTCGTGGGGCTGGTGGGGGCGGATGCGGGCACCATCACGCTGGGCGGGCAAAACGTCACATCCCATCCGATGCACCGGCGCGCCCGCCTCGGCTTGTCCTACCTGCCGCAGGAAGCCTCGGTATTCCGCAAGCTCACCGTCGAGGAAAACGTCCGCGCTGTGCTGGAGTTGCAGGGCCTTGATGCGGCCGCCATCGGAACGCGGCTCGACGAACTGTTGGGAGAGCTCAACATCGGCGGATTGCGCGACAGCCCGGCCCTTTCGCTTTCCGGCGGCGAACGGCGGCGGGTGGAAATCGCGCGGGCGCTGGCCACCAACCCCAAGTTCATCCTGCTCGACGAGCCTTTCGCCGGCGTCGACCCGATCGCCGTGCTGGATATCCAGAAGATCATCAGGTTTCTCAAGGAGCGGTCGATAGGTGTGCTGATCACCGACCACAACGTACGCGAAACCCTCGGCATCTGCGATCGCGCCTACATCATCAGCGAAGGGCGTGTTCTGGCCGCGGGCGTCCCGGACGCCATCGTCGAGAACGAAAATGTGCGCCGCGTGTATCTGGGCGAGAACTTCCGACTCTAGGACCGCATGAAGCAGGCTCTTCAACTCAAGCTATCGCAGCACCTGACGCTGACTCCGCAGTTGCAGCAGTCGATCCGTCTGCTGCAGTTGTCGACCATCGAGTTGAACCAGGAGATCGAGCAGATCCTGTCGGAAAACCCCCTGCTCGAACGCGAATACGAATCCACCGCCTCCGAAGCGGCGAGCTTCGGAGGCGACGAGAAGGTACGGACCGAAGCGCTGCCCGAAGCGGCGTCGGCTGGCGAGAGCGCCGCACCGGACGGCGACTGGGGCGACCGCGATGCCGCCATGGTCTCGCGCAACACCCGCAGCGATGACGACGAAGACGCACCAGGCCGCCAATTCGCCGCCGCCGGCACCACCCTGCGCGAACATCTTCTCTCGCAGATCACCCTCATGCACCTGACGCCGCGCGACCGCGGCCTGCTGAGCGCGCTCATCGAGGGGCTCGACGAGGACGGCTACCTGACCATGCCGCTCGAGGAGATCCGCGACCTGCTGCCGCCGGAACTCGATGTCGACATCGACGAGCTGGAAACCGCGCTGAAACTGCTGCAGACCTGCGAACCCGCCGGCATCGCCGCGCGCGACCTTGCCGAAGCGCTGATCCTGCAACTCGACGGGCTGCCGAAAACCGCCACCAACAGCCTGGCGCGCGGTATCGTCGCCGCGCATCTCGATCTTCTCGCGGCGCGCGACTTCGCGCAGATCAAGCGGGTTTGCAAGTGCAGCGAGGCAGATCTGAAGGTCGCCCGCGAACTGATCCTGTCGCTCAACCCGCGTCCCGGCGCGCAATTTGACACCAGCGACACGCGCTACGTCACGCCGGACGTGATCGTGCGCAAGACCAAGACCGGCTGGCGCGCCGGCATCAATCCGGATGCCGTGCCGCGCCTGAAGATCAACCGCCTGTACGCCGACATTCTCTCGCGCGAACGCGGGCGCGGCGCCAGCGGCGAAGCCGGCGGACTCATCAGCCAGCTGCAGGAAGCGAAGTGGCTGCTCAAGAATGTGCAGCAGCGCTTCGAGACCATAGAGCGGGTCGCGCAGGCAGTGGTCGAGCGCCAGCGGCATTTCCTGGACCATGGCGAAGTAGCGATGCGTCCGCTGGTGTTGCGCGAGATCGCCGACGAACTCGGGCTGCACGAGTCGACCATTTCGCGGGTGACCACCAACAAGTACATGCTCACGCCGAGAGGTTTGTTCGAACTCAAGTATTTCTTCGGCAGTCATGTGGCGACCGATACCGGCGGGGCTTGCTCTTCGACGGCGATCCGCGCTTTAATAAAGCAACTCGTCACCTCGGAGGACATCAAACGACCCTTGTCAGACTCGAAGATTGCAGACGTTCTCGGCCAGCAGGGAATCGTCGTGGCGCGGCGCACCATCGCCAAGTACCGCGATGCACTCAAAATTCCGCCGGCCAATCTGCGAAAGTCCTTGTAGGAGGGCCTGGTTGCAAACCCGGGCAGCGAAGCGCTGCGGTGAAGCGCTGGTGCCGTACCTACTCGCAAGGCCTTGCAGTGAATTGTTTCATGACGTCCACAAGACGTCTGCAAGACGGCTACAAGACGCAGAATGCAAAAACGCAGGTCGCCCTCATGAACCGGATCGTCCGGTCGATATGCCGGAATGATGCGGTTCGAATCGCAAAGGAGGCAGCATGAATTTCAAAGTCAGTGGGCACCATGTTTCGGTCACACCCGCCATTCGCGATTACGTTCAAGCGAAGCTTGCCCGCATCAACCGCCACTTCGACCACGTCATTGACGTCAACGTCATCCTGACGGTCGAAAAACTCGCCCAAAAGGCGGAAGTCAGCGTCCATGTCCGCGGACGCGACATCCACGTCGAAACCGTCGACGAAAACATGTACGCCGCCATCGACACGCTGGCCGACAAACTCGACCGGCAGATCATCAAGTACAAGGACAAGGCCCAGGCGCATCAGCACGAAGCGCCGAAGCGAACCCTCAACTAGCACGTGCCGGCCCGGCGCCGTCCGCGCCGCCCCTTCATGGGCCATACGGACGCGCCGCGGCAGCCATGTCCGCCGCGAGGGCGGACGTATAATCGCGCCCTCGATTTCAACCCGATGATCGCCCGAATCGTCGCGGCAGCATGAGTACGCAACCCCAAAGCGCCCCTTCGACCATCGCTCGCCTTCTGCCGCCGACCAATGTCGCCCTCGATCTGGATTTGTCGAGCAAGCGCCGGGTGTTCGACGAGGCTGGCCTGCTGTTCCAGCATCATCAGGGCATCGCCCGGGCGACCGTGTTCGACAGCCTGTTCGCGCGCGAACGCCTGGGTTCGACCGGCCTGGGCCAGGGCGTGGCGATCCCGCACGGCCGCATCGCCAAGCTCTCCGCACCGGTAGGCGCGTTCCTGCGCCTGAAGGAGCCGATCCCGTTCGAGGCGCCGGACGGCAAGCCCGTCAACCTGCTGTTTTTCGTGCTGGTGCCGGAGAAGGCCACCGAGGCGCATCTGCAGATCCTCGCGGCGCTGGCGGAAATGTTTGCCGACAGCCGCATGCGCGAAACCCTGGCAGCGCTCCCCGATGCGGCGGCCGTGCATCGCGAACTCATCACCTTCCGTCCCGATGCAAACCCTCACGCTTAGGGCGCTGTTCGACGACACCGCCGATGAACTCGCACTCACCTGGATAGGCGGCGAGGAGCACGGCTCCAGCACCGTCAATCCGGAGGCCTATGCCACCCATGCGGTGGCCGACATGGTGGGTCACCTGAACCTGATCCACAAGAACCGCATCCAGGTCATCGGGCAGCCGGAATACGAGTATCTGTCTTCCCTTACCGCGACACGCCAGCAGCACCTGCTGGCCGAACTGCTCGGCGGCGGCCCGCCCGCAGTGATCGTCGCCGATGGCGTCAACGCGCCGGCGCTGGTGGTCGAGGCATGTGCGCACCACGGGGTGCCGGTGTTCACCACCCCGACCGCGGCAGCCACCGTCATCGACATGCTGCGCGTCTACCTTACGAAGCTGCTGGCGGAGAAGACCACCTCGCACGGCGTGCTCATGGACGTGCTGGGCCTGGGCGTGCTGATCACCGGCGAATCCGGGCTCGGCAAAAGCGAGCTCGGCCTCGAACTCATCAGCCGCGGGCACGGTCTGGTCGCCGACGATGTCGTCGAACTGACGCGGATCGCGCCGAAAACGGTCGAGGGTCGCTGCCCGCCCCTGCTCAAGGACCTGCTCGAAGTACGCGGCCTCGGCCTGCTGGACATCAAGGCCATTTTCGGCGAGACCGCGGTGCGGCCTAAGATGAACGTCAAGCTCATCGTCCATCTCGAGCGGCCGAGCGCGGCCGCCAAGGCCGATTACGAGCGCCTGCCGCTGAACGCGAACTTCCAGGACCTCATGGGGGTCAACGTCCGCCGGGTCAGCATCCCGGTAGCCGCCGGCCGCAACCTGGCCGTGCTGGTGGAAGCGGCGGTCCGCAACACTATCCTGCAATTGCGCGGCGTCGACACCATGGCCGACTTCATGGCGCGGCAGCAGGATGCGATGAACGAGGGCTGACCGGCCTGCACGGTGCGCCCGGCCGCAGGCCGGATGCCCCCCTTGGAAAGCATGTTTTAATTTGATCCGGCATAGGTGTGCCAGGGGGCGCGCCGCCATCGATCCAAGGAGGATAACCCGATGAAGAGGATGTTCGCCAGCCTGATGCTGGCCCTGCCGCTGGCCGCCACGCCCGCGCTAGCAGAAGACAAGAAAGAGCCCACCAAACAGCAGAACAAGATGGCCGAATGCAACAAGGCGGCCGAGGGCAAGAAAGGCGATGAACGCAAGGCGTTCATGAAGGAATGCCTGACGGACAAGAAGAAGGCACAGCAGGAAAAGATGACGGCCTGCAACAAGGACGCCGACGGCAAGAAGGGCGACGAGCGCAAGGCCTTCATGAAGGAATGCCTCAGCAAATAACGCACCGCAACCGCGGCCCCGGGCGCACGTTTGTGCGCCCGGGTCATTTTTGCGTCATCATTCGATCGATGGAACTCGCAGACTTGACCGTCAGGACGCCGGCGGCGCCCGGGCAAGCGGACCCTGTTGCGTGTGCCGCGCAGCCATGCAGCTGATCCTCGTCACCGGCCTGTCCGGCTCCGGCAAGAGCGTCGCCCTCAACGTACTCGAGGACGCCGGCTATTACTGTGTCGACAACCTGCCGGCCCCGCTCCTGCCCGAGCTCGTCGCCACGCTGCGCGAGACCGGTCGCGACAAGGTGGCCGTGGCCGTCGATGCCCGCACCGCTTCGGTCACCGACTCGGTGCGCAAGGGCGTCTCCGACCTGCCGCAATACCTCTCCAATCTCACCTTCTACGGGGTCGATGTGCGCGTGCTGTTCCTCGACGCCAAGACCGACACCCTGATCAAGCGCTATTCGGAGACGCGGCGCCGCCACCCGCTTGATGACGGCAGCGCGACGATTCCCGAATACATACAGCGCGAAAGGGAAATCCTCTCCGAACTGCAGCCACTCGCGCACCACATCGACACCAGCGACCTGCGCCCCAACGCCCTGCGCGACTGGCTCAAGGATTTCCTCAAACCGGCCCGCGCCGACCTCACGCTGGTGTTCACGTCATTCGGCTTCAAGCACGGCATTCCCTTGGACGCAGACCTGGTGTTCGACGTGCGCGCCCTGCCTAATCCCCACTATGACCCGGTGCTGCGCCCGCTCACCGGGCGCGACGCCCCGGTGATCGCGTTTCTCGATGCCACCCCCGAGGCACAGGAACTGCTGGGCGACATCGAAGCCTTCGTGGGCAAGTGGCTGCCAAGCTTCGCCCGCGACAACCGGCATTACCTGACCGTGGCCATCGGCTGTACCGGCGGGCAACATCGCTCCGTGTACTTCGCCGAGCATCTTGCGGCCGCCTTCCTCAAACGCCGCACCGGTTCGCTCGAAGCGGAGATCCTGGTGCGCCACCGCGAGATCAAGGCCAATTGAATTCCCCGACCCCGCCGCGCGCGCCGGGCACACCGGATCTTTCGCGCCTGCCCATTTTCCCGCTCGGCACCGTGCTGTTCCCCGGCGGTGTCCTGCCGCTGCGCGTGTTCGAGGCGCGCTATGTGGACATGACGCGCGAATGCATGAAGGCAGGTACGCCATTCGGCGTCTGCCTGATCAAGGAAGGCGCCGAAGTCGGCACACCCGCAGTACCCCACGCAATCGGTTGCCTGGCGGAAATCCGCGACTGGGACATGCAGCAACTCGGCGTACTTTCCATCAAGACGCGCGGCACGCAACGCTTCCGCATCATCGATTCGCAGGTGGAAAAGGGCGGTCTGCTACGGGCCCGCGTGGAGCCCATCGACGCTGACGCCCCCACGACGATTCGCGCGGAGTTCAGCCAGCTGGGTTCGATTCTGCGCGACATCCTGCCGCGCGTTCCCGCGGAAATGATTCCCGAGCCGCATGCCTTCGATGACGCCGCCTGGCTCTCCAATCGCCTATCGGAGCTCATGCCCGTGCCGGCACTGGCCAAGCAGAGGCTCATGGAGCTCGATGACGCCGACACGCGCCTGGAGATTCTCTACCGCTTTCTCGGCCAGCAGGGCCTGAAGTAGACCGCTTCCCCCCGCGTGGCGATCGCCCGTTGCGTGCGGGGTCAGGTGAAGGTCAGGTGAAGAGATCAGGCGCCTGCAAGGCGGACAACAGCTTCCGCACCGGTGCCGGCACACCCGCTTCCGGCGCCTCGCGCAGGGTCAGCCACTCGTAGCGGGACTGGCCGGCCAGCGGGGCAACACCGCCCCTGGGTACCACGAGCACCGGGGTGATGGTCAGGTGGTAATGGGTGAACCCGTGTTCAACCGGCGCGAGTTGCGTCCTCCCCGTCCAGTCGGCGCCGAGTTGCGCGGCCATGCGTTGCGCCTGCTGCAGATCGTCGGCCTGCGGCAGGCTCAGCAATCCACCCCATATACCCGCGGCCGGACGACGCTCGAGCAGAACCCGGCCCCGGTCGCGCAGCACCAGCATGACGCATTGCCGGCGCGGCATCGCCTTGCGCGGTTTGGGATGCGGCAATTCGGCGGTGCGGCCGCTGGTTTTGGCCGCACAGGTGGCGGCCAGCGGACACCCTTCGCAGCGCGGGCGCGAGCGCACGCACAGGGTGGCGCCCAGATCCATCAGCCCCTGCGTGTACGGCTCGATGTCGCGCGCCGGCAGCAGGTCCTCGGCGATGCGCCACAGCGCCGCCTCCACCGGCGCGGCGCCGGGATAGCCTTCGACGCCGAAATGGCGCGCGAAGACGCGCTTGACATTGCCGTCCAGAATGGCCGCGCGCGCGCCGAAGGCGAACGCAGCGATCGCTGCCGCCGTCGAGCGGCCGATGCCCGGCAGCGACTGCAGGTCCGCCTGGCTGCGCGGAAAACGCCCGCCTTTCTCGTCGACGATGATGCGGGCCGCGCGATGCAGGTTGCGCGCCCGGCTGTAGTAGCCCAACCCGCTCCACAAACGCATGACCTGCGCCGCGTCGGCCGCGGCGAGGGCGGCGACATCCGGGCAGGCCTCCAGGAAGCGCGCGTAGTAGCCTACCACCGCGCTCACCTGGGTCTGCTGCAGCATGATCTCCGAGAGCCAGATCCGGTAGGGGTCGCGCGTATTCTGCCAAGGTAGATCGTGCCGGCCATGGCGCTTTTGCCACGCAATGACACGTGCGGCGAAACCGGGCTTTGCCTTGCGCGTGCGGCTCGCGGAACGCGGCGGCGCGGCGCTGGGGGCCGCCGCCTGTGTTCTAACGGCCAAGCAGTCCCCGCAGCTTTTCCTTGGCCTTGTCCTGCGTCGATTGCTGTTGCGCAGGCGCCTCGCCAGAGGCGCCTGCGCCAGGCTTGGCGATGCCGAGTTTCTCGCCCAGCTTGTCCTTGACCGCGTCCTTGGCCTTGTCAGTCACCAGACTGCCGGCGACGGCGCCGTACTGCACGTCGTACTTGAGCGCGTCGAACGGCCCGTTGATCCTGACCGGGATGGTGAGGCCCTTCAGCTGCGCCAGGTCCTTCGCGTCCTGCCCGCCCGACGTATTGACCACCGTCGCCCTGGCGAGGTAGTTCATCGAGGCGGCCGGAATATCCACCGTGCCCTCGCCGCCCAGGCGCACGAACGGCGACTTGGCGTCGAGGTCGTTCGACGTGGCGATACCGTTTTTGATCTGCGCGCTGATCTTCATTTCGGTGAAGTCGGTCTTGTCGTCCTTCCGCGCCTCCTGGATCTTCGACTTGTTGAGGGCCAGGGTGGCCTTGGCCTCGCGGAACGACTTGGCCAGGTTGATGCCCTTGTAGGCGCCGTCCTTGAGCAGGACGGAAGCCTGTCCGTTGAGGGATTTCTTGAGGGCCGAGGGCAGGTTGCCGGAGGCGGTGAGATCGAGCGTCACGTTGCCGCGCCCTTCGAGGATGTCCTTGTTGATCGCATCCTTCATCAGCGGATTGATGTTCACGCCGGCGAGATTCTGGCGAATCGTGAAAGCGTTCGTGTTCGCGTCGACCGATACCGAGCCCGCGAGCGTGCCCTGGTACAGGCCGGCGTTCATCGGGTTCACGTCGAGCTTGCCGCCGGCTGCCTTGATCACCAAGGTGACGTTGTTGGCCTTGACGTTGCTCACCTGCAGTTGCCCGATCTTTACCGTGCCCCCGGCATTGACCGCCTTCAGGCCGGAAAGGTCGATCGGCTTTTCCGCTCCAGCAGGCTTGGCCGGGCCGGGTGCGCCAGGCGGGAAATAGCGGTCGACATTGAGCTTGTCGGCGTTGAGATCGAAACTCAGCGTGCCGCCGGCGAACTTGGTCAGTCCCACCTTGGCCTGCACGCTGGTTTCGTCGAAACGGGTCGCCAGGTCGGTAGAGACGGTCTGGCGCGCCAGGTCGGCGCGCACGCTGCCGGTCACCGGCACCTTCACGCTTTTCATCGGCATCTGCGGATTGGCCAGCGTGAGGTCGGCATCGATGCGCGGCAGATCGAACTGGCGGGCCTCGAGATTGGCATTGAGCGCGGTGCCGATGCTGCCGGTCAGGGACGAATCGCCGAACTTCGCCTGGGCGATGTCGATGACGATCTTGCCGACACTGAGCGCCTTGGCCGAGCCCTTGACCTCGCCCAGGCTGAACTTCGCATCGACATTGTCGCGGCCGGACAGCTTGACGCTGCCGCTGATGGCCTCGCCCGATGCCGAATCCCGGTTGACGGCCAGCCTGGGGGCTTCCACCCGCACGTCGAACGCGTCGGCGTCCTTCTTGCCCACCGCGGTGAGCGACACGCCATCGAGCGCGATCTGCCCCGCCGCAGGGTTGAACACCAGTTTCGGCGCCTTGGCCTTGAAGTCATTGATCAGCATGCCCGGCATGGCGCCGGAACCGCTGGCCGCCATGCCTTCAACGGCGATCTTCTGGTTGTTCAGGTCGGCCTCGAAGCGGGCGACATCCAGTTTCACGGACCCGCTTTCGCCGCCGCGCCGCGCCTTGGCCTCGAGCGCGACTTTCTCGCCCACCAGCGCCTGGGACTTGCCATTGGCGGAAAGCCGGGGCGCCGACAGCTTGAGGTCGAACGGTTCGCGGTCCAGGGTGCCGCGCAGCTCCAGCGCCAGCTTTTGCGCATCGACGGCCCGGGTCTGGGCATCGAACTTGAGGTCGCCGGCGGCCACCAGCGCCTCCAGGCCCGCCAGGTCGAAGCCCTGCCTGCCCTTCTCGGCCGCCTGGCGCGCGGAGCCGGCCACCTTGGCCTCCAGCGAGGCGAACGAGTACTGCTTCTTTTCAAGGTCGAACAGCACATCGCCCGTGACCGCAAGCTGGGCGTTGAGCGTCGGTTTCGCGCCCTGGATGCGCGCCTTCAGGTCGACATTGCCCGGCACCTTGTCGGCGATGCGTCCGGTCGAAAGATTGAGTTGGTCCACCGACACCGCCTGGCCGGTGGCCTCGTCGCGATAGGTGATCGCCGCGCCGGACAGCTTGATGCCCTCGATGTCGAAATTGAGCTTGTCGTCCGACTTTTCCTCGGGCGACAGCAGGTCGTCGAAATTGAACTTGCCATCCTTGCCGCGAATGATCGCCGCGTTCAGTCCATCGACCTCGATCTTGTCGACGATCAGCTTCTTGCGCAAGAGCGGAAACAGGTCGACGAACACCTTGGCGCGCTCCAGCTTGACGAAGGGCTTGTCGCTCTTGTATTCGGAGAACGTGACCTGCCCGACCTCGATGCCGATCTTGGGAAACACCTTGAGCCCGATGTTGCCGGCGATGGTGAGGGTGCGCTGCTTCTTTTCCTTCACCAGCCGGGTGATGTCGTCCTTGTACTTGTTGGGGTCGAAGGTGGCGGCGAAGATGCCGAGGCCGACCGCGAGCAGCACCAACAAGCCGACGACGGTCAACAACAACCACTTGAAGTACTTCATGCCGATTTCCCCCGACGATTGACCGACGCGAGTTTAGCGCAGGGGCGACGCACGGCAGATGACCGCGCCATGCGCCGACCGGCGGCCGGCGGAGAGGCGTTCGGGGCCGGACCGCTAGACCTTGAAGCGGGAGTGGCGATGCAAGGTAATGATCTGCTTCATGTTTTTCGAACCTGACAAAATCGTACCCGCTCGCCGTACCCGCTGAACATCAGGCTGCGTGTGATGGACTACCCGCAACACAGCGACCACCCGGCCGACAAGGAGCTCGCAAGCGTGTGTATATGATGATGTACACAAATGATGGATCTCGCGCGGATCACCGGGTTCGACTTGAATAATGCTAACGCCCGCAAGAACGAGAAGCGCGGCGTGGCGCAGGCCGAGGCCGAAGAGGTCTTCTTCAACCAGCCCCAGCTGATGCTGGAAGACCTGCGGCACCGCGACCAGGAGGCGCGCTTTCACGCCCTCGGCAAGACGCTCGATGGGCGTGCGCTGAACATCGCCTTCACGTTGCGCGGCGGTGGCACCCTGATCCGGGTGATCTCGGCGCGCGACATGCACCGCAAGGAAAGGAGCCTCCATGACCAAGCCCGCTAAACCGCTGTCCAGGTTCAGGGCCGAGTCGCAGGAGCACGCATTACGGGAGACCGAAGGTCGCGACTCCACCCAGCATCTCGACTGGGCGAAGGCTTAGCGTGTGGTGCTGTCCAACCTGAAGCCGTCGACGAAAACCACCTCGCTGCGCCTGCCGCAGCACCTGCCCGATGTCATCAAGGCGGCGGCCAACGCGCGCGATGTGCCCTACCAGTCGCTAATCAAGGTGAGGCTACAGGAGAAGGTCGAGGGTTGATGGCTGGGGTTTGCGTCGGGGCACGCACGGCGAAGGCTCTGGACCGAACTGGGTCATGCGGTTATCCGGACGCCTGTGCACGGGTCGGTTGCACCATTTGCTGTTCATGCTGTTCCTGCTGTTGATCGCGCGTGACAGCGCCGGGGGATGAGCCGAGAACAGCATGAACAGCAAGGCCCCCGGGGGCGCGCGACAGAGCTGTACGCAGGGTCATGCCTCAGCGGGCACGCCAGCGAGCAGCGCCGGGTTCACTGCCACGAACCAGTGTCGGCCCTCCTGCTCCACCCGCGCAAGGCCGCGTTCGTCCAGCAGGGCGAGCGCGGCCTTGAGGGCCTTGCTGTCGCGCACGCATCCCAGGCCGTCCCGGTAGATGCGGGCCGAGGGAATGCACGACTCGCCAGTGCGCAAGGCCTCGTCGCGCAGCCAGGCGTCGAAGCGGATGGCGGCGGACAGCTCGGGCGGAGCGTCGAGCTTGCTCAGCGAAAGGCGGTGGCTGGGTGTGGTGCAACGTTTCTCTGTGGGTACGGCGCGCGGGTAGCGACCTGCCTGTTGGCAATCGTGTTTCGCTGCCGGCACTCTCTCTCTCGCTTCGTGAGGGAGGACGTTTGCAGTGCCGTCAGGCGCTGCAAAGGGGAGGAAGTTTAGTTGGGCTTGGTGCTTGTCGGCGAGGAACTCCTCCGTCTGCCCGGCGCTGGCGCGCCGGGCAGACGCCTCCTCGCAGGCGAGGAGGCGATGAAGCTAGCGCCGGTGCGTTTTGCTGGAAGACCGGTTCTTGGTGCTGCGTGGTCAGGCGAGCTCACCTCACACCGGTCAGCAGCTCGAAGAAGCGCTTGTCTTCAAAGCTAAAGTTCATGCGAGCGTAGTCGCCGCTCATCACGGCGGCGGCCATGTCGGCGTTGGAATAGCGGACGATGACGAGTCCGCGTGACGGCCAGACGTAAAGCCGCTGCTGCCCTGCGCCAGCGGCCATGACAATATCGGGTGCCTGGCCGGGCCAGATGCCATCGGCGCTGATGCGTTCGGTTGATCGGCGCCGGACTGCGCCGGCATCGTCTGCAGTCGCGGCCGGGTTAAGCGAAGCCTTGTTCAGCCACCACGTCAAGCCATAGGCCTGGTTCGCGCCGGAACTGCTGAAGCATGGGGCGAGCAGATCTGGTCGAACCAGCTGCTTCCCATTCCAGGTGCCGCCCAGGCGAATGAGTTCACCGAGCTTAGCCCATTCGCGTGCGGTCAGCACGGCGCCATGGCCCATGGCCGGCTCGCCGTTTCGCTCGGTCGCCCAGCGTGTCGGGGTCAATCCAATCGGATCGAGGATGGTCTCCTTCAGAAAGGCGAATGCTGAACTGGGACCCCCGAGACGCGCTGCAAGTTTGCGGCGCATGAATTCGCTGAATGCGTAGAGGTGCACCTCGCTGTAGGCGAATTGCGTCCCCGGGTCGGCGACAGCTTTCTGTGCGATCGCGAAGGCGCCCTTGTTCTCGACGGTTTTGTCGGCCCAGAGGCGGCGAGGGGCTTCAAGCCCGCTGGAAAAGCTGAGGAGGTGGCGGACCGTGATGCGCGACTTGCGCGGGTCGCCCTGCCACTCGCTGATCGTGTCAGCGACCCTTTCATCGAGGGTAAAGAGGCCTCGTGCCATGGCGACAGCGGCGACTGGCCCCCAGAAGCTCTTCGTACCAGACGCGATCTGGTAGGCCCTGTCCGCTGTACTTCCTTCGACGCCCTGCTCGAAAACAATGTTACCGTCCTGCATGACGAGGAGATGCAGGCCCCCTGTTTCCGCCGAATAGACTGAGGCCGCGCGATAACGCGCGATGTCAACCGGGGAACCCAGTGCCACGATGGGGTTGGCGAGCTTGCCGGGCGTTACGGTTGTCTGTGCCGTTGCGCCTCCGTTGGTGCGGCCCTGGCCGCGGCGATCGGCGAAGGCTGCGAATTCGGTGCGGTCGATGGCGCCGTCGCCATTGCGATCAAGGCGCTTGAAGGCATCGGCGCGCCTGACGGGTAGCTTGTCGAACTCGTCCTTTGAGATCCGGCCGTCGCCGTCGCTATCGAGCTGGGCAAAGCGTGCGTCTGCATCGCTTGTCTGCGCCATGACACCGGGGATTGCCGCCATGGACAGGAGGATCATGACCGTAACGACGGAAAGCATGCGCGAATGGGATGTCATCTTGCTTTCTCGGTTGTATTGCAATGCGTGGCGCAAGTTTTGCGCGCATGGAATTCACCGTCAAGAGCAACAGTGCTTGGGCCATGACCCTGCGATGAACGGCGACTTTTGTCCGCCGCAGGGGGGCTGGGCTGACAGGCCGGTCTTCAGCGGCCCTCACGGGCCTTCGCCTGCACCGGGCAGCAGTCCGCAGTGCTTCCTGGCGGGCCCCGGCAGACCCCGCGGCAAACACCAGTGAAATCAGCGTGTAGGCCGACAGGCCGTGGATCCAGGAAAAGCCGTCGAAGCGGATGGCGAACGAGATGCTCGCCACCGAGGCCATCGGCAGCACCCCGGTCCAGCCTTAGCATCCGGTGCGAGACGGTTCCCTTGCGCCGCGCCAGCACCGTGCCGCCCATCACCAGCGCCGCCCCGGCCACGGCGGCGTGCGCAGCGATCACGGGGGTCCACTGGCAAGCACTCAGGCAGCCAAGGCCGGGGCCGGCGCCCGGTAGCACAGCGGGGTTTTGGCTGCCGTCATCACCGTCAACAGTGTACGGGTGAGGGCACTGCCTTGGACCTGGGCCCGGGCCCGCTCCTTGGTTGGTGCGCCGATCTGCAGCGCAGCCGGCAGCGTTCAGGCGGCGCCAGCGAGGAAGGGCTCGACGATGCTGACGAACTTGGCCGGGTCTTCGAGAAAGGGCGTGTGTCCGGCTTCGAATAACTCCACCTGCCTGCGCGCAATGAGCTCGATGGCCTTGCGGTTGCGTGACCACCGCACCAGGCGATCCTGGCGGGCCCAGGTCACCAGCACCGGCATCTGCAAGCCGGGCAGTTCGCGGCGGATGTCGTTGTCCGGGTCGGCAAAGCCTTGCCAGGCTTGCACCAGCAGGGGGGCGATCTCCAGGCCCGAGGCGACGATCCGCTGGCGTTGAGCCCAGGCCGCCTCGCCCGTCAGCACCTGCGCGTAGTACCGAGCGAACCATGCCTGGAAAGTCTCGGGTTCGCGCTCTGCGGCGGCGAAGCGGCGCGACATCCAGCGCGTGACCATACGACCCAGGAAGCCGCCCTCGTCCAGCCCGGCCGGATTGGCGACGACCAAGGCCCGTACCCGTTGCGGGTGTCGGGCCGCGTAGAGCAGCGCAGCGCCGCCCCCCACCGAATTGCCCACCAGGGCCAAGCGCGGTAATTGCAGCGCGTCGACGAAGGCTTGCAGGATTTCGGCATAGGCCCGCACGCCCGGCGCCGAGGATGCGGGCCCGGACCGCCCCTGCCCGGGCCAGTCCGGCGCGATGATCCGATACCGGCCCCGCATCGCTTCGGCCATGGCCTCGAAATCCCCGCTGCCATGGCCGATGGCGTGCAAGCACACCAGCGCTGGCAGATCGTCGCCGCCTGTATCCAGATAGGTCAGCTCCAGCCCCGCATGGGGCCAGGATCGCAGGTCGCGCGTAGCGCTTACCAGGTGGCGCAGGTGGGATGATGGCGACACCTCGGCATTGTCCGCCAGACCTGCAGTGGCTGCAGCTCGTCGAGCGCCCAGCGCCGCGGGCCATGCGGCGGCCGGTTGCAGCCAGCGCCGGCGCATCATGGACCGTTCCCGCGCTGGAGCGCGGGTCGGTACGGTGCCCGCAGGTCCGGCGCACGCGCCGGCTCCAAGGTTGGTGTAAGCGGACCAGGTTGGGGGGTCCCCATGCATGTTGTGGTACCTTTTACGGCGAGTTGTCGTACATTAGTGACGTATAAATCATAAAACAATTTACCGGTGCTGTCAGGTTGCAGGCGTGGCCCCCGACGGATGCTATCGCGCCGAGGGTCTCCTCCGCCACGGCGTCGGGTGTGAAACCTATACTTCGGCAGTGAGCGCTGCGCCCGAAAAATCGCCCCCACCGCGTCGGCGCGGCCGGCCGCCTAAGGCTTTGCCGCAGGGCACGGACTTGCGCTCGTCGCTGATCGACGCCGCCGCAGCTGAGATACGCGAGTCCGGCTGGTTTGCCACCTCGACGAACCGGATCGCGGCACGCGCGGACCTGTCTTCAGGGGTGTTCTACAACTACTTCTCCGACAAGGTGGATGTGCTGCTGGCCGTCTACGAACGCTGGGTCTTGGAGGAGTGGGCGATGGTGCGCAGGGTCTTCGGCGAGCCCGGGGTCGGTCCGCGCCAACGCATAGACCGTCTCGTGCCGCTGCTGATCGAGCACCATGCAGCCTGGTCACGTCTCCGGCACGCGCTTGCCGTGCTGACCCGTGATGACGAACGCGTGCGCGCGGCCCGCTTGCAGAGCCGGATCACGCAGATCGACGAGGTGGTCCGCCTGGTCGGCCGCCGAAGTTCCGCCAAGCTCCGGGCGGCAGTGGCCATCCGGTTGATGATGTTCGAAGCGGTGGCTGACGCGATCGCCGCAGGCGACGCTGATGCCATGTCCCTGGACCGCAGGACGCTTTCCGAAGAGCTGGCCTCATCGCTGATGGCCCTCCTTGTGAGCACCAACCCCAGCCGGGGTTGAGTCGCCAGACCCACCCGCCTTTTCCGAAGGGCTTTCCGCTCCGGCTGACGCACGCTCGTCATCCGGCCCCGAAACCCAGGTTCGGCCGCTCGCAGCGCTGCGCGCGCCCGGCGTCACCCACGACTGAACTGGCACGCTGGGGGGATGTGCCATTCATGCACCGCATCACTACATCCATCAGGCCTGGGGCCTCGTACCCCGAGCACGAATCTACGGAGCGTTCGTGATTGCCCAGGCGCGATCGGAGGAAAAAACGGCGCACGGCCCCAAGGACTTCAAGACCAGGAATTAACGAGACTTGTTTTAATGACGACTACGTCATAATATATCGCTCAGGTCGTGTTCTGGTGTGGTTACTCGACGCGATCGCCCTCCGAGCTTTGCTTCTTTATCTCCGAAAGGATCACTCCATGTTCCAACTTCCGCGTGTGCCCTTTGCTCCGTTTGCGCCGCTCGTCGCCATGGCCATCGGCCTGGCCGCTGCGGCTTCTCCAGCGGCCCACGGCCAGACCCCTTCCGCAAGCACTGCGCAAAGCGGACCTTCCTCGGCCCAATGGAAGGCGCTGGGCAAGACCTTCTCGTTCGATGGCCACTCCGTGTTCTACGTCGATCAGGGCAGTGGCTCGGCGACGCTGGCCATCCATGGCTATCCGACGTCGTCATGGGACTTCAGGCGCCTGCTCGGACCGATGTCGCGCGATGCGCGCTTCATCGCCCCGGACCTGCTGGGCTTCGGCTACTCTGACAAGCCCGCCGAATTCACCTACTCCATCGCCCGTCATGCGGATTTGGTGGTGGCGCTGGTCAAGCATCTGGGTCTGACCCGGGCACGGCTGATCGGCTCGGACATCGGCAACGCGGTGGTGCAGGAGTTGCTCGCGCGTGAGCGGACGGCCAAACTGCCCTTCGCGATCGACTCCGTGGTGCTGATCAACGGGTCGCTCTTCGCAGAGCAATTCAAACCGAGCAATGCGCAGAAGGCCCTGCTCAGCCCGCTGGGAGGCATGATCAACCGCGGCGCTTCCGAGGACACCATCGCGACCAGCCTCACCCAGATTTCCGGACCAGAGCGCCGCATTCCGGCCAGTGAGCTGTCAGAGGTGTGGAAGCTGCTGAACCACCCCTCCGACGCCAGACTCATGCACAAGACATTGCCCAGCGTGGAGGAGCGCGAGGCCCAGGACGCCCGCTGGACCGACGCCCTGTGTGCAACGAGCACGCCGCTTAAGTTGGTGGTGGGCGCTGCGGATCCGACCGCCGGCAAAGCCATGGCCGAGGCCACGACCGCCAAGTGCAAGGGCGCGCGCCGTTTCGCCGTCCTGCAGCTCGACAAAGCGGGCCACTTCCCGCATGTGGAGTACGCCCAGGAAACCGCCCAGGCCATCCTCGCCTGGAGGGAAGGCGGGTACTGAGCCTGGTGACGTTTCCCGCCCTTGCCGACGCCCAGGAACGGGCACGCCCGCATCCACGCGGCTCTGCGGGTGCCTGATCGCAGCCGTGGGGCTGATTTGCGCCCTATGGCCGCTGGCCAGGCCTTGCTTCGGCCAGGGCATGTGAGTGTGGGCAACATGCGGCGGCTCAGTCCTTGACAATGGGTCCGCCGCCCGCAGATGCCCACATCTCGGTGTTTTTGTCTTCTTACCCGCCCATGACCCTACGCCGACGTTCTCTGATTGCCGCCGCTTTCGCGGTACCAACGCTGGTCGGCATCGGCTTGGGCCTGCGCAGCGCGCGGGCCCACACCGCCGTCCAGACCCCAGAGCCGACGGCAGGCTTGGAAACAGGCCTGGCAGACGATATCCGCACTTTCGACCTGGACTGGGCGGACCCACAGCGCCAGCGCCCCGTGCCCGTGCGCCTGTACCTGCCCGCGGCGGCCTCGGCCGCAGGGCCGGTGCCGCTGGTGGTGTTCTCGCACGGCATCGGCGGCTCGCGCCGCGGCTACAGCTACCTCGGCAGCCATTTCGCCGCCGAGGGCTATGCCAGCCTGCACCTGCAGCATGTGGGCAGCGACCGTAGGCTGTGGACCGGGGGCAGCCCGCTGACCCTGGTGGGCCGCCTGCAAAGTGCCGCGCAAGAAGCTGAGGCCATTGCCCGCGTGCACGACTTGCGCTTCGCCCTGGATCAGGTGCTGGGCGGCGAATTCGCCCCGCTGCTGGATGGGCATCGCGTGGTGGCCGCGGGCCATTCCTATGGCGCCAATACTACGCTGCTGGCCAGCGGGGCGCGGGTGGTGCGGGAGGGCCGGGCCCTGGACCTGCGCGAGCCACGCCTGCGCGCCGCCATCGTCATCTCGGCGCCGCCGTTCTACGGCGAGTCTTCCCTGGCGCCCATCCTCGGCCCGGTTCGCCTACCCAGCCTGCACATCTCGGCCACCGAGGACATCATCCGCATCCCGGGCTACTACAGCGGTCCCGAGGATCGGGTGGCGGTGTTCGACGCCATCGGCAGCCCGCGCAAGGCGTTGGCGATGTTCAACGGGGGCTCGCACAGTATGTTCACCGACCGCGCGGGCACCGGCGGCGTGCTGCTCAATGGTCAGGTCAAGGCCGCGACGAAGGAACTGGCCATTGCGTTCCTGCGCCAGGTGTTGCAAGGCGACGATCAGCCCCTGCGCGACTGGTCGCAGCGCCATGCAGCCCTGCTGGCCCGGTTTGTGACGGCGGGGTGACGGCGCGACCACTCCCCACCCCTCATCCGTCCCGTACGGCTTCACACCCAGCGTCCTGACGGGCGTCAGAGCCGGCTTTCCGACCAGATCAGCGCCCACTGGAAAAAGTCGCAACTATTTTCCAAAGCATGGCAATTTGGTCGCTGTCACCACCGGCATCAGGTCCGGCATCCCTCAGGCCGTCACCGGCTCGAAGGCATCCCAGGCGGCGAGGGCCTCGCTGGTGTACGTCAGGGCCGGGCCGCCGCCCATGTAGACGCACACGGCCAGCCTGTCCTCCAGCCCTGAGCGGGTGCAGCACAGGCGGCGCAGTGCCTTGACATGAAAGCCGATGCAGCCCGAGCAGTGCTGCGTGACGCCGATGGCCAGCGCGATCAACTCTTTTTGCTTTTCGTCCAATACGCCCAGCGCCATGGCGGCCTTGGCCAGCTGGCCGAAGCCCTGCATGGCCTCGGGCCGCGCCTTGCGCAGGCTGGTCATCTGCTGGCCGATCTGCTCGATGGGGGTGGAGTGGTCGAAGGAACTCATGGTGGTCTTGCTCCAGCAGGTGGAATGAAAACGCCGGGCAACGCCTAGGCCTGGGGAGATCAATGTGCGTTCAGCGAAATCTTCACGTAGGCCGTGCCGTTTGCCTCGTTGGGCGGCATGTTGATTGCCGCGCAAAGTTGACCCACCCTGCCCAAGAAATGGGCAGGGAGAATGAAGGGTGATTCAAGTAGGAATGCTGGAGAAGCTCAGGCGAATGCACGTACGCGACGGCCTGTCGATACTCGAGATAGCAAGAAGGACAGGGGTGGCCCGCCACACGGTGCGGGACTGGCTGCGGAGACCGGCGGTCACCGTGCCGAAGTACCCGTAGCGGGACGGTCCGACCAAGCTGGATGCATTCAAGGACACCCTGTCGGCCTCGCTCAAGGCTGACGCCCACCGCGGCAAGCGCGACCGGCGAACGGCCAAGGCCATGTTTTGCAGCCTTCGGCGGTGTGCCACGGCGCGGCATCTACGACAACATGAAGACCGCAGTTGACCGTGTACTCAGCGGCAAGGACCGGGTGATCAACGCCCGTTTCGAAGCCATGAAGGGCACTACCTGTTCGAGCCGGACTTCTGCAACGTCGCCTCGGGCTGGGAAAAAGGCATCGTCGAGAAGAACTTGCAGGACCGACGCCGGCAGATCTGGCACCGGGTGGCCGACCAGCGCTGGACGAGTCTGGAAGCGCTCAACACCTGGCTGGCAGAGCAATGCACCACCCACTGGCGGGCGGCCAAACATGCGGAATGGCCGGAACTGACCATCGCCGACGTCCTGTAGGACGAACAAACCCGGCTCATGCGCAACCCGAAGCCCTTCGACGGCTACGTCGAGTTGCCGGCGCGGGTCTCATCGACCAGCCTGATCCACCTGCAACGCAACCGCTACAGCGTTCCGACCGAGCACGCCAAACAGGTAGTCAGACGTTGAAGCGGAAATGCATCACGTCGCCGTCCTGCACGATGTATTCCTTGCCTTCCAGGCGCATCTTGCCGCGGTCCTTGGCGCCCTGCTCGCCACCCAGCGCGATGAAATCGTCGTAGGCGATCACCTCGGCGCGGATGAAGCCTTTTTCGAAGTCGGTATGGATCACGCCCGCGGCCTGCGGCGCGGTGGCGCCGACCGCCACCGTCCAGGCGCGCACTTCCTTGACGCCGGCGGTGAAGTAGGTCTGCAGGCCCAGGAGCGAGTAACCGGCGCGGATCACCCGGTTCAGGCCGGGCTCGGTCATGCCCATCTCCTTCAGGAAATCCAGCTTGTCGGCGTCGTCGAGGCCGCCGATCTCGGCCTCGATGGCGCAGCTCACCGCCACCACCGGCGCATTCTCCGCGGCGGCATGGGCCTTCACCCGATCAAGCATCGGGTTGTTCTCGAAGCCGGATTCCGACACGTTGGCCACGTACATGGTGGGCTTGGCGGTCAACAGGAACAGGCTCCGAACCAGCACCTGCTCTTCCTTGGTGAAGGCGATGCTTCTCGCGGGTCTGGCCTGGTTCAACACCGGCTGCAGCTTTTCAAGCACGGCCACCAGCTTGGCCGCCTCCTTGTCGCCGGAGCGCGCAACCTTCGAATGCCGCTGATACTGCTTCTCCACCGACGCCAGGTCGGCTAGCGCCAGTTCGGTGTTGATGGTCTCGATATCCGCGATAGGATCCACCTTGCCGTTGACATGCACGACATTGCCGTCCTCGAAGCAGCGCACCACATGGGCGATGGCGTCGGTCTCGCGGATGTTGGCGAGGAACTGGTTGCCCAGACCTTCGCCCTTGGAGGCGCCGGCCACCAGGCCGGCGATGTCGACGAACTCCACCGCCGCCGGCACCACCCGCTGCGGATTGACGATGGCCGCCAGCGCGGCCAGGCGCGGGTCCGGCACCTCGACGATGCCCACGTTGGGCTCGATGGTGCAGAAGGGATAGTTTTCCGCCGCGATGCCGGCCTTGGTCAGCGCGTTGAACAGCGTGGATTTGCCGACGTTGGGCAAGCCGACAATGCCGCATTTGGTACTCATGAGGGTTCTTTCAGAAGGATTCAGCGAAGGATAAATCGGGATTGCAAAGCCAGGAAGCGGCCTCGTCGGCAAAACGCTGGCACTCCGCAACGGCGCGCTTCCAGGTGGCGATGCGCGCCGGATGGTCGGTGGCGAAGCGATAGAAGTCGTTGCGGTCGGGCAGCTTGCCGCGGGGCAGCGTGGCGACGAATTCGGCGGAAGGCGCGATCAGGATCATCGATGAAAGCCAGTCCGCGCCGCGCCCCCTGATGCCCTGCTTGCGCCAGGGCAGGAACTTGTCCAGCCATCCCGGCGTGACACTGGGCGCGAAGTGGGGATAGAGCGTCAGGCGGTCCAGCCCAGAATAGGGGTAGAACAGGTGATAGTCGATCAGCCCGCCGTCCCAGTACCACCCGGGCGGCGCGCCGAAAATGTCAGGCACCGCCTCGCAGACAATGGGTATCGAGCCCGAGGCCATGAAGGCGTCCAGCCGGTTCTGCGCCGTCAACGCGACCCGGGTGCTGCCGAATGCGTCGCTGTTGAACAAGGCACCGGCAACGCCGTGATCCCGGCCATGGGTGAACACCACTCGACGCAAATGTCGTGCGAGGTGACGACGACCGCGTGCATTGGCCAACCCGGCACGACCGAAGGCGCCGCGCGAGCCGTTGCGTTCCAGTGCGCCGGTGGCGCGGGAGGTGAGCACATGCAGGGTCAGTTCGTCGCGCGGCCGCCATTGCGAGAACCCGGCTTCCACGTTGCCGCGCATCAGGGCGGCAACCTCGCGGGGGCCGGGCTTGATGCTGAAGTTCTGGTCCTCGATGTATCCCCGCTCGAGTTCGGCAAGCGCCGCCACCGGGTCCTCGTGCACCGCCGCGGCCATGCGCCAGGCGCCGATCGACGCGCCCACCAGCGTGAGGTCGCGCGCAGCGCGCAGCCAGTCGCCGAATAGCCAGCGGTCCAGCGGCATGAGCGCGAGTCCCTTCGGGCCGCCCGCGGCGGCGGGCACGCAGGCGACGTCGGCCGGCGCGAGCCCGTGCGCGGCGATGTGCGCGCGGGCCCGCGCGCCGAGCTTGACGGTGATGGCGCGCGTCACGCCTTTTTCTTCGCGTGCAGCTTCATGGTGGCCACCTGCATGCTGCCGTTGACGGCCTCGGGCATCACCTCTGCGGCGCGCGCTACGCAGTCGTCGATCAGTGCCTGGTGCTCGCGGCTGGCGCGGTGCAGGACAAAATCGGCCACCTCCTGCTCGAGCTTCAGTTCGCGCGGGTGGCCGATGCCGATGCGCACGCGCCAGAAGTCGCTGCTGCCGAGGCGCGCCTGGATGTCGCGCAAGCCGTTATGGCCCGCATGCCCGCCGCCCTGCTTCATCTTCACCGCACCGGGCGGCAGGTCGAGTTCGTCATGCGCCACAAGGATCTCGTCCGGCGCGATCTTGTAGAACCCGGCCAGCGCCGCGACCGCCTGGCCGGAGCGGTTCATGTAGGTGGAAGGCTTGAGCAAGAAGGCGCGGCCGGCCTTGGCGACTTCGCCGTGAAAGCCCTTTTCCTTGTGGAAGGTCGCGCCGAGCGCGCGCGCCACCCTGTCGGCTAGCCAGAACCCGGCGTTGTGGCGCGTGTCCTCGTACTCCGGTCCGATGTTGCCCAGCCCTACGATCAAGCGAATGGCCATAATGAAAAAAGCCCCAACTCGCGTCGGGGCCCCGTCGAAACCCGCGCTGCTCGGCAACGCGTGGATGAGACGAACCGGTCCGCGGCGAAGCGCGCGGACCGGCGGGTTTTACTTCTTGGCTTCCTTCTTCGCCGGCGCCTTGGCGCCGCCCGCGTCGGCCGGCTTCTTCTGGGCTGTCGCCGGAACGTCCGCCGCCGAAGGCGCGGCAGTGTCGGCATCATCCTTCTCGCCGCCCGGCACGGTGGCGCTGGCGATGACCGGGTTGTCATTGCCGTGCACGATCACGCGCACACCCGCGGGAAGCTTCAGGTCCTTGATGTGGAACGCGTGGCCGGCCGAGATATCCCTGAGGTCGACCTCAAGGAATTCCGGCAGGTCCTTGGGCAGGCAGGCGATCTCGACGTCGTTCATCACATGCGAGACGATGGCTCCGCCGAACTTGACGGCCTGGGAGATTTCGGCATTGACGAAGTGGAACGGCACGCGGATGTGGATTTCGCGGTTCGCGTCGACACGCTGGAAGTCGATGTGCTGGATCTGCTGGCGGAAGGCGTGCATCTGATAGTCGCGCAGCAGGACCGGCTGCACGGCGCCGTCGATCTTGAGGTCGAGGATGGATGCGTGGAAGGCTTCCTTGCGCATCGCATGGAACAGCGGGTTGTGGTCGATCTCGATGGCTTCGGCGGGCTTTTCGCCTCCGTACAAGACACCGGGAACCTTGCCAGCGCGACGCAGGCGGCGGCTCGCACCCGTACCTTGCAACGTGCGCTTGGACGCAATGACTTCGATTTTCATGGAGCTTCTCCGTTGAGCGCGCGATTCCGCGACCAGAGCCGCGCGCGGGTTGGTACAACAAGGGACCTACAAGGAACTTCAGGGAACCTCAGGGGACGGCAGGGTACAGCAGACGCCGAAAAGATGCTGCGGGCTACTCGATGAACAGGCTGCTCACCGAGTCCTCGGAGCTGATGCGGCGGATGGTCTCGGCCAGCAATTCGGCCACCGACAGCTGCCGTATCTTGTTGCAGGCGCGCGCGTCGTCGCGCAGCGCAATGGTGTCGGTGACGACGAGCTCGTCGAGCGGCGAAACGGAGATCTTCTGGACCGCGCTGCCGGAAAGCACCGCGTGGGTGCAATAGGCCACCACCCGCTCCGCACCGCGCTCCTTCAGGACCTCGGCGGCCTTGCACAGCGTGCCGGCGGTATCGACCATGTCGTCCATGATCACGCAGGTGCGGCCGTCGACATCGCCGATGATGTTCATGACTTCCGACACATTGGCCTTGGGGCGGCGCTTGTCGATGATGGCCAGTTCGCTGTCGAGCCGCTTGGCGAGCGCGCGCGCGCGCACCACGCCGCCGACGTCGGGCGAGACAACGATCAGGTTCTGGAAATTCTGCTTCCACACATCGCCCAGCAGAATGGGCGCGGCGTAGATGTTGTCGACCGGGATGTCGAAGAAACCCTGGATCTGGTCGGCGTGCAGGTCCATGGTCAGGACGCGGTCGACACCGACGGCCTCGAGCATGTTGGCGACCACCTTGGCCGAGATGGCCACCCGCGCCGAACGCGGCCGGCGGTCCTGCCGCGCGTAGCCGAAATACGGGATCGCCGCGGTGATGCGTGCCGCCGACGAACGCTTCAGGGCGTCGACGATCACCATGATTTCCATCAGGTTGTCGTTGGTCGGGCTTGAGGTGGACTGCAGCACGAAGACGTCGCGGCCGCGCACGTTCTCGAGAATCTCGACGTTGACCTCGCCGTCGGAGAAACGGCCGACCGCGATGCGTCCCACCGGGATCTGCAGGCGGCGGGCGACCTCCCTGGCCAGCAACGGGTTGGCGTTGCCGGAAACGACCATCAGGTTCGAGTTGGCCATGGTGGTTCGACTGCTATCGGCGGGGCGTCCCGCTCAAGGAAAGAAATGGCTGGGGAAGAAGGATTCGAACCTTCGAATGCCGGAATCAAAATCCGGTGCCTTAACCAACTTGGCGACTCCCCACCCGTGAAACCCTGCCCATCAATCGCGCGCGCAATCCACCAGCGGATGCCTCCCGAGGCCGCAGGCAACGAAACCGCCGCAGTCAGCGGGACGCCCCGCCACGACCGCTTCAGCCTCTTCCCGCGCCGCGAATGCGGCGAACACACAGGCGCCCGAGCCGGACATCCGCGCGGTGATCAACGCCCGTGCGTCGAAGCCGCGCAGCCACCGGAGCGCCCGGGACACCGCTTCGTACCCCGCGCACGCCACCGGCTCAAGATCATTGCGGAAACGGTTTCCCGGAAACGACCATGCACCGGCAGAAAAGTCTTCTATTTTGACAGGTTCGCTGTTTCGGGTCAATTCCGGCGACTGAAAAATCGCTGCCGTCGGCACCTGCACCGGCGGAACCAGCACGGCATGCCAGCGCAGCGGCAAATCGAGCCCTAGCAGGTCCTCACCGATGCCGCGGGCAAAGGCGTTGCGCCCGAAAATGAAAAACGGCACATCCGCCCCCAGGGCGACGCCGATGCGTGCCAGCGCCTGGCGCGGCAGGTCCAGACGCCACAGGCGGTTGAGCGCGAGCAGCACACTGGCCGCATCCGAGCTGCCGCCGCCCAGTCCGCCGCCCATGGGTATGCGCTTGGTGACCGAGATATCGGCGCCCAGGGAACACCCGGTCGCCGTCTTCAGCGCGCGGGCCGCCCGCACCACAAGGTCGGCGGACTCGGGCACGCCGGCCAGTTCGCTCAGACGGCAAATCCGGCCGTCCGGGCGCACGCCGATGTCGACGGTATCGCCGAAATCGAGCAACTGGAACACCGATTCGAGCAGGTGGTATCCGTCAGCCCGACGCCCCACCACGTGCAGGAAAAGGTTGAGCTTGGCGGGGGCGGGAAAAGCCTGCATGGGCCTAGCCCCGCGCGCCCTCGGCCGCGGGCCCGGCGCGAACGGACCAGACCAGCCAGAGGAAGACTGCAACCTGCAGTGCCAGAAGGGGTATCCAGGCCGCGTAGTAGCCGGACCGCGCATAGCCCGCGGCGGTGGCCGGCCACAGGTTCACGACCAGCCCGATGCCCCACTGCAGCACGAACGCGCAGGAAAACGCCATCAGGTTGACCGAGGTATTGACCCGCCCGGTCAATTCGGGCGGAAAACGGGTTGCAAGCAGGGTGTAGCCGATCAGCATTCCGTTGGCGCCGTAGCAGAACACGCCCCAGGCGAAATGGGGCCAGGTGGCCGGCAGCGCCATCAGCCAGGCCTGCGCGGCGATGGTCAGCAGCATAAAACCCTTCAGGGTCGTCATGTGGGCGATGCCCCTTTCGCGCAGCCGGTCCGCGATCCAGCCTGCGGAAAGAAAGGCGAGGGTCATGCCGAAATTGCCCGCCACCAGCACGTTGCCGATAGCGAAACGGTCGGTATAACCGGCCACGTCGCGCATCCAGGTGGCCGTCCACAGGCTCTGGAACGCCAGCATGGTGCCGAGCACCACCATCATGGGCACGCAGACCCGCCAGAACTGGCGGTCGACATAAATCGCCGCCACGCCGGCGAACAGTTCGCGCATGGTCTGCCCGGCAGCCAGCGGACGGGTGTGGCGGGCGGTTGCCAGCGCCATGCAAGCGACCACGCAGGAAAATGCCGCCAGCATGAGGATCACTGAGCGCCAGCCGAGGCGGTCGATCAACCACTGCGTGGGCGAACCCGCCAGCATGGCACCTACGCCGCCCAGCATCATGACCAGCCCGGTATAGGTCGCCGCCCGTTCCTTGCCCGCCCAGGCATGCACCGCGGACATCGCCGACATCAACGCCGCACCGGCGCCCACGCCGATCAGGCAGCGTCCAGCCACCAGCATGGCCACACTGTCCGCACAGGCGAACAAGGTCGCCCCCAGGGCCACCGTGGTCAGCATGACGGCGTTGACCACCGAATGGCCGAAACGATCCAGCGCGATGCCGAGCGGAATCTGTGCCAGCGAAAAGGCGAGGAAATAGGCGCTGGTCAGAAAACCCAGGCCGCCGGCACCGAGACCGAATTCCTGCGCCAGAAGCGGGCCGGCCACGCCGTTGACATTGCGAAAAAAGTAGGAGCCGCCGTAGCTCAGCGCGAACGGCAAGAATAGCCAGAACAGCGAGGGCCGTTTGACGGGGCCTGCGACAAGGGCGGGAGCAGCAGATGACACGGGTTCGTGGGGGCCGGATTCACTGGCCGGCGTCGCGCGCACTCCGCACGCCACCAGCCGGCGCACTATAGCACCAAGAAAGTGCGCAGCCTGCTGCGCCGGTCAGGACCAGTGGTCGATCACCAGGCGGATCTCCAGCGGCCGCTCGCCCCGGGTGAACACCATCACCAGGCGGCGCGGCAGGCGCGCTGCGCCTTCATAGTCGAACTCAATGGCCCAGCCGGCTTCGGCCACGTGCACCGGGCGGCCTTCCGCATCGCGCCGCGTCACCGCTCCGGCGCCCGGCCGCGCACGTACCCAGTCGGACAATCCGGCCAGCGGCAGCCGCCAGCCCAGATGGCGTTCGGTGAGGGTTTCCACATCCGCAGCCTGGTAGAGATTCCGACTCGCATCGGTCAGCGCCACGCCCGCGGGTTCGCGGACGATGAGCGCCAGCTGGTTGCCGAGAGGTGAGGCCAGGCTGATTTCGTCGCGGGCAGCCGAATGCGCCCAGGCGATTCTGCCTGCCAGGCTGTCTTCGCCAAACCTGACCGACACCCGACCCTCGACGGCGAAAGATTCGCTCGCGGCTGCAGTCGGGACCGGTCGCACTGCGGCCCCCGGCAGCGCGCACCCGGCGAGCAGCGTGCCCGCGCCGAGCGCGCACGCCAGACCTCGCCACAGCCGGCGCGCGAACGGCGCGAGTGGTGCGGGCAGCGCCTTCAAGGCTTGAAGCGCTTGATGGTGTTCTTCAGGGTTTCGTTGTCAGGCGCGCGACCCAGCGACTCGCCCCAGATGCGCTCGGCCTCGGCGGTACGGCCGAGTTTCCACAGCACCTCGCCCAGATGCGCGCCGATCTCGGCATCCGGCAGCATGGCATAGGCGCGGACAAGGAGTTCGCGGGCGCGTTCCAGGTCGCCCAGCCGGTACAGCACCCAGCCCATGCTGTCGATGATCATGGCGTCGTCGGGCGCGATCTTGAGCGCCTTCTCGATCAGCTCGCGAGCCTCCGAGAGACGCTCGTTGCGGTCCGCCAGCGAGTAACCCAGGGCGTTGTAGGCATGCGCGTGATCGGGCTTGAGCTGGATCACCTTCTTCAGGTTGGATTCCAGCAGGTCCATGCGCGCCACCTTCTCGGCCGCCATCGCGAAGTCGTACAGCAGGTCGGGATGGTTGGGCAGCCTGTCGAGACCCCTTTCGAGCAGTTCGAAGGCCTCGCGATTCTGCCCGACCTCGCGCAGCATTTGCGCCTCGGCGAGGATAGCCTGCACCCGCTGCTCGTTATTGACCGGATTGAGGCCCTGCAGGTGCGCCCTTGCGTCGGCGATGCGGCCTTCCTTTGCGAGACTGCGTGCGATGCGGCTTTGCGCCGGCATGAACTGCGGCCCACCCTCGATCCTGCGGTAGAGCGCGCGCGCCTCGTCGAACTTCTTCTGCTCCTCGGCGACTTGCCCGAGATAGAGGTACACGAGGTTGGGATCACGCGGATTCTGGCCGAGCAGGCGCCTGAGCGAGGACTCGGCACTTGCGTAATCGCGCGCGTCGAGCGCGAGCAGGCCGAGCGCATAGAGCACATCGGGATTGTCGGGAAACTGCTTCTCGATGCGCTGGAACTCGGCGCGCGCCTCGCCATATCTCTTCTCCGCTACCAGCGAGCGGGCGAAGGCCATGCGCGCCTCGGACGAGGCCGGATTGATCGCAAGGTAGGCGCGCAGTTCCTCGCTGGCTTCGGCGGGGGAACGCTTGGCGAGCAGTTGCGCCGCCAGGAGCGGCGGAAACTCCCACTCCGGCTTGAGCTTCGCCGCGATGCGGGCCTCGCGAATGGCCAGTTCGTCCTCGTCGGCGTTGGCGGCAGCCTGCGCGACCGAACCATGCGCCTCGGCCACGTTGGGATACCTGGCGGCCAGGCGCTGGATGATCGACAGGGTGGCCTTGCGGTCGCCGGCGCGGGCAAGCAGACGGTTGAACTGCAGAAAGCCTTCCGCGACGTTGGCGCCCTCGGCGGCCAAAAGGCGCTCGAGGTGGGGATAGGCCTCCTCGCCCAAGCCGGCCGATACCAGCAGGCCGGCCAGCGTCTGGCGCGCATCGAGGTTGGCCGGGTCGGCCGCTACCCAGATACGGGCCGCCTCCAGCGCCTTTTCGTTGTTGCGCTCGTAGAAGGCGATTTCCACGGCTCGCTGGGCGATGCGCGGGTCCCTGGTGCGCTGGGCAAGCTCCAGATATTTGGCTAGCGACAAGGCGGAGGCACCGCGCTGTCCGGCGATCTCCGCCGCCAGGAGTTCGTAGAGCAGGCTCGGCGTGAGTTCGACATCGGGCAGGGCCTGCGCGCCAGCGGCGCCGCTGCGCGGCGCCCGCCGGATGGCGCGCGGTGCGGCCGGCGGCACGGTCGGCGCCGCCTGGGCCAGTACCTCGGGCGCTGCCTGCGCCGCCGCCGGCATGTCGAAGCCGGCCACCAGCAGTCCGCAGAACATGGCCGCGCAGGCGACCCTGCGGTTGTCGATCTTTGCGATGTCAGTCAGCATACGGGTCCGATGGGATGCCGCCGGTATAGTGGGCGGTTCCGTCACAGATATTACAGCAGCCCCCGGGGGACGCACCGAGAACAATGCCGGAATTACCCGAAGTCGAAGTCACCCGGCGCGGCGTGGCGCCGCTGCTGGAAGGCCGGAGCATCACCTCCGTCACGGTGCGCGAGCCGCGCCTGCGCTGGCCGGTGGACGAGGCGCTCCCTGCCCGGCTTGCGGGCATGCGCATCCGCTCGGTCGGCCGGAGGGGCAAATACCTGCTGATCGACTGCGCCGGCCGGGAGGATGCCGGCTGGCTGATCCTCCACCTGGGCATGTCAGGGTCGGTGCGCTTCGTTTCCCCCGCAACGCCGGTCCGCAAGCACGAACACTTCGACCTGCAGGCCGGCGGCCGGGTGATGCGCTATACCGACCCGCGCCGCTTCGGCGCGCTGCTCTGGCACCCCGCCTCCGCCGGGCCGGTGGAAAGCCATCCGCTGCTGGCCGGACTGGGTGTCGAACCGCTCACGCCCGCGTTTTCGGCGGGCCTTCTGCATCGGGCGACGCGCGGGCGCAGAGTCAGCATCAAGCAGGCGCTGCTGGCGGGCGACATCGTCGTCGGCGTGGGCAACATCTACGCAAGCGAATCCCTGTTCCGCGCCCGCATCAACCCGAGGACCGCGGCCGGACGCATCAGCCTGGCGCGGCTCGAGCGCCTGGTGCCGGAAATCCGCGCCGTGCTGTCGGCCGCCATCGCCAAGGGCGGCAGCACGCTGCGCGATTTTTCCTCCGCGACCGGACCGGGCTATTTCCAGCTCGAATACTTCGTCTACGACCGCGCCGGCGCGCCATGCCGCGTCTGCGCAACGCCCATCCGGCGCATCGTCCAGGGCCAGCGCTCGACGTTCTACTGCCCGGCGTGCCAGCGCTGAAATCCACGCGCCCGGCAGGGGAAGGGCGCCCTTTCATGCGTGAGATAATCGCCTCCAATCCTCGCTCGCCGCCTTCGCTGCCCCCCGCGCCCTGCCGCGGGCGCACGAGCGCGGCCCGGACGTCCCGCTCATGAACAGCGTCAACCTCGTCGAACGCTTCCAGCTCTACAGCTCGTGGCGCTTCGCGCTCGGCCAGGCGATCATGCGCTTTCGCGACTGGATGGGCGAGAACAACGTCGCCGACGCACAGGGCATCACCCGCATCCAGCGCGTGCTCGACCGACTGGCCGAGGACAAGGTCTCGATCGCCTTCGTGGCGGAGTTTTCGCGCGGCAAGTCGGAGCTGATCAACGCCATCTTCTTCGCGGACTACGGGCGCCGCATCCTGCCGTCTTCGGCCGGCCGCACCACGATGTGCCCGACCGAACTGCTCTACAACGACGGCGAGGCGCCGCAACTGCGTCTGCTGCCGATCGAAACCCGCTCGGGCCACCAAAGCGTCGCTGAGTATCGACAGTCGCCCGAGGCCTGGACCGTCATCGCGCTCGACACCGCGTCGGGCGACGCGATGCTCGAGGCGTTTCGCCAGGTCAGCCAAGTCAAGCGGGTACGCGTGTCGGTGGCCCGACAACTGGGGCTGTTCGATGAAAAGGACCCCGACGCGCGCAGCGCCGTGGCGCCTGACGGCACGCTGGAAATCCCCGCCTGGCGCCACGCGGTGATCAATTTTCCGCATCCGCTCCTGGCGCAAGGCCTGGTGATCCTCGACACGCCCGGCCTGAACGCCATCGGTTCGGAACCCGAACTCACGCTCAACCTCATTCCGAGCGCGCATGCGGTGCTGTTCATCCTCGCGGCCGATACCGGGGTGACCAAGAGCGACATCCAGGTCTGGCGCGAGCATATCGGCGGGTCCGTGCGCGGACGCATTGCGGTGCTCAACAAGATCGACAGCATGTGGGACGAACTGAAGACCGGCCCGGAAATCGAAGCCGAGATCGCCAGCCAGACGCGCCAGGTCGCTGCCACCCTGGGGCTGCCCGAGACCAGCGTGTTTCCGATCTCGGCCCAGAAAGGCCTGGTCGCCAAGATCCACAACGACCCCGAACTGCTCGCCAGAAGTCGCCTGCCGCGCCTGGAAACCGCGCTGTCGCAGGAACTGATCCCCGCCAAGCAGGACATCGTGCGTGATTTCGTCGCCGACGAGATGCGCGACATCACCGGCGCCGCCCAGGCCCTGCTGGCCGCGCGCATCCGCGAGGTGCAGAACCAGAAAACCGAGCTGATCAGCCTGCGCGACAGGAACCAGGGGGTCATGCAAGGCATGCTCGACCGGGTCAAGTCGGAAAAAGGCCAGTTCGAGCGCGGGCTCATGCAGTTCGCCGCGATCCGCAGCGTTCTGGCGCGCAGCACCAACAACCTGTTCGCCCATCTCGGCATGGAGGCCTACACCGCCCAGGTCGAAAAGGCACAACAAGGCATCAGCGGCGCCACCTTTTCGGCGGGGATGCTCGATGCGATGCGCGGCTTCTTCTCCCACAACCGCCTGCTGCTGGAGACCTCCGACCGCATCGTCGCCGAAATCACCGACATGATGGCCGCGATGTACCAGCGCTTCTCGGAGGACTTCAAGCTCGCGCTCTCGATGCCGCGCGCGTTCTCGATGGCGCGCTACATCGCTGAACTAGACCGCGTCGAAGACAGCTTCAATCGCCGCTTCGGCACGGTGTCGCTGATCACCCAGTACGAACGCACGCTGACCAGGCGCTTCTTCGAAGTGGTCGCTACCCGGATCCAGAAGGCATTTGAAATCGCCAACCGCGACACCGAGGGCTGGCTTCGCGCAGTGATGAACCCGCTGGAGGGGCAGATCAAGGAGCGCCAGCATGCGCTCAGGAAGCGGCTCGACTCGCTCAAGCGCATCCATGCCGCGGCCGACACGCTCGAGGAACGCATCGACGACTTGCGCGACACCGAGCGCATCGTCTCCGTCCAGGGGGCGGAGCTCGAAAACCTGCGCCTGGAAATCGAGGCCATGCTGAGCCAGGACATGATCAAGTCCGAAGCCGGGCGCGCGGGCTTCGACGTCTCGCTCTAGCCGCCGCACCGGCTGGGCCGGCTTGCAGCGCCTAGCCGGCGCGGCCGGTGAGTTTCAGGTAGCGCGCGTGCAGGGCCGCATGCGACTCGTTGAAATCCGGATGCACCGGTATGCAGTCCACCGGGCACACCGCCCGGCATTGCGGGCTGTCATGATGACCGACGCATTCGGTGCAAAGCGACGGGTCGATCCGGTAGATCTCCTCGCCCATGGAGATCGCCTCGTTGGGACATTCCGGTTCGCACAGATCGCAGTTGATGCAGCGATCGGTGATCGTCAGCGCCATCGCGGTGCCGCTATTCGCGCGGCGTCTTGGCGAGCTTGTCGTCGAGCCAGCGCTTGACCGAAGGCGAGACGAACTTCGTGACATCGCCCCCGAGGGTGGCGATCTCCCGCACCAGCGTCGCCGAGACGAACTGGTAGTGCTCGGAGGGCGTCATGAAGACAGTCTCGACCTCCGGCATGAGCTGTCGGTTCATGCCCGCCAGCTGGAACTCGTACTCGAAATCCGATACCGCGCGCAGGCCGCGCAGGATCACCTGCGCGTCATGCTCCTTGACGAAGTTGACCAGCAGGCCGCGAAAGGCGGCGATTTTCAGGTTGGGCACGTCGGCCAGGGCCTCGCGCGCGATCTGCAGGCGCTCATCGAGCGTGAACAGCGGCCGCTTGGAACGACTGTCCGCCACCCCGATCACCACTTCGCTGTAGAGCCTGGAGGCGCGCCTGAACAGGTCCTCATGGCCGCGCGTGAGCGGATCGAAAGTTCCCGGGTACACCGCCCGCACCCTGACATCACTGATCATCGTCTTCCCTTGTCGCCAGCTGATAGAACACCGCACCGGCGCGGCCGGATTTCCAGGTTCGCCAGCCGGCAGGCGGCACGAACGCGGCTTCCGATTCGATATAAACCTTGCCGCCGGGCGCCACGCGCTCGCCCACTTGCGGCCACAGCCGGGCCTGCCACCCTTGATTAAAAGGCGGGTCCAGGAACACGAGGTCGAATACCGATCCCGCGTCCACCCTGTTCAAAAATTGTAACGCATCGGTTCCGCCAACCTTGAAGCGCGCGCCTGCATCGAGCATCTGCGCCGCGGCGGCCAGGGCGGCTCGCGCCGGGGCGGCACTTTCGACCAGCACGACTTCCCGCGCGTTGCGCGACAGGGCCTCGAAGGCGAGCGCGCCGCTGCCGGCGAACAGGTCGAGGCAGCGCATGCCGGTCAGGTCCTGGCCCAGCCAGTTGAACAGGGTCTCGCGCACCCGGTCGGGCGTCGGGCGCAGGCCCGGCAGCGATGCGAAGCGCAGCACGCGGCGGCGCCATTGCCCGCCGATGATGCGCACCTCGCCGCCGAGGCGTGCAGGCGGGCGGGCTTGTCGCGTCGATTCCATACGGCCAGTTTACGCGCGGCGCGGCGAGCGTCGGCGCTACGATTGCCGGGGCTACCCTTGCCGCAGGAAGGCGTCGATGGCGCGCACGTCATGGCCGCGCACGAACCGGCCGTGCATGAAGGAAGACTGCACCGCCAGGAGCCGCAGCCGCGCCGCGCCGGGGCCGGCCGCCCCTTCCAGGGACCAGATGCCCGCGCCGCTCATGCCCTGCAGCTCGGGCGTGCGGATGGGCACACCATCGGCGCGGCATGCGATCCGCCCGTAGTCGAACAACCTGTCGCCCCGCGCGAGCGCCGCGGGGGACGCATCGACCGGGCAAGTGACCATGGTGAAGCGGCGCGCCCCCAGCCAGCCGCGCTCGAAGCGCGAAAGTGCGGCAGGGTAACCGCTGACCAGGACGCTGCCGCCTTCGCGCGCACGATGACGATGCCGGCGACGATGCCCCGAGACCTGCGGAACACCGGCCGGCCGGCGTCCCTCCAGCACGCTGGCGGCCCCTGCCACCCCGTCCAGGCTGATGATGGCAATGTCGGCATCCGCGCAGCGACGCACCCGCGCCCCGGCCAGGCAGACGAATCCGTGGCCCGCAGCCAGCGGAACGAGCATGTTGCCCAGCCGCGCGCCCGCGTCGAACAGGTGGCCTGCCGTCAGCAGGATCGGCCGGCCGCGGGCACGGAGCAGGGTCGCGGTCCCGAGCACGCCGGCGCGATGGAAGTCATGCACCACCAATGCCAGCGTGCAGGCCCCGAGCGCGGCGCAGGCGTTCTCGAACGCACCGCCAGGCCGGGGGTCGGCACCCTCGGCCATGGCGACGCCGAAGGTCACCCGGGTCTCGCCCAGCGCATCCCAGCGCAGCATGGCAATGCCGTCAAAAGCCGATGCGCGCCTTTTTCAGCGGGCGGCTGTCATCGATGTCGCCGACCGCGAGTTCGTCGCGCCCGGCGAGGCTGGCGTTGCCGAAGGCCTTGTTGATCAGGCGCCGCATCTCGCGCGGCGACACGTCGGCCAGACACGCCAGCACGGCCTCCGACGGCACCGCAGGGAAGCGGCGCCCCCAGTCATGCTCCTCGCGGATGTTCCGGTAGATCGCCATGGCGATGCGCCGCGCCGCGTCCGCATCGGGCGCCTCGATTTCATAGACGTTCATGCGGTTGAGGATAGGCTCGGGGATCAGGCGCGCATCGTTGGCGGTGGCGATCCAGACGACGTCGGACGCGTCGATCGGAATCTCGATGAATTCATCAATGAACTCCGCCGCCGTATCATGTTCCAGGAGGCTGTAGAGCGCGCCGAGCGGATCGTAGGCACCGTCGGCAGCGGATTTGTCGATCTCGTCGACCACCATCACCGGGTTGGCGTACTCGCCGCGCAGGAAGGTTTCGAACACCTTGCCCGGCTTGGCGTTCTTCCATTGCGACGATGCGCCGCCGATGATCCAGCCGGCGGTGAGAGCGCTCATCGAAATGAAGCCGAAGCCGGTGCCCAGCAGCTTGGAGACCCGCTTGGCGAAATGCGTCTTGCCGATGCCCGGGTCGCCCAGCAGGAGCATGGGCGCAAGCTCGAGGTTGTCGCGGCTGTTCACGCACAACGAGAGCTGGCGGCGGATGTCGTCCAACACCTCGGAGAAATTAGGCAGGTCGTCGTAGAGATCGTCCATCGCCGGGATGGAGGAGGGCTTGACCGAGAAGCGGTTGCCGCCCGCCTTGAGCATCTTCTCGTAGGTGTCGCGCAGCACATCGTTCTGGCCGGGCTTGATCTCGCCCATGGCCTCCTCGACATCGGCGCAGTCGTACACGCGCTTGTACCCGGCGATGGGAATCGAAAATCCAGCCTGGGAAAGCGCGGGCACCGGGAAGGCTTGTGCGGACATGTTCTCTCCTTTCGGCAAAACAACCTCACTGACACTTGAAGCAACGATCGTGCGCAGAGCTTGTTGACGCAAAGGGTATTGGAAAAAACCGCGCCGCAGAAGTCAGCACTCCCGGCATCCGGCTGCCAAAAATCGTCGGCGGCCGGCGCGAACGAAGAGGCGAGCGCGCCGGCCGCGGGTTAACATTCGCACGAGCGTCGCACAACATCCGGAACACGCATGACGGCGCGGGCGAGACAGCACATGGAGCAAGGCAGGTCTTGATTTCCGAAGCAGATTCCTTGCCGGACTTCCGCCGGCTCAACGCGCAGGCCACCATCACGCGGACTCCCTGCGGCCCCGCCCACACCATGGTGTGGCGCCGCTGGGGCAGCGGTCCGCCACTGGTGCTCCTGCACGGCGGCAGCGGAGGCTGGTCGCACTGGATCCGAAACATCGACGCCCTCTCGCGTACCCGGGAACTGTGGGTAGCCGATCTGCCCGGCTGCGGCGAATCCGACCTGCCGACCGGGGTCTACGATGCCGACTCGCTGTTCGAGCACGTCGCCGACGGGATGGCGATGATGCGCGCAGGCCGCCCGGTGGACCTGGTCGGGTTTTCGTTCGGCTCGCTGGTCTCGGGGCTGATCGCCGCGCACCGGCCGGAGGTGGTGCAGCGCATGGCGCTGGTGGCGCCGCCGGCGCTGGGCCTCAAGGCGCCACCGCTGGAATTGCTGTCGCTGGGGCGCGAGATGGCGCCGGAAGCGCAGGCGCAGGCGGTGCGCCACAACCTCAAGCGCCTGATGCTGCACGGCGAGGATGCCATCGACGACATGGCCGTGGCCCTGCACGCGGCGAATTTCCGCGGCGACCGCCTGCGCATGCGCCGGCTGGCGCGCAGCCAGATCATGCTGAGCCTGAAGACGCGGTGGCGCTGCCCGGTGTACGCGATCTGGGGCCGCGAGGATGTGCTCGCACGCCACGAGCTGCACCGGCTGCGTGACGTGCTCTCGCCCTGCGACCTGCGCGAACTGGCCATCATCGACGACGCCGGCCACTGGGTGCAGTACGAACAGCCGGCGGCCTTCAATCGCACGCTGGCCTCCATGATCGGCTGAGCCGGGCGCTGCGCGCGCTCAGTTTTCCGCGCGTATGCCCAGTTCGTTGGCCAGAGTTTTCCAACGCACCAGGTCCTCGCGGATGAAGCGCGCGAAGGCATCCGGTCCCATGCCGGTGGGCTCCAGCCCCTGGCCGCGCAGGCTGTCGGCGACCTCCGGCATGGCGAGCACCAAGGCGGTATCGGCCGCCACCTTCTCGACGACGGCGCGCGGCGTGCCGGCAGGCGCCAGCATGCCGAACCAGCCGCTGGTATCGAGTTTGGGCACACCCGCCTCGGCGAACGTCGGAACCTCCGGCATGACCTTGGATCGCACCTGACCTACCAGCGCAAGTGCGCGCAAGCGGCCGCTCCTCACGTGCGGCAGGGCCGTGCCGATCGAGTTGAACGAACTGGCCACCTGCCCGCCCAGCAGGTCGATGATCGAAAGCGACTCGCCCTTGTAGGGAATATGGGTCAGGTCGATGCCGGCGCCGCGCTTCAATGCCTCGCCATAGATGTGGAAGGACGAGGCGTTGCCGAACGACGCGTAGTTGAGGGGTGCGCCGGCAGCCTTGCCGGCCTTGGCCGCGGCGATGAACTCCGGCAGGGTCTTCCAGGGCGTGTCGCTCCTGACCAGCAGCACCACCTCGGAGCGGATGAATTGCACCACGGGCACGAAGTCGCGTTCCGGGTCCCACGGCACCTTGGCCATCAACGCCGGCGCCTGCACGAAGGAGGTAAAGGTCGACAACAGCGTGTAACCATCGGCCGGCTGGCGCGCGACGTACTCGGTGCCGATCACGGTAGTGGCGCCCGGCCGGTTTTCAACCAGCACCGGCTGCCCCCAGCGCAGCGCCAGTTTTTCCGCCACCAGCCGCGTCACGCGGTCGGGGCTGCCGGCCGTGGTGCTGGGCATGACGATCTTCACCGGCCTGACGGGCCACGCTTGCGCCGCGCCCGACATGGGCTGGAAGGCGATCGCGCCGGCACACAGCAGGCCCAGCCACGCGCCGATGCCCGATTTCACCGGCGGCTCCCGCGGCTTGTCATGCAGCCGCCACACGGCTGCGGATCCACGGCATCACCTCGGCGGCGAACAGTTCCACCGAACGCAGCGAGGTTTCGTAGGCCAGGTCGCCGAACGCAAAGCGGGTAAGGATGAAATTCACCCCGGAGCGCTCGATTTGCGCCGCGAGCTGCTCGCGGACCATGGCGGGCGTGCCGGAAAGCGCCCGGCCGGCGGCGACGAGCTCGTCCCAGGTGGCGGGGAAATAGGCGCCCGGCCGGGTGCCGTTCTTGACCCACAAATGCATGAAGCTCGCGTGCCAGCGTGCATAGGCCCGGCGCGCCAGGTCTTCCGCCTCGCCCTCGCCCGGCGCAATGACCATGTGGCGCGTGGTGCCCATCAATGGGAGCGTCTCCGCAGGATGGCCGGCCGCCGTCCATTCGGCGCGATAACGGTCGGTCATCGAACGCACCTGGTCGAGCGGCGCGTTGCTCACCACGTTGCAGCGGTTGGCCACGCACCAGGGCACGGTTTCCGGATTGCCGATGCCGTACCACAGGGGCGGATGCGGCGATTGCCGGGGCGCCATGGTGATGGGCACGCGGTCGAACCTGTGGAACCTGCCCGCGAAGCTGAACTCCCGCGCGCCGCTGCCGGCGGCCAGCGCACCCATGACGACCTGGTAGCCCTCCAGATAGCGCGCCTGCGCCTCCTCGGGATCGACGCCGTAGTAGTCCAGCTCGAACGGGGAGATGCCGCGCCCCACGCCGAGCTGGAAACGCCCGCGGCCCAGGTGATCGAGCATGCAGATCTCCTCGGCCAGGCGCAGCGGGTGGTACAGCGCCAGCGTGTACACCAGCGGCCCGAACAGGATGCGCCGCGTGCGTTGCGCCACCGCGGAATGGAACACCGAGGGCGAGGGGGACATGCCGAGCGGCGTGGCATGGTGCTCGGCGGTGAGATAGGCGTGAATGCCGACCCGCTCGTAGGCTTCCACCAGCCGCAGGCGGTTTTCGTAGAACTCATCCAGCGGCAGGCCGCTGTCGTCCAGGTGGTCGAATACCCCGAATTGCAGCGCGCCGGTCATGAAGCGAGCGAACGCCAGAGCCGCACGAAACCCAGATACTGCTGCGCCCACCAGCCGCGCCCGTAGTCGGCGCCGGCGAGCTGGTCGCGAATGCCGGTCTCAGGCGTGCCGGCGCGAAAGTCCGCGGTGCCGAACAGCATGTCCCAGCAGGGGAACAGCACGCCGAAATTGACACCCCTGTGGGGGCCTTCATGGCCCTCGCCGATCGCGTGGTGCCAGCGATGGAAGCGCGGCGATACCATGAGCCGCTCGCCGACGGCGCCGAACCACAGGCGGGTATTGGCATGCGAGAGGTTCTCGATCAGCACCGCGAAGGCCGCCAGCGCGATGAACTGGCCGGGCGGCACGCCGATCAGGCGGACCACCAGCGCGGTGGCGAGCGTGACGATCAGATCGTCGAGGATATGGTTGCGGCTGTCGCTCCAGAAGGTGAGCTGGCGCTGACTGTGATGCAACGCATGCAGGGCCCACCACCAATCGAAGCGATGCTGCAGGCGATGGATCCAGTAGCCGAACAGGTCGAAGGCGATGAGGTAGGCCAGGAACGCAAGGAGCGGGTTCTCGCCGAGAAACGGCACCACGGTCTCGAGGGTGGGCCGCATGATGCCGACCGAATGCAGGGCGGCGTCGAGTTCAGACTCGAGCGGCAGGAGCAGAAAGAAAAAGAAGATCTGCAGGATGCCCAGGCGGGCCAGCAACGTGTAGATGACGTCGGTGCGCACCGCGCGCGCGTCCACCCGCGGCTCGGCGGCGATGAAGGCCTCGAGCGGCCGCAGGACCAGCAGCATCACCAGAACCTGGAGCGCGCCCCACAGCGCGAGTTCGGTGCCCAGGAAGGCTTCCTCGACGAACTGCATCGCGCCTACGGCGAAGAGGGCCGGTTGCACGATGGTCTCGAACAGCCAGGCATGCACCAGCGCGAAAGAGTCGGAGATCGCGGACATGATTCAGGCGCGTCCGGCCAGCGTGGAAAAGCAGAAACCGCGGGCCTTGAGGCCGGCGACGAGCGGGTCGAGCATGGGCGCGAACGGCTCCTTGCGCGACCAGATGCCGGTGTGCATCATGAGGATGTCGCCGTCCTTGAGCGAAGCCAGGGCGCGCCGGACGAGCACGTCGTTAGGGTACTTGTCCGAGGGCAGTTCGTCCCCCAGGAATCCCGCGGCGGACCACCCGACATGAGTGTAGCCGCAGGCCCTGCCCCACTGCAGCGTGCGTTCGGAGACGTGCCCGCCCGGCGCGCGCCACAGCGGCGCGAGCTCGGCCCCGGTGGCGGCCTTGAACCAGTCTTTGACCCGGTCGAGCTCGGCGCAGAACTGCGCCCGGTCCCAGGCGAAGCTCTTGCCCGCGTCGGCGCCGAATTGCGGGCGCACCCGCACGCGGCCGTCGGGCAGGTCCCCCTTCCAGTAGGTGTGGTCCCAGGTGTGGCTGCCGAACGCGTGCCCCTCGGCGACGCGCGCCCTCCAGTAGGGCACCCATGCCGCGCCCAGCGAGGTACCGCCCTCGACCGCCCTTTCGTTGGCGAGGAAGAAGGTCGCGCGCACATCGTGCTTGTTGAGAATCCGCGCGATGTTCTCGGCCTGGGCCATGGAGCCGGTGTCGATGGTGAGGTACAGCGTGCCCTTGCATTGACCGACCGCGAGGGCGGGCGCGCACAGGACCAGGACCGCAGCGCGCCAGCTCATCGGCGCGGCGCGTGGGCGTGGTAGTAGATGCCGTGCGGCGAGCGCCCCACGGGGATGGACGCCTTGACCGCCTTGGTGGCCAGGTCGATGACCACGACCTTCTTGGCCCAGCGGGCGGTGACCCACATTTCGTTGGCGGCCGGGATGATCTCCAGACAGTCCGGTCCGCCCGGGACGGGGTACTCGTCGACCACCTTGCGCGCCTTCCAGTCGACCACCGACACCGTGTTGGCAACCCGGTTGGACACCATGATGTGCCGGCCATCGCCGCGCGGGAAGATGTTGTGCGCCCCGGCGCCGGTGGACACGGTGGCCACCACCTTGCTGCTCGCGCGGTCGATCACCACCACATGGTCCGCCCCCATGATGCCGACCCAGATCTCCTTGTCGTCCGGCGAGGCCCAGATGCCGGCCGGACCCTCGCCGACCCGGATGTGCTGCACCAGCTTCCGCGCGGCCACGTCGATGACCGCCACCGACGCAGAACCCTGCTCGGTGACGTAGATGAGTTTGCTGTCGTTGGTGAAGACGAGGTGCGAGGGCATCGACCGGGTCTTCACGCGCGCCACCGGCTTGACCGTCGCTTTGCGCCGGATGATGTCCTCGCCGTTGTAGATGTCGACATAGTCCATGCGCAGGGCCGTGGCGACGAACCACCTGCGGTCCGGCGAGAACGCCAGCTGGTAGGGATCCAGCATGGGCATCTTGTGGGTGATCGCGCCGGTCTTGCGGTCGAGGAACATCAGCTCGTTGTTGGCGGTGTTCCCGATCAGCAGCGCATCGTCGTCCGGGGTGGCCATCATGTGGTGCGGCTCTTTGCCGACGGTGACCCGGCCGGTCTCCCGGTAGGTTTTCGGGTCGATCAGGCTGACGGAATTGCTGAGCGAATTGAGGACGATGACCGAGTCGGCCGCCCCGATGAGCGGCCAGGCGGCCAGGGCGAGCGCCACGCCACGGCCAAGGAACTGCGCAAGTTGTCTGAGGATGCGGGTCACCTCGGCATTTTACCCGCTCGACAACCATCAACAGCCAAGAAAAACAGTCATTTACCCCTGCGGATTGAAAGACTTTCTAGGATGGGCGCGTTGGTCAGACCGCCGCACCCAGCAACTGGCTGGCAATGCGCGCCCCGGTATTGATGGAATCGGTGAGCCCGAGGTGGCCGTGCCCCACCGCCAGCCACAGGCCGCGCATCCCTGGCGCGGGGCCGACAACGGGTACCGAATCGGGCATGCAGGGCCGATGGCCCATCCAGGGCCTGGCCGGCAGGTGGCCGAGGCCGGCGAACGTCTCGCGGGCGAAGCGTTCCAGAAGCGCCGCGCGGCGCATGTCCGGCGCGCGTTTGAGGCCGGCGATCTCCACCGTACCGCCGACCCTCAAGCCTTCTTCCATCGGCGTGACGAACACCTTGCGGTCGGCCAGCACCACGGTGCGCGACACCGCCTGGCCGCCGCCGCTGAATTGCACATGGTAGCCGCGCTGGGTTTCCAGCTTGAGGTGGATGCCCAGCGGATCGAGCAGCGCGCGCGACCACGCGCCGCCGGCCACCACGGCATGGTCGAAGCTGCGTTCGCCGTCGGCAAGTTGCAGGCGCCAGCAGTTGTCCTGCGGCGCCAGCGCGCGCACCTCGCCGCGCACCACCTCGCCGCCTTGCGCCGCGAAGGCGCGGGCGATGGCCTGCACATAGCGGAACGGGTGCAGGATGGTGGCGTGGTCGGCCATGTAGACGCCGATCGTGTAGCGCGGACCGACCCCCGGCTCCAGGTCGAGAATGCCGGCGCGGTCGAGTTCTGTGAATTCGTAGCCGTGTTCCCTGCGCATGCGCCAGCCGCCGGCATCCTTGGCCAGCGCCGCCGCGTCCGGGTAGAGATGCAGGTGACCGCGCCGCATGAACAGTTCCGGCACGCCCACCTCGCGGGTCATGGCTTCATGGGCTGCAATTGCGCCGCGATGCAGGTCAGCCAGCTTCACCCCGGATTGCGCCACCCGTTCCGGGCTGGAGGAGGCCACAAACGCCATCAGCCACGGCAAGGCGCGCGGCAAGTAGCCGGGCGGCAGGAACAGCGGACTTTCTGCATCGGCCAGCATGCCCGGCACGGTCTTGACCACGCCCGGCATGGCCAGCGGCGCGACGGACCCCGGGCTGATGGCGCCGGAATTGCCGAAGCTGGCGCCCTGCCCCGGTTCATCGCGGTCGATCAGGGTGACCTGTGCGCCGCAACGCGCCAAGGTATAGGCCACACAGGTGCCGACGATACCGGCGCCGATGACCGCTACGTTCGGCGAGGCCCCCGAACCAGCCATGTCTTAAGAAGGGGTGCGCTTGTCGGAGACCAGGCGCCCTTCCTTGAACACCAGTTGCAGCTTGCGCACGTTGTTGATGTCTTCCAGCGGATTGGCGCCGACGACGATCAGGTCGGCGAGCTTGCCGGTTTCCACGGTGCCCAGCTGGTCGCCCATGCCGCACACCGCGGCGCCATGTCTGGTGGCCGCCACCAGCGTTTGCCAGGGCGTCGCGCCGTCGCGCACCCAGAGGCCCATTTCCAAGAGCGCCGCGTCCTTGAGCGGGCGGATGTCGGAACCGAGGGCCATTTTCACGCCTGCATCCAGCGCCTTCCTGAACCAGGTGGCATGCACGTCGGAGGCAGCTTCGGCGCGGCAGCACAAGGCATGGGCGAGGTTGCGCTGGGTCACCCAGTTGCGTTCCCACAGATTGGTGGTCTGCTTGGGCGTGAGATGGCTGATGGCGAGCGTCGGCACATACCAGGTGCCATGCTTGACGAGCAGTTCGATGCACTCGTCATCCATGATGTAGCCATGCTCGATGCTGTGCGCCCCGAGGGTGACGGCGGCTTTCACCGCCGCCGGGTTGGTGGCATGCGCCATCACCTTGAAATCGCGCTGCTTGCAGATCGCGAAGGCGGCGCGGATTTCGTCGTCGAGCAGGAAGGAATGCGTATGCAGGTCCCAAGGCGGCCCCATGATGCCGCCGGAGAGGTTGAGCTTGATGTGGTCGACCCCGTTCTTGATCTGCTCGCGGATCGCCTTGACCCAGCCATAGGGGCCGTCCACCTCCAGCGCATGGCCGGAGGTGAGGAAATGGCCACCGGTGGTGGTGAGGAAATGCCCGCTGGCGAAAAGCCGCGGGCCGACGTGCTGGCCGGAATCGAAGGCGCGCTTCCAGGCCACGTCCATGTAGTGGTGCGAACCGGCACAGCGCAGTCCCGTGATGCCGGATTCGGTCAGCGCCGCCATCAGCTTGTGGCCGAAGAGCGTGACCTGCTCCGGCAGCGGCATGTCGTTGAGCGTGAGGTAGTCGGGGTGGATATGCACATCCCACAGGCCGGGCAGCAGGTACGCACCCTTGAGATCGAACACCTCTGCGCCGGCTGTGTCCGTCGGCGCCGCGCCCCGGGCTATCTGCGTGATGCGCCCGCCCTCGACCACCACGGTGGAATCGGGCTTGGGGGTTGGATCGACGCAGTCGATCAGCGTCGCGCGGGTGAGGATGGTTTTCATGGGGTCATTCCGGCTTGATGCCGACGGCTCGCGGCCAGCAGCCGCCATTGGGCGATCTCAACCCGCGATGAAGCGTCCGAAGTCCTCCGCGTGCCGCCGCCGGGGGCGATGCTGCGGTCCTCGAAGGCCTTGCGGAACCACGCCGTGCGGAAAGCCGCGCTGTGACGGGCGAGCGTTCACGCCTTCTTGCGCAGTGTATTGACCTGGATATGCGGCCAGAGGGTCGTGGTGCCGTCATCGCCGAAGTGAAACTCGAAATTCGTGATCTGCTCGTATTGAAGCTGAAGGATTTCCTTGCCATCCTCGATCACGGTTTCGATCCACAACTTCAGCCGCATCCGGGTGCTGGGAACATACTTGTTGATGAGCGGAATGTTCAGGATGCCGCCGCGTGGGCCTTCCTCGGCTGCGGTATCCATCTCCAGGAGAACGAAGTCCTTGATTTCTTGGTGCCTGATGGCATCGCGCAGCCGCAGGTCCGGGCGTACCGAATAAGGGTAAAGCCTGTGGGCCAGGATGCGCTGGGTGTAAGTCTTGTTGCCCGAGGGGTCCCTATGCGGGAGGCCCTTATCCCGAACCCAATCGGGCGCCGGCTGATCCAGGTTGATGCTGGAGCCAGGATCGCCCGGATCAGTCCCTGCGGCACCCATCGTTTTCGAAATCGCCAGGTGGTCGAAGTCCCAGGCATCTACGCCTTTTGGAAAGCGCGGCTTTCCACGAATCGGTCCGCGATCCCTACCCAATAGACTGATGGTGCTGCCGTGGGGAATCGTGCCGCTCCTCGACACCGTGTAATTCGGGATGAAGACCGGGCCATCGGCGCCTGCGCCTGGCCCCAACTCCGGGAATCCGATGTCCTCCTCGATGGACTGTGCGTCGGCGGGATGGCTGTACATCTTGGCAAGCCACAGGTACATACCGTTCTCGACATGGATCAGATGTCCGGCTTGGTTGTGGATGACCTGGTCGTACCGGACGGCCCCGCAAAATTGCTCGTTCGCACCGGCACGATTGCGCACGCCTCCCGGCACCCGCGTGAACGTGAGCTCCTCCCTGTAGTTCTCGCAAAGAAACGTGAATTTTCCGGGGAGGGTTTCCGAGTGGGTTCCGGGAGAGGGCATGCAGGTAGTGTGGATCCCCCAGCCGGTCTTCTCATCGCCAAGATCGTGATTGGCCCAGGTGCCTTCGAGCTTCTCAAGGGCGCCGTATTCGGCAGGTTTATCCAGAACCTCCGGTGTGAATCGCTCGTGGTTGCCCATCCAATCCCCTTTCATGCGAGCCTTGCTCAGATCCCCCCGGATGACATGCCATGAAGTCATCCGCCGTACTGTGCGCCCCCAGTCAGGCGGCTAAACGAACTCTACCGCAACCTATCTGCGTCGCGCGGGTGAGGATGGTTTTCATGGGGTCATTCCGGCTTGATGCCGACGGTGGCGGCCAGTTGCTGCCATTTGGTGATTTCGCCCGCGATGAAACGGCCAAAGTCTTCCGGCGTGCCGCCGCCGGGCGCGATGCTGCGGTCTTCGAAGGTCTTGCGAAAGTCCGCTGCGTTGAGCGCCGCCAGCGTGGCGGCGTTGATGCGATCGATCACCGCGCGCGGCGTTTTCGCCGGCACCAGCAAACCGAACCAGGTGCCGCCGATCACGCCCGGCATGCCCGCCTCCGCCATGGTGGGCACGGTAGGCGCGCTCGCCAGGCGCCGGTTGGTCGCCACCGCGATCGCCTTCAGCTTGCCCGCCTGCACCTGCGCCAGCACCGCGGCCGGCGCATCGAAGGTGTACTGGATCTGCCCGCCCATCACATCGATGATCGAAGGTCCGCTGCCCTTGTAGGGCACATGCGTGGTCCTGATGCCGGCGGTCACCTTGAACAACTCCCCGGCCAGGTGGCTGGAGGTATTGTTGCCGAAGGAGGAGTAGTTCACCTTGTCCGGATTGGCCTTGGCATACGCCGCCAGTTCGGCCACCGTGCTGGGCGCAAAGGCGGGTGATGCCACCAGCAGGAAGGGCACCTGGCCCACCAGCGCAATGGGCTGCAGGTCCTTCTGCGGGTCGTACTGCATGGCCTTGACCGTCACCGGGTCCTTCTCCCCCGTCGGGTTGTCGATCACCTGATACTTGTCCGCGCGCGGATCCTTGCCCAGGCCGACCAAGATGGTCTCCTGCAGGCTCCGGCGCTTCTCGCCGGTCGGGTCGCTCTTGTCATCCAGCTTCGACAGTTCGTCCAGCTTGGCCTGCAGGTTTTGCTTGGTCTTGAGGTCGGTCTCGGCCGTTGAGGTCTGCGCCGTCGTGAGCTTGTTTCCGGCCGCGCGGATGAACAAAGTCTCGGCACAGACGCGAGCGATATGCCGGGCCGCTTCGCCATGCCGGGGCTGTTCTCCGGTCCTTCCTCTCAAGGCGCCAACACGTCGAGTGTCGGGAAGTAAGTTCTGAAGCGGCTGGCGTCACGCGTCAGCAAAGGCCAGCCCTCGATAGCGGCATGGGCGCCGATGAAAAAGTCCGGCAATACCTGCTGTTTGCTGCCGCCTCGCCTACGGTACTGCGAATAGGCCTTGCCTGCCAGGAATAGGGCGGGCCGCGGAATCTCGCGCATTTCCAGCCTCAAAGTGGCCACCACATCGTCCAGCGTCTCCAGGGTTGAAAACGACAGCGAGACCTCCGCGTAGATCACCGGGTTGATGACCAGCGCGTGCACACTGGCCTGCGCACGCATTTGTCCGATTGACCAGTCAGCCCACTGCGGGTCGTTCTGCAGTACGTCCGCCAGGACGCAGGTATCCACCAGCAGCATCAGTCGTCGGCGCGCAGCAGCTTCATCAACTCATCGGTCCGCCAGCGCACATCCGCGCGACCGCGCACGGCTTCGAATCGGTCGGGCGCCGGGCGTCGCGCGCCCTTGGCGGGGTGCGCCCGATGCAGGACCACCTCCCCGGCGGCATTCACGGAGAATTGCACTGCCGCGCCAGGCAGCAGTTGCAGTTCGTCGCGAATACGCTTGGGAATCGTAACTTGGCCTTTGCTGGTCAAAACGGTAGTCATGGCGCACTTTTTGAAGTATTACTGGATCTACACATGGTAATACAAATGGGCGGGATTCTGGTAACGCGTAAAGGTGAGGGACAATGCATACGAATTTTCGCCAGCTGGCAGCTTTGCCGTCGAATCCCCACCCGTAAATCCGCCGCACCAACATGACCCCACCCGCCTGGACCTGGATCCTGCTGGTCGTGATTGCCGCAGCCGCGCAGACGCTGCGCAATGCCGCGCAAAAGAAGGTGTCCGGCACACAGGGTCCGCTGCCGGCCACGCTGGTGCGCTTCGTCTATGGCCTGCCGTTCGCCTGTTTGTGGCTGGCGGCGGTGATCAACTATGTCGGCGTATCGCCCACATTCACCTGGCAGTTCTTCGGCTGGACGGTGCTGGGCGCCATGGGCCAGTTGTTCGCCACCGCCTTCCTGCTCATGGCGATGAGCCAGCGCAACTTCGTGGTCAGCGTGGTGTACGCCAAGACCGAGATCGTGCAGCTGGTGGTGCTGGCCTGGGTGATTCTGGGGGACGCGGTTCCGTCCGCCTCCGTAATCGCGGTCATCATCGCCACCATCGGCGTGATCATTCTTTCCACCAACCTGGAAAGCCTCAAGCGCCTGGAATTCGCGCGTTCGATGTTCACGCCGGCCGCGGGTTACGCCTTCGCTTCGGGCACCGCGTTCGCGTTCTCGCTGCTGGGGTATCGCGGCGCCGGGTTGTCGGTTCCGGATTCGCCCGCCTTCGTGACCGGCGCTTTCGGCCTGGTATGCGCCCAGACGATGCAGACGGTGTTGCTTGGTACCTGGTTGTTTTTCCGCCAGCCGGGCGCACTGCGCGCCCTGGCGGGGGAATGGCGCATGTCGCTCTCGGCGGGCGTGCTGGGCACGATCGCGTCAGTAGGCTGGCTTACGTCAGTAGCGCTGCACAACGCGGCCGAGGTGCGGGCACTGGGGTTGATCGAGGTGTTCTTCAGCTACGCGGTGTCGCGCAAGCTGCTCGACGAGAAGGTATCGCCCACGGAGATCGCCGGGGGCCTTCTCATCATGGCGGGGGTGGTACTGATCTGCGTACGGGTGATGTAACGGGTCAGTGATAGTCGTCCTCGCGCTGATGGCGAATCGCCAGAATGGTCACGGTTGATTGGTCGTCAATCTCAAAAAGCGCAACGTAACCGCTTGACCCAAACGGAATTACCAGTTCACGCAGGAACGAGTTGGACGCATCCGCCTTGCGACAGGTAAAGGGAAAGTCGCGCAAGACACCGATTGCCTTGACGATCGCTTCCCGGGCACGTTTCGCCGCGCCAAGATCCTTTTCGAGCAAGAACGCGTACAAGCGCACGATGTCGTCACGTGCTGCTTGCGTGTATCGGATGCGAAACGTCATCCGCGGGACTTGGTTTTGCCCGCCTTTCGCTCCGCAGCTGCGAGCATCGTATCCAACTCGGCATGGACCTCTTCAGCAGCGAAGTACTTTCCGGTGCGCTTGGCCTCGTCGCGGGAAATCAAACCGCGTGCGATGAATTCGCTCTGCGATTTGCGGCGTTCTACGCTCGCGCGGATGGATTCCTCTACGAAACTGGAAAGGCTCTCGCCTTCGCGCAAGACTGTTTCGGCAGCCTGGCGCAACTCTGGCTCGACCCGGAGCGACGGAAACGTTGCAGTTTTCATGAGACCCATAATAATGCGTTGCAGATGCAACGCATTATTGCAGAAGTGGAAGCGCGACGCAAACCGCAATCCGAACGCGGATTCGCGCAAAAGAAAGTCACTGCCCCAGTCAATCAACGCAAATGCAAGCGCGCGCGAAAACCTTCCGGCAGCATCGACAAGGCATTGCGCTCGCGCACCGGCTCGCTGCCGACGCGCTCGATGTGGAAGTTCCTCATCAGCATGGCGGTCACCATGCCGATTTCCAGCATCGCCAGATAGCGGCCGGGGCAGAAGCGCGGTCCGCCACCAAAAGGCATGAGGACGCGCCGGGCGGCACCTGCCTCATCGCTCCCGCCTTCCTCCCCCAGCCAGCGCTGCGGACGAAAGGCCAACGGTTGCGGAAACAATTCGGGGTTGAGCGCGGCGGGGCGAAACAGGGTGGCGATTGGCGTGCGCGCACGCAGTTCGATGCCGCAGACCGTGACCGGTTCGTTGGATTCGTGGGAAAGCAGCGGGGCCACCGGCTTCAGGCGCATGGCTTCGCGCGTGGCCGCTTCGATGTAATGCAGGTCGCCGACGCGCTCAAAGGCCTCCAGCACCCGCTGGCCGCCCAGCACGGCATCGGCCTCGCGCTGGGCGGCGGCCTGGGCGGCCTTGTCGTCGGAAAGAAAGCAGGCCAGCCAGGCGAGCGTGTTGGCGGTGGTGTCCTCGCCGGCCAGCAGGGCAGTGAACACGTTGCCGCTGACATCCGCGTCGGTAAATCCGCCGTCAGGCGTATCGCGCGCGGCAAGCAACGCTTCGATCAGGTTGCCGGGCTGGTCACGCAACGCGGGATCGTCGGCCATGCGCTGGCGCGCCGCGGCGATGTAGCCATCGATGGCCCGCCGCACCTGGGCCAGGTCCTTTTCCAGCGCGATGTCGGCGGGCAGTTTGACATAACGCCACCACGGAAAGATCGCCGTCATCCTGCGGTTGATCATGGGGAACACCTGGTCCAGATGGCGCTGGATGGCGTTGTCACCCTGCTCGATGGTGTTGATGTCCAGGCCGAAGGCGAGCCCGGCGGTCACATCCACGGTGTAGCGCATGAACTCCAGTTGCAGGTCGAGCACCTCGCCCGCGCGCGAAGCGCGCTCGAAGCGTGCCAGCAGCCGTCGGGTCACCGACACCAGGGCGGGAAAGTAGCCCTTCAGGTGTGCCGGGTCGAAAGCCCGCATGACCATGCGGCGCTGGCGCTCCCAGTCCGCGCCTTCGGCGGAGAAGATGCCTGCGATGCCCAGTTCGCGGAATATCGATTCCACCGGCCGGACACGGCGGAAGGCACCGGGGCGCGCCTTGAGGATGCGTGCGATCTCCGCAGGGTCGTCGATAACCAGCATCCAGCGCCTGGCCAGATGCACCCGGTAAGGCGTGCCGTAGCGATGCGCCCAGGCCTCGAGGACCAGATGCACGCGCGGCGGGTTGAAGTACGGCAGGCTGCCCACCAGGGGCCAGGCTGGCGGGTGGGCGAGCGAGCCGAAGCGGCGCGTGGCGTTCATGGTGGCTGCGGAAGCGCCGGGCATCGCTTCAAGGTAGCACGCCGCCCGGCGCGGGAAAAGACAGGTTGGGCCGCCCGACCGCCCCGTTTCAGTCGGGCGCGCCGACCACCACGGTGGCGAACTGCGCCGGCTTCACATGGCGCGCGAAGGCCGCCTTCACGTCGGCCACGGTGACCCGCTCCACGTTTTCCACCCAGCGATCCAGGTAGTCCAGCGGCAGCTTGTAGAAGCCGATGACCGAAAGGTTGTCCAGGATCTTGCGGTTGTTGTCGATGCGCAGAGCGAACCCGCCGGCCAGGTTGTCCTTGGCGGCCTTGAGTTCGGCCGCGGTCGGGCCTTTGGCCACATATTCGGCCACGACGCTGTTGACCAGTTTCAGCGCGTCGTTGGCCTGCTCCTTCTTGGTTTGCAGCCCCAGCTGGAACGGCCCGGGTTCGGACAACGGCATGAAATAGCTGTAGACGCTGTAGGCCAGGCCGCGCTTTTCGCGCACCTCGTTCATCAGACGCGAGACGAAGCCGCCGCCGCCCAGGACGTAATTGCCCACGGTGAGCGCGAAGAAATCCGCGTCCCCGCGCGCGATCGAGGGCATGCCCACGAGGATGTGCGATTGCGACGCGGGGTGGGCAATGCGCTTGGGGGCCGAATCCGGCGTGCCGATCGGCGGCAACGCGGCAGGGCTCGTGCCCCGGGGCAGGTTGCCGGTGAGTTGCTCGGCGATCGCCTCGGCCTCGGCCCTGGAAATGTCGCCGATCATGGACACCACCGCGCGCGAGGCGGCGTAATTGGCGCGGTAGAAGCCCTCGATGTCGCTGCGCGTGATGGCGGCGATGCTGTCCACCGTGGCGTTCGCGCCGTAGGGATGGGTGCCATACATGGCCTGGAAAAACACCCGGTTGGCGATCGCCTCGGGCTTGGTTTCCGCCTCTTTCAGGCCGGCGATGGCGCGTGCCTTCTCGCGATTCAACGCCTCTTCCGGAAAGGAGGGGGTCTGCACGATGGAAGCCAGGAGGGCGATGGCGGCATCGCGCTCGGCCCTGGATGACAGGGTGCGCAGGGTCACGCCGGCACGGTCGAAGTCGGCGCGGCCGCCGCGTTGCGCGCCCACGTCGGCGAAGCGTTCGGCGATCTGGTTTTCATTGAGGCCGCCGCTGCCCAGCGCCAGCATGCCGTTGGTCAGCCCGGCGAGCCCTGCCTTCCCCGCCGGCGCGCGCTTGCCGCCGGCGTCGAAATCCACGGCAATATCGAGCATGGGAATGAAGCGGCTTTCAACGAACAGCACGCGGGCGCCGGTCTTGGCGGTCCAGGACTGGATGGGCAAGCCGGCCCAGGCGGGCAGGCTCAGCATCAGGGCCGCGCAGGCGGCCGCGCAGCGGTAGACGAGACGGATCACGGGGTTCATGGCGGATCGATTTCAGTGGCGCAGGCCGGCGGGCGCGGCCTTGGGTTTGGCGGTCATGGGTAGCGGTGTCAGGGTGGCCACGGTGAGCGTGTCGTCGCCGAAATATCGCGCGGCCACCGCCTTGACCTGCCCGGCGGTGACGGCGCGTATCTTTTCGAGCGCCCGGTCGATCTGCCTGTGCGACAGGCCGCTCATCTCGAACTGGGCGATCTCCATCGCCTGGCCGAAGATCGAGTCGCGCTTGTAGACCTGGGCCGCCACCACCTGCGCCTTGACGCGCTTGAGTTCTTCCTCGCTGATGCCTTCGTCGGCGATGCGGCGCACCTCGCCGCGCAGGGCCTCTTCGAGCTCGGCCACCGTCCTGCCCGCCGCCGGCGTACCTTCGAGGACGAACAGCACCGGGCCGCGCGCGGTGTTGTCGTAACCGGCGCCGGCGTCGCTGGCGATGCGCGAGCCGCGCACCAGGTTGCGCGACAGGCGTGCGCCCTGATGGCCGTCGAGCACGCCGGCGAGCACCTCGAGCGCGTGGGCGTCGTCGTCTTTTTCGACATCGACGATGCGCGGCGCGCGCCAGGCCAGCGCCACATACGGCAACTCCGCCGGCGCCTTGACGTTGACGCGGCGGATGCCGGTTTGCTCGGGCTCGTCCTGGGCCTTGCGCTCGGGCAGCAGCTTGGGCCTGGCGCCGCCGTAGTACTTCTTCGCCAGCCGCACCACCTCGTCCGGGCTGGCATCGCCGGTGACGATCAGCACCGCGTTGTTCGGCGCATACCAGGTCTTGTACCAGGCCCGCGCGTCGGCGCCCTTCATGGTTTCCAGGTCGCGCATCCAGCCGATCACCGGCGTTCGGTACGGATTGGCCTTGTAGGCTGTGGCCATCAGGGTTTCATGCACCAGCGCGCGCGGCTGGTCATCGGTGCGCAGGCGGCGCTCCTCCATGACCACCTTGATCTCCTTGGCGAACTCCGCGTCGGAGAGTTGCAGATTGCTCATGCGGTCCGCCTCGAGCTTCATCACCAGTTCGAGCTTCGACTTGTGCACCTGCTGGAAATAGGCGGTGTAGTCGCGACTGGTGAAGGCGTTTTCACGCCCCCCGGCAGCGGCCACGCGACGCGAGAACTCCCCCGGCTTGAGCGTCTTCGTGCCCTTGAACATCATATGTTCCAGCACATGCGCCACGCCGGTGACGCCATTGACTTCATCGATGCTGCCGGCGCGGTACCACACCATGTGGGCCACCGTGGGGGCGCGGGTGTCCTGCTTGACGATGATCTTCAGGCCGTTGGGCAAGGTGGTTTCGAAGGCGTCGACCGCCGCCGCTGGCGCGGCAGAGCCGACCAAAAGGGCGAACGCTGCTGCGCTCACCCGGAGTCCGGGGGTTTTCATCGGGTGGCTCTTGTTAGAATCGCAGTCGGTTGCATCGCCACCACCTTGATCCGGCAGGCGCGGCGGAACCGACTCCTTGAATGGTACGCGTTGTTGGACGGGTGGAAGCCGCTTCAAGTTCCGATGTTTTCCTTTTTCAAGCCAAAACCCGCGCCCGAAGCGGTGCCGCCGGCCCTTCCGGCCGCGCCGGCGCCGGCAGCACCGACCCTGCCCGCGGCCGCCGTTGCAGCGGTTGCGCCTGAACCGGCGCCCGCCAAGGCCTCCTGGACCGAGCGCCTCAAGGCAGGGCTGACCAAGACCCGCGCCCAGCTCACCTCGCTCTTCACCGGCATCAAGGTCGATGAGGCGCTGTTCGAGGAACTCGAGTTCGCCTTGATTTCGGCCGACTGCGGCGTGGACGCCTCGCAGCACCTGATCAGGCAGTTGCGCGAACGTGCCAAGCGCGATGCCATCGAGGACGGCGAGACCCTGAAGCGCGCCCTGGCCGACCTGATCGCCGCCCTGCTCGCGCCGCTTGAGAAACCGCTCGACCTCGACCAGGCCAAACCGCTGGTGCTGATGATCGCCGGCGTCAACGGGGTCGGCAAGACCACCTCGATCGGCAAGCTGGCGAAATACTTCCAGTCACAGGGCAAGAGCATCCTCCTGGCGGCCGGCGACACCTTCCGCGCCGCCGCGCGCGAGCAGTTGATGACCTGGGGCGAGCGCAATAACGTGGTGGTGATCTCGCAGGAGAGCGGCGATCCGGCGGCAGTGATCTTCGACTCGGTGCATGCGGCGCGCGCACGCGGCATCGACATCCTCATGGCGGACACCGCCGGACGGCTGCCGACGCAAAGCAACCTGATGGATGAAATCCGCAAGGTCAAGCGGGTCATCGCCAAGGCCGATGCGGCCGCGCCGCATGAAGTGATGCTGGTGATCGATGCCAATACCGGCCAGAACGCGGTCGCTCAGGTGAAGGCGTTCGACGACGCGCTGGGCCTGACCGGGCTGGTGGTGACCAAGCTCGACGGCACGGCCAAGGGCGGCGTGCTGGCGGCGATCGCACGCGCGCGGCCGGTGCCGGTGCGCTTCATTGGCGTGGGCGAAGGCATAGATGACCTGCGCCCGTTCGTGGCACGCGAGTTCGCCGACGCCATGCTCGGCCTGGACTGAACGCGGCCGCCGGCGCGATGATCGAGTTTTCCGCCGTCACCAAGCGCTATCCCGGCGGATACGAGGCGCTCAAGTCGGTGAACCTGACCATCGCGGACGGCGATTTGCTGTTCATCACCGGGCATTCCGGCGCAGGCAAGAGCACGTTCCTCAAATTGCTGCCGGTGATCGAGCGCGCCACCAGCGGCAGCGTGATCGTCAACGGGCAGAACGTGTCTGCGATGCGCCCGGCGGCCATCCCCTACCTGCGCCGCAACATCGGCCAGATCTTCCAGGACCAGAAGCTGCTCTACGACCGCAGCGTTTTCGACAACGTGATGCTGCCGTTGTCGGTCACCGGCGTGCCGTTCAAGGACGGCGCCAAGCGCGCGCGCGCCGCGCTAGACAAGGTGGGCCTGCTCACGCGCGAGAAGGCCAATCCGATCGCGCTGTCCGGCGGCGAGCAGCAGCGGCTGGCGATTGCGCGCGCGATCGTCAACAGGCCGTCGATCATCATCGCCGACGAACCGACCTCCAACCTGGACGCCGATTACGCCGCGGAGATCATTGACCTGTTCGTGGCCTTCCACCAGGTGGGCGTGACGCTCGTCATCGCCACGCATGACGAGTCCGCCGTCAGCCGCGCCGCCGCGCGCGCCACGGTGCGCAGCGTGCAGCTCAGGAGCGGGGAGCTGGTGGCATGAAGGCCTGGCTGACGCTGCACTGGATGGCCTTCCTGGGCACGGTGGCCAAGCTGGCTGCCACGCCCTTCGCGACGCTCTTGAACGTGCTGGTAATCGGGGTCGCGCTGGCGCTGCCGGCCGGCGCCTATACCCTGCTGGTCAATCTGCAGCAGGCGGTGCGCAACGTCTCGAGCGATCCGGAGTTTTCGGCCTTCCTGGCGCTGGATGTCAAGAAGGACGAAGTTGCCGACCTCGACCGCCGCCTGCGCGCCCTGCCCGGCGTCGCGCGTGTCGAGTTCCGCTCGCGCGAGGCTGCGCTCGCCGAATTCCGCCAGCATCCTTCGATGGGCGACGTGATCGCCGCGCTCGACAAGAACCCGCTGCCTGACGCCTTCATCGTCCGCCTGACCGATACCAACGCCGAAGACCTCGACCGCCTGGCCGAGAAGGTGCGCGGCTGGGCCAACGTGGAACACGTGCAAGTCGATTCCGCCTGGGTGCGCCGCGTGGCGGCCGCGGTAGGGCTCGGACGCGTGGCCGTCCTGATCCTGGCCGGGCTGCTGTCGGTTGCGCTGCTGGCCGTCACCTTCAACACCATCCGCCTGCAGATCCTTACCCAGCGTGAGGAAATCGCGGTCTCGAAACTGCTGGGCGCCACCAACGGCACCATTCGTCGGCCGTTCTATTACTTCGGCGCCCTGCTCGGGGTCCTGGGCGGCGGTGCCGCCCTTGGCATCGTGTACGGCGCGTTTTACCTGCTCAACCACAGCGTGGCACAGTTCGCGGCGCTGTACGCATCGGATTTCCGGCTGGGTGCCCTGCCGCCCGAGGACATGGCATCCATCCTGGGCTTCGCCGCAGCACTGGGACTGGCGGGTGCGTGGCTGTCGGTATCGCAGCACCTGCGCGAGTTCGAGCCGCGTTAGGCGGCGGGTAGGCGGCGACGCCCCGCCTTTAGCTCCCCGCGAGCAGGAGGCGGATATCCGAGACCAACCGCTCGAGGGACGCTGCGGGTTCGCTCGCGGGAGCCGGGCGCACGAACAGGCGCAAGCGACCCTGCGGATCGAACACATAGGTGCCGGCGGAATGGTCCATGGTGTAGCTGCCCGGCGCCTTGCCAGGCACCTTCTGGTAGAAGACCTTGAAATCCTTGGCCACGGCAGCGGTGGTCGTCATGTCGCCATACAGGCCCACGAAACTCGGGTGAAACGCCGGCACATACTGGGCGAGCAGGGCCTGGGTGTCGCGCTCGGGATCGATCGTGATGAAAAGCACCTGCAGCTTCCCGGCGTCGGCGCCGAGCCTGGCGACCACCTCGCGCATTTCCGCCAGCGCGGTCGGGCACACGTCCGGACACTGGGTGAACCCGAAGAACACCGTGACGACCTTGCCTTTGTAGTCGGCCAGGCTGACCTTTCTGCCGTTGTGGTCGGTCAGCGCGAAGCCCTTGGCGTAGTCGGCGCCGGTGATGTCGGTGTTGCGGAACTGGGGCTTGCCGTCCCCGCAGCCGGCCAGTGCCGCGGCCGCGCAGACGAACAAGGCGCAGGCGAGATGCCGCAGGCTCATGGGGACAGGTAGGGCTGCAGGTAGTGGTCGACTAGCAGGGCCGCAAACAGCGCGGCGAGGTAGTAGAGCGAATACGTGAAGGTCGCGCGGGCCTGCTGGTCGCTGTAGGAAAGATAGAGCTTCACCGCATGGCGGATGAACCCGGCGGCCAGGATCACCGCCGAGGCCAGATAGACCCAGCCGCTCATGCGGATGGCGAAGGGCAGTATGCTCACCGCGCCCAACAGAACGGTGTAGAGCAGAATGTGGAGCTGGGTGAATCGCTGGCCATGGGTCACCGGCAGCATCGGCAGGCCGGATCTGCGGTAGTCCTCGACGCGGTACAGGGCGAGCGCCCAGAAATGCGGCGGGGTCCACACGAAAATGATCAGCACCAGCAGCACGGCCTCGGGGCCCACCTCGCCGGTGACCGCGGCCCAGCCGAGCGCCGGCGGCATCGCGCCCGACAGTCCGCCGATGACGATGTTCTGCGGCGTGGTCGGCTTGAGCAGCACGGTATAGATGAACGCATAGCCGAAGAAGGTGGCGATGGTGAGCCACATCGTCAGGGCATTCACCCACACCAGCAGCAGCGCGCTGCCGACGGCGGCCAGGACCAGGGCGAAGACCAGCGCCTGCGGCGTGGTGAGTTCGCCGCGCGCCATCGGGCGGGCGCGGGTTCGCGCCATCTGGGCGTCGATGCGCTGCTCGATCAGGCAGTTCACCGCGAAGGCGCCCCCGGCAAGCAGCCAGATGCCGATGGTGCCCGCGACGAGCACCGCCGGCTCCACCATCCCGGGGGTGGCGAGGAACATGCCGATGACCGCGCAGAACACCGCCAGCATGGTCACGCGCGGTTTGGTCAGTTCGGCGAACTGGCGCAACCGTTGGCTGGCGGAAGGCGCACGATCTGCGCTGGAGACTTGCATGGTGTCAGGAGGCTCGCGCCAGCCCGGCGGTGGCGGCGGCGGCAGGCGCGGAAACGGCGAGGCGCGAGTTTAGCAGCGCGAGCAGGGCCGCAAGGGCCGCCGCGCCGCCGTTGTGGATCACGGCCACCGCCAGCGGCCAGGTGAAGACCACGTTCGACACGCCGGTGAGCACCTGCAGGCCGATCAGCGCAAGCAGCGCAACGCCGATGCCGCGCAGGGCAGGGACGCGCGCCGATGCGCGCCACAGGCGAGCGGCCAGCCAGACGACGGCCACGGTCACCACCAGGGCGAAGACGCGATGCACCCAGTGGATGGCGACTAGCGCCTGCATGGACAGCAGGGTTCCGTCGTCGTTCATGCCGAGCGGGCGGGTAAGGTCGAATCCGCGCGCGAAATCGGCTTCCGGGACTACGGCACCGTTGCACAGGGGAAAGTCCGCGCATGCGAGCACCGCATAGTTGGTGCTCACCCAGCCACCCAGGGCGATCTGCATGAACACCAGGGCCAGCACGATGAAAGCCGGCGCGCGCAGGTGTGCGGCCGCATCTTCGGGTATGCGCGCGGGTTCGGTGCGCGCCGCCAGTGCCGCCAACGCGCACAGCAGCAGCACGCCCAGGAGCAGGTGCATGGTGACGATCACCGGCATGAGCTTCAGGGTGACCGTCCAGGCGCCGAACGCCCCCTGGACGCACACCAGCACGAACAGGGCCGTGGCCGGCCAGGGCGAACGCTGCGTCCGCTCGCGATGCAGCCAGGCCAGCGCCATCAGGACGGTGATCAATACCCCCACCCCCATGGCGAAGTATCGATGCAGCATTTCGATCCACGCCTTGGTGAAGGTGACCGGACCGCTCGGCATGGCCGCTTCGGCCGCGCGAATATGGTCTGCAGCGGCCAGGGGCGTGGACTGACCGTAGCAGCCCGGCCAGTCGGGACAGCCCAGGCCGGAGTCTGTCAGCCGGGTGAAAGCCCCGAACATGATCAGGTCGAAAGTGAGAAAGGCGGTCACCCACACCAGTTTGCGGTACTTGTCGGTGTCACTCCTGGCCCATACCCAAACCAGCGGCATCGAGGCGACCAGCAGGCCGACCAGCAGCAACTCGATGATGGCGGAGGTACTCATCAGCCAACCCGCGAGTACTTGAGCAGGCGCGCGAGGTCGCGGCTCATCTTCATGGGGTCTGCGCCCTTCGGGTAGCGCAGCACGAGATTGCCCAGCGGGTCGATCAGGTAGATATGCTCGCTGCGCGCGCCAGTGGCCGGGAAAGCGCTGTCGAGCGGCGCGTCGCCGGCGCGCAGCATCTTCATGCCGTCGTACTCGCGCATGAGCTGGGTCGACAATTGCGCCTGGTCGGTGATGACCCAGGCGCGTTCGACACGGTCGCGCTCCTTGCCCTGCATGGTGCGCAATTGGCGCATCTTGAACAGCTTGTCGGTACATTCCGCGGCGCAGTCGCCGCCGTCGAAGGTCAGCAGAGTCCACTTGCCCTTGAAATCGGCGCTACGAAACGGCGTGCCGTCGAGCAGCGCGAGGGTCATGTCGGGCAGGGGTTTCACCGGTTCGATGAGCGTGCCGTAGTTGACCCGGCCGTCGGGTCGGAAGAAATAGTAGGTCACATACGAGGCCACCACCGGCGAGGCGCAGACCAGGAAGATCAGCAGAAGCTTGATGCGACCGGTCGTCATGGCGTCTCGGTAGGCGTCTTCACGCGTCTCTAGGTGGCTTGTCATGATGGAAGAAGGTGAAAAACAGAAACAGTGAGAGGATGAGGACGGCAAGGGAATACCACTGGAAGGCGTAGCCGCGGTGCTTGGCTGCCGTCATGCCGGCGTCGACGGCGGGCCCGACATCGGGCGCGCGGATCAGCCCGTCGGTGGCGCCATCACCGCCTTGGCGCAGCATGAAGGGCTGAACCTGCATGCCGGTGCGTTCGGCGAACTTTTCCGGCGTCAGGTTTTGCCAAAGGGGTCCGGTGTCGGTGTTTTCCTTCAATTCCAGGGTGCGGCGCGGCGCGATATAGGCGCGACCACGAATTTCCACCATACCGGACGGGGTGCCCACCGGCGGCAACTTTGTCCGATCGGCCGCCGGCTGCACGATGCCACGGTCGACCAGGACCACCGTGCCGCCGCCCGCAGGACGCAGCGGCGTGACGACTGCCATTCCCGTCGCACGGCCGGCGAACCGGTTGTCCCAGTAGACTGTGGCGGCGGGGATAAATTCCCCGCGCACCACCAGTTTCCGACCGTCTACCGACTCGGCGGCAAGCGCAGCGCCGCCGAGCGCCACATCGACCGCGTCGCGTCCGGCCGCAGCGCGGGATTCGATTTCGTCCTTTTGCAGCGCGCGCACGCTTTGCCAGTAGCCTGCCCAGGTCGCAAGCGCGATGGCTGCGCCGGCCGCCAGGGCCGGAAACAGCCGAAATGCGGGTCGTTGACGCAGGCGAATCATGCGGGCACCGGAACCGGGCACAATAGCGCTTGGCGGGCCCGGGCGGCTTCGTGGACCGCAACCTTCCCGCAAGCACCGATGAAACTCATTCCCGCATTCATACTTGTGACCATCCTGGCCAGCCTTGGCTCCGCACTGTATTTCATGATCAAGGACGGCAGCAGGACCCGCCGAACGGTTCAGGCCTTGACGGTGCGCATTTCGCTTTCGGTCGCCCTGTTCCTGTTTCTCATGCTTGGTTACTGGATGGGCTGGTTCGTGCCGAACCAGCGTCCGTTCTAGACGGGGCCGCCGCAGCCCTGTGGTTTCCAATGAAAAACGCCGCACTTGCGTGCGGCGCTTCGCATCCTCGATGCGTTGCCTGCCTTACATCCAGTAGACGATGATGTAGAGGCCCAGCCAGACCACGTCGACAAAATGCCAATACCAGGCCGCCCCCTCGAAGGCGAAATGATGGTCGGGCCGGAAGTGCCCCTTCAGGCAGCGCGCCCAGACCACCACCAGCATGATGGCGCCCACGGTGACATGAAAGCCGTGGAAACCGGTCAGCATGTAGAAGGTGGAACCGTAGATGCCTGACGAGAGCTTGAGGTTTAACGCCGAATAGGCATGCACATACTCGTACGCCTGGCAACCGAGGAAGACCACACCGAGCGCGATGGTCAGGAACAGGAACAGGTTGAGGACACCACGCTTGTTGTCCTTCAGGGCATGGTGCGCGATGGTCAGTGTCACGCCGGAGGTCAGCAGCAGGATGGTGTTGATGGTGGGCAGCCAGAACGGCCCCATGGCGGTGAAGGGCTCGCTGTACTCCGGGCCCCCCGTGGGCCACTGCGCCTTGAAGTCGGGCCAGACCAGGCGCTGGTCGAGCTCGCCGAGCCAAGGCACAGAGAGCTGACGGGCGTAAAACAGGGCGCCGAAGAACGCGGCAAAGAACATCACCTCGGAAAAGATGAACCAGCCCATGCTCCAGCGGAACGAGAGGTCGACCTTGCCCGAGTACTGCCCACCCTCGGACTCGCCGGCGACCGTGCCGAACCAGCCGAACAGCATGTAGATCAGGAAAGCGAACCCGAGCGCGACTGCATAAACGCCGGGCATCATGTCGTTGATCCAGGTGGCCGTGCCCAGCGCCATCAGGAACAAGGCGATCGAGCCCTTGATGGGCCATGACGACGGCTGCGGAATGAAGTAGTCCGGAGTCGTTCCGTGTGCGGCAGGTGCGCTCATGCTTCTTTCTCCTCGCGCCATCGACTTGGGGGCGCTCTTCGTTACTACGGTAAACCTACTTCGCGGTCACTACCCTGACCAGCACCACGAGCGCGGCGACGAACACCGCTGCGCCGAAAATCCCCGCGATGATCGCCTGCTTGGGACTGATCCTCGCCACATCGTCCTCATAGCCCGCGGACTTGCGGATTCCTATGAACGACCACAACACCGCCCGCATGACCTGCAGCGGCGACGCGGGCTTGCCCGGCTTGGCTTCGCTGCTCACGAACTGCCCTTGCCCGCGATTTCAAAAAACGCATACGACAGGGTGATCGTGGTAACGTCCCTGGACATGTCGGGATCGATCACGAACACCACCGGGAACTGCTTGGACTCCCCGGCAGCGAGCGTCTGCTGCTTGAAGCAGAAGCATTCCAGCTTCTTGAAGTACTGCGACGCCACCTTGGGCGCGTAGCTCGGAATGGCCTGCCCGGCCATCGGACGGTCGGTCAGATTGGTGACTTCGTACATCACCTGCACCAGTTCGCCGGGATGGACCTGCAGGCTGCCGGACACCGGCCGGAACCGCCACGGCATCGTGTTCGCATTGGCATCGAACTCGATGGTGACCTTACGCGACATGTCTACTTGGGTATTGGCCGGGCGCGCGTCCGCCTTCACCAGCTGGTTGATGCCGGTAATTTCGCAAATGGTCTGGTAAAACGGCACCAGGGCATAGCCGAAACAGCCCATCAGCGCGACCACCACAAGCAGTTTCCTGAACGTCTCGCGGTTGCCGGCCGATTGTGCGGATTGCGGAGAAGGCGATGTCATGGCAGCTCTACCCGAACAGAACGCGGTTGGCGATCACGCCCAGGAAAAACACCAGCGCGATTGATACCAGCACAACGGCCGTGCGGCCGTTGTTGCGCTGAGGGGAGGGTTCGGTCTGGTCGGGCATGGTGTCTGAAGCCGCCCCGGGAGCTGTCCCGCCGTAGACAAGGCGGGCGCCAGCGCGGCAGCGGACGTCGGCCTACTTGACTTGCGGCGCGGTCTCGAAGGTATGGTAGGGGGCCGGCGAAGGTACGGTCCACTCAAGGCCTTCAGCGCCCTCCCACGGGTTGGCGGGTGCCTTGGCGCCGCCCTTGATGCTCTTGATCACTACCACCATCAACAGCAGCTGCGAGAAGCCGAAGCCGAACGCGCCGATCGAGGCAATCATGTTGAAGTCTGCGAACTGGGTGGCATAGTCGGGGATGCGGCGCGGCATGCCGGCGAGGCCCAGGAAGTGCATCGGAAAGAAGGTGATGTTGAAGAAAACCATCGAGCACCAGAAATGCAGCTTGGCCAGGCCTTCGTCGTACATGTGACCGGTCCACTTGGGCAACCAGAAATAGACGCCGGAGAACATCGCGAACAGCGAACCGGCCACCAACACGTAGTGGAAGTGCGCCACCACATAGTAAGTGTCCTGAAGCTGGATATCCACCGGGGTGACCGCCAGGATCAAGCCTGTAAAGCCGCCCATCGTGAACACAAAGATGAAACCGACCGCAAACAACATCGGGGTCTCGAAAGTCATCGAGCCGCGCCACATGGTGGCGATCCAGTTGAACACCTTCACGCCGGTGGGCACGGCGATGAGCATGGTGGCGTACATGAAGAACAGCTGGCCCGCTGCCGGCATGCCGGTGGTGAACATGTGATGCGCCCAGACAATGAACGAGAGAATGGCGATCGAGGAGGTGGCGTACACCATCGAGGCGTAGCCGAAGAGCTGCTTGCGGGCGAACGCCGGGACCACATGGCTGATGATGCCGAAGGCCGGCAGGATCATGATGTAGACCTCGGGGTGGCCGAAGAACCAGAAGATGTGCTGGTACATGACCGGATCGCCGCCGCCGGCCGCGTTGAAGAAAGAGGTACCGAAGTGGCGGTCGGTCAGCAACATGGTGATGGCACCGGCCAGCACGGGCATGACCGCGATGAGCAGGTAGGCCGTGATGAGCCAGGTCCAGCAGAACATCGGCATCTTCATCAGCGTCATGCCGGGCGCGCGCATGTTGAGGATGGTGGTGATGATGTTGATCGAACCCATGATCGACGAAGCGCCCATGATGTGCATGGCGAAGATGCCGAGGTCCATGCCGAGGCCCATCTGGGTCGACAGCGGCGCGTACAGGGTCCAGCCGGCCGCGGTCGCGCCGCCGGGCACGAAGAACGAGATCAGCAGCAGCGCCGCGGCGGGCACCAGCAGCCAGAAAGACCAGTTGTTCATGCGCGCGAAGGCCATGTCGGGCGCGCCGATCTGCAGCGGGATCATCCAGTTGGCGAACCCCACGAAGGCGGGCATGATGGCGCCGAACACCATGATCAGGCCGTGCATGGTGGTGAACTGGTTGAACAGCTCGGGCCGCCAGTACTGCAGGCCGGGCTGGAACAGTTCGGCGCGAATGCACAGGGCAAGTACCCCGCCCACCAGCAGCATCGCGAAGGAGAACCACAGGTAAAGGGTACCGATGTCCTTGTGGTTGGTCGTGGTGACCCAGCGCATCAGGCCTGACGGCGGCCCGTGATGGTGGTCTTCGTGATCGTGGGCGTGGCCGTGATTGTCGAGAACTGCGCTCATGATTGCCTCTGCGGGAATGACGTGATCGTTGACAGGTCTGGAGAGCTTACTGCTGCTTGGCGGCGAGCTGACCGAGCTTGGCGGCGTCCCATGCCTTGGCGGCCTTGATGTCCGCCGGCATCGGCACGTCGTCGCTCTTGTTGCCCCAGCTGTTGCGGGTATAGGCGACGACTGCGGCGAGCTCCACGTCGGACAGACTCCTGAACGAGGCCATGGCGGTGCCCTGGCGACCGTTGATCAGCAGGGCAACCTGGTTGTCCCTCGGACCCTGCACGAGCTTGGAACCGTCGAGCGGCGGGAAGGCCGGCGGCGCGCCCTTGCCGTTGGCCTGGTGGCAGGCCACGCAGGCGGCCGCGTAGACTTTTTCCCCGCGCGCGACGAGTTCGGCCTTGGTCCACTGCTTGTTGGGATCGTCCATCTTGGCGGCCATGAGCTTCTTTTGCTCCTCGACCCACTTGGTATAGTCGGCTTCCGATTTGACGTTGACGACGATGGGCATGAAGCCATGCTCCTTGCCGCACAGCTCGGCACATTGGCCGCGGTAGACGCCGATCTTGTCGGCCTTGAACCAGGTATCGCGGATGAAACCGGGAATGGCGTCCTGCTTCACGCCGAAGGCGGGGATCATCCACGCATGGATCACGTCCTGCGCCGTGGTCAGGATACGCACCTTCTTCCCGACCGGGACCACGACCTCGTTGTCCACCTCGAGCATGTAGTGGATGCCTTTCTCGACCCTGCCTTCGATCTGGTCGGTGGGCGTGGCGAGGCTCGAGTAGAAGCTGATGCCTTCCCCCTCGCCCTTGACGTAGTCGTAGGCCCATTTCCACTGGTGACCGGTGGCCTTGATGGTGAGGTCGGCGTTGGACGTGTCCTTCATGGCCAGCACGGTCTTGGTCGCCAGGGCGGCCATCACGATCACGATGACCATCGGCACCACGGTCCACGCGATCTCCACCGCGGTGCTCTCGTGGAAGGTGGCCGCCTTGTGCCCCTTGGACTTGCGATGCGCGTATACCGAATAGAACATGACCCCGAACACGGCGACGAAGATCACCGCACAGATGCCGAGCATCACGAAATGGAGGTCGTAGATCTGGCTGGCGATCGTGGTGACCGGCGGCGCCAGGTTCAGCTGGCGAACGGCCGGACCGCCGGGCATGTCGCCGGAGGCCGCACCTGCGATACCGGCGGCGAGCGCCAGCGAAAGGCCGGTTGCATACGAGATCTTGCTGCAAGAGGTTGCTACGCCCATCATGTCCTCAGTCGCGATTGTTTATGTATGTTCGGGTTTGCGGAGCGGCTCGATTTCTGCCAGGGTGCTCCGGCATGTCAAGGTCACGCGTTGGCTGCTCCGCGCAGTGCGGCTCCGAATTCTTTCGCAAAAGCCAGGCGCCGCTCGAAACCGAGATGGCGCCCAAGTTCCACCTGCCTCCCCGACTGCGAAAGCAGGACTGTCACACCGGCCGGTGCATGCAGCACCGCCAATCGAGCCCAGCGAGGGTTGAACTCCTGCAACGTGCGCCGCCGGCCGTCGACATGCTCGACCGTGACCGACTGGGCGCCCACGAAGATGCGCTCGAAATCCCCCACGCGCCGTCCGCAGGCCAAAAACGCCGCACCGACCACCAGCATCTCGAGGCCGGCGAAAGGCAGGATCAACCATGGGCCGAAGGACGCAAAGGCCACACCGAACCCGAAGGAGAGCGCAACAAGGCTCGCAAAAACGCCGATCAGGCCCGCAGGTCCAATTGAGCAGTTGCGCCGCAACAGAAACTCGACGCCGTCATGCTGCGACGCAAAAGTTGATTCCAACCCTTGTCGTTTCATTTGTGTGAACACTCACGCCGTATGTGGCGAGTTGTCTTGTTATGCAACCCCTTTTCAACCCTGAAAATTATAGCAGTCTTTCGAATCGCGACTTTCAAAACCCCATGCGGGCGACGGCAGATCCGCCTTAAACGCGCAGAGCCATAACCATTCCAGAAGCGTGGGTAATCGGGCGGGGTCGGAACGGGTTCACTTGGATGGCGTGGGAAGTTTCGCGCACCGCGCCCCGTTGCGGGGTGCGGTACGACCGGATCGGATCGAACGCCGGCGGAACGCCTTGCCGCCGCCGCCCCCCTGAAGGCGGGATTCAGGGCGCCCGGTCGCCGGCGGCTCAGCCCTCGGCGAACGCCTCGGCCCAGGCGAGGGCCTGGAGGTGCGCGCGGTTGATCTGCTCGTTGGAAAGCTGCAACGAGCGCGACAATTCGGCCACTTCGGCCCCGTCAGCGACTTCGCAGGCTTCCACCAGTTGCAGGAAGGGCGCCAGAACGCCACTGCGCTCGATCAGGACATCGTTGATGTCCGAAGGCAGGACGAGGTCGCCGAGGGCCTGCTCCATCGGCACGCCCAGCATCACGTCAAGCATCGAGAACACCCCGGCCAGAAAGGCGTTGTCGCAATCCGCGGCAGGCAGGCATTCGGCGGCGAGGAGTTCCATGAAGCGGCCGCGGGTAACCGCGAAACTCGCCACCACCGGCGGCGCGGTGCCGCTCTTGATCGCGGTCAGCAGCAGGGCGGCCCAGCGGAACAGCTTCTTCAGACCCAGGATCATCACCGCATGGCGGAACGAGGTCACCTCGCAACCGAGACCGAAGCCGGCCGAATTGATGTACCGGAGGAGCTTGAAGGAAAGGGTCGGGTCGCGCTTGAGCAGTTCCTCGATGGTGGCGGGATCGGCCTCCTTGCGCACCAGATTGATCAACTGGATGACGTTGCTGTAGGCGGGATTGGCGAGCTTCGCGGTCACCGCGGTAGGCCGCTCGAAGTAATAGCCCTCGAACAGCTTGACGCCCAGCTTCACCAGCAGATCGAACACGGACGACGATTCGACTTTCTCGGCGATTAACTGCGTGTGCGGATGCTGGCCGGCGATGCGCACCAAGGTAGGCAGCGTGTCGGGCTTGAGGCGCCGCATATCGAGCTTGATGTACGACGCATGCGGCAGCCATGATGCGTACGGGCGGGTGAGCACGTGGGGGCCGAAGGCAAACCGGAAGCCGCGAGTGCGCAACTGATCCATGAATTCCGCAGCGACCGCGATCAGGTCGGATGCGTTGTCCTCGATGGCCGGAACCTGCAGGACGATGCTCTCGGGATCGACAATCTCCAGATGCGCCCCGTTGAGCGTTTCGGTCGTGCAGTCGACGAACGCGATCTTCTTGCCGAACAGAGCCTCGCTGCCGATGTTCGAGAGCGCATTGAAAATCAGCGCGGCGTCGGCCGTCACGGTGGTGATCGCTTCAGTTGACGGGTCAGCATGCTGCCGCTGCAGCAACTCGTAGCCGATCACGCCGCGCTTGGCGTCGACGATCGGCTGCCGGATGATGACGGCAATGTCTCCACCGGTCGGAATGAGGGCGGCAGGCCCGATCGGGTCGGCGTCAGCGTGGGCGGCCAAGGGCATGTTCGAATCCTGCGTCAGTCGGATTCCATAATCTTCCCGCAATCCCCAGTGCGGGAAACTCCGGAGTTGACGCGCGATTGCCCTGCTATTTGCGCCGCGGCGCAAATGCCACCACCGCTTCGCCTCGCGCCGTGCGCCTGGGCGCCGCCTTCCAAGCATGGCCGTAGATCACCTCGAAGGTCGCCGGAAGCCTGCTATCGCGGCGCTGCGCCTCATAGGCCTGCCGTACCTCGCGCAGGCGCCCCGGGCCTGTCAGGCCGCGTCGGCGTCCCCGCATGGCGTTCGCCGATCCGGTGCGGCGCAGGTCCGCAAACAATCCGTCGAGGGATTCGTACGTCAGGGTGAGCAATTCCATGTCCATGACCGGCGCCGCGAAACCGGCCCGGCCGAGCGCGTCGCCGATGTCATGCAGGTCGATGAAGCGCTTGACGTGCCAGCCCGGGCCGGCGGCCGCGAAACAATCGCGCAGTTCGCGCAGCGTGTCGGGCCCCAGTGCGCTGAACATGAACAGGCCGCCGGTATCGAGCACCCGCCGCGCTTCCGCGAATGCCGGCAGGGGGTCGTCAAGCCAGTGCAAGGCGAGATTCGACCATGCCAGGCCGAACGCGCCGTCGACGAACGGCAGGCTCGCCATGTCGGCATTGACTCCGCTGACCGGCCCGCTACGCCCGCCCAGCCAGCGGCGCCAACCGGCGGACTCGGGAACCGCTGCACGCACCATCGCATGCGCAAGATCGACGTTGACCAGCCGGGCAGCGGGAAAACGTGCCCGCAATCCGGCAGTGGCGGCCCCGGTACCGCAGCCGAGGTCGACAATGCGGGCCGGCGCAAGCCGGATCACGTCGAAACGCTCCAGCATGCGCCGCCCGACCTCGCGATGTAAGACGTCGCCCTGGCCGAAACTTGCGGCCGCGCGCGCAAAATTGCGCTTCATCGCCGCGCGGTCGGCGAAAAACGGTTCATCGATGTGGTTCAACGGCATGTTCAGTGCTGGGGGCCGGGGCGGGACGGGACAGCCTCTTGTCGCGTCATCTGGCCGATAATCCTGTTGCCGCGGTTGCCGGCGGGGCTTGGCCGCCCGCGGCCGGTGACGCGCACCTCAGAGGCTTGTATCACACCACGATGGGAATTTTTGACTTCTTCGGACGAGCGAATATCGCACAAGACTGCCACTTGTGCGGCATGACCTCGTTGCGGGCGATCTGCACCGGTTGCGAGGACGACCTCGCGCGGGTATCGGTCAATTGCTGCCGGATCTGTGCCCTCCCCCTGCCCGCTGCGTCGCTCTGCGGACGCTGCCTGGCCGATCCGCCGGCATTCGACGCCACCTGCGCCGCGCTGCGTTACGAGTTTCCGGCCACACGCCTGGTCCAGGCCTTCAAATACAACGGCAAGGTGGGTCTCGCAGCCACCCTGGCCGGACTGCTGGAAAACGCGATCGATGCGTCAAGCGCCGGCCGGCCTGGGCTGCTTGTGGCCATGCCGCTGGCGCGCGCGCGTCTTGCCGAGCGCGGCTACAACCAGGCCCGCGAAATCGCGCGTGTGCTGGCGCGGCGGCTGAACCTGCCGCTGGACCGCGACGGCGTCACACGGATCCGCCAAGGCGCCCCGCAGGCCGAATTGCCGCTGCCGGAACGGCGCCGCAATGTGCGCGGCGCATTTGCGACCACGCGCAACTTCAGCGGCCTGGACGTGGCCGTGGTCGATGACGTCATGACCACCGGGGCGACGCTGGACGAACTTGCCGGCGTTCTCAAGGCCGCCGGCGCCGCCAGGGTCAGGAACTGGGTGCTCGCGCGTACGCCGTTGTGACGCAGCCCCATGAGCGGCATTCCCGCGTGTCCTCGGGCCGATCCGGTCGACGGCGGAACGACCTCCGCGACCGCGCCCACATGACATAAAATCCGGCCCCGGCACCTCGGCCCGGGATGCGCCTTGAAAGCACCCCCCGCGCGCCCACCCCCCACCCCACCTCGATCCGGAATCCCCCTGCCCATGAATGCCCCCGCCAACAACGCAGCGCCCCTGGTTATCGACGTCACCGAAGCCACCTTCGACCAAGAGGTCATGGAAGCTTCGATGAGCATGCCTGTGGTGATCGACTTCTGGGCACCCTGGTGCGGTCCGTGCCGCGCGCTGTCCCCCGTGCTGGAAAAGCTGGCCGGCGAATATGCGGGCCGGGTCAAGGTGGTGAAGATCAACTCCGACGAGAACATGGGCCTTTCCCAGGCCTTCGGCGTGCGCAGCATCCCCTATGTGGCGGCGCTGGTCGGCGGACAGTTAGCGGCGCAATTCATGGGTGCCAAGCCGGAAGGCCAGGTCAAGAGCTTCTTCGACCAGGTGCTCAAGGCATTCGCGCAGGCCATGCCCGAGGCCGCCCAGGCGCTCGAAGCCGCGGCCGCCGACGCGGCGCCTGCCGTGAGCCCGGCGCAGGCCAAGCGCGCCCAGGCCGCGCAGCTGGCCGGGCGCGGCGACCTCGATGGCGCGATCGCCTGCCTGGATGAAGCCTTGGCAATCGAACCTACCCTCACCGCGGCGCGCCTCGACCTGGCGGAAATCGAAATGGCCGCCGATCGTTTCGACGCTGCGCGTACGCGCCTTGACGCTGTGGAACCCAAACCGGAGGACCGCGAATCGGTGCTGCGCCTCGATGCCCTCAAGGCACGCCTGGCAACCCTCGACGCGGTCAAGGATCTCCCGGCCACCGCCGAACTCGAAGCCGCCTTGGCCGCCACGCCGCAGGATCTGCGCATCCGTTTCGACCTGGCGCATGCCCAGATCGCCGAGGGTGACTTCGAAACCGCGCTCGAACACCTGCTGTGCATCATCCAGACCGACCGCAAATGGAATGAGGAAGGCGCACGCAAGGCGATGATCAATGTCTTCAACCTGCTTTCGGGCAATGAGGAAGCGCACGATCTGGTCTCGAAGTACCGCCGCCGCCTGGCCACCGCGCTCAACTGACCCACCGCGCCCGCGCCGTCCTGCCGCCACGCGGACGGCACCCGCATGCTGCATATCGTCCTCTACGAGCCCGAGATTCCGCCGAACACCGGCAACGTGATCCGCCTGGCGGCCAATACCGGCGCGCAATTGCACCTGGTCGAACCACTCGGCTTTCGCATGGAGGACCGGCAACTCAAGCGCGCCGGCCTCGATTATCACGAGTATGCGCGGGTGCGCGTTCATCCGGATTGGGCTGCCTGCCGGTCGGCCCTGGGAGAACGCCGGCTTTTCGCCCTGTCGACCCGCGGTGCGCGCAATTATGCCGAGGTGTCGTTCCGGGATGAGGATGTGTTCGTGTTCGGCCCGGAAACCCGCGGACTTCCAGGGTTGGTCCTCGAGCAATTCGCCGCCGAGCGACGCCTGCGAATACCCATGCACCCGGGCAATCGCAGCCTCAACCTGTCAAACGCGGTAGCGGTCGTCGTGATGGAGGCATGGCGCCAGGGCGGCTTCGCCGGGGGCGCGTAGGCGGCCCGCCCGCGCGCGCCGCACCGGCGCTACTCGGAACGCGGATCGCGGGCAAGCAATTCGGACACCGCGCGGCGCGGCAGGACGCCTTCGAACAAGATCTGGCAGACCGCCCGGGTGATCGGCATGTCGACACCGAGCCGTTCGGCGAGGGTGCGGGTTTCGCGCGCGGTGTGGACCCCTTCAGCCACATGACCGAGTTCGGACAGGATGCGCTCGAGGCCCTGCCCGTCGGCAAGCCGGCGGCCGACGGTGCGATTGCGCGAGAGATCCCCCGTGGCGGTCAGGATCAGGTCGCCCATGCCGGTCAACCCCATGAACGTCTCGGCGCGCGCGCCGAGCGCCTCGCCCAGCCGCGCCATTTCCGCCAGTCCGCGGGTGATGAGGGCTGCCCGGGCATTGAGCCCCAGGCCCAGCCCGTCGCTAATGCCCGCCGCCAGGGCGATGACATTCTTGACCGCACCGCCCACTTCCACACCGGCGATATCGCTGCTGGAGTAGACGCGGATGTTGCCGCCATGCAGCGCCTGGGCGGTCGCCGCGGCAAACCCGGCATCCGCCGAGGCCAGCGTAAGCGCCACCGGCAGGCCCTGCGCGACTTCGGCGGCGAAACTTGGGCCGGATAGCACGCCGCGCGGCCAATGGCCGGGCAGCGTCTCCGCGGCAATCTGGTGCGGCAGGCGCGATGTGCCCTGCTCGAACCCCTTGCACAGCCATATCACCGGCACCATGGCACCGGTGCAGGCGATCCGCTCCAGCGTCGTGCGCAGGCCCGCCACGGCGGGCGCGGCAATCACGATGGAGGCCCGCATGGCCGCGTCGAAATCCTCCACCGGCACCACTTCGGGCGGCAACTGCACCCCGGGCAGGAACGTGGCGTTCTCGCGCCGTGCGCGCATGCTGGCGGCCAAACCCTGCTCGCGGGCCCACAGAAGAACCTGCCGGCCCGGCCGGCGCGACAGCGCCAACGCGATCGCGGTACCCCAGGCGCCGGCTCCAAGCACGCCGATCTCCATGGCCTCAGGTGCCCCAGACCTGAGAAACACGCACGAACCCGCTCGCGCCATCACGGTGACGCACGCGCACCCACCCCGGCACCGCCTGGACAGTCTCGACGAGATCAAGCACGACGTCGGCAGCGACTTCAAGTACTACGGCGGCGTTTTCCTCAGGCTTGTCGCGTACCTGCGCGGTGGCGACGCTCACCACCGTGCGGCGATCGGAAACCTGACGGCGCTCGATCCACGCCAGGTCACCCGCACGGTCGCGCACCTTAAGCCAGCCCTCGATGGCTACCACCACCTCGAAAGGCATGCCGCGCGGCGCCACGAAAAGCTTCTTGCCGCGCACCGCGGGCGCGTCGTAGAGAATCGCAGGCGCGTCGCCGACGGCGCGGTATTCGACCGCCTTCTGGGCAGCAACCGGCGCAACGCCGCCGATGAGCACAAGCGCGAAACCGAGGGACAGCCTGCGCATCGCGGACGCCCTTGGCTACTGCACGGTGATGCCGGCGGGCGCCGTATCCTGGCCGCTGCGCCGCGCCTCCTCGAGTTGCTGTAGGCGCTGCGCGTAATACGCCTCGAAATTGACGTTCGGCAGATGCAGCGCCGGAAACCCGGCGCGCGAGACCACGTCCGCGACATTGGCGCGCAGGTAGGGAAACAGGACACCGGCGCAATGGATGCCTAGCAGCGGGTCGATCTGGTCCTGGGGGAAATTGCGGATCTCGAAAATGCCGGCCTGACGAATCTCGACCAGGAACACCACGCGCTCCTTGAGCTTGGTGGTCACCGTGGCGGTGACCACCACCTCGTACATGCCCTCGCTGAAGTTGCTCGCGTCGAGGTTGATCTGCGTCTCCAGCGCCGGCGGCTCGGTTTCAAGAAAGATCGCCGGCGCATGCGGGATCTCGATCGACATGTCTTTCACGTAGATCTTGTCGAAATTGAATACCACTGCGGCGCCCGGTGCGCCGTTGTCGGTTTCGGCCATGTCTGTGTCTCGGTCTGGGAAGGATAAGAATAAGCGGATGCGGGCCGGCTCAGGCACCCGCGGGGGCCAGCAAAGGCATCAGGCCGCCGGCCCGGTCAAGCGCGACCAGATCGTCGCAGCCGCCGATATGCTTGCCGTCGATGAAGATCTGCGGCACGGTGCTGCGCCCGCTCTCCTCGATCATGGTCTGGCGGCGGCCGGGTTCGAGGTCGACACGGATCTTGTCGATGGCATCGACCCCGCGCGAACGCAGGAGCGCCTCGGCGCGGATGCAATAGGGGCAGGTGGCGGTCGCATACATGCGGACGTGGGGGACAGGCATGGCGGTTTCCCGGTGTGGAAGGCAGGGTTGGATTAAAAAGATCTGATGGTGCGCCGCAGCCCGCTCACTTGGAAACCGGCAAGCCCGCGTCGCGCCAGGCATTGAGGCCACCGGTGAGCACGTATACCTCGCCCACACCCAGCGCCCGCAACTTGTCGGCGGCCGCCCCGGCGCGCTGGCCGGTGTCGCAGCTGACGATCACCGGCAGGCCCTTGAACTTTTCGATCTCGGTGCGGCGCTCGTCGAGCAGCTTGGCCGGGAAGCTCTTGGCGTTGCTGATGTGCCCCCGCGAGTACTCGACCTGCTCGCGGATGTCGATGATCACCGCGTCCTTCTGGTTGATGAGTTGGGTGGCCTGCAGGGTGGATACCCGAGCGCCCCCGCGCGCGCCGGCAAACAGGGGCCACACCAGCATCAGGCCGGACACCACCGCCACGGCGATCAGCGGCCAGTTGTCGATCACGAACTTTTCAATCACTTCGATTCCTTGGGGCGTTAGCGTTCCGGCACACCGCAAAACACCTGGCGCATCAGGGCCACCAGGGTGAGCATGCGTTCATCGGCAATGCGGTAATAGACCTTGTTTGAAGCCTTGCGCGCCCTGAGGATGTCCTTTTCCCGCAGGATCGCGAGGTGCTGCGATACGTTGCTTTGAGAGGTGCCGACAGCCTCCACAATCTCCTGCACGGCAATCTCCCCGCCGGAAAGGAGGCAGAGGATTTTTAGCCGCAGCGGGTGGGCGATGGCCTTCATCGCCAGGGACGCCTGCTCGATATCCTCCGACCTGCCGATCAGGTCGAAGACGTCGTCAGTGACTTTTCTCGCCGCCGGCATCAATGCCCGTCAAGCACAAACCAAACACCAATTATAAAATAGAGTGTGTGTGGACTGAAGTCGATCGACTGGCGTCGAACGGCCGACGTCCGATTGCCGATTAGGGTCCGATCCTAAGCCATGTACAAACTCGTGATGATGCGGCACGGCGAATCCGCCTGGAACCGCGAAAACCGCTTCACCGGCTGGACCGATGTCGACCTGACCGACGCCGGCATGCAGGAAGCCCGGCGCGCCGGGCGACTGCTCAAGGACAAGGGTTACGGCTTCGACCTCACCTTCACCTCGGTGCTCAAGCGCGCGGTCAAGACCCTCAACACGGCGCTCGAGGAACTCGATCTGTTGTGGCTGCCGACCGAAAAGCACTGGCGCCTGAACGAGCGCCACTACGGCGCCCTGCAGGGCCTGGACAAGGCGGAGACCGCCGCCAAATATGGCGATGCCCAGGTGCTGATTTGGCGGCGCGCCTATGCCATCGCGCCCAATCCGCTCGCCGACGGTGACCCGCGCCATCCGCGCTTCGACCCGCGCTACGCCGGCGTTGACCCGCGGCTGCTGCCGGCTACCGAGTGCCTCAAGGATACCGTCGCCCGGGTATTGCCGTTCTGGAACGAGCGAATCGCGCCGGCGGTCAAGAGCGGCCAGCGCGTGCTCATCGCCGCGCACGGCAACAGCCTGCGGGCCCTGGTCAAGTATCTGGACAACGTCGGCGACGATGAAATCGTCGGCGTCAACATCCCGACCGCCCAGCCGCTGGTCTACGACCTCGATGCCGACCTGCGGCCGATACGCAACTATTACCTGGCCGATCCCGAAGAAATCGCGCGCGCCCAGGCCGCGGTGGCCGCGCAGGGCAAGGCGCGGGCCTGAACCGCGTGCCGCGCCGGCTCCGGACGCTGGCGGTCGTGCTCGCATGCGCGGCACTGCCGGCTGCGGTCCGGCCCGCCCTGGCGCAGGGCGGCAACGCCGAGGAACTCAAGGAACTGCGCGGGCGCATCGATGCGCTCAAGCGCGACATCGACCGCGCCGAAGGCAATCGCGCCGAGGCTGCCGACTCGCTGCGCGAGTCGGAGCGGGCGATTTCCGAGGCCAATCGCGCCCTGCGCGACCTGTCCGAGCAGAAAAAGGCCGCCGAAGCGCAGCTCCAGGAGCTTGCCCGCAAGAGCCGCGCGCTGGGCGAATCGACCAGCGCCCAGAATGCCCGGCTCTCGCGCCTGATCCATGACGAGTACATCAAGCACGAACGCGGCTATGTGCAGATGCTGTTTTCAGGCGAAAGCCCGGGGGCTGCGGCGCGCGAAATCCACTACGCGAGTTACATTTCGCGCGCCCACGCGCGCCTGATCGGCAGCCTGCGCGCCAACCTGCAGGAATTGCAACGCCTGGCCGGCGAGGCGCGCGAAAAAACCGCACAGTTGGCCGAAATCGAGACCCGTCAGCGCAGCGAGCGCGAGCAGTTGTCCCGCGAATCGGAGGCGCGCAAGAAGGTGCTCGAACGTCTGGCGTCGCAAATACGCTCGCAGCGGCGCGAGGTGTCCACCCTGGAACGCAACGAAAAACGCCTCACCGAACTGATCGAGAAGCTCGCCCGCCTGGCCCAGCCGAAGGCGCCGGCGGACGCGCCGCGCCGCGACGGCAGGCGCAACGAGGCGTTGCCGGAAGCCGGGTTTGCCGGCAATTTCGCGGCGCTGCGCGGCAGGCTGCGCCTGCCCGCCCGGGGCGAGCTGTCCGGGCGATTCGGAAGCCAGCGGGAGGGTGGCGGCACTACCTGGAAAGGCGTATTCATCCGCGCCCAGCAGGGCGAGGAAGTGCGCTCGATCGCTTCCGGCCGGGTAGTGTTCGCCGACTGGATGCGCGGCTTCGGCAACCTCATCATCGTCGACCACGGCAGCGACTACCTGAGCATATACGGCAACAATGAAACCCTGTTCCGCCAGGTCGGCGACGCGGTCGCAAGCGGCGATTCGATCGCCCGCGTGGGCAGTAGCGGGGGCAATGTGGAAACGGGTCTATACTTTGAATTGCGGCATCATGGCAAGCCTTTCGACCCGCTATCCTGGGCCAAAAAATAGTCGTTGGACGGCCAGTCGGCAGGCATAAGTCATTCGTCGGGTTGTCTCGGGTTCGTCGGTCTTTCCGTTGGTGGCGCCGGCGCTCCCCGGGAGGAAACCGTCGGGAACTAACCGACTTGTGATGAAGTCCAGATGAAGCGCGATTCGCGGGTGCGGCACGGTGCCGGGACCCGTCCGGAATCAGCGCGGTCGCCGCAAGGCGTCGGAGCCAAACATGAATGGCAAATGGAAGAGCAGCGGTCTGGTCGGGTTGGGCGTGGTGGCGGGCGTCCTGCTGGGCATCAATTTCTCGGCCATCGCCCAGCGCGAAGCCCGCAGTCCGCTGCCGCTGCCGGAAATCCAGACCCTAGCCGAGGTGTTCGGCAATATCAAGCAAGGCTATGTCGAGCCGGTTGAGGATCGCAAGCTCCTCACGGGCGCCGTCAAGGGCATGCTCACCGAACTGGATCCGCATTCGGCCTACCTGGACCCCGAGGAAAACAAGGAATTCGAAACCAGCATCCGCGGGGAATTCGGCGGCCTCGGTATTGAAGTCGGCACCGAGGACGGCTACGTCAAGGTGGTGTCCCCAATAGAGGATACGCCGGCGGCGAAAGCGGGCATCAAGGCCGGTGACCTGATCGTCAAGATCGACGACGTATCCACCAAGGGCATCTCGCTGGGCGACGCGGTCAAGAGGATGCGCGGCAAGCCGAAGACGCCGATCAAGCTCACCGTCGCGCGCAAGGGCGAGAACCGGCCGCTGGAATTCACGCTGGTGCGCGAGGTCATCCGTGTGCAAAGTGTCAAGGCCCGGCTGATCGAACCCGGCTATGCGCACATCCGCCTGACCCAGTTCCAGGAGCGCACGGTCGAAGACCTGGCGCGCGCCATTGAGCGCATGTACAAGGAGTCCAACGGCAAGCTGAGCGGGCTGATACTGGACATGCGCAACAACCCGGGTGGCCTCCTGCATACCGCCATCGGCGTTTCTGCGGCCTTTCTGGAACCGCGCACCCTGGTGGTATCGTCCAACGGACGGCTGCCCGACACCAAGCACGAGTACATGGCGACTCCCGAGGAATACTCATTCCGCAACCGGGAAGATGCCCTGCGCGGGCTGCCCGCCGCGGTCCGGACGGTGCCCATCGTCGTGCTGGTCAACGACGGCTCGGCGTCGGCCTCCGAAATCGTCGCCGGCGCCCTGCAAGACCACAAGCGCGCGGTGGTGATGGGCCAGACCACGTTCGGCAAAGGGTCAGTGCAGACCAAGATCAATCTTTCCAACGGCGCCGGCATGAAGCTCACCACGGCGCGCTACTACACGCCCTCCGGACGCTCGATCCAGGCCAAGGGCATCATTCCGGACTGGATCGTCGCCGAAACCGCCGAGGGCGCGGTGCGCAACACCCGCATGCGCGAGGCCGACCTGGCCAACCACCTGACCAACGACAAGGATCCCGACGCCGAGAGGAAGGCCGCGGTACCCGAGGGCAAGGCCGACGAGAAGAGGGATGATTCCAAGCCGCCGGTGCGGTTCGAAACCGGCAGCAAGGATGACTTCCAGTTCCAGCAGGCCATGAACCTCCTCAAGGGTCTCCCGGTCAAGGGGGAAAAATCGAAGGAACTGCCGCCCAAGACGGCCGAGGTCAAGAAGTAACCGGTGCCCGCGGGCCTGAAAAAGGGGCCGCGCGGCCCCTTTTTTTCGCCGGCGGTCGCGCCGCTTGCACCGGGTGATGCCCATGAACGACGAACAGCTGCTGCGCTACTCGCGCCACATCCTACTGCCGCAGGTAGGCATCGAGGGGCAGGAACGCCTTCTTGCCGGCCACGCCGTCGTGATCGGCGCCGGCGGCCTGGGTTCGCCGGCCGCCCTGTATCTTGCCACCGCCGGCGTCGGACGCATCACGCTGGCCGACGGGGACTCGGTCGACCTTACCAATCTGCAGCGCCAGATCCTGCATCGCAGCGACAGCGTCGGGCTGCCGAAGGCGGCCTCGGGGCGCCGGACGCTGGGCGAATACAATCCAGGCGTCGAAGTGATCGCGCTGGAGAGACGCGCCGAGGGCGCCCTGCTGGACGACCTGGTGGCCAGCGCCGACGTCGTGCTGGACTGCTGCGACAACTTCGCCACCCGGCACGCGGTCAACCGGGCCTGTGTGCGCCACGCGCGGCCTCTGGTCTCCGGTGCGGCAATCCGTTTCGACGGGCAGGTCAGCGTCTTCGACATGCGCAAGCCCGACGCCCCCTGTTATCACTGCCTGTTTCCGGAGGGCCAGGAGGTCGACGAGACCCGCTGCGCGGTCATGGGCGTGTTCGCGCCGATCACCGGCCTCATCGGCGCGGTGCAGGCTGCCGAAGCCCTGAAGATACTGGCCGATGTCGGCGAGAGTCTCAACGGGCGGCTGCTGCTGCTCGACGGGCTGTCGATGGAATGGCGGCAGGTGCGTCTCAGGAAAGACAGCGCCTGCGCGGTTTGCGCCTGAGGACACGGCCTAGCCTGGGGACACGGCTGCGCCTTTTGGCCCCGTCTGCGCCCTTTCCCCTAGCCCAGGAGCAGCGGCAACTGCCGGTCCAGCCCCTCGACGGGAGAGCGTTTGAAGCCGCTCTTGGCGAACTGGTGCCAGCGGCCGATCACATAGCAAAGAAGCGCGTTGGCCTGCGCGCCGACATCCACCGAGGCAGGAATGCTCCCCTGGGTGACCGCGATGCGGATGGACTGCTTGAGGCTGGCTTCCAGCTTTTCGGACAGCGCGTTGATGCGGGCCTGGAGGCGCTCGTTCTCGTTGACCAGCGCATCGCCGATCAGGACACGGGTCATGCCGGGATTTTGCGCCGCGAAACGCAGCGTCATGCTGACGATCGCATGCACCTGGCGCAATCCGTCGGCCTCGTCGGCGGTGATGCGGTTGATCAGGCCGAACAGCGAGGCCTCGATGAATTCGATCAGCCCTTCGAACATCTGCGCCTTGCTGGCGAAATGCCGGTAGAGCGCCGCCTCCGACACCTGCAGCCGCGCCGCCAGGGAAGCCGTGGTGATCTTCTCCCCTTTCGGGGACTCCAGCATCTGCGCGATCAGTTGCAGGATCTGCGTCTTGCGTTCTCCGGAGCGGGCCATCTTGTCCTGGTCACCAAGGAAGTTGCAGCGAACTCGAACCTCATCGGCTTGCCGTCTGACGACGCCACGGCATGCGTGAGTGCTTACTCAATTGAAGCACCGATTTGAGCTTGACGTCAACAAAGGCCGGTCGGCCGGGGTCGCGCGACACCCATATCGTGGTGAGCCCGAGGCGGCGCGCCGTCTTGAGATTGTCGAGGTTGTCCTCGACCATCACCACCCGGCGGGCGAGGCCACGATGGCGGCGCAGGATGCGCGCGAGCGACGAACGCGCCGGCTTGGGCACGTAGCGCATGGATTCGATGGTTTCGATGGCGTGCAAGTGGGGCGTGACCCCCATGGCCGCCAGGACCGCATCGACATAATGGCGCGGCGCGTTCGAGGCGATGATCTTGCGGCCGGGCAGGGTCTTGAGCAGCCGGCGCAACGGGCGGTCATAGTCGAGCAGTCGATCGAGGTCGGGAAACTGGTGTGTCTCGCGCAGGAAATGGTCCGGATCCACCGCGTGCCGGCGCATCAGGCCGAGAAGGGTGGCCCCGTAGCGCTGCCAATACTCCCGCCGCAATTCATTCGCGGCCGGCTCCTCCAGTCCGAGGTGACGCATCACGTACGCCGTCATCGCGTGGTTCATGCGGTCGAATATGTGCGGCGTGGCACGATGCAAGGTGTCGTCGAGATCGAACAACCAGAGGGTGCGATTGCGGTCGGGGTGCAAGGCGGGCGTGTCGGAGTGGAGGCGGCGTGATTAAACTTCCAGGCCATGCGATTGTCGCCCAACTTCACACTGGCCCGGCTGATCAGGTCCGACACCGCCGAGCGGCTTGGCATCGATAACAACCCCGCGCCCGACCATGTCGGCAACCTGGCCCGGCTGGCCACCGCGATGGAACAGGTGTTGGGTGTGCTCGGACACGACATTGCCATCAGCAGTGGATACCGCTGCCCCGCGCTCAATGCCGCCGTCGGGGGCGCCCCCCAATCGCGCCACGTGCTCGGCCTGGCGGTCGACTTCACCTGCGCAGGGTTCGGGACACCGCTGGAGGCGGCGCGCGCCCTGGCTGCCTCGCCTGTGCTGTTCGACCAACTGATCCATGAGTACGGCCGCTGGGTGCATCTCGGGCTCGCGCCCGAGGGCAGCGCGCCACGCCGCCAGTTGCTGACCATATGCAGCAGCGCCGCCGGGTATGTGGACGGCCTGGTCTCCTGCAGTTGAACGCGCCGATCTTCATGTCTCCCATGTGGCGCCGCAACATGACCAGGGCATCATTACGAATTAGTATTTGCTTATATTCTGAAGTTTGGCCGGCCCCACGCAACACCCGACCCCATGGACCCGATCTCGCCGCACATGACCGGCCGCCTGCGCAGGGCGCCGGAAAGCTTTCTTGACGCCGCCCAGATACGGGCCGTTGCGTCGGGGCGACGCGATTTCCTGCGCGGTGCCTTGCTGGCGGCGGCCGGCACGGGGGCCGTCGTCACCGGAGCCACCGCCGCGCTAGCCCAAAATGCGGGGGAACGCCTGATCACCGAGCCGCAGCCGCATGCGACATCCCTCGGGCAGCCGGTCGCCACTAACGGGTACGGCCAGCCCTCCCGCTACGAGCGCAACCTGATACGACGCGAGTCGCCGGGGCTGACGCGGGTGGCCGCGGCCTCGGTCTCGTTCTCGCCGCTGCAGGGCATGTTCGGCATCATCACCGCCTCGGGGCTGCATTTCGAACGCCACCACCAGGGCTGGCACGACCTCGATCCCTCGAAACACCGCCTGATGGTCAACGGCGCGGACGAGAAGCTCCTCAAACGCCCCTCGGTGTTCACCATCGATGACCTGCTGCGCATGCCTCCGGTATCGCGCATGCATTTCATCGAGTGCGGCGCGAACACCGGCATGGAATGGGGCAACGTCGCCGTGCCGACCGTGCAATACACCCACGGCATGTTGTCCTGCAGCGAGTTCACCGGCGTGCCGCTGCGCGATGTGCTCGCATTCTGCGGCGCCGACACGAAACGGGGCCGCTATGTCCTGGCCGAGGGCGGCGATGGGTCGGGGCTGACCCGCACCATCCCGATGGAACTGGTGGAGTCCGGCGAAGTCCTGCTGTGTTACGGCATGAACGGGGAGATGCTGCGCCCCGAGAATGGCTATCCGCTGCGCCTGGTGGTTCCCGGCGTGCAGGGGGTTTCCTGGGTCAAATGGCTGCGGCGCATCGAGGTCGGCGACGCCCCCTACGGCACACGCGAAGAGGTGCTGCACTACGTCGACATGATGCCCGACGGAAGGCACCGGCAATACACCTCGATCCAGGAATGCAAGTCGGTCATCACCACCCCTTCGGGCGGGCAGACCCTGCTCGACCGCGGCACCATCAACGTGACCGGGCTGGCATGGAGCGGGCGCGGCAAGGTGCGGCGCGTGGATGTGAGCTTCGATGGCGGCCGGAACTGGCAGACCGCGCGCCTCGAGACGCCCATCCTGTCGAAATGCCTGACGCGCTTCTCCCTCGCCTGGCGCTGGAACGGCGAGCCTGCCGTCCTGCAGAGCCGCGCCATCGACGAAACCGGCTATGTGCAGCCGCAGATGCGCCAACTGCGCGCCGTGCGCGGCACCCGCTCGATCTATCACAACAACGCCATTCAGTCCTGGAAAATCGCGGCGTCCGGCGAGGTCAGCAATGTCCAGGTCTAGGGCGGCCCGCTGGTCGACGCTGCTCGCGCTGCCCGCGCTGCTTGCCTGCGCCTACGTTGCGGCGCAGGGCAAGCCGGCGACCTGGAGCGGCATCGGGCGCGCCGCCACCCAGGACGAACTGCGCGCATGGGATATAGACGTGCGCCCCGACTTCAAGGGCCTGCCCGCGGGTTCCGGCAGTGTCGCCAGGGGCCAGGACATCTGGGAAGCCAAGTGCGCGTCCTGCCATGGCGTGTTCGGCGAATCCAACGAGGTGTTTCCGCCGGTGATCGGCGGCACCACGAAAAAGGACATGCAGAGCGGCCGCGTCGAGGCGCTTGCCAAAGGCACGGAGTCGCAGCGTAGCACCATGATGAAGCTGTCCACCCTCTCTACGCTGTGGGATTACATCCACCGCGCGATGCCATGGAACAATCCCCGCACCCTGAGCGCTGACGAGGTATATGCGGTGACGGCCTACATCCTCAACTTGGCCGACGTCCTGCCCGCCGACTTCACGATCTCGGACGCCAACATCAGGTCGGTGCAGGCCATGCTGCCGAACCGCAACGGCAAGTCGACCGCCCATGGCCTTTGGCTACCGACCGGCAGGCCCGATGTACGCAACACCGCGTGCATGCGCAACTGCGCCGACTCGCCCAGGGTGGCCTCCAGCCTGCCGGACCATGCGCGCGGCTCGCATGGCAACCTGTACGAGCAGACGCGCAACCTTGGCGCCGCCCGCGGCCAGAAGACCGGCCCGCAGCGCAGCGAGGACAACCCAGCCGGCGAGTTCGCCGCCGTCAAGTCCCTCACGGCGCGCTCGGCATGCCTGGGCTGCCACGGCCTCGACCGCAAGCTCGTCGGTCCAGGATTCAGCCAGGTGGCCGAAAAGTACCGGTCCAGCGAGCGCGCCGAAACCTATCTCGCGCAGAAAATCCGCGACGGTGGCGCCGGCGTATGGGGAGATATCCCCATGCCCGCCTCCGCAGGCCTCAACGAGGCCGACGCGCTGCTGCTGGCGCGCTGGATTCTCAAGGGAACGCCCGAATAGCGCCGAGCGGCGGCGCAACCGGTAAAATCATTAGTCAATATCCAATACCGCCGTCAATCTGGAGAAGCACATGGATGAAATCAATGCAGCGCGGCGCCAGGCGCTCAAGCAGGGTTCGGCGTCGGCGATTTTCGGCATGTTCGTGGCTGCTGGCCTGATCCGTCCTGGCGCGGCGCACGCCGCGTGGAACCAGGCCGCGTTTTCGGTCAAGGGCGTCGACAGCGTCGTCAAGAGCCTGGGAGGCGCGGGAACGGCGGCCACCAAGGACATCAACTGGGGGTCGACCCCCGAGATCGCGGAAAATGGCGCAGTCGTGCCTGTCAGCGTGACCAGCAACATCCCCAAGACCGAGTCGATCGCCATCCTGATCGACAAGAACCCCAATACGCTGGCCGCCTTGTTCAACATCCCGACGGGCACCGATCCCAGCGTCAGCACCCGGGTAAAGATGGGTGAAACCTCGCAGGTGCACGCGCTCATCCGGGCGGACGGCAGGTACTTCGTCGCCACGCGCGAGATCAAGGTCACCCTGGGCGGCTGCGGCGGCTGAGCACAGGGCAATCGCCGTCCCCGCTCACAAGATCAGGAGAACAGCAATGGCAGACCCGATGCGCATCCGCGCCAAGATCGAAGGCGAAAAAACCATCGTCCGCGTACTGATGGCCCACGAGATGGAAACCGGCCAACGCCGCGACTCGACCGGCAAGGTCGTCCCGGCACATTTCATCCAGGAAGTCACCGCCACCCACAACGGCAAAACCGTCCTGTCGGCGCAATGGGGCCCCGCCGTTTCGAAGAACCCCTACCTGCAGTTCCAGTTCGGCGGCGCCAAGGCCGGGGACAAGGTCGTCATCACCTGGGTGGACAACAAGGGCGACAAACGCACCGACGAGGCAACTGTCGCAGCATGAGTAAGGGGGTACCGGCCCGCCAGAGGCCGGCCCCGGGCACACCGCACCGGCGGTTGCCAAGCGAGGAGACGCGCATGAAATCCGCTTTGAAGCGAACCCTGTCGACGCTCGCCGCCGCCTGCCTGTTCCAGCAGGGCGCCGCCGCGCAATCCGGTGACGACACGATCAGGAAGATCGAGGAATATCGCCAGGCCTTGGCCGGCGGCAACCCGGCCGACCTCTGGGAGGCGCGCGGCGAGGGCCTGTGGAAAAAACGGGCCGGCCCGAAAAACGCATCCTTGGAGGCCTGCGATCTCGGGCGCGGACCGGGCGTGGTTGCCGGCGCCTACGCGGAACTGCCGCGCTACTTCGCCGACGCCGGGCGGGTGATGGACCTGGAAACCCGGCTCGCGCACTGCCGCGTGACCCTGCAAGGCCTCTCCGCGGCCGAGGCGCGCACGAAGCCGTTCGGCAACGGCACCGACCGGGCCGACAACGAGGCCCTGGTGGCCTACGTCACGGCGGAGTCGAAGGGCGTGAAGATGAACGTCCCGCAGAACCATCCCAAGGAACGCGAGGCCTATGCCTTGGGCAGGAAGATGTTCTTCTTCCGCGGCGGTCCGCACGACTTTTCATGCGCGACCTGTCATTCCGAATCCGGCAAACGCATCCGCCTGCAGGACCTGCCGAACCTGACCGAGGCCAAGGACGCGCAGCGCGCCTATACCACCTGGCCCGCTTATCGCGTCTCGCAAGGCGAACTGCGCACGTTCCAGTGGCGCCTGTTCGATTGTTTCCGGCAGCAGCGCTTTCCGGAACTCGAGTTCGCATCCGACGCGTCGATCGCACTCACCACTTTCCTGGCGCGCAACGCCAACGGCGCCGAGTTCAACGCGCCGGCCATCAAGCGCTGATATGGCCCCGGCCAAGGAGTCCACATGAAATCGATTTACCGGGCCTTGTCCGGCATGCTCGCCGTCGCGGCAGCAGCGGGGTGCGCGACCGTGTCGGACGCCGACTTGTCGCGCCAGGCCGCCGATGTCCTGCGCGCTTCGTTCAAGGAACGCGGCCAGGCCAAGCTTGACCGCCTCGACCAGGATCAGCCGCAGGCTGCATGCAGCGCTGCGCCGGACAAGAAGCCTCCGGTGGCGGAACTGGAACGCATGGAAAAGGCGCAGCAGGCGCTGATCAGGTACCCCGCGGACGGCAAACTGCTGGGCGATTGGCGGGAGGGCGAAAAGATCGCCCAGTCCGGCGTGGGCAAGCAGTTCTCCGACAATCCGGCCAGCCCCGCGGGCGGCAACTGCTATGCCTGCCACCAGATCACCCGCGAGGAAATCTCCTTCGGCACCATCGGCCCGCCTTTGCTCAATTACGGCAAGCTGCGCGGCAACTCGGAAGCCATGCAGCGCTACACCTACGGCAAGATCTACAACCCGCAGGCGTTCACAGCCTGCTCGAACATGCCGCGCTTCGGCCACAACAGCATCCTGACCGAGCAGCAGATCAAGCACCTCACCGCGCTGCTGCTGGACCCGGCGTCGCCCGTCAATCAATAGCCCGGGCCACGCGCCTGCGCCGCGCGCAACGCCAGGCCTGCTCAAGGGCACCCGATGAACCGTCGCGAATTCCTCAACGCCATCGCCGCCGCGTCGGCAAGCGGCATGGTCCTGGGCGGCCGCGACGCCCGGGCGGCCGGCCCCGGGGGCGGCCTGTATGACCTCAGGGCGTCCGGAAACGTGCATCTGCTGCACTTCACCGACTGCCATGCGCAACTGCTGCCGGTGTATTTCCGCGAACCGGATGTCAATCTCGGCATCGGCGACGCCCTCGGTCGCCCGCCGCATCTGGTCGGCGATGCGCTCCTCAATTACTTCAAACTCCGCCCGGCCATGGCCCCGCGGGGCGATGTCCGCAACCTCGCCGGCGCGACCGCACATGCCCTCACCCACCTCGACTTCGCCCGCGCGGCGGAGCTCTATGGCAAGACCGGCGGGTTCGCCCACCTGGCCACGCTGGTCAAGATGCTGCGCGCCGACCGGCCCGGCGCCCTGCTGCTCGACGGCGGCGACACCTGGCAGGGCTCGGCTACGGCGCTGTGGACGCGCGGCCAGGACATGATCGACGCCTGCAAGCTTCTGGGCGTCGATGTCATGACCGGCCACTGGGAATTCACTCTCGGGGCCAGGCGCGTCGAGGAGGTGGTCGCGCAAGACTTCAAGGGCAAGGTCGATTTCGTGGCGCAGAACATCCGCACCGCGGACTTCGGCGACCCGGTGTTCCCGGCGTGGGTGATGAAGGAGATGAACGGCGTGCCGGTGGCGATCATCGGCCAGGCCTTTCCGTACACACCCATCGCCAATCCGCGCCACATGGTGGCCGAGTGGAACTTCGGCATCCAGGAGGAGAACCTGCAGAAAACCGTCAACGAGGCGCGCGCCAAGGGTGCGGCCGCGGTGATCCTGCTCTCTCACAACGGCATGGACGTGGACCTGAAGATGGCCTCGCGGATCGCAGGCATCGACGCCATTCTCGGTGGCCATACCCATGACGGCATGCCGCAACCGTTGATCGTGAACAACCCCGGCGGCCAGACGCTGGTGACCAACGCCGGCAGCAACGCCAAGTTCCTGGGCGTGCTCGACCTGGAGGTGCGGGACCGTCGGGTCGCCGGCTTCCGCTACCGCCTGCTGCCGGTATTCGCCAATTACCTCAAGGCCGACGCCGAGATGCAGGCGCTGATCGAGCGTGTGCGTGCGCCCCACAAGGAAAAGCTGGGCGAGAAGCTCGCCATCACCGAGGGCCTGTTGTACCGACGCGGCAACTTCAACGGCACCCTCGACCAGGTGATCCTCGATGCGCTCATGGAGGTCAAGGGCGCGCAGATCGCTTTCTCGCCCGGGTTCCGTTGGGGCACCAGTCTGCTGCCCGGCCAGGCGATCACCATGGACCACCTGATGGACCAGACGGCGATCACCTATCCGCACGTCACTCAGAACGAATTCACCGGCGCGCAGATCAAGACCATCCTCGAGGACGTGGCGGACAACCTGTTCAATCCCGATCCCTACTACCAGCAAGGCGGCGACATGGTCCGGGTAGGTGGCATGACCTATGCCTGTGATCCGGCGGCGAAGATGGGCGGGCGGATTTCCGACATGCGCCTGGCCGGCAAGCCGATCGAGGCGGACAGGAAGTACAAGGTGGCGGGCTGGGCGCCGGTCGCCGAGGGCGCCGCCGGCGAGCCGGTCTGGGACGTCGTCGCCGGCTACCTGCGCGCCAAAAAAGTGGTCCGGCCGGTCAAGCTGAACCTGCCGCGCCTGACAGGCGTGAAAGGCAACCCGGGAATGGCACGATGACACCGACGACAATCCTCCGCGCCCTGCTGCCCTGCGTCCTCGCCGCAGGCGCCCACGCGCAGCCGGCAGCGACCTTCAACACGCGGCAGTTGACCCCGGAGACCGCGTTGACCGCTGCGCGCGCGGCGCTCGAGCATTGCCGCAAGGGCGGCTACCAGGTGGCGGTGGCCGTGGTGGATCGCGCCGGAACGCTGCAGGTACTGCTGCGCGACCGCTTCGGCGGCGCGCACACGGTCGATGTGGCGACCAACAAGGCGTGGACGGCGGCGAGCTTTCGCATCGGCACCGGCGCATTGGCAGCGGAAACCCAGGCGGGTAAACCGATGAGCGGACTGCGCGCCACGCCGCGCGTAGCGGCGTTCGGCGGCGGGCTGCCGATCGAGGCGGGGGGCGCCGTTCTGGGGGGGATCGGCGTCTCCGGCGCGCCGGGCGGCGATGCCGACGAAGCCTGCGCCCAGGCCGGCATCAAAGCCATTGCAGACGCCATCGAGTTCCAGTGATCCCATGACCAGCCGCCGCCAGTTCCTCGCCACCGCCTCCGCCACCCTGCTGGCCGGTCCCGCGGCAGCCGCATGGGACCAGGGCGAGGTGGTGCACCTGCCGCCGCTCGCCTTGCTCGACGGCAGCGCGTTCGATCCAGCGGTGCTCAAGGGTAAGGTGGTCATGCTGGAGTTCTGGGCCACCTGGTGCCCGTTCTGCGCCAAGCAGAATCCGCATATGGAAGCCCTGCACCGCGCGCACCAGGCGCGCGGCCTCGAGATACTGGCCGTATCGATCGACAAGTCCGCCAAGGCCGCCGCGGACTACATGCGCGCCAAGGGTTACAGTTTCCGCGCCGGCATGCTCAACCCGGCCTATGAACGCATCTACCGCCTGCGGCGCGGCTTGCCCCAGGTCTATGTGATCGGGCGCGACAGCCGCGTCGCCCGGATCGACCTGGGCGAAATGTTCGAGGAAGACATCCGCGACATCGCCAGGCTGCTCTGAGGCCGGCCGCAGGGCGGCCGGCGCGCCGCGCGGGTCATTTGCTGCGGATGAGGGTGCCCACGCCCTGGTCGGTGAGGATTTCCAGCAGAAGCGCGTGCTCCACCCGTCCGTCGATGATGTGCACGCCGTGCACGCCGGAGCGCGCTGCGTCGAGCGCAGAGGCGATCTTGGGTAGCATGCCGCCGGAGAGCGTGCCGTCGGCCACCATGGCGTCGATATCGCGCGGCGTGATGTTGGTGAGCAGCTTGCCGTCGCGGTCGAGCACGCCCGGCGTATTGGTCAGCAACACCAGCTTCTCGGCCCGCAGGATCTCGGCCAGCTTGCCCGCCACCACGTCGGCGTTGATGTTGTAGCTCTCGCCATCCCTGCCCACGCCGATCGGCGCCACCACCGGAATGAAGCCGCCGGCTTCCAGGGTATCGATCACCGACGGATCGATCGACTCGATGTCGCCCACCTGGCCGATGTCGATGAATTCGTTGGGCCGGTCGCGGTCCGGCATCATCAGCTTCTTGGCGCGGATGAAGCCGCCGTCCTGGCCCGTTAACCCCACCGCCTTGCCGCCGGCCTGATTGATGAGGGTGACGATGTCCTTGTTGACGGTGCCGCCGAGCACCATTTCCACCACATCCATGGTGGCGGCGTCGGTGACGCGCATGCCCTGCACGAATTCGCTCTTGATGCCGAGTTGCGCAAGGCGCTGCTCGATCTGCGGTCCGCCGCCATGCACCACCACCGGGTCGAGCCCCACCAGCTTCAACATCACCACATCATGCGCGAACTGCTGCTGCAGCTTGAGGTCGGTCATGGCGTTGCCGCCGTACTTGACCACGATGGTCTTGCCGTGAAAACGGCGCAGGTAGGGCAGTGCCTCCGCCAGGATGGAGGCCTGCACCGCAGGAGGGACTTTGGCTTGTTCGGCTGTCATGAACCCGTATCCGGTAAAGGGAGGTTGTCGATGTCGCACGCCGTGCGCGGTTCCGCGCGTCATCGGCGGTTTTCCGGGCACTTGCCGCACAGTGGACGCGACCGGCGTGGCGGATTGTAACCGCGCGTAAAACACGGGCTCGCGTTCGGACCTGGCGACCGGCCATGGGATGTGGCTCGCATCGGTGGGCACGCGCAAAAAGAAAAAGGCGCTTCCGGATAACCGGAAGCGCCTGTGAAAAATCGCGGGATCCGGCAGGGGAACCGGATTCCGCCCCGCCCGCGCCATCAGATGCGGGAGGAGGTCGCACCGGAAAGCGTCACGCGAACGTGAAGGACGGGTGCCGGCGGTGTTTCAGGGGAAGGAGCCACCGCCAGCGCACTGCCCGTAAAAGCAGGTACAGCTTTGAGCTACTGCACCGCCAAAAGTTTCCGGGTTTCGACAACTTTTTTCGGCAGCGTGAGCGTGAGCACGCCATCCACATACTTGGCCAGCGCACGGTCCTGATCGATATCGACGCCGAGTTCGAAGCTGCGTACCGCGCGGCCCGCGTGGCGCTCCGTATACAAAATACGATCGCCTTCCGAGGGCACGCGCTCGCCCTTCGCTTCCGCGGTGATGGTCACGCGTGCGCCGTCGATTTCGACCGCGATGTCTTCCTTGCGAAACCCGGGCAGGTCCGCCGCCACCACATAACTTGCGCCCTGCTCGGTGACTTCGAACGGAATCGCCCGGACACTCGCCGCAGGTCGCGCCGGGCGCTGCGCCAATGCACCAAGGAGTTCGCCGAAGGCGGTCTCGATGGGACTGCGGCGCGCATAGGAATAGAGCATGTTCATGGTCGTTTCTCCGTCGTCGAAATGGGTTGGCGGTTGGCTCCGCGATGCAGTCGAAGGTGGGCCCACGGCGGAATTTTTCAAGGGGATGCCCAAACAACAATGTGTCGTGAGGAAGCGGCGCTTCTCCACTGGCGCAAGACGCGGCACAGCGTCGTGCCTCTGGCGGACCCGCGCGCGCATGCGGCCATGGGCCGGATATTCAAGTGCCATAGAATCGGGAGCGCGGCGTCTCCACCGTCCATCTCATGCGCTCCTCCGCCCCTCTCCCCGCACAAACGGCGCGCCCTGCCTGCGCACGCTGCGGCACGGCCTTCGAATGTCATGCGCACGCCGCCGTCTGCTGGTGCGCGGCCCTGCCGCCGCTGGAACGCATTGAGCCCACCTTGGCCGGCTGCATGTGCGCCGCGTGCCTGCGCGCCGCATTGGCACACCAGGACAGCGCGTGAGCGGCACGGAGATCGTACGCATCGCGGACCCGCAGCTGGCCGCGCAACTCGCGGCACGCATCGACGGCAAGACCAAGCCGCTCGGCGCCCTGGGCGGGCTCGAAACGCTCGCCGCGCGCATCGGGCTCATCCTGCGCGCCGAAGCGCCGGTGCTGACTGCCCCGCACCTGCTGGTATTCGCCGCAGACCATGGCGTCGCCGCCGAGGGCGTCTCGCTCTATCCGCAGGACGTCACCTGGCAGATGGTGATGAACTACCTCGGCGGCGGCGCGGCGGCCAACGTGTTCTCAGCCAACGCGGGCCTGACGCTGCGCGTGGTCGATGCCGGCGTCAACCATCGATTCGACCCGCATCCCGCCCTGATCGACCGCAAGCTCGGCCACGGCACGCGCAACCTCGCGCGGGAGTGCGCCATGTCGCGCGAGGAAGCCGTGCGCGCCTTGGCCCTCGGCGAGGCGCTGGTGAACGATCTGGCGCAAGCCGGCACCAACGTGGTGGCCTTCGGCGAGATGGGCATCGCCAACACGACCGCGGCCAGCGCCCTGATGGCGCGCCTGACCGGCCTCCCGGTGGATCAATGCGTGGGCCGCGGGACCGGGCTCGGTGACGCAGCCCTGGTCCGCAAGCGCGCGGTGGTGCAAGGCGCCCTGGCCCTGCATTCGGGAGCGCTGGCCCCGCTGGATGTGCTGGCCGCCATGGGCGGGTTCGAGATCGCCATGATGGCCGGGGCCTTTCTCGGCGCCGCGCGTTCGCGCATGGTGATCCTGGTCGACGGCTTCATCGCGGGCGCCGCGCTCCTGGTGGCAGAGGCGCTCGATCCGGCAGTGCCGGACTACTGCGTCTTCGCGCACCTTTCGGGCGAGAACGGGCATGGCGCGATGCTGCGGCACTTCGGCGCAACCCCCCTGCTGTCGCTCGATCTGCGGCTCGGTGAGGGCACCGGCGCGGCGCTCGCCTACCCGCTGGTGCGCGCCGCGGCAGCGTTTCTCGCGGACATGGCGAGTTTCACGTCGGCGGGCGTCTCGGAGCGCATCGTCGAATGATCCGCACCCACTGGAAAGGGGCGATCGTCGCCCTCCTGCTGGGCGTGGTTGCAGCGATCTACATCGGCAAGTTGCCGCCGGCGATCCCGGCCTTGCGCGGCGAATTCGCGCTCACGCTCGCACAATCCGGCTGGCTGGTGTCGGCGTTCAACACGCTCGGCATGGTCGCCTCGATCTTCATGGGTCTGTTCACCGCCCGGGTAGGCGCCTGGCGGCTGTGCATGGCGGGCCTGGGCCTGCTCGCCCTCGGCGGCGCCGTCGGCGCGTTCGCCCCGGGCGCGCAATGGCTGTTCGCAAGCCGTTTTCTCGAAGGCGTCGGATTCCTGTCGATCGTCGTGGCCGCGCCGGGCCTGATCATGCAATCGACCGCGCCCGCGGATCGCAACCGCGTGTTCAGTTTCTGGGGCGGCTACATGCCTGCCGGCACCACGCTGGGCATGCTGTTGGCGCCACTGTTCATCCAGACGCTCGGCTGGCGCGCGCTGTGGCTGGCCACGGTGGCCTGCGCGGTGGCGGCCCTGGCGCTGCTCTACACCCTGCGCCATGCCTACCATCCGCCAGCGGCCGCCGGCACCGCCACGTGGCGCGCGTCGGCGGGTCCGCTCAGGAAAGCCGGCCCGTGGTGGATCGCGCTGGCCTTCGGCTGCTATGCCTTCAACTATTACGCCATCATGGTCTGGCTGCCCACCTTCATGGTCGGCGAGCGCAACACGCCGCTCGGCGTCGCCTCGCTCTTGACCGCCCTCGTGGTGGCGGCCAATGTGCCCGGCAACCTGTTGGGCGGCACCCTCATGCAGCACGGATTCAGACGCGGCACCAATGTGTGCCTGGCCGGACTGGCCACGGCACTGACCTGCATGATCATCTTCGCGCCCGCCCTGCCGGACGCGATCCGCTACCTGGGCTGCGTCGCGTTCTCGTTTTCCGTCGGCATCCTGCCCGGATCGGTGATGTCCTCGGCGCAAACCCACGCGCGCACCCCCGCCCAGGTGGGCACCGTGCAGGGCATGATCAACCAGGGCTCGAATTTCGGCCAGTTCGTCAGCCCGCCGCTGGTCACCGCAGTGGTGGGCAGCACCATGGCTTGGGACCGGATGCTCACCCTGCTCCTTGCGACCAGCGCGATCATCTGCGCCGCCGGTTGCGTGATCCGCGTGATCGAGCGTCGCCTTGCCGAAAGCCCCCGGGGCATCGCCTGACCCGGCACGTCGTAAGGCTGCACAAACGCCTGATAAGACAAGCTTTTCCTCGACTTGCTGCGGCGCACAAAAATTCTCTTGACTTCGGCCAAGACACCCATATAATCCGTATTGTTGCGATGCAGCATAATGCTGTTAAAACAGTTTAAATGCGCAAGGCATCATCCAAGGCAGGCCCTGTCAGATAGTGCAAGCCCGCCGAGCAGACGCAGGCTGCGCAAGGAAACAAACCATGCCTGCGACGCATCGATGCAGCTGCCGCGTGACCATCGGATGACCCAACCCAAGATCCTGTCGCCGGACAGGGCCCCGAGGCGACCGTCCATCACCTGATCCAGAAAGGAAAGCACACCATGTACAGCACGCCCGACCATCTCACCGCGGCCGGCAAGGCCGGTTTCGAAAACTTCTACAGCGCCGCCACGGCCGGCCTGGCCAGCTATGAAAAGCTGATGGCCCTCAATGTCGCCAGCACCAAGGCGCTTCTTGACGAAGCCGCGCAGAACGCCCGCGCCGCCCTCGCGGTGAAGGATGCCAAGGAACTGCTGGCCCTCAATCTGGGTACCGCGCAACCGATGATCGAAAAATCCCTCACCTGGTCCAAGGAGGCGTTTGCCATTCTGAGCGAGGCCCAGACCCGTCTGCGCGCCAGCGCCGAGGAACACGCCGCCGCAGCGCACAAGGAACTGGCTGCCGCCCTCGACAAGGCTCTCAAGAGCGCGCCGCCGGGAAGCGAGAGCGCGGTCGCCGCAGTGCGTTCGGCCGTCGCCGCCGCGACCCAGGCCTATGACAACGCCGCCCGGGTTGCCAAGCAGGCGTTCGAAACCGCCGAAAGCAGCTTCACCAGCGCCGCTTCCACCGCGGCCGCCAATGTCGCCGCGGCCACCAAGGCCACCGCCAGGCGCAAGTGACCGGCACACGCAGGATCTCCTCGTTTCACCTTCCAGCCCGGCCTTGCGCCGGGCTTTTTTCCGCCTGCGTGAAACGGGCCTATGCGCGGCTTGATGGCGCGCCCAGGACCTGACCCTTGAGCATGTCCTTCTGCACCTTGCCCAGGGCGGTCTTGGGCAAGGCATCGACGAACACCACCTGGCGCGGATGCTTGAAGCGCGCGAGCCGCCCTTCGAACATGCGCAGCACCGCCGCCGCATCGAGCGCGCTGCCGGGCCTGGCGACGATCACCGCCACCGCCACCTCGCCCCAGCGCGCATCCGGACGCCCGATGACCGCCGCTTCCAGCACCTGCGGCACATCGGCCAGCACATTCTCCAGTTCGGCGGGATAGATGTTCTCGCCCCCGGAGATGATCATGTCCTTGCAGCGCCCGACCACGTTGTAGAAGCCGTCCTCGTCCTGGAACGCGAGGTCCCCGGAATGGAACCAGCCGTCGCGGAATGCCGGATTGGCCGGGTCGTTCCAGTACTCGCGCATGACGTTCTTGCCGCGCACCAGGATTTCGCCGACCTCGCCGTGCGCGACGACGCCCCCGGCGGAATCCACCAGGCGAACCTCGACATGGAGGGCCGCCTTGCCGGCAGCTCCAGCCTTTGCGAACGCGTCTTCGCGCCTGAGGTAAATCGATACCGGCCCGGTTTCCGTCGCTCCGTAGACCTGGCACAAGGGCACGCCGCGCGCATGGACGGCGGCGATCATGGATTGCGGGATCACCGACGACCCGGCGTTGAGAAGCTTGAGCGAGCCCAAGTCGGTGCGCATGAACTCCGGGTGTTCGAGCACCGCCTTGAGCGTGGCCGGCACCAGCAGCGAGATGCTGGGCCGGCGCGCCTGGACGTCCCGCAGCCACGCGCCGGGCTCGAAGCGAGCATGCAGGGTGACCGTCGCCCCGGCATGCAGCGCGGGCAGGGTCTGGATGCACAAGCCGCCCACATGGAACAGCGGCAGCGCCGTGAGCACATGGTCGGCCGGACTGAAGTCATGCGCATGGGTCGACATCACGCAGTTCCAGATCAGGCCCGCCTGGGTATGCAGCGCACCCTTCGGTTTGCCGGTGGTGCCGGAGGTGTAGACCAGAAGCAGCGGCAGGTCGTCATCGCCGCACACGGCGCCGTCCGGCAGCGTGCCGCCGCGGGCAAGCGAGGCGAGCGGTGCCGCGGCTCGCCCGACCGCCGCCGCCAGCTGCGCGGCCTGTACGGCATGCACGGGATCCGCGAGCAGGAGGGTCGCCCCGGCGTGGCGCAGGATGGCTTCATGCTCGACCGGCGCGAGGCGGAAATTCAGGGGCAGCAGAATGGCCCCCAGGCGCGCCAGCGCGAACAGCAGGACCAGCACGGCCGGGTCATTGAGGCCCAGGTAGGCGATCCGGTCGCCCGGGCGCACCCCCATGCCGTGCAGGGACGCCGTGGCCGCGGCGATGCGCCGCCACAGCTCCGAGTAAGAGACATCCTCGCCCGCGCAATGCACGGCGCAGCGCGCCGGGGCGAACTGCGCGTGGCGCTCGATGATGCGCGAGAAGTCCATGCCGGTCCTACGCCGCCGGCTCCTCGTCGCGCTCGCCGGGCTCGTAGAGGCATTCGCGCCCCAGCTTGTCGATGCACAACTCGGCCGTCCACGGCAGCATCAGCGAGCCGCAGCGCGAATCCCGATACAGGCGCTCCAGGGGCAGGCTCTTGAGCATCGACTGGCCGCCGCAGGTGCGTACCGCCAGGCGGCACAGCTCGTTGGCGTTTTCCATGATGGTGTAATGCGCCGCGTACAGCCCCAGGCGCACCTCCTTGGGCGGATCCACCCGCGCCGCCCGTGCGTTCTGCAGGAAGATCGCCCGGGTCTGCTCGAGCTTGATCTTCATCTCCGCCACCGTCACCTGCTTGGTGGGGTACATGCGCCGCTTGACCGGCGGCATGCCCGGCACCTCGCCGCGCAGATACTGCACGGTGAAATCGTAGGCCGCCTGCGCGATGCCCATGTAGGTGGGCGAGAGCGTGGCGAACATGTGCGGCCAGCGCACGGCCGCCTGGGCATAGATGCCCTCGGGCATGAGGCGCTCCGCGTCGGGCACGAACACGTCCTTGAACAACAGGTTGCGCGAGACCGTGCCGCGCATGCCTAGCGGATCCCACTCCCCGCTGACGGTCACGCCCGGCAGGTTGCGATCGACCGCGAGGTACAGGGAATCGCGCTGCGTCGCGCCGGGCTTGTCCAGCGTGCACAGCACGCCGTAATAGTCCGCGGCCCCGGACAGCGACGCGAAGATCTTCCGTCCGTTGATCAAGTAGCCGCCATCGACCTTGGCGGCCAGCGTGCCCCACGGCGCCTTGCCGGCCGCCGCCGCGCCGCCTTCCGAAAACGGCTGCGAATAGATCTTGCCCGCGCGCACGATGCGCTCGTAGTGGATGGCGCGATTGTTCTCGTGGTCGGCGCGGTCCTGCGCCGACATGTCAAGGTCGTCGGCGATGAAGCCCGACCAGATGGTCGAGCACACGTGCATGTTGTAGGTCAGGGCGGTGGCGCCGCAATGGCGGCCGATCTCGGCGGCGACCATGACGTAAGTGGCGAAGTCGGCGCCCCAGCCGCCGTACTGCTCCGGCACGCAGATGCGCAGCAGCCCGGCATCGCGCATGTCGGCGTAGTTCTCGAACGGAAACACGGCGTCGCGGTCGATCTGCGCGGCGCGCGCGGCAAAGCGATTGCGCCCGAGATCGGCGGCGATGGCCAGCAGTTCGCGCTGCTTCGCCGTCGGCTCGGCATACTCGCCGGTGATGGGGGGTGGGACGTAAGCCTTCGCAGGCGGGGACCGGAGGACTGCGGCCATGGGGCCTCCTAGTTCGGAAAATGCCGGGTGATGAAATCCAGGACCAGCGCGTTGAACGCCACAGGCGCCTCGAGGTTGGCGATGTGCCCGATGCGCGGCAGGCAGCGATACTCGGCGCCGGCGATGCGTTCGGCCATCTTCCGCATCACCTCCGGCACGGCATTGCGGTCGTCCTCGCCGGCGATGCACAGCGTCGGGATGCCGATGTCGGCCAGGTTGGCGCGCCGGTCGAAAGCGACGATCGCCGAGAGTGCCGCACGATACGTGGCCTCGGGCACCTTGCTCATGACCGCGCGCGCCAGCGCCGTGCCTTCGGGTTCGGCATCGCGGCCGATCATCGCCGCCACCAGTTCCGGGGCCAAGCCGGCCATGCCGCGGCCCGCATCCAGCGGCGCGAAACGGCTCTGCAGGAACTGTCGCTGCCAGTCGCCGCCAGGCTTGCCGAAGGCCGGCGAGGTGCCGGAAAGGATCAGGCCGTGCAGCTTGTCGGAAAACTGCGCCATGGCCTCCTGCGCCACCATGCCGCCCATGCTGTGGCCGAGGATCACGTTGCGATGCGCGCCGGTGCCGTCGACCAGCGCTTCAAGCGCACCCGCCAATCCGGCCATGTCGTAGGGGTCGATGGTGTCCGAGGCGCCGTAACCCGGCATGTCCCAGGCCACGACGCGATAGCCGGCGGCCACCAGCGCCGCGATCGTAGTGGGCCAGGCCTCCTTGCCGCCACCCACGCCGTGCAGCAGGAACACCGCGGTCGAGCCGCGCCCCTCATCGATGCTGGCGATGCCGCCCATCGCCCTAGGCCAGGTCGCCCTGCAGGACGCCGCTGTCGACAACCAGTTCGCCGTCGAGCATGACGGTGCAGTTGCGCAGCGGCAGATCGAAGTGCCCGAGAGTGTGCCGTCCGGCCGCTTCGTTGGCACCGGTGGAGTACAGGAAATTGCCCCCGAAGGCGCGCAATTCGGTGCCGTTGAAGTCGCGCTTGTCGTAGAAGGCCAGGGAATCCCAGCGCGCCGCCGGGTTCATGCCCCAGCCGACGTGGGACACCGCATAGGCTTCCTGGTCGCCCCAGGCGGCGAAATAGCCGCGCATCAGATCGGCATCCAGATGATCGCCCGCGATGTCGGTGACATAGTCGTTCTCGACGGTCAGCACCACCGGCTTTTCGAGGTAGCGCTTGAAGGTGAGGTTGACATCACCCTCGTTCATGACGAGCGTGCCATTGACGCTGCCGGCGGCCGGAAAGGCCAGGCACAGGCCGCCGGGCCAGTGCGAAATGGTGCCGGGCCGGGCCGTAAAGCCCCAGCCGCCCCCCACCCGGGCGTTTTCGAGACTGATGTGCAGGTCGGTGCCGGCGACCGAGGTCACCTGCATGGACTTGGCGGCGCGCAGGCGCTTGATGCCGGCCTTGACCCGGGGCTCGAGCGCGGGATCGGGACGGCAGCGCTCCAGCACCTCCGGATGCTCGTTGGAGACCATCAGCACGCGCGCGCTGCCGCCGAGAATCTCCGGCAGTTCCGGCGCGTGCAGCAGGCCTTCAACGGTGAGGTCGGCCACGAAGGTGCAGCCGGCCAGGGCCTGCACCACCGGACCCAGGCGCGCGATGGCGTCCGAGGCCCCGGTGGAGCGCACCGGCACCGGCGCCGAGAGCTTCGGCGAGGTGAGCACGATGCGGAACACGCTCGCCCCCAGACGGGCAAGGGCCAGGGCGGCGAGTTCGACGTTGACCGGGCGTGACTGGGTTTCCGACAGCACTGCCGCCACATCGCCGGCCTTGACGCCGCACAGTGCGAAGGTGTCGGCGAAGCAGTCGATCCACTTGGCTTCTATGCGTTCCTGCAGCATGCGCGGCTCCCCTGAAAGGCCCGGGACGCAGGGACGACGGCCTTGCGCCCTTGACAACGATGGCGCATGATATATGAACTTTCATGCAATGCAAGTCCATGCCGAACCGGCCGCCGCAACCGCGCTTCATCGACGACTACCTGTCCTACCTGCTGGCGCGCGCCAGCCATGCGGTATACAAGGAATTCGAGCGCACGGTCAACGCGGCCGGGTTTTCGTCGCTGCAGTGGCGGGTGCTGGCCACGCTGGCGGACACCGACGGCATGGCCGTCGGCGACCTGGCGCGTGAAGTGCTGGCCAAGCAACCCACGCTGACCAAGCTGGTGCAGCGCATGGCGGAGGCAGGCTGGGTGCAACGGATTGGCGATGCGCGTGACGCGCGCCTGACGCTGGTTCAGGCCACCCCGAAAGGCCGGCGCGAGGTTGCCCGCCTGATGACCGCCGCCAAAGCCCACGAAGCCGAGGTACTGGCCGGTTTCGGCGCAGGCGAGGTGGCCACCCTCAAGGCCCTGCTGCGCGGCATGATCGACCGCTCGGAACGTCCGCCGCGCTCAGGCTGAGAACGTGGCGGACGGCGCCTCAGGCGGGCACCACCTTCGGCACACCGCGCAGCAGCGCGTCCTTGCGCCGCGCCTCCTCCCTGGCCCGCGTCGCCAGCGTGTGTGCCTGCTGCGCGCCCGACAGGTATTGCTTCGGCCAGCCGACGTCGCGGAAATCGTATTCCGCCGCCGCATGGAGGGTGAAGTAGGGGTCGGCCAGGTGCGGCCGGCCCAGTGCCACCAGGTCGGCACGGCCCGAAACCAGCAGCGTGTTGACCTGATCGGCCGTAGTGATGGCCCCGACGGCCATGGTGGCGATGCCGGCGTCGTAGCGCACCTGCTCGGAGAACTGCGCCTGGTACATGCGACCATAAATAGGCTTTGAGGCGGGGTCGGTTTGACCGGTGGACACATCGATCAGGTCGCAGCCGCGGGCCTTGAAGGCGCGGGCGACCTCCACTGCGTCGCTGCCGGTGGTGCCGCCGGGAATCCAGTCGGTGGCGGAGATGCGCACGCTCATGGGTTTTTCGGCCGGCCACACCGCGCGCACCGCGTCCCAAACCTCGAGCGGCCAGCGCACCCGGTTGGCAAGCGGCCCGCCGTACTCGTCCGTACGCCTGTTGGTCACCGGCGAAATGAAGCTCGCCAGCAGGTAGCCGTGCGCCATGTGCAGTTCAAGCATGTCGAAGCCGCAGGCGATCGCCCGCTGCGCGCTGGCGACGAACTCGTCGCGCACCCGGTCCATGTCGGCCCGCGTCATCTCGCGCGGCACCTGGTTCGCGGCGGCATAGGGCAGTGCGGAGGGCGCCAGGAGCGGCCAGTTGCCGCCGCGCAGCGGATGGTCCATCTGCTCCCAGCCGACCTGGGTCGACCCCTTGCGCCCGGCGTGGCCGAGTTGCAGGCAGATCTTCGCTTCGCTGCTGGCGTGCACGAAGTCGACCACGCGCTTCCAGCCGGCCTGCTGCTCGTCGTTGTACAGGCCCGGGCATCCCGGGGTGATGCGCGCTTCCGGTGAGGGGCAGGTCATCTCCACGAACACCAGGCCGGCGCCGCCCACCGCGCGCGCGCCATAGTGCACCATGTGCCAGTCGCCCGGCACGCCATCCTTCGCCATGTATTGCGCCATGGGCGAGACCACCACCCGGTTGCGCAGGGTCATGCCGCGCAGATGGAAAGGCGCGAACATGGGCGGCGCCCTGAAACCGGCCGGCAGCGCGGCGCCCTCCGCCCTGGCGACCTCGCGGTTCCACCAGTCCTCGAGCTCGGCCACGCTGGCGGCATCGCGCATGCGCATGTTCTCGAAGGTGATGGCCTTGGAGCGGCTCATCAGGCTGAAGTTGAACTGCACCGGATCCATGTTCCAGAAGCGCCGCACGTTCTCGAACCACACCAGCGAGACGTTGGCGGCGTGCTGGATGCGGTCCGCCTCCTCATGGCGCGTACGGTCATAGTCGCGCAAGGCGGCGCGCTGGTCGTCCGGATGGCGCAGGATGGAGGCGTGCAGGCCGATCGCGTCCTCGAGCGCCAGCTTGGTGCCCGAGCCGATCGACCAGTGCGCGGTGTGCGCTGCGTCGCCCAGCAGGACCACGTTTTCATGGCTCCATTTTTCGCACCGGATGGCGGGAAAATTGCGCCAGAAAGATCGGTTGGTCAGGAGTTTGTGGCCGCCCAGGAGATCGGCGAACACTTCCTGGCACAGCGCCGCGGTGCGCTCCTCCTCCTGGATGCCAAGGCCGGAGCGCGCGAAGGTCTCGTCGGTGGTCTCCAGCACCAGGGTGCAGCGCGGCGCGGCGCCGGGGCGGGTGTACATGTAGGCGTGCAGGTTCCAGATGCCGTGCTCGTTCTCGGCGAACGCATAGGTGAAACCGGGCAGGGTCATGTCGGCGCCCAGCCAGCAGAACTTGTTGCTGCGTAGGTCGACCCGGGGCGCGAAATGCGCCTTCCACGTCTCGCGCACGGCGCTGTTGATGCCGTCGGCGCCGATCACAAGGTCGGCCTCGCGCGCCACCTCGTCGATTGGCCGGCCCTCGCTCTGGTAACGCACCTCGATATCGAGTTCGGCGGCCCGCTTCTGCAGGATGCCGAGAAGCGCCAGGCGCCCGAGGCCGGAAAAGCCATGGCCGCCGGAGCGCAGGACATTGCCCTTGTAATGGACATGGATGTCGTCCCAGTAGGCAAAGTTGGCCGCGATGTCACGATAGGACGGTTCGTCGCAGCCGCGCAGGTTGCCGAGCGTTTCGTCCGACAGCACGATGCCGAAGCCGAAGGTGTCATCCGCCCGGTTGCGCTCGGTGACCCGGATGCGCGCGTCCGGGAACGACTTCTTGATCAGGATCGCGCTGTACAGGCCGGCCGGGCCGCCGCCCAGGACTTCGATCTTCATTTCGGGGTTTGCCTTTTTCTCAGTTGTGGGCGAGAAACCGGCGCACCAGTTCGCCCTTGATGATCTTGCGGGTGGGCGTGAGCGGCATCGCCGCCACGATTTCGAGGCGCTCCGGCCACCTGACCTTGCCGACGCCTTCAGCAGCCAGAAAGTTCCGCATATCCTCGAACGTGAATGACTGTCCCGGCCTTGTGACCACGAAGCAGCAGGCCTTCTCGCCCAGCACCGGGTCGGGGATGGGCGCGACCGCAACCTCGGCCACCGCCGCATGGCGGAGCAGCAGCGTCTCCACGTCGAGCGGATTGAACTTCACGCCGCCGCGATTGATGATCTCCTTGACGCGGCCGGTCAGCCTGACGTTGCCGCCGGCATCGATGACAGCCAGGTCGCCGGTGCGGAACCAGCCGTCTTCGGCGAAGGCGTCGCCTGTCGCCTGGGGATTGTCCAGATAACCCGCGAAGAGCGACGGGCCGCGCATCTGCAACTCGCCCTCGCTGCCCGCCGGAAGCGCGACGCCGTGCGCATCGACCACACGCAATTCGGTGCCGGGCGAGGCGCGGCCGGTGGTCTCCAAGCGCACCGGCTCGGGGTCATCCGGCCGGGTGAACGCCCCCGCCTGCAGTTCGGTCATGCCCCACAACTGCATGACCTTGCCGCCGGCGAGACGCGGCTCGAGCGCACGGCCGAGCGCAGGCGGCACCGCGCTGCCGGAGATCTGCACGAACTTCAGGCACGTCATGTCGAGCCCGTCGAACAGCCCGCCGTTGAGGCAGGCGGCGATGTGCGCGGGCGCGGTGAACGCCGCTGTCGGGCGCAGCGTGCGGATGGCTT
>Ga0209985_10000025_pt1 | contig 171275 bp, 156 predicted proteins | sample NOAtaG_FD_187305 | JGI IMG/M metagenome (GOLD analysis project Ga0209985, IMG submission 187305) | Freshwater lake microbial communities from Lake Erie, under a cyanobacterial bloom - NOAA_Erie_Diel6S_1000h metaG (SPAdes) (version 2) | ecosystem: Environmental > Aquatic > Freshwater > Lake ... | reverse complement strand
GCGTGCGCCGCGTACAACCTGGTACGGCTGCGCCGTCTCATACCGGGCTGACCCCAGGCCGGAGGCAGCTTCACGCGCCCCGAACACGGCGCGGAGGCCACCAAACCGAGGCCGCGAGGCCTCACATCCCCCCCGTTTTCGCCTCGAATCGGCGATCAAGCTCGACGACCGCACCAATTCGCTCGAATAACACCGGCTTTCTCAGCACCCTGTTAGACCCTCTGGTCACGCTGGCCTTGTGGAGCTTTGACACGGGGATCCGCGGTCTCACGTATCTCCACCATTCCGTCGACCGCGCCTGTCTGTGCGAAGTGCCAACGTCGATGACGGGAAGCGCACCTCATGTGCTCACGGCGAAGTGCGTGGCGGGTAAGCGGAGCGGGGGGGAGTCGAACCCCCAACCCCCTCTCGGGGGCACAACGTTTTCAAGACGCGCTGGCGTGCCAATGCCCACCGCTCCGGCAATGAAAAGTAGCCCCCTAAGTCCGCTTGGCGAAGCGCCGTCCTGCTTTCGTGGCCCGAGGGGTCAGCCCTACTGCGCCTCCCACGCATCGCGTGAGAGCGCAGGGAGAAGGACATCGAGAGCTACGCCGTCGAGGTGCTCGACACCCAGTTCGCGTTTTGCCGCGTTCAGGCCGAATTGCCACTCTTCCGCAGAAGTCGGCGTCGTAGTGTCGTCGTCGGTAAAGCATAGGTTGACGAGCCACGCGTCTACCCCGCGCTCGCGGAGAAACCGCACGTGCGCGAGCCGATTTGCGTACTGATACAGTGGCCCGGTCCAGTTTGCTTCCGCGGAGGCTTGGAGCCACACTTTCGTGGCATGAAGCGCTGCTTCGATCTTGCGGCGAGACTCTTCCGAATAGGCCTGGCAGCCGGATCCGCGCATCTCGGCGGGATAGCTCTTGCCTTCGACCAGAAGCACGGTGCAGCTGGGGTCCAGTCTGGCTAGGCCATCCCAGCGTGGGCCGGAACGAGGCCAGAAGGCCGCAAGGTCAGGAATGAGTTGAGGGAGTTCCAGCGTCTCGAGAAAGGCTCCGTCCATCGGTTCCTCAAAGCGCTGATCCTCAAGTGGGGCCAGCCACTGCAGCTGCTCCGTGCCTCGGCCTAGAGCCGTCAGGATGGCGGCCTCGAGACGTTTGCGGTGTCTAGCGGAGTAGAGCTGTACCTGCATCTGACTACCTGCGAAGGCTCGACCTCGCGTGTCGACGCGCGACGCACGCTCCATCGTTGCTCCTACTGTGAGGTGAACAGGAACCGTGGCGTAGGGCACAAGCAGAGGCAAGATACGTGTCGTCCCCCCGCAGAGAGCCCCGTGATGGTGCCGGGAGAGGTACACAAGACTGCCAAAGGACTGCCAAGAAAGTGCCAAACCGCATGCGACACGCCTTATGAGAAAGCGTCACTGCTCACAAGTTCGCCATGCCCCCGACTGTTATGCAACGGGCGAAAAACAAGGCGAACCCACTGGGGCAATATCACAGAAAGAGCTCTCCGGTAGTCAAGAGTGCACGGGCGTTCAAGACCGGAGCATTCAGCCGCTCTGCCAACCCTCCCTACCGCCCAAAGCTAGGGGTCGCCCGCGACCGGCGGGAAGCGCCACGGAACCACCCCGGCTCCACTGGACGTTGCTCCGGACGATGGCGTACCAGCTCGTCTGGCTCAAGCGCGACCTTCGGCTGCACGACCACGCGCCGTTGTGCGACGCCGCGCGCGCCGGCCCGGTCGTCGCGCTGTACGTGTACGAGCCCGAGATCCTGCTGGCGCCCGACTTCGACGCGCAGCACCTGCGATTCGTGGGCGAGGCGCTGGGGGAGCTGCGCAACCGGCTGGCGCGGCGCGGGGGGCGGCTCATCATCCGCCACGGGCGGATGCCCGAGGTGCTCGAGTTCCTGATGGCCGAGTCACCCTTCGCGGCGCTGTGGGCGCACGAGGAGACGGGCAACGCCCTCACGTACGCGCGCGATCGCCGCGTGCGCGCGTGGGCGAAGGCGCGGGGGGTTCCCGTACACGAGCGACCGAGCAACGGCGTCGTGCGGCGGCTCGCGTCTCGGGATGGCTGGGCCGCGCAATGGCAGGCGCGCATGGCGGCCCCGTTGCGGGTGCCGCCGGCGCGGCTGCACGCCCCCACACCCGGGGACGGGGGGCCGGCCGACGGGCCGCTGCCGGCGTCCGACCCTGCGCCGCTCGGCCTCGCGCGCGGCGCGTCCCGCGTGCACGATGTCCGCGGCGGCGAGCGGGCGGCGCACGAGACCCTGCGGTCGTTCCTGCACGAGCGCGGCGTGGACTACCGCCGCGCGATGTCATCGCCCCTGACCGCCTTCGACGCCTGCTCCCGGCTCAGTCCGCACCTCGCCTTCGGGACGATCTCCGGCCGACAGGCGTGGCAGGCCGCACGGCGCCGGGGGGCCGAGCTCCACGAGGACGGCACGGACCCGCGCTGGCGGGGCGCGCTCGCCTCGTTCGTCGCCCGGCTCGCGTGGCGCGATCACTTCATCCAGAAGCTCGAGGACGAGCCGCGCATCGAGCACGAGAACTTCTCCCGGGCCTACGACGCCCTGCGGCCCGACGAGCCCGATCCGGAACGCCTCCGGGCGTGGATCACCGGCACCACCGGCTATCCGTTCGTGGATGCCTGCATGCGTGCCCTGCAGGCCCACGGCTGGCTCAACTTCCGCATGCGGGCGATGCTCGTGTCGTTCGCGTCGTACCACCTGTGGCTGCCGTGGCAGGCCACGGCGGTGGCGCTCGCCCCGCACTTCCTCGACTACGAGCCGGGTATCCATTACTCGCAGTTCCAGATGCAGTCCGGAACCACCGGCATCAACACGGCGCGCATCTACAACCCGTACAAGCAGGGCGAGGAACACGATCCGGCCGGCGCGTTCATCCGAACGTGGGTGCCCGAGCTCGCGCAGGTGCCGGCCCCGGCAATCCACCGGCCGCATGAGATGCCGACGATGCTGCAGCAGATGGCGGGCGTCGTGATCGGCCGGGACTATCCCGCCCCGATCGTGGACCACACCACCGCCTACCGCGAGGCCAAGGGTCGGTTGTTCGTCGTCCGCGAATCCTCGGTGGCACAGCGTGAGGCGCAGGCGGTACTTGCGCGGCACGGCTCGCGATCGTCGCCGATGGGGCGGCGGCGCCCGTAGGGCGCGCGCGCCGGCGATGCCGGCGTCAGCGTCCCGAGGCCGGCACCACCGGTGCGTCGTCCGCGGCCGCCGGCAGCACCCGGCGCGCCCCGCGCCACCATCCGCGCCGTTCGTCCGCGGTCAGCGACGACTCGGTGACGCCGCGACGCACCGAGCTCGCGTGGATATAGCGCCCCTCGCCAACGTAGATGCCGACGTGCGAGATGCGCGCCTTCGTCCCGAACGTCAGGAGGTCGCCCGGACGCAGGTGCGCCGTGTCGCGCGGCAGCTCCTGCCCGAGCCGTGCCTGCTCGCGGGATGTCCGCGGCAGCGAGACGTCGAACGCGGCGAGCACCCAGCGGACGAAGCCCGAACAGTCGAACGCCCGGCCTGGCGCGGCGGCTCCGAGCCGGTAGCGCGTCCCGAGCTCGGTGCGGGCACGGGCGACGACGGCCTCGCCGGTCGCCGCCGCGCGAGGGCCACCCGATGCCGCGGGCGCAGCGCCGGGCCCCGTCAGGTGCGCCGCCAGGGAGTCCCGGACTGCGAGCGCCGCATCGGAGTACCTGGCGAACGGCTTCGGCAGCTCGCGCGGCGCGCCGAAGAACTGCGCGTGCGCCGGCTCGGCGCCGGCGCAGAGCGCCAGCCCCGAGAGCAGCAGCAGTCGCCGGCCCAAGCTCAGGGCGCCCCCTTCTTCGCCGGCGCCGGCGCGGCGTTGGGTACGGGCGTCCGCACTGCGGTGTCGCCCAGCGGCACGGGCGGCGTCGGGTCTTCGACGACCCTGCCCAACCGTACGGCATTCGCCACCTGCTGCGTGACGTCGAGCACCCTGTCTCGCTCGGCCGTCTCGCCGCGGTACGCGAGCGCGTCGCCGAGCGTGAGGCCAGTCGTCACGTACAGGTACGGGATGCCGACCGACGGCCGGTCCACCCAGTCGCCCTTGCGGATCAGCGCCTGCTGGCCGAGGAAGGTCGAATCCCACAGCGCCTTGGTGCGGGGGACGTCCACATACCCCATCCCCTGCACGAGGACGGTGTCCCGCCCGGTGGTGGGCTTACCTGGGAGCAGCTTGCGGGCGAGCCCCTGCGTGAGGAGGTAGTCGCCGAGGCCGAGCTGCTCGCCATAGGTCGCCGAGGTGCGCGAGAAGTAGATCGGCCGCTCGGGGAAGGCGTCCTGGATGTAGCGGAGCACGAAGATGTCGGCCCGCTCGAGGAAGCCCTTCCCGAGACTGCGCGGGTCGATGATGGCGCGGATGTTCCCCTTCTGGAAGACCTGGGGCTGCGGCAGCTCGTAGTACAGCGGGATGCTGTCGGCGCCGGCCATCGTCATGTTGAGGGCGGGCTTCGTCGGCTTCGGCCAGACCTTGCCGCGGTACACCGCAGGGCCCTTGGCGGCGTCGTACTCGTACGTCGGCCGGATGACGAGCTGGCGCGTGTACCAGTCGGTGTTGAGCAGCGACGTGTTCGCGACGATGACGTCCCGGCGGATTCCCTCGACCTCCTGCGCGTACCACAGGGGGAAGGTGTCGTTGTCGCCCACGGTCACGAGCACGCCGTAGGGCTCGACCGAGTTGAGCAGGTCGTGCGCGAAGTCGCGCGTGTCCGTGTGGCCGGCGCGCGAGGCGGGGCCCCAGTTGGCCGCGAGCGGAATGAACGCGATCATGAGCACCGGGCTCCCCGCCACCCAGCCCAGTCGCGACGGCAGCTCGAAGGTGCGCCCGCCAAGCGTCACCGACTCGCGCCCGACGAGGGACGCGACGGTCTCCCACACGAACACGAGCCCGAGCGCCGCCCAGACGCTCCACGCCGAGAAGCTCCACAGGTAGAAGTAGTCACGGTCGCGCACTTCGCGCGCCACGCTCTCGCCGAGCTCGGGCGCCTGCGAGGCGCCGTACTTGAAGTTCAGGTAGAAGATCAGCAGCAGCGTCAGCGAGAACACCAGCGGCCCGAAGAACCAGAAGCTTCGTCGGTCCCGCGTGAAGTGCACCCAGCCGCCCAGCAGGCCGAGCACGAAGAAGACCGCCGCGAGGCCGGCCTGCCAGCCCGGCATCTCGCCGTGCGTGTCGCGGATCCACTGCCACTTGAAGTACAGCCACCACATCCCGAGCTGGGCGCTGAACGGTGCCTGCCGCTCGCCCAGCTCCGGCTTGCCGTACTGGCCGCGGTTGAAATTGTACTTGAAGGCCTCGAGGGTCCCCTTCGAGAAGGTGCAGTCGAACTTGAGCCCCTCACGGCACGCGGTGGGCTGGCCCTCGTTGATCGGCGGGTTGAACGCGGCCCGGATCGGCTGCGTCGCGAACGGCGTCAGCCCGAGGATGAGCGCGCCGACGCCGGCCAGGAGCAGCTTCCAGTTGAGGATCGTCTTCGGGCGGATCACCAGCACCGAGACCGCGAGCGCCGGCCCGACGAGGAAGCCCGCCATGTGGTTCGCGTAACCGAGGCCCATCAGGTAGGCCACGAGCACCAGCAGCTTGTTGGCCCCCGGCGCCTCGGGGTTGTCGCACCACTTGACCGTCGCCCAGCAGCAGATCGCGAGGCCGACGAGGGAGATGCAATAGACCTTCTCGTTGACGACCGACTGGTTCCACACCGTGAAGGCCGTCGCGCCGATCAGCGCCGCGAGCGCCCCCGCCAGCACGCGCATCCAGCGCGTCGGCAGCCAGCTCACGAGCACCCGCTCGGTGATCAGGAACCAGAAGCCGGCCGACGCCGCGCTCGCGATCGCGTTGAGGACGTTGATCTTCCACGCCACGTTCTCGCCGATCGGCAGGATCGCGAAGAAGCGCCCGATGATGACGAAGAACGGGTTGCCCGGCGGATGCGGGAGACCGAACGTGTACGCCGCCGCGATGTACTCGGACGCGTCCCACATCGCCGTCGAGGGCGACAGCGTCAGGAGATAGAGCAGGAAGACGCCCAAGGCGGCCCCGCCGGCGGCGAGGTAGGACGGGCGTTCGTCGATCAGCTGGTTGTCGGCCATAGCCGGGAAACCTAAACGGGGGAGGGGGGCAACCGGGGGCACGGCAGGCGGCCAGCGGCGCCCGGGATACCCCGCCGCCCGGCGTCGGGTGCCGACCGGGCCCGCCCTAGTGCCGGAACAGCCGCTGCCCGGTGAACACCATCGCCATCCCGAACTCGTCGGCGGCTGCGATGACCTCGTCGTCGCGCACCGAGCCGCCCGGCTGGATGACGGCGGTCACGCCGGCCCGCTGGGCGTGCTCCACCCCGTCGCGGAACGGGAAGAACGCGTCCGACCCGAGCACCGCCCCCACCGTGGCGTGCCCCGACTGCTGCGCCTTGTGACCGGCCAGGTACGAGGCATCCACGCGGCTCATCTGGCCGGCGCCGATCCCGATCGTCGCCCCGCCACGCGCGAGCACGATCGCGTTCGACTTGACGCTCGCCACCGCCCGCCACGCAAAGGTCAGGTCCACCCATTCGGCCGCCGTCGGCTGCCGGCGCGTCTTCACCACCCACGCGTCACGGTCCACCGCCACCGGCACGCGCTCCTGCAGCAGCACTCCGCCGCGCACCCGCTTCAGGTCCATCGCCCCGGCCGGCCAGCGGGCCGTGCCCGCGAGGACGCGCAGGTTCTTCTTCTTCCCCAGGATCTCCACCGCGCCGGCGCTGAACGCCGGGGCGGTGATGCACTCGACGAACAGCGCCGAGACCGCCTCGGCCGTGGCGTCGTCCACCGGCACCGAGAAGGCGATCACGCTGCCGAAGGCCGAGACGGGGTCGCAGGCCAGCGCCTTCTGGTACGCCTCCAGCGCCGTGGCACCGATGGCCAACCCGCAGGGCGTGGTGTGCTTGATGATCGCGCACGCCGGCTCGCCGGCGAACGGATCGATCGCCAGCAGCGCTCCCTCGAGGTCGAGCAGGTTGTTGAACGAGAGCTCCTTGCCCCCCTGCTGCACGAGCCCGTCGAGTCCCGCGCCCCGCCGCTCGACGTAGAACGCCGCGCGCTGGTCGGGGTTCTCGCCGTACCGAAGCGCCTGCCGCCGGACGAACGGCAGCGAGACGTCATCGGGGAAGGGCTCGGCGCGCTGCCGGGCGAACCAGCCCGCGATCGCCGCGTCGTAGGAGGCGGTGTGCGCGTAGGCCTTCTCCGCCAGCCGGCGCCGGAAGGTCGCCGCCTCGTCCGCCGCGCCGCCGCCAAGGGCGGCGAGCACCGCGGGATAGTCGGCCGGGTCCACGACCACATAGACCGACGCGTGGTTCTTCGCCGCCGACCGCACCATGGACGGCCCGCCGATGTCGATGTGCTCCACCACCTCGTCGAAGGCGACGCCCGGCCTGGCCGCCGTCTCGCGGAACGGATACAGGTTCACGACCACGAGATCGATCGTCGCGATGCCGTGCTCGGCGATCGCCGCCATGTGGTCGGGCAGGTCGCGGCGCGCCAGCAGGCCGCCGTGCACGACGGGGTGCAGCGTCTTCACGCGCCCGTCGAGCATTTCCGGGAACTTCGTCGCCTCGGCGACGTCGGTCACCGCCAGGCCCGCGTCGCGGAGCATCTTCGCGGTGCCACCGGTCGAAAGGAGGTCCCACCCGAGGGCGGCGAGCCCGGTGGCGAAGTCGGCGAGGCCGGTCTTGTCGGAGACGGACAGCAGGGCGCGCGGCATGGGGAGGCGAGCTTACGGGAAGCGGGCGCGGACGGCGCCCGGCAGATCGGCGGAGGTGCCGAGGATGAAGGCCGAGGCGTCGGGCAGCGGCAGGCGGCCACCGACGACGCCGTCGGCCCCGAGGGCAAGCCGGCCGGTCGCCACCGCGTGCAGCACCGGCGGGAACAATGCGTGCTCCGCACGCAGCACGCGGGCCGCGAGCGTGTCGGGAGTATCGTCCGGCGCAACCGGCACCGGCCACTGCGCCACGATCGGGCCGCGGTCGTACGCCTCGTCCACGAGGTGGACGGTGGCGCCGCTCACTGTCGCGCCGGAGGCGAGCACGGCGGCGTGCACGTGCCGACCGTACATCCCATGCCCGCCGAAGGCCGGCAGCAGCGCGGGATGCACGTTGAGGATCCGACCGGCGAAGCGTCGCGTCACCAGCGCCGGCACCATGCGGAGGTAGCCGGCCAGCGCGACGGTGCCGACCTGATGCGCCGCGAGCTGGGCAACGAGGGCGTCGCCGTCCCCGGGCTCGGTGATGACCGCGGCCGGAATGCCCCGCGCCCGCGCGCGGTCGAGCGCGCCGGCGTCCGCGCGGTTCGAGAGCACGCAGGCGACCTGCGCGCCACCGACGGCCTCGAGGTGCGCGAGCAGCGCCCCGAGATTCGAGCCGCCCCCCGAGGCCAGCACGCCGATGCGGGTCGGCGTCACGGGTGACGTCGGGTCGGGGCCATCGGATGAATCCCGCCCGGGTCGCGGCGGCCCGAGAGGAACCCCCGCACGGCGTCGCCGAGCGTCGGGGCCACGAGGTGCTCGCGCCCCGCGCGCGCGACGTCCTCGGTCGCCGTGTGGGCGGACGGGACGAGCACGCCCGTGCCCCCCACCGCGGCCGCCGGCAGCACATCGGTGATGCGGTCGCCCACGAACAGCGACTGCGCGAGGTCGAGCCCGAGCGCCGCCGCGCCGCGCTCGTAGTTGCGGAGTCCGGGCTTGCGGCAGTCGCACGGGCCGGTGACGCTCGGGTAGTGCGGGCAGTGGTACACCGCGTCCACGCGCGCCCCTTCGGCGGCGAGCAGCTGCAGCACCCGGTCGCGGACGCGGGCGTAGTCGTCCTCGGTGAAGTAGCCCCGGGCGATCCCACCTTGGTTCGTCACGATCACCACCGGCACGCCGGCCGCGTTGAGCGCCGCGATCGCCGCCGCGGCCCCCGCGATCAGGTGCACGTCCTCGACTCGCGACACGTGGTGCGTGTCCACGTTGATCGTGCCGTCACGGTCGAGGAAGGCGCCGGCGCGCATCGTCAGGCCGGGGGCCGTCGCCGCACCGGCGTCCGGCGCGTGGTGGAATCGGCGGCGGTGGTGTCCCGCTTGGCGGCGGTGATGAACGCCCGCTGGCTCTCCCGGAAGGCGCCGAGCAGCCCGGCGACGCGCACCGACGTGAGCGCGTAGCGGGTCGCCGGCGTCAGCGGCGTCCCGAGGCGCAGCACGACCTCGCTGATCGGGGGGGGGCGGCTCGGCTTCGGGGGGGCCACCTTGGCGGAATCGGCGGCGGGGCGTGCGGCGCCGCCGGCCTTGGGTGTGCTGTCGGCCCTGGGCGCGCCGGCGGCCTTGGGCGCGCCGGAGTCCGTGGGCGCGCCGCCGGCCTTTGCGGCGCTGTCCGCCTTCGCCACGCTGTCGGCCTTCGCCACGCTGTCCGCCTTGCGCGCCGCCTCGGCGCGCGCAAGCGAATCCGCCTGCGCCGTCGTGAGCACGGTGGTGATCGGCACCGGCTGCGAGTCGGTGGTGGTCAGGCGGAACAGCGACGGGGCCAGCACGAGGTCCGGCAGCAGCGGCTGGTCGAACGTGAGCTTGATCGTCACCGAGTCCTGCACCGCCAGCGCCTGCAACCGCGGCCCGACCGTGTCGTGCACGAAGGCGAGCAGCTCGGTCCGCAGCGTGTCGGCGAGCACGACCGGCTGCTGGTCCCACGGTTCGCGCGGCTCGAGTCGGCGGTTGCCGTTGTTGTCCACCACGCCCTTGAGCAGATAATCGCCGGGCGGCAGGTGGCGCAGCTCGAACCCCCCGGCGGAATCAGTGACCGCGATGTACACCGTCGAGTCGGCACGCCGGATCGCCTCGACGTAGCCCTTGGTGACCGGCGTCCCCTTGGCCCAGTCGAAGGCGCGGCCCGCGATGCGGGTGGCGGGGATCTCGGGCCCGGTGGCGAAGACGATCGTGCGCGAGGTCTTCGTCACGTTGCTCCGCAGGTCGGCGACGCCGGGCAGCAGGGTCACCGTGTACACCGCGTTGGGGCGGAAGCCCTTGGTGGGGCGCACGTAGAGCTGGTCGCGGCTCCAGGCGACGGTCGTCTCGCCGCTGACGGGCGAGAGCACGATCAGCGAGCCCATGCCGCCGCTCCCGCCGCTCCCGCCGCCCCGCTCGGCGATCACTTCGTCGAAGGTCAGCACGACCGCGCGCGGCCGCGCGTTCACCGCGCCGCTCTCGGGCTCCACCTTCACCAGCGTGGGCATCTTCGCGTCCGGCGGTCCGCCGGGCGGCGGCATCGGCTGGGCGCAGCCGACCGTCGCGGCGGCGAGCGCCGCCACGACCGTCCACCGCCGCGCCGCGAACCGGGGCAGGGGGCTCACCCGCCGAGCGCGACGACCTTGCGGCGCAGCGCCTCGGCGCGCGCCACGTACTCGGCCTGCTTCGCCCGCTCGCCGGCGACGACCTCCGGTTTCGCCTTGGCCAGGAACTTCTCGTTGGCGAGTCGTGCGGCGAGGCCGGCGAGCTGCTGTTCGAGCTGCCCCAGCTCCTCCGCGAAGCGCGCACGTTCCCGCGCGACGTCGATCGTCCCGCCGAGCAGCAGGTGCAGCTCGGCGCCACCCGGCAGCAGGGCGGGGGCGGCGAGTTCGTCGGGCTTGGCCTCGGCGATCGCGAGGTCGAGCCGGGCGAGCCGGGCGATCATCTCGCGCTGGTCGTCGAAGCCCGCTCGCAGCGCCGCGGACGCGGTGATGACCGAGCGGACCACGGCCCCCGGGGGGATCTGGTACTCGGCGCGCACCTCGCGCGCGGCGGTCACGGCGGCGCGCGCCCCCTCGAAGGCGGCGGCGCGCGTGGCGAGCGGCGCGATGATGTTCGCCGCGCGCGCGACCGGCCAGGCCGCGCACGCCAGCCATGTTCCCTCGACGTGGCCGGGCAGCCGCTGCCAGAGCGCCTCCGTGATGAACGGCATGATCGGATGCAGCAGGCGCAGCGCCGCGTCGAACGCGTGGGTGAGCACCGCGCGCGCTGCCTCGCGGTCGGGGCCGGGCGCGGCGATCCGCCCCTTGACCGACTCGAGGTACCAGTCGGCGAGGTCGTTCCACACGAAGCGGCGCGCGACCTCGGCGTACTCGTCGAGGCGCATGCCCTGCAGCCGGGTCTCGGGCGTCCACCGGCCGCCGGCCGGCCGTGCCGGTCCCAGCGCGGCGTCGGCGGCCGCGACCGCGGCGTCGAGCCGCGCGAGGATCCACGCGTCCGCCGGCTGCAGGTGCTCGGCCGGCACTGCCTCGAGCGGCGGGACGGCGTCGCTCCCGACCTGCGAGAGCAGGAAGCGGCCGATGTTCCAGAGCTTGGTGGCGAAATTGCGCCCCGGGGCGAACGTCGCCTCGAGGTCGGTGGGGTCGAAGCGGAGGTCCACGCCGAGCCCCATGCCGGCCACGATCGTCCAGCGCAGCGCGTCGGCGCCGTAGGTCTCGGCCACTTCGAGCGGGTCGATCCCGTTGCCGAGCGACTTCGACATCTTGCGTCCCTGCAGGTCGCGCGCCGTCCCGTGCAGGAGCACCGTGTGGAACGGCGGGCGGCCGTCGAAGCACATCCCGGCCATGATCATGCGCGCGACCCAGAAGAACAGGATTTCCGGGGCCGTCACGAGCACGTCGGTGGGATAGAACGCGCGCTGGTCGGCGGTGTCCTGCTCGGGCCAGCCGAGCGTCGAGACCGGCCAGAGCCACGACGAGAACCACGTGTCGAGCACGTCCTCGTCCTGCCGCACGGTGGTCGCGGCGCAGGTGGGGCACCGCGCGGGATCCTCGCGCGTCGCGGCGGACCAGCCGCACGCGTCGCAGTAGAAGACCGGGATGCGGTGGCCCCACCAGAGCTGCCGCGAGATGTTCCAGTCGCGGATGTTGGTCATCCAGTGCTCGTACACCCCCTCCCACCGCTCGGGGAGCAGCCGGATGCGGCCGTCGCGCACGGCCGCGAGCGCCGGCTCGGCCAGGGGCTGCATCCGCACGAACCACTGGTCGGAAAGGCGCGGCTCGACGACCGTGTCGCACCGATAGCAGTGCCGCACGCTGTGGCGGTGCTGGTCCACGCGCTCGACGGCACCCGCGGCCTCGAGCAGCGCGACGATCGCCTTGCGCGCCTCGAAGCGGTCGAGCCCCCGGAGGGCCTCGGGGATGCGCGCGGCATCGGCGGGGGCGGGGGCGCGCATGCGGCCCTCGGCGTCGATCACCACCGGCATCGGCAGGCCGGCGCGCTTGCCGGCCTCGAAGTCGTTCGCGTCGTGCGCGGGTGTGATCTTCACCACCCCGGTGCCGAACTCGCGGTCCACGAAGGCGTCGGCGACGACGGGGATCTCGAGCCCCACCAACGGCAGGCGCACGCGACGGCCGACCAGGTCGGCGTATCGTTCGTCGTCCGGGTGCACCGCCACGGCCACGTCACCGAGCATCGTCTCGGGCCGCGTGGTCGCGAGCACGAGGTGGCGGGTGGGGTCGTCCACGAGCGGGTAGCGCAGGTGGAACAGCCGGCCGTTGGTCTCGGTGAACTCGGCCTCCTCGTCGGAGAGCGAGGTGAGGCACCGCGGACACCAGTGGATGACCCGGTGGCCCTTGTACACGAGCCCGCGCTCCCACAGCGTCACGAACGCCTCGCGCACGGCACGCGACAGCTCGGGCGACAGCGTGTAGGCCGTGCGCGTCCAGTCGGCGGAGGCGCCGATGCCGCGCAACTGCTCGAGGATCTTCCCCCCCGTCTCGGCGACGAACTGCTCGGTGCGGCGCACGAACGCCTCGCGACCGAGGTCGAACCGCGTGAGGTTCTCCCGGGCCAGCTGCTTCTCGACGACGTTCTGCGTCGCGATGCCGGCGTGGTCCGTGCCGGGCACCCAGAGGGTCGCGTCGCCGGCCATCCGGCGCCACCGCACGAGCACGTCCTGCACGGTGCTGTTCAGGCCGTGGCCGACGTGCAGGATCGCCGTCACGTTGGGCGGCGGCATCAGCACCGTGAAGGGGTCCTGCGCACCGCCTGAGCGCGCCGACGCCGCGGCATCGGCGGTGAACACCCCGGCGCCCTCCCACGCGGCGTACTGCGGGCGCTCGACGGCGGAGTGGTCGTAGGTCGGGGGGAGGTCGTGGGACATGGCGGAAGGCAGTGGGCGCGGACCGGCGGCGCGTCACGGGGACCGCGTCGCCGGACGTCCAGCGGGTGGCAGCCGCGAAAGATACTGCCCGCGGCGCTTATCGGCCCGCCTTGATCCTCACCCGGTTCGCGACGTGCTCGACGCCCGGCGTCCCCCGTGCGATCGTCACCGCGTGCTCCGCCTCGGCCTCGCGGCGCACCCATCCGTTCAGCTCGATCGCCCCGGGGCCCGTCGCCGTGATGTCCACCGCCCGGTGCGCGAGCACCGGGTCGTGCCGGAAGGCCTCGAGGACGCGGTCCTCGAGCTCGGCCCACGGGGTGTCCTCGTCCCACCACTCGTCGTCGTCGGGCTCGTGTGCCCCGTGTGCGGGCTCGGGCCGAGCGTCATCGTCCGCGACGAGCGCGTGCCACCGGCGCTTGAGGCCGGCGAGGCCACCCGTGCGCGTGGCGAGCATGTAGCCCGCCGCCAGCCCGCCCAGCGCGGCCACCAGCACGTAGAGACCGTTCGAGTCGGATCGGGGGCGCGGGGCGAGGCGGGGCATGCGGAACGTCCGTGGAGGTGTGCTGGGTGAAGCATTAGGTTACCCCATGGATCGCCCGGGTTCCACCGACCGCGGCGACGCCCCCTTCCCACGACGCGCCGATGCCAGACACCCCCCCCGACCGTCCTGCGGGCGCCGCCGGTCGCGCCGCCGGTCGCGCCGCCGGTCGCGCCGCCGGTCGCGCCGCCTTCGCGGTCGCGCTGTTCGCGGTCGTGGCGATCGGCGCGGTCCTCTCGCTCCGCTACGGCGGCGTCGTCACGCCGCTTCTGGGCACCCTTCGCTAGCCCCTCCGGTCGTGTCCGACTCGTCCATGCTGGTCCTGCGCCTCCCCGACGGCGCCGAACGCACCGTGCCCCCCGGCACCCTGCCGCGCGACGTCGTCGCGTCCATCGGACCGCGCCTGCTCAAGGCGGCGGTGGCCGTCGCGGTGGACGGCGAGGTGCAGGACCTCGGCACGCCGCTGCGCCGCGGTGGGGCCTTCACCGTGCTGACCGACAAGGACCCGCGCGCGCTCGCCGTGCTGCGGCACTCGGCGGCGCACGTGCTGGCCACGGCCGTCCGGCGGCTGCGGCCGGAGGCGCACATCGGTTTCGGGCCGGCGATCGACGACGGCTTCTACTACGACTTCGAGGTCGCGACGCCGTTCACCCCCGACGACCTCGCCGCGTTCGAGGCCGAGATGGCGCTGGTGGCGCAGGCGGCGTTCCCGTTCGACCGGGCGGAGGTCTCGCGCGAGGCGGCGCTCGCGACCTTCGCGGACGACCCGCTCAAGCTCGAGCGCATCGGCGACCTCGGTCCCGACGAGATCATCTCGACCTACACCGACGGGCCGTTCGTGGACCTCTGCCGCGGCCCGCACGTCCCCGACACGTCGTGGATCCGCCACGTCAAGCTGCTCTCGACGGCCGGCGCCTACTGGCGAGGCGACGAGCGGCGGCAGATGCTGCAGCGCATCTACGGCACCGCCTTCTTCCGCAAAGAGGACCTCGACGCGCACCTGCACCGGCTCGAGGAGGCCAGGCGCCGCGACCATCGCGTCGTCGGCAAGGCGCTCGACCTCTTCGTGCTGCATCCCACCGCGCCGGGGGCGCCGTTCTGGACCGAGCGGGGGACGATCCTCTACAACACCCTCGTCGAGTTCGTGCGCGACCGGCAGCGGGAGCGCTTCAAGGAGATCAAGACGCCCCTGCTCTACAACAAGGCGCTCTGGGAGCAGTCCGGGCACTGGGGCAAGTACCGCGAGAACATGTTCCTCGTGCACAACGACGAGACGGGGGAGCCCGACACGTCGCTCAAGCCGATGAACTGCCCCTCGCACTACCTGCTCTACCTGACGAAGAAGCATTCCTACCGCGAGCTGCCGCTGCGGTACGTGACCTTCGACGTGCTCCACCGCAACGAGGTCGCCGGCGCCCTCTCCGGACTCACGCGCGTGCGCCAGTTCGCCCAGGACGACTGCCACGTCTTCCTGCGCGAGGACCAGATCGCCGACGAGGTGAAGTTCCTCATGGACTTCATCCTCGGCCACTACCGCACCTTCGGCCTCGAGGCGCGGCTCAAGTTCGCGACGCGCCCCGAGACGCGCGTCGGCGACGACGCGATGTGGGACCGCGCCGAAGCGGCGCTCAAGGCCGCGCTCGAGGCGACCGGCATGGCCTACGAGCTCAAGCCGGGCGACGGCGCGTTCTACGGGCCCAAGATCGACTTCGACGTCACCGACTCGATCGGCCGCGCGTGGCAGCTGGGGACGATCCAGCTCGACTACGCCGCGCCGGAGCGCTTCGACCTGCAGTACACCGCCGACGACAACACGCTCAAGCGCCCGGTGGTGATCCACCGCGCGGTGAGCGGGTCGTTCGAGCGCTTCATCGGCATCCTCATCGAGCACTTCGCGGGGGCGTTCCCGCTGTGGCTCGCACCCGAGCAGGTGCGCGTGCTGCCGCTCACCGACGACCTCGAGCCCGCGGCCCGCGCGGTCACCGACGCGCTGGTGGCGGCGGGGCTGCGGGCGCACCTCGAGGTGCGCGAGTCGCTCAACTACCGCATCCGCGAGGCCGAGACGATGAAGGTCCCGTACATGGCCGTCGTCGGCAAGCGCGAGGCGGAGGCGGGCACCGTCGCCGTCCGCGTGCGCGGGGCGGGGAGCAAGCAGGTGGTGCTGCCCGTCGCGGAATTCGTGGCGCGGCTGAGCCGCGAACGCGACACGCGGGCGCTCGAGCCGCTCGTCCGGGACTGACGCGGGGCCGTCGCTCGCGACGGGCCGCTGTCGAGGGGAGCAAGGCGTCGGCGAATCCGTCGTCAACTCCGGTCTTCCCGCTCCGCCGGCCCTGCGGTCTTCCGGTGGTCCTGCTGTCCGGCCGATTGTTTGGCTCCTGACGCTCGGATAGCATTAAGGGCTGTCCGGAACGCCGCTCAGACGCAACCACCGGGTCCCCCCGTGTCCGACCTTTCGCGTACCCCCGTCATCGTCGGTGCCGCGCGCACCCCGATCGGCAAGTATCTCGGCGCTCTCGCCGGCCTCTCGGCGCCCGAACTCGGCGCCCGGGCCATCGCCGCCGCGCTCGCGCGCTCGCGGGTCCCTGCCGGCGAAGTGCAGGAACTCATCATGGGCCAGGTGCTGCAGGGTGGCACCGGCCAGGCGCCGGCGCGACAGGCCGGCCTCAAGGCGGGACTCCCGTCGGGCGTCACGGCCCTCACCGTCAACAAGGTCTGCGGGTCCGGTCTCCAGGCGGTGATGCTCGCGGCGCAGGCGATCAAGGCCGGCGATGCGCAGGTGATCGTCGCGGGCGGGCAGGAGAGCATGTCCAACGCGCCGCACTACGTGTACGGCATGCGCGGCGGCGTGAAGATCGGCGACCAGACGATGGTGGACGGCATGATCAAGGATGGCCTGTGGTGCGCCACGTGCGGCGTCCACATGGGGAGCCACGCCGAGTACACCGCGCACAAGGGCGGCGTCACCCGCGAGCGTCAGGACCGCTTCGGCGCCGATTCGCACCGCAAGGCCGTCGCCGCGCAGCAGGCCGGGAAGTTCGCCGCCGAGATCGCGCCGGTGGAGCTTGCCGGTCGCAAGGGGCCGTCGGTCGTCGGCACCGACGAAGGCCCGCGCGCCGACACGACCGCCGAGACGCTGGCCGCCCTCAAGCCCGCCTTTCCCGGCGACGGCGACCATCCCCGTTCGGTGACCGCCGGCAACGCGTCCACGCTCAACGACGGCGGCGCGGCCCTCGTCGTGACGAGCGAGTCGTTCGCGCGGGCGCACGGACTCACGATCCTCGGGCGCATCCGCGCCTACGCCACCGGCGCCACCGACCCGCGCGACCTCTTCTTCGCCCCTGTCGGCGCGATGCAGACGCTCATGCGCAAGGATGGCACGACCATCGGCGACTACGGACTCCTCGAGGCCAACGAGGCCTTCGCCGCGCAGGCGCTCGCTGACGGCGACGCGCTCGGCTGGGACTGGGACCGCGTCAACGTGCACGGCGGCGCGATCGCGCTCGGGCACCCGATCGGGGCGAGCGGTGCGCGCGTGCTGGTGACGCTGCTGCACGCCATGGCCGACCGTGGCGCCGCCCTCGGGGCCGCCACGCTGTGCCTGGGCGGCGGAGATGCCGTCGCCCTCTCGGTCGAGCGCGTCGGCTGATCCGGTGGCGCACGACGCCGGCGCGTTGCGGATGACGGCCCCGGCGGGCCGGTCGCTGCTGCCGACGGATCGCGCGCCGTGGCACCCGGTGGCGCGCCTCGGCGCGTTCGCGGTCGCCGTGGTGGTGGCGTCGCTGGCGGCCGAGGCGATCGCGTATCCGGTGGTCGCCTTCGCGCTCGAGCACATGGGTGTTCGCCCCCTGCTCGGCCCTTGGCTGCAGGTGGCGGGGGCGCTCGGCGGCTCGCTGCTCGCGATCCGCGTGGCCGAGCCGGCGCGGGTGCTGCCCTCGGAGCGGATCGTCGGCGCGGCACCTGCGTGGCGCCTCGCCGCGCTGCGCGACGGGGGGCTCGCCGGCGGAGTGCCGATGCTGCTCGCGCTGGCGGCGCTGCTCGCGATCGGCGCCTACCGGATGGAGCCCGCCCCCTTCACCGACGCCTGGGGCGCCACGTGGCGGGCGCTCGGCGTGCTCGTGCCGGCCGCGGCAGCCGAGGAACTCCTCGCCCGTGGTTACGCCTTCACCGTGCTCGCCGAGTGGCGCGGTCCCGCGATCGCCACGGGGGCGACCGCACTCGCCTTCGCCGCCCTTCACGCCGCGAATCCCGGGGCGTCCGCCGCTGCGCTCGCGAACGTCGCGCTCGCCGGCGTACTGCTCGCGCTCGTGCGCTGGCGCACCGGAAGTCTCGCGGCGGCAGTGGCGGCGCACCTGGCGTGGAACCTCCTGCTGGTCGTGGTCGCACACGCGCCGGTCAGCGGACTCGCCTTCGCCACGCCCGGCTGGCGGCTCGTGCCGCAGGGGCCGTCGTGGCTCACCGGCGGCGCGTGGGGGCCCGAGGGCTCCCTCGTGGTGACCGCCGCCCTCGCGGCGGCCTGCTGGGCGGTGGCCCGGCGGCGCCCCGATCCCGGACACTCCTTTGCGCGCCACGGCGCGCCGGTCATGCCATGAGCACTCCGATCTCCGTCATCGGCGCCGGCCAGATGGGCAACGGCATCGCGCACGTCTTCGCCGTGGGCGGCCATCCCGTCACCATGATCGACGTCTCGCCGGACGCGCTCGCGCGCGGACGGGCGACGATCGAGAAGAACCTCGATCGGCAGGTGAAGAAGGGCGCGCTCGACGCCGCGGCCCGCGACGCCGCGCTCGGCCGGCTCGCGACGAGCACCGATCTCGCCGCCGTCGGCGGCTCGACGCTGGTCGTCGAGGCCGCGACCGAGAACACCGCGCTCAAGTTCAAGGTCTTCGCCGACCTCGATGCCGTCGCTTCCGCCGGGGCGATCCTCGCGTCGAACACCAGCTCGATCTCGATCACCGAGATCGCCTCGCGCACGACGCGCCCCGCGCAGGTCATCGGGATGCACTTCATGAACCCGGTGCCGGTGATGCAGCTGGTGGAGGTCATCCGCGGCCTCGCGACGAGCGACGCCACGACGGCCGCCGTGATGGCGACCGCGAAGGCGCTCGGCAAGGTGCCGGTGGAGGTCAACGACTTTCCCGGCTTCGTGTCGAACCGCGTCCTGATGCCGATGATCAACGAGGCGGTGTACTGCCTGATGGAGGGCGTCGGCACACCGGAGGCGATTGACACGGTGATGAAGCTCGGCATGAACCACCCCATGGGGCCGCTCGCGCTGGCCGACCTGATCGGGCTCGACACGTGCGTGAGCATCCTCGAGGTGCTGCAGCAGGGGCTGGGCGACCCCAAGTACCGGCCGTGCCCGCTGCTCAGGAAGTACGTCGCCGCCGGCTGGCTTGGCCGGAAGACCGGGCGCGGCTTCTACGCGTACGAGGCCTAGGTGCCGGTCGAGACCTCCCTCACGCCGCTCACCGACGAACAGCGCGCGATCGTCGAGACCGCGCGCGCGTTCGCCGCGACCGAGCTCGCGCCGCACGCCGCCGACTGGGACGCCCGGGCGCACTTCGAGCCGTCGCTCGTGGCCAAGCTCGGCGGCCTGGGATTTCTCGGCATGCTGCTGCCCGAGGCCCACGACGGCCTCGGACTCGACACGCTCACCTACCTGTTGGCGCTCGAGGAGATCGCCGTCGCCGACGCCTCGGCGGCGGTCATGATGAGCGTGCACAACTCGCTGCCGACGCAGATGCTGCTGCGCTGGGGCACCCCCGAGCAGCAGCGCCGGTTCCTCGCGCCGATGGCGCGGGGCGAACTGCTCGGGGCCTTCTGCCTCAGCGAGCCCGACAGCGGATCGGACGCCGCGTCGCTCCGCACGCAGGCGGTCCGCGACGGCGACGGCTGGCGCCTGACCGGCACCAAGGCGTGGGTGACCCAGGGCACGCACGCCGGCGTGCTGCTCTGCATGGCGCGCACCGACACCCCGGAGGCCCGCCGGGGCGCGAAGGGGATCTCGACGTTCATCCTGACCCCGGATCTCCCGGGTTTCGGCGTCGGCAAGAAGGAGGACAAGCTCGGCCTGCGCGCCAGCCCGACGGTGCAGATCGTCCTCGACGACTGCCGCGTGCCCGGCGACCGGCTGCTCGGGCAGGAGGGGCAGGGCTTCATCTACGCGATGCAGTCGCTCGACCACGGCCGCCTCGGCATCGCCGCGCAGGCGATCGGCATTGCGCGTGCCGCCTTCGAGGCCGCCGTCGCCTATGCCGCCGAGCGGCGGCAGTTCGGCCAGCCGATCCGGGACTTCCAGGCGCTGCAGTTCAAGCTGGCCGACATGGCGGCGCGCATCGCCTCGGCGCGCGCGCTGCTGCACGCCACGGCCGCCGCCAAGGACCGCGGCGAGCCGATCACGCGGTTCGGCTCGATGTGCAAGCTGCTGGCGTCGGAGACGGCGATGTGGGTGACGACGCAGGCGGTGCAGGTCTTCGGCGGGTACGGGTACGTGAAGGAGTACCCCGTCGAGCGGTACTTCCGTGACGCGAAGGTCACGGAGATCTACGAAGGCACGTCCGAAGTCCAACGCGTCGTCATCGCGCGCGAGCTGTATGCCGACTGACGGCCCGCCCCGCGCCCCGCGCGCCGCGCGACACGGCGCGGGCCGCTGACCCTCTTCCCGACGAGCATGTTCCGTCAAATCGCCGAGCTGGGCCACGAACAGGTGGTCTTCTCCCACGACAAGGCCACCGGCTATCGCGGCATCATCGCGATCCACGACACCACCCTCGGCCCGGCACTGGGCGGGACCCGGTTCTGGCACTACGCCACCGACGAGGAGGCGCTCACCGACGCCCTTCGCCTCGCCCGCGGGATGACCTACAAGAACGCCGTCGCGGGGCTCAACCTCGGCGGCGGCAAGTCGGTCATCATCGGCGACAACAAGACCACGCGACGCGAGTACCTCTTCCGGGCGCACGGCCGCTTCGTGGACTCCCTCGGGGGACGCTACATCACCGCCGAGGACGTCGGCACGAACCCGATGGACATGGACTTCGTGCACATGGAGACGCAGTGGGTCGCCGGGCTGCAGCAGCGCTCGGGCGATCCCTCGCCGGTGACGGCGCGCGGCGTCTTCCGGGCGATCCAGGCCACCGCCAAGGTCCGCTGGGGGAGCGACGACCTCGCCGGCCGGCACGTGACCGTGCAGGGGCTCGGCAGCGTCGGCTTCACCCTGTGCCGTCACCTCGTGGATGCCGGGGCCCGGATCACGGTCACCGACATCGACGCCGGGCGGGTCGCGAAGGCGGTGGCCGACTTCCAGGCGGCCGCGGTCGCGCCCGACGACATCTACGGCGTCGAGGCCGACGTCTTCGCTCCGTGCGCGCTGGGGGCGGTGATCAACGACCGAACGATCCCGCAGTTCAAGGTCGCCGTGATCGCCGGCGCCGCGAACAACCAGCTGCTCGAGCCCCGGCACGGCGAGGAGATCGAGGCCCGCGGCATCGTGTACGCCCCGGACTACGTCGTCAACGCCGGCGGCGTCATCAACGTGTACAGCGAGCTCACCGGCTGGTCGAGCGCCCGCGCGCTCCGCAAGGCCGACGAGATCTACGACACCGTGCTCGACGTCTTCGAGATCGCGCGCGACCAGCGGATTCCGGCCTACCTCGCTGCGGACCGGCTCGCCGAGCGCCGCATCCAGAGCGTGCGCGCGATGGTGCGCACGTGGCCGCAGATGCCGCGCAAGTCCTGACGGAGGGGCCATGGGCACCGAGACGATTCCCATCGCCAGCGACCACGCCGGCTTCGCCCTCAAGGAGAAGCTGGCGCGCGCCCTCGCGGAGATGGGCTACGACGTCGAGAATCTCGGCACGTCGAGCGAGGCGAGCACCGACTACCCCGACTACGCGCACCCGCTCGCGCGGGAAGTGAGCGAGGGCAAGGTGCGGCGCGGCGTGCTGCTCTGCGGTACCGGGCTCGGTATGTCGTACGTCGCCAACCGCTACCCGAACGTCCGGGCCGGCGTGGCGTGGACGCCCGAGGTGGCCAAGCTCGCCCGCGAGCACAATGACAGCAACGTCCTCGTGCTGCCGGCGCGCTTCGTGACCGAGGCGGAGGCGCTGGCGATCCTGAAGACCTGGCTGGCGACCCCGTTCGAGGGGGGCCGCCACGAACGGCGCGTGGACAAGATCGATCACCCGGAGGGGACCAAGTGACGAACTGGCACCAGTGGGACCGCCTGCCGCCCGGTGCGGCGCTGGCGGCGGCCGATCCCGAGATCGCGGACCTCGTGCGCCACGAGACGGCGCGGCAGAACGACGGCCTCGAGCTCATCGCGAGCGAGAACTTCGTCTCACCCGCCGTCATGGAGGCGATGGGCTCGCCCCTCACCAACAAGTACGCCGAGGGGCTGCCCGGCAAGCGCTACTACGGCGGCTGCGAGGTGGTTGACCGCGTCGAGCAGCTGGCGATCGACCGCGCCAAGCGCCTCTTCGGCGCGGAGCACGCCAACGTCCAGCCGCACTCGGGGGCGCAGGCGAACGCCGCGGTGTACCTCGCCTTCCTCAAGCCGGGCGACACCGTCCTCGGCCTCGACCTGAGCCACGGCGGCCATCTCACGCACGGCTCACCGGTCAACTTCTCCGGCATGACCTACCGCGCCTTCCACTACGGCGTGGACGACGAGGGGCTGATCGACATGGACCGCGTGCGCGCGGCCGCGCTGGAGCACAAGCCGAAGATGCTCATCGCCGGTTTCAGCGCCTATTCGCGCGCGCTCGACTTCGCCGCGTTCGCCGCCATCGCCCGCGAGGTCGGCGCGGTGTTCCTCGTGGACATGGCGCACGTCGCCGGTCTCGTCGCCACCGGGCACTATCCCTCGCCGGTGCCGCACGCGGACGTCGTCACCACCACCACCCACAAGACGCTCCGCGGCCCGCGCGGCGGCCTCATCCTGTGCAAGGCCGAGCACGCCAAGGCCATCGACAAGGCGATGTTCCCCGGCACGCAGGGCGGTCCGCTCGAGCACGTCATCGCCGCCAAGGCCGTGGCCTTCCACGAGGCGCTGCAGCCGTCGTTCTCGGCCTACTCGGCCAGGGTCGTCGCCAACGCGCGCACCCTCGCCGCCGACCTCGCCGGCCGCGGCTACCACATTGTCAGCGGCGGCACCGACAACCACCTCATGCTGGTGGACCTCCGTCCCAAGGGCCTGACCGGCAAGGTCGCCGAGCAGGCGCTCGACAAGGCGGCGATCACGGTGAACAAGAACACCGTGCCGCGCGAGACCCAATCGCCCTTCGTCACGAGCGGCATCCGCATCGGCACACCGGCGGTCACGACCCGCGGGCTCGGGGAGACCGAGATGCACCGCGTGGCCGAGTTGATCGACCGCGCACTGGGCAAGCCCGAGGACGGCGCGCAACTCGCCGCCGTCAAGGACGACGTCAAGCGGCTGGTCGAGGCCTTCCCGCTCTACCCACGGGCCTGATCCGCCCGCGCCGGCGCGGCGCGCGGCCGACGCGTCACCCGACGGTGCTGCCCCTCACGGGCGCAGCACCGTCGTCGCCTCCGCCTCCCGCGCCACCGCCTGAGGCGTGTACACCAGCGGGAAGAACCGCCCCGCGGCCCACGGCTCGTACAGGTTGCGGTACCACGGCGACCGCGGGTCCCCCGACTGCCCCGGCGTGTTCGTCGCCAGCGACCGGTCCACGTCGGCCAGGTCCACCACCACGCGGAACGACGCCCCCGCCTGCTGACGGTCGCCGTCGCCCGTGGCCCACGGCGTGCTCGCGCTCCCTCCCATCGGCAGCGGCGGCAGGTTCCACGCGACGCGCGTCGCCGAGTCGAGCGCCGGCGACAGCGGGTGCGGCAGCGCCACGTGGTGGTACCGCGGCTGGCCATATCGCCAGTCCGCGGGCGACGGGCCGAGCCGCCGTACCAGCGTATCCACCGCCGCCGCGAACGCCTGCTGCGCCAGCGAGTCGCGCACCCCCGCCGCCGTGCCCGGCGCGGTGAACCAGCGCACCACCACGTCCAGCGGCAGCCGTGGCGCCGCCTCCCGTGCGGACTCCGGCACCAGGTATCCGAACGCGACGCGCTGCAGCTCGCGCTGCCAGCGCTGGTAGATGCCTGCACCGACCGACCCGGGCGCGAGCATCCGGTTCCACGCCGCCAGCGAGTCGCGCGCGGCCCGCGCCAGCGGCGACGCCGGCGTCCACCGGGCCAGGAGCGGCACGAGCGCCATCGCCGGCCGCGACCCGGCGTCGTATTGCAGCGCGCCCATCGTCGCCGGCGTCGCCGCCCGCGTGGTGTCCAGCACCGATGCGATGCGGTCGGCGCGGAACGCGTCCGCCCACTGTGTGCCGACCGCGTCGAGGTGCGGGTAGCCCGCCGGCACGTTGTTCTCGTTCGCCGTGTGCAGGAAGCCCCGTGCGGGGTTCGCCGCGTTCGGCAAGGCCGGCACCGGCAGGAAGCCCGCCCATTCGAAGCGCCCGTCGCCCGGCACCGGCACCAGCCCGTCGTGGCGCGGCCGCCGCGGGGCCTTCGCCACCACCTGCCAGCCGATCGCCCCGGACGTGTCCGCCCACACCATGTTCTCGGCCGGCGCGAAGGCGAAGGCACAGGCGGCGCGGAACGCCGCCCACGTGCGCGCCTGCGCGAAGCGGAGCGACGCGAGGTACGGTGCCGTGCCCGGCTCGAACGCCGTCGAGCGCAGCGCCCATGCCTTGTGTCGGCGCGCGTCGGTCGCGATCACCGGCCCGTGCCGCGAGAAGCGGAGCCGCGTGGTGTCGGCCGCGCCCCCCCGCACGGGGATCACGTGCGTCTCCGTGGCGAAGCGTGCCCAGCCGCCGCGGTAGCGGTAGCGACCGGCGTCGCGCGGATCCACGTCGAGTTCGTACACGTCCTCGCTGTCGAGCCCGAAGATCGTGAGGCCCCACGCCCCGGCGCCATTGTGGCCGATCGCCACACCGGGCAGCGACGGCTCACCTCCGCCGATGACGTTCCAGCCCGGGGCCTCGAGGTGCACGAAGTACCGGAGCGACGGCACCGCGATCACCCGGTGCGGGTCGTTCGCGAGGATCGGGCGGCCGGACGCCGTGCGCCGGCCCGACACGACCCAGTTGTTGCTCCCCTCCGGCATCGGCTCGTCGTCGGATGCCGCACGCCCGTCGCCGCGCTCGGACGGCGCGTCCCCCGCCACCACCAGCGGGACCGGGCCACGCAGCGCCGCGAAGAACGCCGCGAGCGAATCCGCCGGCAGTGCCGCGGCGTCCACGCCATGCCCCGCGAGCGTCACGCGGCGCGGGCCGAGCGCCCAGAGGGCGCGCACCGTGTCGGCGCCGATCGCGGCCGCGAGCCGCGCCAGCGCCGCCTCGTCATCGGCCCCCTCGAAGAGCCCGTTGTGGCGCGAGACGACCACGGCCGGCGTCCAGCGCCCCGGTCGCGTGCCGAGCCGAGCGAACTCCGGCGGCAGCCGCGACGGCTCGCGTTCGGTCAGGGCGACGTACGCGTTGATGCCGTCCACGAACGCCTGCACGATGCCCTTGGCGCGCGGGTGGTACACCGCGAAGTCGGCGTCGGGATCGCCGCGGTAGCGGAACATCCGCGTCGCCCGGTCGGTGGGGAGCGCCCGCGGTCCGAGCAGCTCCGCCAGCGTGCCCGTCGCGCGCCGGCACCAGAGCTCGAGCTGGAACAGCCGGTCGCGTGCGACGCTCCACCCCTGGGCGAAGAAGAGGTCGTACTCGTTCGCGGCCCTGATGTGCACGACCCCGGCGCGGTCGCGCACCAGCGTGGCGGGTCGGCCGAGCCCCGGCACGGGGACCGTATCGGTCGGATGGGGCCGCGGCGGCTGCGCCGCCGCCGGAGACAGCAGCGGCGCGAGCAGGCCGAGGCCAGCCATGGCGAGGCCGCGCGGCCACGAGCGGGCGGCAGCCGGGCATCGGAGGGGGCGGGGGCAGGGTCGGGAAGGCGACATGCCGGGAACCTTTCGGCGCGGTACGGTTCGTCAAGGTGATGCCCGGAGCGCGAACCCCCGCGCGGTGGGGCATTGTGTCCCCGGCGGGGCGTTTTCATCTTGCGTCCCATGCCCGAATTGGCGTTCCGCGATGGCGTGATGGATCGCATCCTCCTCAAGGAGAAGCGGTTCCACGAACAGGCGTATCTCTTCCTGCTCGGGGCGCTCGAGTTCGCGCAGGGCCGTCTGGTCGAGCGCCGACACATCAGCGGGCGGGAGCTCGCCGAGGCCTGCCGGGACTTCGCCTGGGATCGCTACGGCGTCATGGCGCGCCCGGTGCTCGAGCACTGGGGCGTCCGCTCGACCGAAGACCTGGGCGACGTCGTCTTCACGATGGTCGAGCTGGGGCTGCTCGTGACGGCGCCGGGGGACACGCGCGAGGACTTCGCGCAGGTGTACGACTTCGACACCGCCTTCGAGCGCGCCTACCCCTGGTCGGTGGCGCTCTAGCGCCGCCGGCCCCGATGTCCGCCTCGCGCCGCGAGAGTAGCGGGGTCGCCGCCCGCGCCGTGACCGGCGATCGCCCGCGCGTTGCCGTCACCACGGCCGCCGAGGCCGCCGCTGCCGACGCGCGCGCCATCGGCGACGGCATTCCGTCGCGAGCGCTCATGCGGGCGGCGGGGCTCGCCGCCGCCGCCGAGGTGTGTCGGCGCCACGGCGGTCGGCTCTCGCGCGGCGTCGCGGTGTTTGCCGGCCCCGGCAACAACGGCGGCGATGCGTGGGTCGTGGCGGGGGCGCTGGGCGCCGCCGGCATCCGGGTGCGCGTCACCGAAGTGGGGGAACCCCGCACCGCCGACGCCGCGGCCGAGCGGCTCCGGGCCTTGCCGCACGTCGTCGCCGCGCGCCCGACCGGTGCCGAACGGCTGGTGGTGGACGGGCTGTTGGGCACGGGGGCGCGGCCCGTGTCCGGCGGGCCGATCGGCGATGCCATCGCCGAGATCGCCGAACGGCGCGCCGCCGGCGCGATCGTCGCCGCCCTCGACCTGCCCAGCGGGCTCGATGCCGACACCGGCGCCGCCGATCGCGCCGTGGCGGCCGACCTCACCCTGTCGTTCGGCACGGTCAAGCGCGGGGTGCTCCTGCGCCGCGACCTCAGCGGTGCCGTCGCGGTCCTCGACATCGGGCTCGGCCTCGCCGGCCGTGACGCCGCGTGGCCGGCGCTCGTGGACGCCGCGTGGGTCCGCCACGTGCTGCCGCCGATCGCGCCGGCCGCGCACAAGGGGACGCGCGGCAAGCTCGTGATCGTCGGCGGGGCGGCCGGCATGAGCGGCGCCGCCGTGCTCGCTGCGCGCGCGGCGCTGGCCAGCGGGGCGGGCATGGTGAAGGTCCTGGCTGACCCCGACGCCCTGGGGCCGCTGGCCGCAGGCGTCCCCGCCGCGCTCACGGGCCCGTGGCCCGACACCGACGCGGCGGCCGCGGCCAGTGGCGAATGGGCGCACGCCGTAGTCGTCGGGCCCGGGCTGGGGCTCGGTCGCGCGCGCGAGCTCGTCGGCCGGATCGCCACGGCCATGCCCGGACCACTGGTGCTCGATGCTGACGCGCTGGGCGCCTTCGCCGGTTCGCTCGGCGCACTCGCGGACGTCGCCCGCGGGCGCGCCGTGCTCACGCCGCACGCCGGCGAGGCGGCGCGGCTCCTTGGTACGACGCCAACCGACGTGCAGTCGCGTCCCTTCGCGGTGGCGCAACGGCTGGCCGACGCCACGGGCGCCGTCGTGCTGCTCAAGGGGGTGCCCACGATCGTCGCCGCCCCGGACGTCGCTCCGCTCGTCGTGGCCCGCGGCACGCCCGCGCTCGCGACCGGCGGCAGCGGCGACGTGCTCTCGGGCATCATGGGTACTCTGCTCGCCCAGGGGCTCGCGCCGCAGGCGGCGGCCGCCGCTGCCGCGTGGGTGCATGGCGTGGCAGCCGAGCGCGCCGGCCGCGCGGTGCCCCTGCGCGGCGTGACCCTCGAGGACGTGCTGATGGCCCTGCCGAGCGTGTGGGAGGTGGACGAGCCCGCGCCCATGCCGCCGGTGCTTGCCGAGTTGCCGGCGATCCCGGCATGAGCCATCTCGCACTGGGGGCCGGCGGCGAGTTCGACGCGATCCGGCGACTGACCGCCCTTTGGGGGGAGCAGGCACAGGGGATCGGCGACGATGCGGCGGTGCTCACGGTGCCGCCCGGCCGCTCGCTTGTCGTTTCGACGGACGTGAGCGTCGAGGAGGTGCACTTCCGCCGTGCCTGGCTAACGCCGGAGGAGATCGGCTGGCGGGCGACGGCCGCGGCCCTGAGCGACCTCGCCGCCATGGGGGCAGAGCCGCTGGGAGTGCTGTGGGCCGGGGTCATTCCCGACGCGTGGCGCGATGCGCTCGACGGGTTGGCACTCGGCGTCGGGGCGGCCACGCGACACGCCGGGGCAGCGGTCGTGGGCGGCGACCTGTCGCGCGGTGTGGCGCTGTCGCTCGGGCTTACCGTCCTCGGTGCCGCGGCACGTCCCCTGACGCGTGCCGGGGCAAAACCCGGGGACGTCGTCTGGGTGACCGGTCGTTTCGGTGGGCCAGCGCGTGCCTTGGCCGCGTGGGAGCACGGTGGCCGCCCGACGGACGACGACCGCGCCCGCTTCGCCCGGCCGGTGCCGCGGATCGCGCAGGGACTGGCCGCCGCGGCGGCCGGCGCGACCGCCGCGATCGACGTCTCCGACGGGTTGGCGCAGGACGCTGGCCACCTCGCCGCCGCGAGCGGGGTTCGGATCGAGCTGCGGCTCGACGACCTGCCGCTGGTGCCGGGGGGCGAGCCGCTCGCCGCCGCGGCCGGCGGCGAGGAGTACGAGCTGGTGCTCACCGCCCCCGTGTCGGTGGACCTCGCGGCGGCCCTTCCGCCGGGCGTGCCGGTGACGCGGGTCGGGCGCGTCGTCATGGGCCACGGGGTCGTCACGTCGCTCGGGGACCGCGTCGTTGAAGTCGTCCCGGGCCACGACCACTTTTCCCGACCGTGATCCGCGCGTTCCTGGCCGGCCTGACGCTGCTGCTGGTGACGCCGCCCCTCGTGCTGCTGGTGCTGGGGGCGGCGGCCCTCGGGGTGCGCGACGTGCCCGGCGGTGCCTACGACTGGGCGTCGCGCATGTTCTGCAAGGCGCTCAACGCGGCGGCTGGCGTGCACATCGTCGAACATGGGCGCGACCACGTGACCGATGGCCGCGCGCACGTGCTGGCGATGAACCATGTGAGCTGGTACGACGTCTTCACCCTCGCGTCGGTGCTGCCGCACTACAAGTTCGTCGCCAAGGCCGAACTGCAGCGCATCCCGATCTTCGGCGCGGGCGCCACGGCGTGGGGAGTGATCTGGGTCGAGCGCGAGAACCGGAAGCAGGCGTTCCAGTCGTACGAGGCCGCGGCGGTGCGCATCCGCGACGGGGTGAACGTGGTGGTCGCCCCCGAGGGCACACGGGGGCCGTCGTACGCGCTGCGGCCCTTCAAGAAGGGGCCCTTCGTGCTCGCGATCGCCGCACAGGTGCCGGTGATCCCGGTGGTCGTCCACGGAACGCGCGAAGTCATGGGGCGCGACTCGTGGCGCGTCGCCCCCGGCACCGTGCATCTGCACTATCTCCCCCCCATTCCCACCACCGGGATGACCTACGCGGACCGCGATCGGCTGGCCGATGCGTGCTACCGCGCCATGGCCGATTGCCTCGAGCGCGAGTACGGCATCAGCAGTCCCGCGCTCGCCCCCGCCACCCGCGCCCCGCGGGTCGGTGCCACCACGTCCTGATCGTTTCCCCAACCACCGCCTGATCCGTGTCTGCCATCATCGAAGTGACCGCCCGCGAGATCCTCGACTCGCGCGGCAACCCCACCGTCGAAGCCGACGTCGTGCTCGCCTCCGGCGCGCGCGGCCGCGCGGCCGTTCCGAGCGGTGCCTCCACCGGCGAGCATGAGGCCGTCGAACTGCGCGATGGCGACGCGAAGCGATACGGCGGCAAGGGGGTGCGCAAGGCGGTGGCGAACGTCCTGGAGAAGATCGGCCCGGCGCTGATGGGGATGGACGCCACCGACCAGATGGGCGTGGACCGCCGCATGCTCGATCTCGACGGCACGGCGAACAAGGCGAAGCTCGGCGCCAACGCCATCCTCGCCGTCTCGATGGCCACGGCGCGCGCCGCCGCCGAGGACCACGGTCTCCCCCTCTGGCGCTACCTCGGTGGACCGATGTCGCGCACGCTGCCGGTGCCGATGATGAACATCCTCAACGGCGGCGCGCACGCGACCAACACCGTGGACCTGCAGGAGTACATGGTGATCCCGGCCGGTGCCTCGTCGTTCGCCGAGGGGCTGCGCATGGGCACGGAGGTCTTCCACAGTCTCAAGAAGGTGCTGGTCAAGCGCAAGCTCGCGACCGGCGTCGGCGACGAGGGCGGGTTCGCGCCGGACCTCGAGAGTGACGCGGAGGCCCTCGCGGTGATCACCGAGGCGATCGAGGCCACGGGCTACCAGCCGGGCAAGGACATCCTGCTGGCCCTCGACTGCGCGTCGAGCGAGCTCTGGGACGCGAAGAAGAAGCAGTACGTCTTCAAGAAGAGCGGGGCGAAGACGCGCAGCGCTGCCGGCATGGTGGAGCTCTACCAGGAGTGGATGGAGACCTACCCCATCGTGTCCATCGAGGATGGCGTGGCCGAGGGCGACTGGGACGGCTGGGCGCAGCTCACCAAGGCGCTCGGCGATCGCTGCCAGCTCGTCGGTGACGACCTGTTCTGCACGAACCCGACGATCCTCGCCAAGGGGATCGAGGCCGGCGTGGCGAACGCGATCCTGATCAAGGTCAACCAGATCGGGACGCTCACCGAGACGCTCGAGGCGATCGACCTCGCGCGCTCGGCCGGCTACCTGAGTGTCATCTCGCACCGCTCCGGCGAGACGGAGGACCACTTCATCGCCGACCTCGCTGTGGGCACGGGCGCCGGCCAGATCAAGACCGGGTCGGCGTCGCGGTCGGATCGCATCGCGAAGTACAACCAGCTGCTGCGCATCGAGGGCGAACTCGGCGACCGGGCCGAGTACCCGGGCGGCGCGATCTTCGGGTTGTAGGGCGCGTGGCCAAGCCCGTGCGTGACGCCCGGTGGTGGGCGCTCCGCGGCCTCACGGCCGCAGCCGCCGGTGCCGTGACATGGTTCGCGGTGCAGGGCGGGGAGTACGGCACGCTCGACCTCGTGCGTCAGTACCGGCAACGGACGGCGCTCGAGCGTCGCGTGTCGGCGCTCGCGCGCGAGGTGGACTCGCTCGAGGCGGCGAAGCGCCGGGTGCTCACCGACGCCGCGACGCAGGAGCGGATCGCCCGCGAGGAGTTCGGGATGGTCCGGGGCGAGCGGGAGTTGCTGTACCGCTTCGCGCCGCCCCCCGACACGTCACCATAACCGGCGGAGTGGCGCCGACCGCCCGGGCGCAAGGGTGTCCGGGCGGGCCAGGACACGCCGACGACCGCTTGACCGCGTGCCGTCCCGGCGATTGATTTGATGCACTGACGCGGGGTGGAGCAGCCTGGTAGCTCGTCGGGCTCATAACCCGAAGGTCGCGGGTTCAAATCCCGCCCCCGCCATGAACCGGCGTCGTCCCTCTCGGGGCGGCGCCGGTTCTGTCTTTCGGTCATCAGTCAGGGGAACCGGCCGGCTGCCGGGGCGCGTCAGGCCGCGCCGGCGTGCAGGCGGCCCTGCTGGGCCAGTTCGCGCAGTCGCTCGAAGGCCAGCTGCAGCGAATTGCGGACGTCGAGGAGCGGCTCGCGCACGCCGTCGGCAAACTCCAATGGGCGGCGCACCGAATCCGCGAAGAGCGCGCCGATCGTCTGGCCCGCGACGACCACGGGCAGCATCGTGAACGAGGCACTGCGGAGCCGGCGGACGAAGGGGTCCGCGCGGAACGGCGAACCCGTCTTGAGCTCGGCGAAGATGTCCTCCTTTCGGACGACGGCGAGCGCGAGCGCACCATTGGGCGGCACGAGCGTGAGGTTGAGCCGGTCCCCCAGATACTCGCTCCCTTCGCCGAGCGCCGTGCGCACGCGGAGCCGCGTGTGGCCGTCGGCCGCGAGCAGCAGCGTCGCGCGCTGGAACCCGAAGTCGAGCAGCGCGGCGAGCGTGCGGAAGACCGCCTCGTCCGTGCCCAGCGGGCGGCCGCCCGCGACGGCGTCGCGAAGCGAGGTCGCAGCGGCATTGCAGTCTTCGGCCGTGGGAAGGGGGGCGGGGAGGGGATCGTCGGCGCCGAAGCACCAGTTGGCCGAGGCCACCGCGTCGTCGCCGGGCTGGTCCGGGTCGGCGATCACCCTCCCCTTCGCCGTGGAACGGCGGCGCGGGGCCTCGCCTTCGCCGGGGCCCAGCACCAACTCGCGCACGTAGTCGAGCCGATCCCGGAACCCGTCGGGGTCGAGCTCGGCGTTCGTCCCCTGCAGCGCGCCGACCGATTCCTCGAGGGCTTCGCGCGCCGCGTCGAGCGCCCCCCTGTCGTCGAGGCCGAGGCCCCGGCCGTAACGGGCGATGGTGCCGCGCAGGCGGGGCTGCTGCTCCCACGGAATGCCGCGGTAGATGGCGGTGGTGAGGTCCGCCGAGAGCTGGGTGATGGCCGCCAGCGTCCCCGGGCCGTCGCCGCGCGCCACCACGAGGTTCGGCGGCCGGTACATGGCATCGGTGATCGCCGGCGGCAGCCCCCATTGCCGGGCGATCGCCTGGCCGACCTCGTCGAACCGGAAGCCGAACGTCTCCCGCTCCGCCTCGGCGCTCTCGGTGTCGTCGGCACGGGGCTTCGCCTTGTAGGCGGCGTACTCCGTGGGCCGGTAGTAGGCGCAGACCAGTTCGCCAAGGTTGCGGAAGATGCCGCACAGGTAGGCCAACTCGGCCCGCGGGAAGCCGGTGCGGATGCACAGCACCAGCGACTGGTTCGCCGTCAGGACCGCGCATGCCGTCAGCTCGCGCAGGTCGGCGGAACGGGACTGGAACTGCTCGAACACCGAGGTGCCGACGGCGATGTCCTTCATGCGGTCGAAGCCGAGCAGCATGATCGCCTGATAGACCGTCTGGACCGTGCGGCCCGCCGCCGCGAAGATCGCCGAGTTGGCGATGCGCAGCACCTTGAGCGACAGCGCGATGTCGTCCATGATGGCGGCGTTGAGCAGCTGAACGCGCGCCTTCGGGTCGTGCACGACCACGTGGATCTGCTCGACGTTCCGCACGAAGGCGGGGACGTCCTCGCGGGAGGAGATCTCCTGCAGGAACAGCTCGAGCGCCTCGTTGCGCTCCTCCTCCGGGACGCCATCGGCGGGGGGGATGGTCATCGGCCGAGTGAGGCGAGGGCGAGTTTGAGGACGTTCGCGCCCCTCGTCCGGAGCCACGTGGCGACGGCGGAATCGTCGACGAAGTAGCCGAACACCTGGTCGGGCTTGGCCGACCGCCACTCCCGTTCGCGCCACGTCGTGCCGGTGGAATGCCGGAGAAAGACGACCCCCTCGCACACGCGCAGCTGGCGCGCGGGATGACCGTCCCGCGCGGGGAGCTCGAGCACTTCGTCGCGGACGGTCGCGCCGATGGCGCGGAGTCGCGAGTCGAGGTCGTCTTCGACGGGCATGGCGGGGGTGGTGGGCGTAAGCCGGGTCTTCCCGGAGTATCGGTCCCGTAGGGGGGGGCTTGAGTGCCAGACCGAAGGGGAGCCGGGGACGAGCACAGGGGCTACACGGGAGCCGCAGAGGCCGATATCTTGGCTTTCTGCCCGGGGCATGTCGTACGGGCGGGCAGCTGGGTAGCTCAGGTGGTTAGAGCACGGCACTCATAATGCCGGGGTCGAGGGTTCGAGTCCCTCCCCAGCTACTGGTTCGGGTTCCGATCTTTCGAATCGTGAGCTCGTGAGCCATGGGGGGAACAGGATGAACGGGGCTCGTCGCGCTGCCTCGTTCGCCCCGGGAGGTTCTCCGGCCCGGCAGGCCGGATGCCGACCGAACGTCCGCTCCCCGAAGTCACCGGAAGCCGATTCCGGCGGTGAACATTCGCACGAACGCAGCGACCATCGGGCAGCCCTCTACCCGGCGATCACGACGCACGGGACGTCGTGTTCGAACCCGGGTGAGCACGGCACGGCCTTCTTGTCGCGGGTGCTCGAAGATCGGACGCCGACCCGCAGCGCTCCGCGCGACGGTATGCGGACCGGCGCATGATGCTTCCGCTCGGAGACCTCCCGCCGGCGTCGTTTGCCGCACTCTTGACCCGGGCCGCGACCATGGCCGCGGGTGCCACCGACCGGATCTCCGATGACCCCGGGCGCAGCGGAAGAGCTGCGTGCGTCTGGGTTCCTCGCCTGAGAACATGCCTGCTCGTTGCATGTGCGTTCCTCGTTGGACGAGTCGCGCTCGCGCAGACCACGGCATCCTGCACCAACACCTCGAGTTCATAGCGGCGTCCGAATGCCTCGCGAAGGTTCTCGAGGCCAAGGGTCGGGAGCAGCCTCATGTACATGTCATGCCGAATCGACCACACGGCGCGCCGAGTCGTGCTGCTGAGGAAGTGGGACGCAAGCATGACGGGCGGCGCTCCCCCGCCTCGACGTGGCGCAGGGCGGCGACGATCCGCGCCGCGATGCGGTCGCCGGTGCGCATGTACGCCCCCGTCTCGGACGGCGCGACCTGGGGCGCCATCCGCGAAACCGCGGTCACCGCGTACCGTATTCGGGGAGTCCGCCTTCCTCGAGGGGATACGGCGGGGAGCCCGCGGTTCAAACCTCACGGTTCTCCGTGCTGTCCAACCGTCCGGCGGGCGGCTCCATGGTCCTTCCCCGCGTCACCCGCCACTCACCTTCTCCCCCCGCTGCCATGTCCTTCCTCCGCCCCGTACTCGCCACCGCTGCCGCACTCGCGATTCTGGCCAGCGTCGCGACCGCCGCCCCGCGCCTCTTCGCCGACATCGCGGGCCGGTGGGATGTCACCGTCTCCTCGCCGGGTGGCTCGCAGCCGGCGACCATGACCGTGGCCCAGAAGGACGACGCCATCACCGGAACGTTCGAGTCGTCGTTCGGCACGGCGGAGCTCACCGGCACGGCGAAGGGCGACTCCGTGAAGTTCTCGATGCAGCTCGACGTGAATGGACAAGTGCTGGCGATCAACGGCACTGCGGCGGTGAAGGACCAGAACAACATGAGCGGCGTGCTCGACGTCTCGGGCATGGGCGCGATGCCCTTCACCGCCGTTCGCCAGCCGTGACCTCGCGGGCCTGGCCGATGGCCGGCATCGCTCGGCCGGGCTCCCGCTACCTCGCCAGTAGCCGGTAGGTCCCGAGCGCGCTGACGGGGCCCTGGCATATCCATGGGCCCGCAGCCAGTGGGTGCCCGAGAGGGCCGGGAGGCCTACCGTGCTGGCGATCACGTGCGTCACAACCACGGCGCACTCTCGACGCCCGGCGGCGCGGGGCGCAGATTCCCGGATCCATCACCGTCCCGCGCCCATGCCGATGTCCCGTCCGTTGCTCGCGCTGGCGTTCGCCTGCGCCACCTCCTCGCTGGCCGCCCAGGTTGCCCCCGTCCCGGCGCCCCCCGCTCCCCCGCTCGACAGTGTCTTCAAGGCGGTCCGGTGGCGCTCGATCGGTCCGTTCCGCGGCGGACGCTCCGTCGCCGCGACCGGTGTCCCGGGCAACCCCAAGGCCTACTACATGGGCACGACCGGCGGCGGGGTGTGGAAGACCGACAACATGGGCATCACCTGGCGGAACGTCTCCGACGGCTTCTTCCGCACCGGGACGATCGGCGCGATCGCCGTCGCCCCGAGCGACCCCAACGTCGTGTACGTGGGCACCGGCGAGCACGCCGTCCGCGGCGTCATGACGCATTCCGGCGACGGGCTCTACCGGTCCACCGACGCTGGGAAGACGTGGAAGAAGACCGGCCTCGACGAGACGCGCCATGTCGCGCGCATCATCGTGCACCCCCGCGACCCCGACGTCGTCTATGTCGCGGCGCAGGGGACCCTGTACGCTCCCTCGGCCGAGCGCGGCGTCTTCAAGTCCACCGACGGCGGCGCGACGTGGCGGAAGGTGCTCTTCGTGGACGTGCGCACCGGGGCGGCCGAGCTCTCGATGGACGCGACGAATCCGCGCATCCTCTATGCGGCGATGTGGGAGCATGGCCGCCTGCCGTGGAAGATCGTCAGCGGCGGCCCGGGGAGCGGCCTGTACAAGTCCACCGACGCCGGCGAGACCTGGGTGAAGATGACCGAGGGCCTGCCCGGCAAGATGGGGAAGATGGCCGTCGCCGTCGCCCCGTCGAACCCGGAGAAGGTCTGGGCGCTCATCGAGAGCGAGTCCACGGGCGACGACCGCGGGCTCTACGTCTCGGAGAACGCCGGGAAGTCCTGGCGCAAGGTCACCAGCGAGCCGCGGCTGCTCCAGCGCGCGTGGTACTACATCGAGCTCTTCGTGGACCCGCGCAACGAGGATCGCCTCTACGTGCTCAGTGCCCCGGCCCTCCGGTCCGCCGACGGCGGCCGGACGTGGACGGAGCTCGAGACGATGCACGGGGACCACCACGACATGTGGATCAACCCGCGCGATCCCGACAACTTCATCGTGGCGGACGACGGGGGGGCCGCGATCACGTTCGACGGCGGCGGCAGCTGGAGCACGCAGGCCAACCAGCCGACGGGGCAGTTCTACCGCATCAACACCGACAACCGCTTCCCGTACCGCATCTACGGCGGGCAGCAGGACAACACGTCGGTCGTCATCGCGAGCCGCGAACTTGGCAGCTACGGGATCACGCCGGCGAGCTGGGCGGCCTCGGCCGGCGGCGAGAGCGCCTTCCTCGCCTTCGATCCCGACGACCCGCGTTACGTGCTGGGCGGCAGCTATCAGGGGACGATCGAGGTCCTCGACACCCGGGCGTCGGCCGGCACCAACATCATGGCCGCCCCCATCCAGTACCTGAGCCGCGACGCGAAGGACATGAAGTACCGGTTCAACTGGAACGCCCCCATCATCTGGAGCCGGCACGAGCCGAACACGTACTACCACGGCGCGCAGGTCCTGCTCAGGACGACGGACCTCGGGCGGACCTGGACGGCGATCTCGCCCGACCTGACGCGGAACGAGAAGGAGAAGCAGGGGACCCCCGGCGGCCCCTACACCAACGAGGGCGTCGGGGCGGAGAACTACGGGACGCTCTCGTACGTCGCCGAGTCGCCGCACGAGAAGGGCGTGATCTGGACGGGGAGCGACGACGGGCTCGTGCAGCTGACCCGCGACGGTGGCCGCACCTGGCGCAACGTCACCCCGAAGGGGCTCGCCGAGTGCCTCATCAACGCGATCGAGGTCTCCCCGTTCGACAAGGGCACGGCCTACATCGCCACGACGCGCTACAAGTTCAACGATCACGCCCCCGGGCTCTACAAGACGACGGACTACGGGGCGACGTGGACGCGCATCGACCGGGGGATCCCCGCGGGGGCCTTCACGCGCGTGGTGCGCGAGGACGCCGAACGCCGCGACCTGCTGTTCGCCGGCACCGAGCTCGGCCTGTACCTCTCGTGGAACGGCGGGCGCGACTGGGTTCCCTTCCAGCTCAACCTGCCGCTCGCTCCGATCACCGACCTCAAGGTTCACCAGGGGAACCTCGTGGCCGCGACCTCGGGACGCGCGTTCTGGGTCCTCGACGACCTCGCCCTCCTGCGACAGTATGCCGCCAACGCGCCCACGCTCCACGCCTGGCGGCCTGCCCCCGCGTACCTCGTCCCCGGCGGCAGCGACCTCGACGCCTCGGGTGACGACGCCACGGGCACCGACCCGTTGCGTGGCGTCAATCCGGCCACGGGGGTGGTGCTCTACTACCGTGCGCCCGAGCTGAAAGGGGCGGAGGTGCTGACGCTCGAGATCACCGATGGCGAGGGACGGTCGATCCGGACGTTCCGGTCAACCAAGGACACGACGTTCGTGCCGTGGGATGGCGGCCCACCGGCAGAGAAGACCCTGCCGACCGGCCCGGGCATCAACCGCTTCGTCTGGGACATGCGCCACGCGACGATCCGCGGAGTCCCCGGGGTGTACGTGGAGGCCAGCTACCGCGGCCACCGCGTCTCACCCGGGCGCTATCGGCTGACCCTGCGGGTCGGCGACCGCACGGCCACGACAGAGGCGGAGGTGCGCGCGAATCCGCTCGCGACCGTGGACGCCGCGACGTTCGCGGAGTACGACGCGTTCATGACGCGCGTCGAAGGCGAGGCCACGCGCATGCACGATGCCGTCAACGAGGCGCATGCGGCGGCGGAACAGCTGGTCGCCCTCCTCGCCGACCTCCCCTCGACGCCTCGCCATGCGGACGTGCGGCGGGACGGCGAGGCCCTCCTCGCGAAGCTCCGGGCATGGGACGCGGACATGGTCTCGCGGAAGTCGCGCGCCTACGACGACACCGAGAACTTCCTGCAGAAGTTCTCGGCGAACTGGCTGTTCATGGTCAACGCGACCGAGAGCGAATTGCCGCGCGTGAACCAGCCCTCGCGGGAGCGGCTTGCGGAACTCGAGGCCGAGTGGCGGCAGCTCGAGGCGCGCGCCGACGCGATGCTCGGGCAGGACCTGCCGGGCCTCAACCGGAAGCTCTTCGATCTCGGCGTCGGGGCGATCCGGCGCCGGACGCCCCCGGCCCCGGCCCCGGCGGTGGTCCCGTGACCCCGTCGGCGCGGCGCGCCTTTGGCGAGCGCTTCTGGGCGGAGGGGGTGTACACCTTCGGCCTCGTGAGCGCCGGCTGGTTCGCCCTCGCGACGGTGGGCGCGATGGTCCTCTACCCGGGAGGATCGGTCACTGACAAGGCGTCCATCGGCTACGTCTTCACGCGCAACTTCTTCTCCGACCTCGGGATGGTCACCGCGCACAACGGCGTGGGCAACGTGGCGAGCATGGCGCTCTTCTTCACGGCGCTGCTGCTCGTGGGACTCGGCCTCGTGGCGTTCTTCGTCGCGTACCCTCGCCTCTTCGCCGTGGACGCGCGCGCCCGTGGCTGGGTGAGGGTCGGGTCCCTCTTCGGCGCGCTGGCCGGCGTCGGGTTCATCGGCGTGGCGTGCACCCCGGCCGACCTCATGCTCGGCGCGCACATCACGTTCGTGAAGTTCGCCTTCCGCTGCTTCCCGCTCGCCGCGCTCTGCTGCGCCGTCGCGATCTTCCGTGCGGAGGGGTATCCGCGCGCCTACGGGTGGGTGTTCGTCGCCTTCGGCGTCGGGCTGGTGGCGTACCTGCTGCTGCTCGAGTTCGGGCCCGCCGTGACCACCGATGCCGGCCTGGCGATCCAGGTCGGTGGGCAGAAGCTGGTCGTTTACGGCAGCATCGCGAGCGTGATGCTGCAGGCCGTCGGGGCCCGGCAGGAGGCGCGACGCCGTCGGCGTCGCGGCCCGGACGGTCAGGAGGGGCCATCGGGGCGCTGGCGTGCGCACCCCGACCACGGGCCCGGCGTGCCACGGGTGCCCGCGAGCGCCTGATCCGCCTCGTCGTGCTGGCCCAGGCGCCGGTACGCACAGGCGAGGTATCCTCGCGCCGCCACTCTTCGGGCACTGCGCGCTGTCGCGGCCTTCAGCAGCGGAATGGCATCGCGCGTTCGCCCCTCCTCGAGCGCCCGGATCCCCTCGATGAGCGGATCGTTGGCGACCGAGGCCTCCGCCTCTCCCCCGCTGCTGCCGGACCGGCTGGCACCGGCCAGACGCGACGTCTCGATCGCAGTCGAGTCTTCGACCGAGGCCGCAGTGGACCGGGAGCCCGGGTTGGCCGCGGCCTCGGCCCGTTGCGATCGCTGTTCGAGCGCGCGCGAGACCGCGCTATTGTCGTCGGGGGAGGCCGGACCGAGGAAACGATCCCGCTCGAGCCACGTGACGCCAGCCGCGAGCACCAGCGCACCGATGAGCGTCTTCCGGAGGATGGCCGATGCGGGGCTCCCGGTGGGCTGCGGCTCGTACCGACGCACCACGCTGCCGGACGTGCGGGGCGCGAGGGCAGGCGCACGCGTGGCCATCCGGGCGATCAGGTCGGTCGCCTCCTTTCGCTCGCCCGGACGCAGGGGCACCTCGCGCAGCAACTGCATGAAGGCCGCCGCCGTCGCGACCTCGCCGCTGAGCCCGCGTTCCAGCGCGCGCGTGAATGTGCCCCGCATCGATGCGCCGCGGACGCTCGGCGGGACTGCGGCGCGCTCGGACGTCACGGTGCTTTCGCCCAGCAGCATCGCCACGCCGAGGCGCGCGAGCGCCGGTACCACCTTGAGCTGCGGCGCGTCGAACACGCCGCCCAAGTCAACGACCGCTCCCGTTGCCGCCACCCCGCCGCCGCCGGGCGCTTCCTGCAGCAGCGCCCGGCCGGAATGCAGCAGGCGCACCGTATCGGGGGTGATGATTCCGATCCGTGTACCGGCATCCTCGCGCGCCGCCACGTCGGCCGAGACGTCGAGCAGGACGAGCAGGACCGCGTCGGGCGCCAGCGCGCCCTGGCGCACCATCACCTGCGCCAGAGTCGGCGCCTCACCGTATGACGTCATCGCGGCGTCAGGTTGCGCAACTGCACCGCCCGCGACGCCTCGTTGCCCGGCATCGGCGCATCAGCACGATCGAGGAGCGCGGCGCGGACCTCGAGCAGGCGGATCGTGCGCACGGGCGTCGTGACGTCCTTGAACGTGAACTCCGCGCGCTGCGGCACGCCGTTCTGCAATCGCGCGTTGACCGCGACCGCCGACCGGCCGGCGAAGCTCATCGCGGCGAAGGTCAGCGTCCCGCCGTCGGCGTACGCGGAGACGTCGCGATCGCTGAAGACCAACGTCCCGTCCGGGCCGCGGTTGGTGATCGTGATGCCGCAGGTGAGCGTGGTGCCCGTTCGGGCGCAGGCGTCCGTGCGCCACTCGACCTGCGCGACGAAGTCGGTGGTGACGACCTGGTCGGCGGGCGGGCGGGCGGAGGCGCAGCCGGTCAGCAGGGTCGCGGCGACGACGAGGAAAGCGAGGGAACGCATGGAAGACTCCTGGGTGCGGGACGGATGGCGATGACCGGTTACCAGGGCTTGTACACCGCCATCGCCGCGGCGGTCATCGCCAGCACCGGAAGGGCCACGAGCAGTGGCCGGCCGAGCTGGGGACGCCGGTAGGGAAGGGCCGCGACCGCGGCGACCACCGCCCAGATGCCCAGCTTCACCCAGAGCCACACCGGGAAGCCAGCCCCGTGGCTGAAGCCGAGGCGCGCCAGCATGCCGAAGCCGCCGACAAGGATGAACAACACCCCCGTCCCGTGCATCCCGATCAGCAGCCGGCGTGCCTGGTTCTCGAGCTTGAGCCCGCCGTTGAGCGCATGCACGAGCATGCCGCCGAGGGAGACCATCGTGAGGGTGATGCCGAGGATGTGGACGACCTTGTAGAACGAGTAGGGGAGCATGGTGGGCGGGGCGTGTCGGCGAGCGGGACGCGGGGAGCCGCTACGGGGCGATGGTGACCACGAAGTACCCCGTGGTCCGACGTCGCCACGGAGCATCAGTCGAATAGGTGACGCCTGCCTTCACGCCGATCGCGGGAATGCGCAGGACGCTGACGGGCGGTACCTCGGTGGTGAACTCGGCGCCGACGAGCCGGTTGAAGCGGCCGACCCGCCGGCCGACCGACACCCACTCGTGATACAGGCGCAGCGGACCGGTGGTCTCGACGGCGAGCGTCGCGAACTGCGTCCCGCTGAAGGTGGCGAACGGCAACCCGGGGGCGACGATGCGCTGCGACAGCACGTCCGCATCGTGGTAGGGCGACGGCGACCCGCCGAAGGTGAATCGCTCCCAGACCGGCGCGTCATCGCTCGTGCTGCCGAAGCGCCCGCGTACCCCAAGCCCGCCGCCGCGGTACGGCGCGGCGCTGGCCCCCGCCTCGATCACCTCACGGCGCCAGCCGGTGCCGTTCGTGCTGCCGGCGGCCACGTGGAGGCGCGAGTCCATCCGCAGCGCGGCCGCTCCGCGGGGCGTCCACAGGTAGGAATCCTCCGCGGTCAGGAACCCGAAGGCGCGTGCGCCGCGCTCGAAACCGCCGGCGAGCGGGTGCACGTAGTCCAGCTGGCCCATCGAGGCCCCGGCCCGGTAGTTCGCGAACCCGTGCGAGGACCGCCGACCGAGCGCAATCGCCACCACGCCGCCGCCGTACGCGGCATCGAGGGACGCGAGCGCCGCCCCGCCGAGGTTGCGCTGCCGCGACGGGGTGTGCTCGCCCAGCCAGCCCTGCAGCTGCACTTCCGGCCGCCACCCGCGGTACGCGAACGCCAGCCGGCCGCCCCGCCACGTGCCGGTATCCCCGGCGCCCGCCTGCGCCAGCAGCGCGACGCGCCCCACCGGGTCCGTGACGTTGAACGCGAGGCCCAACTGGAAGCCATCGGCGGCGCCGCTGCCGAAGTTCGACGGGGCGATCCCCTGCGGCCCGATGCCGTACGGGCGTGCCGGCCGCGGGCCGGCGTCCTCGAACGTCACCGCCTTCGAGGCGTCAACACGTCGCGCCACCGGTGCTAGCCCGGCCGGCAACGTCGCGACCACCGCCTCGGGGACGACCGCATCGGCAGGCAACGTGCGAAGGTCGTAGCCGCGCGGATAGAGGTCGAGGAACCAGACGCGGCCGTCCTTGCCGACCTCCGGATGGAACACCGCACCCGTCGTGCGCGAGAGCCGAGTGACCGGGCCGGTCAGGGACAGCCGCTCGAGGTCCGCGACGCCAGAGGCCTCGCTCACGACGACGAGAGCCGTGTCCCCCACCCACGTCGGGGCGTAGCGCGTGGCACCGTCATCGGGACCGACGACCGTCGCCGCACCGGTCGCGACGTCGATCAGCACGGGGCGCCACACCGCGCCCTGCTGCACCGCGCTCGCCACCCGCGTCCCCGAGGGCGACACGCGCACCCCCGCGAACGGGCGATCGGGGGCCCCGGTCGCGAGGCGTCGCACCCCGCCGGTGACGAGGTCGATCAGCACCAGGTGGCACGTGCCGCCGCCGCACGACAGGCCGGCGGCCTGCGCCCCGCTGGGCAGGGGATCCGCCTCGCGGATGCCCGCCCCCTCGGTGATGCGTCTCGTCCACCCGCTCTTCGCGTGCCAGATCCAGAGATCCGGCCGAGAGCGTCCGTCCCCCAGCGACTGCTGACGGACGACGAGCAGCCGCTCGCCGTCGGCCATCCAGCGCGGCGCACTGAACCCGATCCCCGCGATCGGCTTGAGCGAGGCGACCCGCTTCCAGCCCGGCGGGGTCACCCGGTAGTCGGGGACGTCGAGCGAGTCCTCGCGCCGCTCGCGGGCGACACGGGCCGAGTCGGCACTGTCGGATGCGGCGACCGTGTCGAACACGACGACCGTCGTGGGCTTGTCCGGCGCGGAGAACCGCAGGGCCACTCGCCCGCCGTCCGGTGACAGCGCCGGCGCGCCGACGTTCCACGCGTAACGCTGCCGCCACGTCCCGTGCGCCGCCGGGCCAAGCTGCGCCTCCGCCGCCTTGGCCGCCGCCGTCACCTCGGCCACGAAGCGGCCGTACAGCACCGGCGCCGGCTCACCGAAGGTCCCGGTGAAGGCCTCGTCGAAGGTGCGCGTGCGCTTGGCCGTCATGCGCCGCCACAGCCACGTGAGCGACGAATCCCCCCGCTGGCGCTGCAGCCATTCCAGGAAGGCCGACCCGACGAGGTATCGCATCGAGCCCCCGAGGAAGGGCGCCGCGTCGTCGAGCGCCGCGTAGCTCGGCAACGCCCCCTCGAGCGCCCAGCGCCGCAGGAGCGCCGGCCGGAAGGCGCCGTTGGGGCGGCCGGATCCCGTCAGTTCACCCTCGATGACGGTCGCGTAGCCCTCCGTCACCCAGCCGGGCGCATTGAGCGGTATCGGGCCGAGCCGGACCGGGCTCAGCCAGCTGCTGACGTTCGACCACCGGTTGCGCGACGGGCGCAGCAGGTGAGCCAGATGGGCGTATTCGTGCACCGACAGGATCTCGCTCCAGCTGCGCGCCCCGCCGATCGCGCTCGACGGGTCCGGCGGGGTGGCCCAGAATCGCATGGCCGGACTCCCCAGGCCGGGCCACGCCGATCCGTTCGGCTCCGACACCGGGTCCTCGATGAGCACGTCAATGACGCGCGGCGGCGTGTAGCCCACCCGCGCGGCCACCGCGGCGCGGACCGACTCGATGCGGCTCGCGACCGCTTCGGCCCAAGCGCGGAGTCCGGGCTCGTAGTGGATGCGGAAGTTCGGCGTGCGGATCGTCTCCCACCCGAGCGCGGGACTCGTCGTCAGCCCGTCGGGTTGGGCACCGGCGGGGCGGGGCGCGACGAGGCCCGCGACGCCGAGCGACGCGACGGTGGCGGCCGCGGCGAACGGACGGAGGAGACGTCGAAGGAGGTGCATGCGGTTCGGTCGGGTGAACATGGGCCGATCGCTATACTTCACGGGCGCGCGGCCGGGTTCCGCCGGTTGCCCGCACCTTTTGCCACTTCAAGATAAGCGTGTCGCCGACATCATTCGACGTGACCCCCCCGTGACCCTGCGGGTGGCGGTGGCCGGAGCGGGGCGTCCGCTCGGTATGACGATCGTGCATGCCGCGGTGGCACGGGGCGATCGGGTAGTCGCCGGGGTCCGGAGGCCCGAGGCGGTCCCGGCCCTGCAGGACCTCGCCGTGGAGGTCGGGGACCGGCTGGCGGTGGTCCCCTTCGAGGCGGCGAGCGAGCCCTCGTGCGAGGCGCTCGCGGGCGTCGCCCGCGAGCGCTGGGGGGCGGTGGACCTTCTGGTGGATGCCGCCTTGGCCGCCGGCCCGGACACGCGGTTGGCCGAGGCCGAGGCGCGCCGGACGTTTGCTGGGGCGGACGCCCCGGAGATCGCCGGGCTGCTGCGGGTCAACGCGGTCGGGCCCCTGCTGCTCGCGCGCGCCTTCGTCCCCCTGCTGGCACGCGGCACGAATCCCGTGATGGTGATCGCCAGCCCGTGGACGGGGTCCATCGCGGGCAAGTCGCAGGGGGGCGACTACGGGCAGTGCGCGTCGGCGGCCGCCCGCAACATGGTCGCGCGCGCCCTCGGCCACGACCTCGCCGCGCACGGTGTCGCCGTCGTGCTGGGCAACCCCGGCAACTACAAGACCGAACTCGACGGGCCCGCCTTCCTGCACCGCGTCGAGGCCGCCGCCGAGGGGCTGCTGGCGCTCGCGGAGGGGGCCCGGCCGGGCGACGTCGCGTGGCACGACTGGACCGGCACGGAGCGCGCGTGGTGACGACGCGAGGATGGGTGACATGAGTGCGATTCGCACGTTGATGATGGGGCTGGTGGACTACGCCGGCCTCTTCCCGCCAGCGGCCCTGCCGATGCCCGAGGCCGTCCGCCACTACGCGGAATACCTCAAGGGGCCGGACGTGTGGGCCCTCGGCCGTTTCGTGCTGCCGATCGACCGGCTCGGCGAATTCGAGGCCGCAGCGCAAGGCGTGCTGCCGCGGAGCGCCGCCGAGGAGCCCTGGTCGCTGTCCGCGCTCGGTACGGGCGACCTCGAGACCGACCTCGCCGCGGTGCGCTCGTTCAACGTGCGCCACGGCCCGGGGGCCATGCTCGGCCATGCCGCCATTGACGTGCTCGAGGTGAAGGCGACGACGGTGGCGGAGGTCAAGCGGTACGCGATCCTCGGCCTCGCGGGCATCCGCACGTACGTCGAGATCCCCATCGAGGCCGACCCGCGGCCGCTGCTGGCGGCGATCGCCGAGCTGGGCCTGCGGGTGAAGGTGCGGACGGGGGGCGTCGTGGCCTCCGCCATGCCGCCCGCCGAACACCTCGCGCGGTTCATCGTCGCCTGCAGCGAGCTGGGGGTGACCTTCAAGGCGACCGCCGGGCTGCATCACCCGCTCCGCGGCGATTACCGGCTCACCTACGCACCCGACAGCCCCAAGGGGACGATGCACGGATTCCTGAACGTCTTCCTGTGCGCCGCCTTCGTCTTCGCCGGCATGGGCGAGGACGACGCGATCGCCTTCCTGCAGGAGAAGAATCCGCGCGCGCTCAAGGTCTCGACGCGCGGCATCACGTGGCGGCAGTACCACCTCAATGCCGACCAGATCGGCGCCGCGCGCGGCGGGGCGGTGGGGTTCGGCTCGTGTTCCTTCCGCGAGCCGCTCGACGAACTGCAGGCCCTGGGGATGCTCGGATGAGCGGCTGGCCGTCGCGGGACCACACGCACGACCCCTCCGCGCGGTCGTGGGTCGAGTCGGCCAACGTGGCCGGTGCCGATTTCCCCCTGCAGAACCTGCCCTTCGGCGTCTATCGCCGCCCGTGGGCCAAGATGCGGCCGCGCGTCGGGGTCGCGATCGGCGACGCCGTGCTCGACGTCGTCGGCGCCGCGGCCGTCGTGCCGATGCCTTCGACGGAGGCGTTCGAGGCCGCGGCCGCCTGCGACGCGCCGACGCTCAACCGCCTCGCCTCGCTCGGGCCGGCGCACTGGCGGGCCCTGCGGCACGCCCTCTTCGACCTGCTGAGCGCCGCGGGGCGCAACGCCGAGGCGGCCCGCGCGGCCCGCGGGCGCATTCTCGCGCCGATGGCAGAGGTCGAGCTGCTGCTGCCGCTCGCGATCGGCGACTACACCGACTTCTACGCCTCGGTGCACCACGCCACGAACGTCGGCTCGATGTTCCGCCCCGACCAGCCGCTGCTGCCGAACTACAAGTGGGTGCCGATCGGCTACCACGGGCGTGCGTCGTCCATCGTCGTCTCGGGTGCCCCGGTGCGCCGGCCCGCCGGGCAAGTGCTGCCCGACGGGGCGAGCGCGCCGGTGGTGCAGCCGACCGCGCGGCTGGACTACGAACTCGAGCTGGGCTTCGTCGTCGGGCCCGGCAACGCGCTTGGCGCGGCGATCCCGATCGGTGATGCCCCGCGGCACCTCTTCGGCGTCGTGCTCGTGAACGACTGGTCGGCGCGCGACATGCAGGCATGGGAATACCAGCCGCTGGGCCCGTTCCTCGCGAAGAACTTCGCGACGACGATCTCGCCCTGGGTGGTGACGACGGATGCGCTGGCGCCATTCCGCTCCGCACCGGCCCCGCGCGCCGAGGGCGACCCGGCACCGCTGCCGTACCTGCTCGACGCCGACGACCAGGCGCACGGCGCGCTCGCCGTCACGCTCGAAGTGTCGCTCGCCACGGCGGCGATGCGCGCGGTCGGCTCGCCGCCCCACCGCCTGTCGGCGACGCGCTTCGACCGGGCGATGTACTGGACGCCGGCCCAGCTGCTCGCCCACCACGCGAGCGGGGGCTGCAACCTGGCGCCCGGCGACCTCCTCGCGAGCGGCACCGTGAGCGGTCCCGAGCCCTCGGAGCGCGGGTGCCTGCTCGAGCTCACGTGGCGGGGGCGCGACCCGGTGGCGCTCGCGGGCGGCGAAGTGCGTCGGTTCCTCGCCGATGGCGACGAGGTGACGATCACCGGTTGGGCGGAGGCCGAAGGGGCGGTGCGGATCGGCTTCGGCACGTGCCGCGGCGTGGTGCAGCCCGCCTGAACCCCGCGCCATGATCGACAGCGGGACGCCGGAGCGACTGCGGCCGTTCGTGGAGGCCGTGGTGCGCCAGGTCGCGGCGGCCGGCGGCGAGGCGGAAGACGCGTGGGACGAGGTACGGTGGTGCGCCGCCCTCGCCGCGTCGGGCGATGCGGCTGGCATCGTGGACACCCTGCTGGCCGACGTGCCGCTGCTCTCGGCGTGCTACCAGAACGCGGATCTGCTACCCGTGGACGACGACGGCGCGGCGGCGATCCTGGCGCAGGCAGTGCTCGAGGCGACGCACCGCCTGGCTGGGTGACCCGCCGTCGGGAGGCCGACCGCTGCGAAACGACCGCGCGGCGGCACCCCGAGGATCGGGACGCCGCCGCGCGGGTTTTCGGAGCGGGGCGGTCAGGGCACGCGCTCGACCTTCGAGGTGCCCTTCTGCGTGATCGGAATGACCATGCCCATCGCCTCGACGGTCACGTTGAGCGCGGCCTCGATGGCCGAGGCCCCGCCGAGGAACGTGCCCGTCGGGGCCACGAGGTAGGTCGAGGTGGACTTCGTCTCGCCCTCGAGCGAGAGGTCCTGCCCCTGCGCGTTGCCCTTGCCGGCGACCTTCGACGTCGCGACGGCGGTGATCTTGGCGGCCTTGCCACCCGCGGCCGCGGAGTCGGCGGCGTAGGTGTAGGTCGTGACCGTGGTCGTGGTCGTCTCGATGCCGTTCTGGTTGGCCTTCGTCGTGGTGGTATCCACCCACGACTCACCGACCTTCGCCCCGGGCTTGATGCGCGGGAAGAGCGTCCGGAGCGACTGCGCCACCGGCGATGGCGGCTCGGCGCCGGCCTTGTCCACCGCCTTCTCCTCGGAGATGGCGCCGGCAGGGTTCATCTTGCCGGTGAGCTTCATGCCGAGCAGCGGTGCGGGGTCGGTGGCGGCTTCCGGGATGCTCGCGCTGGTGGACATCGAGTCGAGGACGATCAGGAGGTCCATCGTCGGCGCACGGCCGGCGAGCGAGACGGACAGGAGCTGCTTCGACGCGTTGTCGAACTCCTGCGTCGAGCCGCCCATGGACTGGGTGATCTTGATCTGCGAGTCCACCCGGTACTTCCCGGTGGACGGGGCGTAGCCGGGCAGCTGCGCCGACGCGACCGCCGGCAGGGCGACGGAACCGGCCGCCAGCACGAGGCGGACGAGGGAACCACTACGGGGCACGGGAGCTCCAGGGTGGGAGGCTTGGGGTCGGAGGCGGGCACCGCCGACAGGTTGTCGCGGAAGCTAGTCGTCGTCCGCTGCGGGCCGACAAGGCCGCGCCGGGCGGAATCCGGTAGTTTCCCGGGTGGCCGACCTGACCGACCCGACCCCTCCTACGACGATTGCCGTGTACGAGTTTCTCGCCGCGCTGGCGGTGATGCAGGGCGTCGCCCTGCTGGTGCTCATGGCCCGCCTCGCCCCCGGGAGAACGCGTCGCCCGCCGGTTCCCCCACTGCCCGCCGGCGGACCGGTCGGGGGGCTCACCATCCTCCTGCCGTCCTACAACGAGGCCGCGCGGATCCGTCCGTGCCTCGAGGGGCTGCTGAGGCAGGGGCCGGCCGTCGAGCGGATCCTCGTGATCGATTCGCATTCCGCCGACGGCACCGCCGACGTCGTGCGCGAGTTCCAGGCGCGCGATCCCCGGCTGGTGCTGCTGCACGATCCCCCGCTTCCCGCCGGTTGGGTCGGGAAGGCGTGGGCCCTGCAGTTCGGCACCGAGCAGGCGACCACCCCGTACGTGCTCGGCGTGGATGCGGACATCGTGCCGGTGCCGGGCATGGCCGACGCCATCCTCGCGCTCGCGCAGCGCGAAGACTACGACGTGCTGAGCTTCTCCCCCCGCTTCCGCATCCCGACCGCGGCGGAGCGCTGGCTCCAGCCGGCGCTCCTCACCACGCTCGTCTATCGCACCGGCGCGGCCGGCGAGCGGCAGCCCGATCCCGAGCGCATCGCGGCGAACGGTCAGTGCATGCTCTTCCGGCGCGAGGTGATCCTGCGCGAGGGCTACAACGTCGTGGCGGGCTCGTTCGCCGAGGACGTCGCGATCGCGCGGCAGCTCGCGCGGCAGGGGGCGAAGGTGGGCTTCCTCGACGGCTCGGCGCTGTACACGGTGCGCTCGTACGAGACGGCCGCACAGGCGTGGCGCGAATGGGGACGCTCCCTCGACCTCAAGGACGCGCGCTCGCGCGTCGGGCAGGCGTGGGACGTCGCGCACCTGTGGCTGGCGCAGGCGGCCCCCTGGATCGTGCTGCCCCTGCTCCTGCTGCTGCCGTGGCCGACCGAATGGCCGGCCGAGGCGCGCCGCGCGCTCCTGTGGGTGAACGGGCTCCTGCTCGGCATCCGCCTGCTGCTGCTGCTCGCCACCCGGGCCTCGTACGAGCGGACCGACCTCCCCTACTGGCTCTCGCCGCTGGCCGACCCACTGGCGGCGCTGCGCATCACGCTGTCGTCGCTGCGCCGCCCGACGCAGTGGCGCGGCCGCGTGTACGCACGGTAGGGCGCAGACCACCGCATCCGGACGCGCCGGGTGCCGCCGGCGCGCCCGTCAATCGAGCAGCGTCTTCCGCGCGTGGTCGGCGAAGCGCCGCACGATCTCGCCCGCCGGCTCGATCGCGTGGATCCCCGCGACGCTCCGGCCGGCCTGCCAGTACTCCTTCTCGCCGGCGCTCTCGGTCATCAGCCCCTTCTTGAGCTGGAGAATGCTGCGGGCGCCGTAGATGGTGCGCATCCAGTGCTTGGTCCGGCGTCCCTTGAACATCAGCCGCGCGAACCAGCCCGCGCGGGTCCCGAGCCGCCGGATGTAGGCGTTGCGGATCACCGCCACCGGCACGCCCGTCAGCCGCTGCGTGAGGACGATGTCCTCGGCGTCGGCCGCGACGATCGCGTCCTTGTACGCCTGGCTCGCCCGGCACTCGGGCGTGGCGATGAAGCGGGTCCCCAACTGCACCCCCGCGTAGCCCATCCGCAGCAGGTCGGCGAAGCCGTGCTCGTCGCCGACCCCGCCCGCGGCGACGACGGGGACGCCGAACGGGGCGAGTTCGTCGAGCAGCGCGCGCGGGTCGGTGCGGCCGGCATGGCCACCGGCCAGGCGGTTGACGGCGATCAGCCCGTCCACGCCGCCGTCCACGCCCTTCCGCGCCCACTTCGCCTCGGTGACGTCGTGGTACACCACGCCCCCGAACGGGCGCACCCTCTCCACCACCCACTTGGGGTTGCCCAGCGACGTCAGGAAGAAGCGCACCCCCTCCTCGAGGGCGATGTCGATCCACCGCGCCATGCGCTCGTGGTAGATCCGCGTGCTCTGCTCGATGAGGGCATTGAAGCCGATCGGCTTCGCGGTGAGCCGGCGGATGAGGCGCAGCCCCTCGCGGTAGTCGTGCCCGTGCACGTACGTGAGCGCGATCGGCTGCACGATCCCCAGGCCACCGGCCTCGGAGACTGCGGCGACCAGCTCCGGGTTCGAGCACGGGTACATCGGTCCGCAGATGAGCGGCACCTCGACGCCGGCATGGCGCGTCAGCGCCGTGTCGAAGCGCGGAACCGGGGCGGTCACGGGGCCAGCCGCCACGTGACGGTGCAGCGCGCCACCACGGCGCGGCCCGCATCGAAGATCTCGCAGGTCACGGGGTGCTCCGTCTCGCGGGTGATCGCGGGGACGGTCACCGACGTCTCGCCGGAGAGGGTCCCGCGCGCCTTCTTCAGGTACGCGATGTCGAGCCGGATCGGGATGCCGCGCACGCCGGCGGGCATCGTCCCCATCATGGCGAGGCCGCTCGACATCTCGCCCAGGTTGGCGAGGGCGATCGCGTGCACCGACGCGAGGTGGTTGCGCACCCCCCAGCGATCACGCAGCGTCACTCGGCAGAAGCCGGGACGCAGCTCCTCGACGCGGCCGCCGATCGTGCGCGTGTAGGGCGCCGTCCAGCCGACGAAACGCGAGAAGAGCCACCGGCCCAGCGGCAGCGGGGCCAGCAGGCGCCACGCCGCCTGCACGCGCGCGCCGGGGGCCTCGAGGGCGCGCGCCATCAGCCGACGCGCCGGCCGCGGCGGCCCGTCATGCGCGCTCCCGCCGCACGACGGCGCCGATCTCCTCGCCGAGCGTGGCGCAGCCCCACCCGAGCGCCAGCGCGAAGAGCGGCGGCAGGAGCAGGAACAGCGGACCCGGCAGCCCGAAGAGCGCGCCGACCTTCGCGGCGACGGCCCCGATCGCCACGCCCGCGCCCGCCTGCAGCGCGAGCAGCAGCATCCACGCCGTCCCCGCGCATACGCCGAGCACGAGCCCCTGCCGGACCCCCTTGGGCGACCCGAGGCCCGACGCGAAGGCCACGACGGGGAGCGCCCACCACCCGCCGAAGACGGTTGCGAGCGCCACCGCCGCGATGATCGTGAGCGCCCCGCGCACCTGACGGCCGATCATCGGGCCCCCCCGGGGGCCTTGAGCACGAGGGACGACACGATGCGGTCGGCCGGCATGTCCGTCACGGCGCGCGGCATCCACACGGGGGCGAGGCGTCCCTCGGCCCACGCGTCCAGCCGGTCGAGGTAGCGCGAGGAGAACGGGTTCCCCGACTGTCCCCCGGGATACACCGCCTGCAGCGTCACGCTGTCGCCGAGCTCGGCGACCATGCGCCAGCTCGCCCCGTTTGCGGCGCCGTTGCGCGGTGCCAGCGTGTGGGGACCGCTCGTCACCCCCACCTTCGGCGAGGCGAACGGCGCCAGCCGGAGCAGGTGCGGGACCTGCATCGGGAACGCGGCGCCCCACTGGGCCCGGGGATCGTCGGGGCCGCCGTAGCGCGCCGTGAGGGTGTCCCACGCCGCCGCGGCCGTGGCGGCCACGAGGCCCGGGGCGGTCTCGCGCTGGGTGGTCGTGCGGCGGTCGTCCCACCAGCCCGAGGCCGGCGCGTCCAGCAGCTGGGCGAGTTGCGCGTTGCCCGGCGGCTCGAGCTCGCGGCGCCACGAGGTCGTGTCGCCGGTGAGGAACTCGTCCCAGACGGCGCGGGCGAGCATCGGCATGAAGACCTCGAAGACCGTCGCCCCGGTGGACTCCCGCGCATAGCGGCGATCCCACGCCGCCAGCGCCGCCTGGAATCGGCGGGCGGGCTCGGGCAGCGGCCCCGCGCGCGCCGCCGAGTCGAGCAGCGCCTGCACGCGCGGCACGAACCAGTCGGCGCGTGCGGAGCCGGGATCGGTCTGGAAGCGGCGCATCGCGTCGGGCGTCACCGCGCTGTCGGCGCGGAGCAGGGCGTTGATCCGCATCGCGCGCCAGGGTGGTGCCCAGCCGGTGCCCAGGTAGCGGGGTTCGACCTTCGGGTCCATCGGCTGCTGGTTGGCCGAGGCGAGGAACCCCTGCGCGGGATTCCGCGCCTGCGGGTACTCGCGCACCTCCCAGTAGCCGCGCCAGTCGCTCGCGCGCGTGGTGCCGTCGAAGAGCCGGCGCCCGTCGCCGGTGCCGGGCCGGACGGGGAACTTGCCGGTCGAGCGGATGGCGATGTTCCCGCTGCGGTCGGCCGAAAGCATGTTCTGAGCAGGTACGGCGTACGGCGCCATGGCGGTCCAGTACTCGTCCACTGTGCGCACGGTGTTGCTGTTGCGGAACGTGGTCACCGACGCCCCGCCCCACGCCGGGTCGTGCGCGGTCCAGCGGAAGCTGACCCAGCGCCCGCCGACCCGCGTCATGGGGCCGCGGTGCGTGTGCCGGATCGTGTCCACGGCGAGCACACGCCCCGCCTTGTCGCGGTACGTCTCGAGGCGCGACTCGAGCGGGACCCACGCGCCGTCCAGCCAGTAGCGCGCGGGGCTGGCGGCGACGTCCACCGACTCGGCGTAGAAGTCCACCACGTCGGCCCCGGTGTTCGTGTACGTCCAGGCGGCGTCGCGGTTCGCGCCGATGATGACCCCCGGGGTCCCCGCGAACGTGACGCCCGCGACGTCGAGCACCCCGGGCACGACGACGTGGACCTCGTACCAGATGCTCGGGAGCGTCAGGTTGAGGTGCGGGTCGCCGGCCAGCAGCGCCTTGCCGGAGGCGCTGCGCGACGGGGCGACCGCCCAGTTGTTGCTGCCGATGCCGTGCTCGCCGCCGCGCTCGGTGAGGGTGCCGTCGCGCCGGGGGCCGAGCGCGGCGGCGATGAGGCCGACGGCGCGCGCGGCCTCGGGATCGCCAGTACCGGGCTCCGGGATGCCGACGCCGTCGCGACGCGCGGTGCGCTGGCCGTTGGGCTGTATCGGCTCCTGCAGGAAGGTCGCCCTCGGGAAGGCCCAGTCGGCGACGGCCGTGCCGAACGCCGCCTGCGTCGCGACGTAGGGGAGGTCGTCGGACGCCCACGACAGCGTCTGTTGCATCTGGCCAAGCAGGTAGAACGTGTGCCGCGGCTCCCACCGCATCGGGCGGCGGCCGAGCAGGCGGTACTCGACAGGGAGGTCGGCCGGCCGCATCTGCGCGATGAAGGCGTTGACGCCATCGGCGTAGGCCTCGAGCCCTTGGCGCACCGGGTCGTCGGCGGCCAGTGCCGCCCACTTCCGTTCCGCGCTCCACGCGAGGCCGAGCCGCCGGTTCTCGCGGTCGAGCGGGAGGGCGGCGGCGTTGAGCTCGCTCAGGGTCCCGGCCGTCGCCCGCGTCTGGACTTCGAGCTGGAAGAGCCGGTCGCGCGCGACGACGAAGCCCATCGCCCGGTAGGCGTCGAACAGCGATGTGGCGAAGACATGCGGCACCCCGCGCGTGTCGAAGCGCACCTGCACGTCGGCGCCGAGATTGGGGATCGCCGCGAGCTGCGAGGGCGGCAGCTCCGCCCCGCGCGCGGCGGCCCAGACGCCGTTCCAGGGGTCGAGAACGGCGCCGAGAGGGGGGAGCGGGCCGGCACCGCGCGCGCCGACCCACGCCAGCCCGGCGGCGACGACGAGGGCCGCCGGCAACCGGAACCGCACTCAGTTGTCCCCGTCGAGGAGCCCGCCGAGGCCGCCGAGGATCGACCCCTCCTCGCGGCGGCCACCCATCCCGACGCGCGAGGCCGCGATGATGCGGTCGGCGAGGCGCGAGAAGGGGAGGGTCTGCAGGATGACGCGCCCAGGGCCGGAGAGGTGGGCGAAGAACAACCCCTCCCCGCCGAAGAGCGCGGTCTTTATGCCCGGCACCATGCGGATGTCGTAGTCCACCGACGGCTGCATCGCCACGATGCAGCCGGTGTCCACCCGCAGGGTCTGGCCGGGCTTGAGGTCCACGTAGTGCAGCGTGCCCGAGGCGTGCAGGAAGGCGAGGCCGTCGCCCTCGAGCTTCTGGAGGATGAAGCCCTCGCCGCCGAAGAAGCCGGCGCCGATGCGCTTGGTGAAGGCGATCGAGACGTTGAGGCCCCGCGCGCCGCAGAGGAACGAGTCCTTCTGCGCGATGATCGTCCCGCCCCAGTCCTTGAGGTCCACCGGCAGGATCTTCCCCGGGTACGGCGAGGCGAAGGCGACGTCGCGGCGCTGGCGCCCGTTGTTCGCGAACATCGTCACGAAGAACGAGTCGCCGGTCAGCAGGCGCTTGCCGCCCTGCAGGAGCTTGCCCCAGAGCGAGCCCCCTTGGCCGGTGGCGTCCAAGGTGGTGGCCATCTGGATGTCGTCCTCCATGTACATCATCGAGCCGGCCTCGGCCACGGCGGCCTCGCCGGGGTCGAGGGTGATGATCACGGCCTGGAGGTCGTCGCCGATGAGGCGGTAGTCGATGACGTCGGCTGGCATGGGGGGCGTCGGGGCACAGGGCGGAAGGGCGCGTGGCGCGCCGGAACCGTCGGAATATGCCCCCTCGGGGGCCCGGCGTTCCAGCGCCGGGTGTCCGAAATCCAGGCCGCACGGGCGTCCCCGGCCGGGGACGCCGGCCGGGGACGCCGGCCGGGGACGCCGGCCGGGGACGCGTGGTGCCGGAGCGCGCCGCGACGCACATTTCCCGGGTGACGTCCGGGGTGACGTCCGGGATGGGCGCCGGCCGAAGGGCCGTGGCGCGACTCCTGCAAGGCATGTCCCGCGAACGCCCCTCACTTCCGTCCGAGGCCTTCATCATGTCGCTCCGTGGTTCCGTCTGGACGCGCCGCATCGGGCGCACCGGCCAGGTGGCCGTCCTCGCCGCCCTCGCGCTGGTCGCGACGGCCTGCAACGCCAAGCGCGTCTCGCGCATCGACCCCAACGCCGTCACCGACCTGTCGGGCAAGTGGAACGACGCCGACAGCCGCCTGGTGGCGAACGCGCTCATCGAGCAGTCGCTGACAGCCGCGTGGCAGCGCCGGTACATGACGGCGCACGGCGGGAAGAACCCCACGGTCATGATCGGCGCCTTCCGCAACAAGTCGCTGGAGCTGATCCCGATCCAGACGTTCACGCGCGACCTCGAGCGGGCGTTCATCAACTCGGGGCAGGTCAACGTCGTCGCCTCGAAGGAGGAGCGCGACGAGATCCGCGCCGAGCGCACCGACCAGCAGCAGAACGCGGCGGCGGACTCGCGCGCACGGCAGGCCATGGAGGCCGGCGCGAACTACATCCTCCAGGGCGACGTGCAGAGCATCGAGGACAGCGAGGGGCGCGAGAAGATCATCTACTACCAGATCGACGCCACGCTGATCGACCTCGAGTCGAACCAGAAGGTCTGGGTGGGGAACCACCGCATCAAGAAGTACGTCGAACGCCGTCGCCTCGGGATGGAGTGACCCATGACCCCGCGTAGCCGCACGTCCGTCCGCGCCGCCGTCCTCACGGCGACCGCCTTGTTCGCCGCCTGCACCCCGGCCCGGGTGCGCGAGCGCCCCATCATGGTCAACAGCGACCGCGTGGCCAACACCGACTCCCTGGTCGCGGCTGCCGCCGCGCGGGGCGAGGCCGATCGCGCCCGGCTCGAGGCGCGGCGCGATTCGCTGATGCAGGTGGCGATGTCCACCTGCAACGGCGGGACGTGCGCCGCCCTCGCCCGCGGCGAGGTGGTGCTCGGCATGAACTCGGCCCAGGTCATGGCCGCGACGAGGACGACCCCCGAGGCGTGGACGGTGCGCGTGGCCGGCCCGGCGACCATCATGACGCCGCGCACCCTCAGCCGCACACCGCGCGACAACTCGGGCGAGCTGGCGATGGTGCAGCTCCAGAACGGCGGGGTGAGCACCTATGCCTATCGCGAGCGCCAGGGCCTGCGCGTGGTCGCCACGGCGGCGGACACGGGCATCACCGCCCGCAACCGTGTGCTGGCCGACCGGCTGCAGAAGGAAGGCGACGACTTCCTCTCGGCGGGCGACCGGGCGCTGGCGCTCGATCGCTATGATCGCGCGCTCCTGCTCAACCCCGATGACTACGGGCTCGAGTACAAGGTCGCGTCGCTGCTCGACCTCCAGTTGCGGCCGGTCGAGGCCCTGATGCGCTACCAGCGGTTCCTGCAGCAGCTCGAACTGCAGCGCATTGACGCGCAGGGCACTCAGGCGGCCAAGCTCACCGAGGCGGTCGTGCGGGCTCAGCAGCGCATCGTGATCCTGCGTCAGGAGACCGAAGCTGCGCCGCCGCCCGCCACGCCGCCGCCGGCGGGCCAACCGCCCGTCGATCCGCAGGACTGACGGGCCCCGCGTGCGCCGGACCCTCACGGCGCTGGTGATGGCGGTCGCGGCGGTGACGCTGGCAGGATGCAGCGTCGTCGCCGCCACCGCCGACGCGTCCGCCGTCACCCCCCTTGGCCTCGCGCGCAAGGAACAGGAGCTGCGCAACCTGCTCCCCATGGCCGGCCGCGACACCTCGGTCCACGAGATGCCGCGCCGGCTCACCCCACGCGACGACCTGATCGAGGCGCTCTACGACGGCAGCTGGGCCTACTACGCCGGCGACTGGGACCGGGCCGCGAAGGGGTTCGTCGCGGCGTCCGACATGGCCGAGGATCGCTTCACGAAGAGCCTGCGCGAGAACGCGGCCGCCCTGATCACGAACGACCTCGCGCTATCCTATACGCCGGGCCACACGGAACGGCTCTTCACGCACTACTATGGCGCCCTCGCCTTCGCCGGCAAGGGCGACTACGAGAGCGCCGCAGTCGAGGCCCGGCGGCTCGGCGCGATGCTCCAGCAGCTCGACCCCCAGATGACCGACCGCGACCGCTCGTCGCGCGCGCTCCTGCGCTACGTCTCGGGGGCGGTCTTCGAGGCGTACGGTGAGGCGAACGACGCCGACGTGTCGTACCGCAATGCTCGGCGACTCGCCGGCGCCGACTCGGCGACGATCCCCGGCCGCGTGCCGATCCCGCCGGATTCCGGCGATGTCGTGATCCTCATCGAGAACGGCTGGGTCGCCCACAAGGTGTCGCAGGACGTCGTGGTGCCGGTTTACGGCCCCGAGGCGGCGGCGTTCGGGCCCAAGGGCAACGTCGGGCAGCAGCTCGCCACCGCCGCCACCATCGCCGGCAAGGTGCTGCTCGTCGCCGCGACGCGCCCCGAGCAGGGCATCTGGTGGGTGGACGGCAAGCCCATGGTCATCAACAACTGGGGCGGGATCGGCACTGCCCAGCGGCTCGACAAGGACGGGTACCTGATGCGCGTCAGCTGGCCGGTGTTGCGGAAGTCGTTCGAGCCGCAGCGGTTTCTCGCCGTGTCGGGAGCGCTCCGGTCCTCTGGCGGACTCACGGCGAGCCTGAACGACGCCGTCGCCGCCGACCTCTCCCGTGACCGGCGGGCGGTGCTCGCGCGCACCATCGCGCGGCAGGCGGTGAAGCTCGCCGCCACCGAGGTCGCCGAGGCCAAGGCCACCAAGAAGTGGGGCGAGGTCACGGGGAGCCTCGTGGGCGGGCTGCTCAACGCGGCCGGCGCGGCGCTCGAGCGCGCCGATACCCGTGGCTGGCTGCTGCTCCCGGCGAGCATCAGCGCCGCGCGGGTGCGGCTCCCGGCCGGTCCGCAGGCCGTCACCGCGGTGGTGGACGGGCAGTCGCGTGACATCGGGCAGGTGACCGTGCGTCCCGGTCGGGTCACGGTCGTCAGCCGGCGCGTCTGGAGCGGCCAGCTCGGCGCGGTCGCCGACCGCGGCACGATCATCGAGGGCCCCCGGCGCTAGCCCGGCCGCCGGGCGTCACGTCGCGCCCAGCACGCGCAGCATCCCCTGCGCGAACGCCGGCAGGTCCTTCGGGACCCGCGCGCTCACCAGGTGGCCGTCCACGCAGCACGGCTCGTCCACCCACGTCGCGCCGGCGTTCACCACGTCGTCGCGGATGCCGACGGTGCTGGTGAGCGTGCGCCCGCGCACGATACCGGCCGAGATGAGGATCCAGGGCCCGTGGCAGATCGTCCCGACCAGCTTGCCGGCGGCATGCACCTCGCGCACGCGGGCGAGTACCTCGGGGTCGCGCCGCAACTTGTCCGGGGCCCAGCCGCCGGGGGCGATGATGCCGGCGAGCCGGTCGGCCGGGAAGTCGCGCACGTGGCCGTCCATGGTGGCCGGATACCCGTGCTTCCCTCGGTATCCGGCTTCGCCCATGCCGGCGAGCGGGACCCGATACCCCGCTTCCTCGAGCCGGAGCTTGGGATACCACACCTCGAGGTCTTCGTAGTCGGGACCGCAGAGCATCAGGATCGTACCGCGCGACATGGGGCGTCCGGGAGCGGGTCGTGACGGGCGGCGCAGGGGGCGCCGCCGTCGGTTCCATCTTTACGCGGGCCCCGGGGCGATGCACAATGGCGGCATGCCAAGGACCAGCACGCGTTCGACCAAGCAGGCCCCCGCGCGCACCGAGGCGCGGCCGGCGGCCCGCCGGGCGGGGGCCGCAACCGGCTCACGGGCCGCGGCGGCATCGCGGATGATCCGGGTCACCGAGTGGGAACTGCAACGCATCCTGCTGGACATCCACGACGGCCCGGTGCAGTCCATGTACGCGGCGCTCTCGCAGCTCGACCTGTTGCGGCGTGCGATCGCCGAGCACGCCGGCAGCGGCGTGACCGAGATGACCGAGCGCGCCGATCGCATCCGCCGGTCGCTCGAGACCGGCCTCGCGGAGGTGCGTCAGTTCATCGGCGAGTTCCGGCCGCCCGAGTTCACCGATCGGAAGCTCGTCGAGCTCCTCGAGGCGCTGGCGCTCCAGCACGAGGCGTCCACCGACGCCCACGTGGTGCTGGCGGTCAGGAAGCCGCTTCCCGAGACGGCGCTGCCGGTGAAGATCGTCCTGTATCGCGTGATGCAGGAAGCGCTGTCCAACGCCTACCGCCATGGGGGCGCGCACTCCGTGCAGGTGACCGTCTCGGCGGCGGGGCGCAAGGCGGTCCGCATGACGATCGCCGACGACGGCGCGGGGTTCGATCCGGGTGTCGAGCAGCCGGACGCGCACTTCGGGCTCAAGGGGATGCGCGACCGGGTCGAGATGATCGGCGGGCGCTTCGGCCTCACCAGTCGGCCCGGTGCCGGCACGCAGGTCGCCGTCGAGGTGCCCGTCGCATGACCCGCATCCGCGTCGTCCTGGCCGACGACCACGAGCTGGTGCTCGAGGGGCTGCGTGCCCTGCTCTCCGCCGAGCGCGACATCGAGGTCGTCGCGACGACGACGAGCGGCGAGCAGCTCGTCGAGCTCGTGCGTCGGCACCGGCCCGATGTCGCCGTCCTCGACCTCGAGATGGGGACGATGAGCGGCCTCGCCTGCCTGCAGAAGATCCGCGCCGAGAAGCTGCCCGTGCGCGTGCTGGTGCTCACGGCCTACAACGACGGGGCGAGCATCCGCGCCGCGCTCGAGGGCGGCGCCGACGGGTTCGCGCTCAAGACCGAGCCCCCCCAGCAGACGGTGTCCAGCGTGCGCCAGGTCGTGCGGGGGCAGCTCGTCTTCCCCGCGGCGGCCAAGCGTTGGCTCCTCGGGCGCGAGGCGACCCCCGAAGCGGAGAAGCTCACCGAGCGCGAGCAGGCGGTGCTTGCCCACGTGGCCGAAGGGGTCACCAACGCCGAGATCGCCCGGCAGCTCCGCGTCTCCGAGAACACGGTGAAGTTCCACCTGCAGAACCTCTACCTCAAGCTCGGCGTTTCCAATCGCACCGAGGCGGCGGCGCATTTCCTACGCGAGCGGGCGCTTCGGCGCGTCTGACGCCCCGACGGCCCGCGGGGGCCGGGCGACCGCGACCGGCGACGGGAAGCCCGCCCACCAGACGGCCGGCCAGCGCAATCAGGAAAAACAAAGCGCCCCGCACAAGGCGGGGCGCCGGGCAGACGGGGCGGGCCGGTCAGCGCTTCCGGTCCTGCAGCCAGGTCAGCGGGATGATGAACAGGGGCGTCAGGAACGACACGAGCAGGACGTTGATCCAGATCAGGGCCGTGTAGTACGCCCCCATGCCCAGCGCCGCCCAGAGGTTGCCGAAGATGCCGTTGTCCTGCACGAATCCCTCGTCGTCAGTGGAAGCCGTTGTCGCGGCGGGAAGCTAATCGGGGCCTGCCGGCGATCGCCACCCCACCCGTTCTTGCGCCAACGGGGATGCGCCGGGGGCGGTTCCCCCGGTACCCTCCACGCATGCGGACCGCACCGCAGCCGGGGACGGGAGAGCCCGTGATCGAGGCCACGCGGCGGTGCTTGGCACCGCTGCCGGCAGGACGCGTCGTGCTCGCCGTCTCCGGCGGCCCCGACTCCATGGGCCTCCTGGCGGCGGTCCACGCCGCCGGATTGGCCGATCGCGTGGCCTGCGTCGCCACCTTCGACCACCGGAGCGGCCCATGGGCGACCCGGGCTGCGCGGCTCGTCGCAGCGTCCGCGAGCGGCCTGGGCTTCCGCGTGGTCGTGGGGCGGGCCCCCGAGCCGATGGTCGCCGCCGGCGAAGCCGCCTGGCGCGACGAGCGCTGGCGCTTCCTGCGCCAGGTGGCGGCCGACGGGCCGACGGGCGTGGCCACGGCCCACACCAGGGACGATCACCTCGAGACGATCGCCTTCCGGCTTTGGCGCGGCGGCGGGCCCCGCGGCCTCGCCGGGCTCGACGTGGACGGCGGACCGCTCCGGCCCCTGCTGTCGGTAGCCCGAGCCGACGTGGCGGCCTTCGTGCGTGCGTCGGGGGTGCCGAGTCTCGCCGATCCGGCGAACGGCGACCGGCGCCACGCGCGCGTGCGCTGGCGCCTCGACCTGCTGCCGGCGCTGGAGTCCGCCCGGCCCGGGTTCTCGCGTGAACTCCTCGCGCTCGGAGCCAGGGCCGCGGCTTGGCGCCGGGACATCGAGCGGCTGGTGGCGGCGGAGGTCACCGTCCGCCGGGAGCCGCAGGGCGCGGTGCTGACGCTGGGCGGGCTCGCCGATGTGCCCGCTGGCCACCTGGCCTGGTGCTGGCCGGCCATCCTCGCGGCGGAGGGCGTCACTCCCGACCGGCGTGCCCTGACGCGCCTCGCGCGGGAGACGACGGTCGGGCAGGCGGTGCCCCTGCCCGGAGGGGCGGAACTGATCCGCGTCACGGGCGAGACGTGGGTCCTCCGCCGCCCCCGGGAGACCGCGGTGCCCGTGCCCCTCGCCGGGGTCGTGCGGTTCGGGCCGTGGCGGTTCCGGCCGGCGAGGGCGGACGCGGGACGCGGGGAGCCGGGCACTTGGCACGCCCGGCTGCCGGTCGGCGTTCCTCTGGAGGTACGGCCGTGGCGACCGGGGGACCGACTGGCGGGACCGGCGGGGCCGCGGCGCGTCGCGCGTTGGTTTGCCGATGCCGGCATTCCCGGTCCGCTCCGTGTCGGCTGGCCGGTGGTGGCCGGCGGGACGAACGTCTGGTGGATCCCCGGGGTACGTCAGGTGGCGCTGCCGCCCGGCACCCCCTTCCTGAGCTATGACTGCGACCGTCAACCCGACTGATCCGCGCCTGATGGGGCGCAGCGTGCACCGGATCGCCTTCGCGCCGGAGGCGATCGCGCTGCGCGTGGCCGAGCTCGGCCGGGAGATCACGGCCGCCTACCCCGAGGGGGACCTGCTGATGCTGGGGCTCCTGAAGGGTTCGTTCATCTTCCTCGCCGACCTGGCGCGGGCGGTGCAGCGGCCGGCGCAGCTCGACTTCATCGTGGCGTCGTCGTACGGCAGCGGCACGGTGTCGAGCGGCACGGTGCGGCTGCTGTACGATCCCGAGACTCCGCTCAAGGACAAGCACATCCTGCTCGTCGAGGACATCGTGGATTCCGGACGCACGCTGCAGTGCCTGGTGGACCTGCTGCAGGCGCGGAAGCCGCGGTCGCTCGAGATCTGCGCGCTGCTGCACAAGCGGATCGCCACCGAGCTGACGCACGACGCCCGGTTCGTCGGCTTCGACGCCCCCAACGAGTTCCTGGTCGGGTACGGCCTCGACCATGCCGAACAGTTCCGGCACCTCCCCTATATCGCGAGTCTGGCCTAGCTTCCGACCATGCCCTCCAACTCCCCGAAGAAGAAGTTCAACTGGGGGCGGTTCTCCCGCACGCTCTCGTTCTGGATCCTGTTGTTCCTGATCCCGGTGGCCTTCGTGCAGTTCTCGATGGGCCGCGGTGACCAGGCGCCGCCGATCTCGTACACCCAGTTCAAGCAGGAACTCGACCGCGACAACGTCGCCCGGGTGACGATCCAGGGCGGCACCGTGGCCGTGGGCGAGTTCAAGTCGAAGCTCCTCGTGAAGGGGCGCGAGGTGAAGAAGTTCACCACGCGGCTCCCGGTGCAGAATTCCGAGGCGCTGATCACCAAGCTCGACGAAAAGGGTGTGGAGGTCGAGGGAGCGGAGCAGAAGCAGCCGCTCTCGTCCATCCTCATCACCCTGCTCCCGTGGGTGGTGATCTTCGCGTTCTGGATCTTCATCCTCCGCCAGATGCAGGCGGGGGGCAACAAGGCGTTCTCCTTCGGCAAGTCGAAGGCGAAGCTGCTCTCGGGCGACACGCCCAAGATCACCTTCGCCGACGTCGCGGGCGCCGACGAGGCGAAGGTCGAGCTGCAGGAGATCATCGAGTTCCTCAAGGACCCGCAGAAGTTCACCAAGCTCGGCGGCCGGCTCCCCAAGGGGGCGCTGCTCGTCGGGCCGCCGGGTACGGGCAAGACGCTCCTCGCCAAGGCGGTCGCGGGCGAGGCGGGCCGCCCGTTCTTCTCGATGTCGGGGTCCGACTTCGTCGAGATGTTCGTCGGCGTCGGCGCGAGCCGCGTCCGCGACCTGTTCGAGCAGGGCAAGGCGCAGGCACCCTGCATCATCTTCATCGACGAGATCGACGCCGTCGGGCGCCACCGCGGCGCCGGCCTCGGCGGCGGGCACGACGAGCGCGAGCAGACGCTCAACCAGCTCCTCGTCGAGATGGACGGCTTCGAGTCGAACGACGGCGTGATCCTCATTGCCGCGACCAACCGGCCCGACGTGCTCGACCCGGCGCTGCTCCGGCCGGGCCGCTTCGACCGGCAGATCGTCGTGGACGCCCCGGATCTCAAGGGGCGGGAGGGGATCCTCAAGGTCCACCTGCGCAACAAGCCGATCGCCGACGACGTGTCGGTGACGGCGATCGCGCGCGGCACGCCCGGCATGGCCGGCGCCGACCTCGCCAACCTCGTCAACGAGGGGGCGCTGCTCGCGGCCCGCCGCGGCCACACGAGCATCTCCATGGCCGACCTCGAGGACGCCAAGGACAAGGTCATGCTCGGCGCCGAGCGCAAGTCGCTCGTCATGAAGGAGGAGGAACGCCGCCTGACCGCCTACCACGAGGCGGGGCACGCGGTCTGCGCGATGATGGTCAAGGGCAACGACCCGCTGCACAAAGTCACGATCGTGCCGCGCGGGCGGGCGCTCGGCGTCGCGTTCACCCTCCCCGAGGACGACCGCGTCTCGGTCACGCGCGAGCAGCTCGAGGCGCGCCTCGTCATGGCCTACGGCGGCCGCGCGGCGGAGGAACTCATCTTCGGCCGCGACCGCGTCACCACCGGGGCCGCCAGCGACATCCAGCAGGCGACCGGCATCGCGAGGCGCTACGTCACCCAGTGGGGGCTCTCCGAGCAGATCGGCCCGATCCTCGTCGGCGACAACGAGCAGGAGGTCTTCCTCGGCTCGCAGCTCGTGTCTCGGCGCGAGGTCTCGGAGCAGACGGCCCAGCAGGTGGACGCCGAGGTCAAGCGCGTCATCACCAACGCGTTCGATCGCGCGAAGCAGGTCCTCACCGACCACCTCGATCTGCTGCACAAGGTCGCCAGCGCGCTCCTCGAGCGTGAGACGCTCACCCGCGAGGACATCCAGGTGCTGCAGCGCGGCGAGACCCTCCCGCCGCGCCCCGTCGAGCCGCGGCCGCTCGCGCCGTCGGCCACGCCCACGCCGGTCACCGCCCCCGAACCGCGGCGCATGCCCCCGCTGCTCGGCGGTCCGGAGGTCGCTCCGGCGTGACGCCCGCCGGGGCCACTGCGCCCCGGGCCGGTGAGCGAGGCCCGTCGCGACGCGCCGCCGTCGCGACGGGCCTCGTCCTTTGGTTCCTGTACGCCGGCACCGCTTCGGCGCGGCTGCAACCGTGGGACGCGGCCGAGTTTGCGACCGCCTTCGCCGTCTTCGGGGTGCCACACCCGCCGGGCACCCCGCTCGTCGTGGTCATCGGCCGAGCCGTCTTCGCGATTGGTACCCCGTGGCTCGCCGGTCCGCTGGCCGCCGCGCTGGCCAGCGCGACCTGCGCCGCCTGCGCCGGGGCACTGCTGGCGTGGCTGCTCGCCCGGCGCGGGACGGCCCCCGGGCTCGCGACCGCGATCGCCTGCCTCGCCGGCACGGCCGGCACATGGTGGACGGCCGCCACCGAACCTGAGGCGTATGCCCCGGCGATGGCGCTGGCGGTCGGGATGCTCGCCGCCGGCAACGAGGCCGCCCGCGCCGACGCCGAGGGCGATCGGGCCCGGGCCTGGCGCTGGCGCGTGCTCGTCGCGTACGCGCTGGCGCTGGCGCCCGCCGTGCACCAGCTCGCGTGGGTCGCCGCGCCGGCGGCGCTGTTCCTGGGCTGGCCGCAGGCGACGTGCGCACGGGTGGACCTGCCGTGGAGACGGATGGTGCTGGCGGGGCTGGCCGGCGCGAGCGCATGGGGCATCCTGCTCGTCCGGGGCGGGGCCGGGGCCCCCGTGCTGATGGGAGATCCCACGTCGCTGTCGGGGCTGCGGGCGATCGCGACCCGCGCGATGTACGAGTCGCCCGGGTGGTGGCCGCGGCAGGCGGCACTTGGCTGGCAGGTGGCCATGCCGCTCGAATACCTCCACGAGCAGTTCACGACGGGGCTCGTCGCGTCCGTCGGCTGGGTGCCGGGGCTCGTGTCCGCGCTCGTCGTCGCCCCGTTGCTGGTGCTCGGCGTGCGCTGGTGGTGGCGGCGCGACCGTGCGCTCACGATCGCCTGGCTGCTGCTCTTCGGCGCGGGGACGCTCGGCGTCGCGTGGCACCTCAACCTCAAGCTGGGCCCGTCGCTCGGGTGGGGGGTCGTGCCTCACGAGGCGCCGCGCGAGGTGCGCGAGCGCGACACGTTCTTCCTGCCGGGCCTGCTCGCGTTCGCGATCGGGGTCGGCGGCGGGCTCGCAACGCTGGTGCGCGGGCGCGGGGACCTCGCGCTCGCGCTCGCCGCCGCATGGGGGCTGCTCGTGCGGCCGGGGCATGATCGCGATCGGTTGCCGGCCACGACCGCATTCCACGACGGCCTCGAGGCGGTCCTCGCGGAGGCACCGCCGCGCGGGGTGGTGCTGGCCGCCACCGATTGGGACGCGTTCGGGCTCTGGTACGCGCAGGTCGCCGAGGGGCGGCGGCGCGACCTTGTGCCGGTCGTGCTTGGCCTCCTGCCCGACGCGTCGTACCGGGGGCGGCTCGACGCGGGTGCCCCCGGCCTCGCCCCGCCGTCGGGCGCGGGCCGCGCGGCGGCCCTGCGGCACGTGATCGCGTGGGCACGCCGGACGGGGAGGCCGGTCGTCGCGGGGCCCTGGTCGGTGGCGACGGTCCGTCGCGGACTCGGAGCGGACTCGGCGATCGTGGGGCGCGTCGAGAGGACGGCGTCGTCGCCGCCCGGTCACGGCCGCGATGGGGACGCCGCGACGTCACCATGGTAAATTCCGGGGTCATGCCGTTTCCCGGGTTCGCCGACCGCCTCGCCGACGTGCGTCGTTGCATCGCTGATGCCCGGGCCCGCGGCGGGCACGGGCAGGCGGTGCGGCTGATCGCGGTGACCAAGACGCATGGCCCCGAGGCCGTCGAATTGGCGTACTCGCACGGAATCGCGGACGTCGGGGAGAACAAGGTGCAGGAGGCGCAGCAGAAGATGGCGGCCGTCGCGGTGCCGGTGCGTTGGCACCTGATCGGCCACCTGCAGCGGAACAAGGTGAAGTTCACCGCGCCGTTCGCGCTCGTGCACGGCGTGGACAGCCGCCGGCTCGCCGAGGAGCTCGACGCGTTCGCGCGCAAGCGCGGCGTCGTCGCCGACGTGCTGATGCAGGTGAACGTGTCCGGGGAATCCACGAAGGGGGGGCTCGCGCCGGCCGAGTGGGCGGGCGAGGCCGCGCACTGGAAGGGGCTCACGGGTCTGGCGGTGCGTGGGGTGATGACCATGGCACCCTTCGGGGCGCCGGAGGCGACGCTGCGCGCCGTCTTCGCCGGTGCGCGCGCGGCCCGCGATACGTTACGGCAGTCAGGGCACCCCGCGGAGGAACTCTCCATGGGGATGACGGAGGACTTTCCGGTCGCGGTGGAGGAGGGGGCCACGATGGTCCGCCTCGGCACCGCGCTCTTCGGGGCAAGGGAGAACACATGACGGACGACGCGTTCCGGTTGACGCCGCTCGACGTGCGCCGCTACGACTTCGGCACGGCGCTGCGCGGATACGACAAGGTGCGGGTGGACCAGTTCCGCGACCAGGTGGCCAACGAACTCGAGCGGCTCTCGCGGCAGATCGCCGACCTCGAGACGCGCGCGAACGGCTTCCTCGAGCAGCTCCGCGCCTTCCGCGAGCGCGACAAGGCGCTGAACGAGGCGCTGGTCTCGGCCCAGCAGCTGCGGGCGGAGATCCGCGAGCAGGCCGAGCGGGAAGCGGGGCTGATCCTGCGCGAGGCGCGGGCCGAGGGGGAGCGCATCCTGCAGGTCGCTCGCGAACAGGTGCAGGCGCTGCGGCAGGAGGCCGAGCAGATGGAGAAGGCGCGCCGCACGTACTTGCTGCAGTTTCGGGCGCTCACCGAGCGGCAGCTGGCGGAGGTCGAGGCCATGCTGGCGACGGTGCCGGGTGACGGCATGGCCCCGCCGCCGCCGGCCGCGAAGCGCCCCCCGTCGCCCGTGGCGTCGTCGTGGCTCGACGCCCCGGCGGGTGCGTCGGGGGAGGACGACCTGGGGTGACGGCACCGGCGGCGCTGGCCCACGACGTGGCGGCGATCGCGCGCGCGGCCGATGCCGTGCGCGAGCGCTGGCCGCACGTCCCGGACGCGGCGATCATCCTCGGCACCGGCCTCGGGGCGCTCGGGCGCGAGATCGGGCTGGACGTCGCGATCCCGTACGACGCGATCCCGGGGTTTCCGCTCTCGACGGTCGAGTCCCATGCCGGGCGCCTGCTGTGCGGCACGCTCGCGGGCAAGCGCGTGGTGGCCATGCAGGGGCGGTTCCACCGCTACGAGGGCTACTCGCTGCCGCAGGTCACCTTCCCGGTGCGCGTGCTGCGGGCGCTGGGCGCGACGGTGCTCGTCGTCTCGAACGCCTGCGGGGGGCTGCACCCTCTGTGGCAGAAGGGCGACCTCATGCTGATCGCCGATCATCTGAACCTGCTCGGCGACAATCCGCTGATCGGGCCGAACGACGCGCGGCTGGGTCCCCGCTTCCCGGACATGAGCGCACCGTACGACGCCGACCTGCGCGCGCACGCGCGTGCCGTGGCGGCCGGGCAGGGGCTGACATTGCGGGAGGGCGTGTACGTCGCCGTGCCGGGCCCCAACCTCGAGACGCGCGCCGAGTACCGCATGCTGCGCCTGCTCGGCGCCGACGTCGTGGGGATGAGCACCGTGCCGGAGGTCATCGTGGCCGTCCACGGCGGTATGCGGGTGCTGGGCCTGTCCATCATCACCGACCTCTGCCTGCCCGACGCGCTCGAACCGGCGTCGCTCGAACAGATCGTGGCCGCCGCGACGGCGGCCGAACCGCACCTGACCGCGCTCGTGCGCGGCGTCCTGGATCGCCTGTGACCGCACCCGCCGCGCCGCGCTTCCGCCCGCTCCCGCCGGACCTCACCGCCAGCGCCCTCGAGGAAGAGGTGCTGGCCCGGTGGGACGCCGAAGGGCTCGTCGCGCGCGCCCTCGCCGACCGGCCGGGCGCCCCGACGTTCGTCTTCTACGACGGCCCGCCGACGGCGAACGGCAAGCCGGGCATCCACCACGTGTTCGCGCGCACGACGAAGGACCTCTTCTGCCGCCATCGCGCGATGCACGGCTTCCACGTGCCGCGGAAGGCCGGGTGGGACACCCACGGTCTGCCGGTGGAAATCGAGGTCGAGAAGTCGCTCGGCATCAGCGGCAAGCAGGACATCGAGCGCATCGGCGTGGCGGCGTTCAACGCGCGCTGCCGCGAGAGCGTGTGGACGTACAAGGGCGAGTGGGAGCGCCTCGTGCAGCGGATCGCGCACTGGCAGGACTACTCGGCGCCCTACGTGACGTACAGCCACGAGTACGTCGAGAGCGTCTGGTGGGCGCTGCGGACCCTGCACGACCGCGGGCTCCTCGCGCGCGGCCACAAGATCCTGCCCTACTGCCCCCGCTGCGGGACGGCGCTCTCGAGCCACGAGGTGGCGCAGGGGTACGAGGACGTCGAGGACCCGAGCGTGTACGTGGCGCTCGACCTCGCGACCGACGACGGCCGCCGTCGCCGGCTGCTCGTCTGGACGACCACGCCGTGGACGCTCGTCTCGAACGTGGCGCTGGCGGTCCATCCCGACCTCGCGTACGTCGAGTTGGCGAAGCGGACGGGCGCCGAGTGGACCGTCATCCTCGCCGAGTCGCGCGTGGCGGGGGTGCTGGGCGCGGACTGGGGCGACCGCTGGGACGTCGTCGCGACGATGACCGGGGCCGACCTCGCCGGCCGGCGCTACCGACGGCCGCTGGACTGGGTGCCGTACCCGGCGGAGGGGCGCACCGAGGTCATCGTGGCCGAGACGTTCGTGTCGGCCGACGACGGGTCGGGCATCGTGCACATGGCACCGGCGTTCGGCGCCGACGACTACGCCGCGGGGCGGCGGCACGGGCTCGCGTTCCTGCAGCCCGTGAACGCGCGGGGCGAGTTCCCGCCGGAGCTGCCGGTCGTCGGCGGCCGGTTCGTGAAGGCGGCCGACGAGGCGATCGTCGAGGAGCTCGGGCGGCGCGACGTGCTCTGGAAGGCCTCGCGGTTCGTGCACGCGTACCCGCACTGCTGGCGCTGCCGCACGCCGCTGCTCTACTACGCGCGGTCGTCGTGGTTCGTGCGGACGACGGCGGTCAAGGACCGCATGCTGGCGCGCAACGCGCAGGTGGACTGGCACCCGCCGGAGACCGGTGCCGGCCGGTTCGGCGAGTGGCTGACGAACAACGTGGACTGGGCGATCTCGCGCGACCGCTATTGGGGGACCCCGTTGCCGGTGTGGGTCAACGACGCCGACCCCGACGAGATCGAAGTGATCGGCTCGTACGACGAGCTCTTCGCCCGGGTCGGGCGGCCGAAGCCGGCCGACTTCGACCCGCACAAGCCGCACGTGGACCAGTACACCTGGCCCGCGCGGAGCGGCACGGGGACGATGCGGCGCACCCCCGAGGTGATCGACACGTGGTTCGACTCGGGGGCGATGCCGTTCGCCCAGCACCACTTCCCCTTCGAGCACCGCGAGGCGTTCGCGCGCGAGTTCCCGGCCGACTTCATCGCCGAAGGGGTGGACCAGACGCGTGGGTGGTTCTACTCGCTGCTCGCCATCGCCACCGGGCTTGGCGACGCCCTTCCCAACAACGGCGACGGGGCGTCGCCCTACCGGGCGGTGGTCGTCAACGACCTCGTGCTCGACGCGCAGGGCCGGAAGATGTCGAAGAGCCGCGGCAACGCGGTGGATCCGTGGCGCGTGATCGAGGCGCACGGTGCCGATGCGGTGCGGCTCTTCCTGGTGGCGGCGGGGCAGGTGTGGAAGCCGCGGCTGTTCGACGAGCGGGCGATCCGCGAGACGATCGGCGGTTTCCTGCTGACGCTGCGCAACGTGTACCGCTTCTTCGCCGACCTGGCGAACTTCGGGTGGGCCCCGTCGGCCGACGACCCGGCGCCCGCCGACCGCCCGGTGCTCGACCGCTGGATGCTCTCGCGGCTCGCCGCCGTCGAGGCCGAGGTCGATTCCGCCCTCGGCGCGTTCGACGCGACCAACGCGGCCCAGACGCTGCTCGCCTTCGTGGTGGAGGACGTCTCGAAGTGGTACGTGCGCCTCTCGCGCGACCGCTTCTACGCCACCGACACCGCCGACGCCCGCGCGGCGTTCGCGACCCTCCACGAGACTCTGGTCGTCACCTGCCGGCTGCTCGCCCCGTTCGCCCCGTTCCTCAGCGACTGGCTCCACCGCGCGCTCGACGGGGCCACCGTGCATCTGGCTGCCTACCGCCGCCCGACGGACGCGCCGAGCGTGCGGGTGCGCGACGGCGTGCTCGAGGCCGCCATGGACGAGGCGCGCACGCTCGTGCGCCTCGGGCGCGCCGCCCGCGAGTCGGCCGGCATCGGCGTGCGGCAGCCGCTGCCGCGCATGGTGTGTGTCGCGCCGGCGATGCCGCCGGCGCTCGAGGCGGCGCTGCTGCCCTGTGTCGCGCAGGAGCTCAACATCAAGCAGGTCGAGACGGCGCGCTCGGCCGACGCGCTGGTGACGCTCGAAGCGAAGGCGAACTTCCGGACGCTCGGCAAGAAGTTCGGCAAGGCGACGCCCGAGGCGGCGGCGGCCATCGCCGCCCTGTCGTCGGACCGGCTCCGGGCCTTCGAGCACGGCGAGGCGCTCTCGGTCGCCGCGGGCGGGCAGGAGCATGCCCTCGCCGCAGAGGACGTGCTGATCCAGCGCCGGGCCGTCGGGGCCTTCGTGGTGCAGGAGGAGGCGGGCCGCTTCGCCGCGCTCGACCCGACGGTCACGCCCGCGCTCCGGCGCGAGGGCCTCGCGCGCGAGCTGCTCTCTCGGGTGCAGCGGCTCCGGAAGGAGAGCGGCCTCGCCATCGCCGACCGCATCCGGCTCTGGGTGGCGGGGGACGAGGAGGTCGTCGAGGCCGCCCGAGCCCACGGGGAGTGGATTGCCGCCGAAACGCTGGCAACCGACTACTTTCCCGGAGAGCTGCCGACCGGCCCCGTCCTCGCCACTGCCGACGTGGACCTCGACGGGCCGGCGGCCGTCATCGCCTTCACCCGAACCAGCTGACCCATGGCCACCGCGAAGGGTACGACGAAGTCGGCTGCCAAGGCCGCCGCGAAGACGCCGCCGAAGCCGGGCACCAGGAAGTTCATCGAGCACTTCGAGCAGCGGCTGCACGACGAGCGCAAGCGTGTGCTCAAGGACCTCGGCTTCCAGGAGCAGAACTTCGACGGGGGTGACGGCGAGAGCTCGGCCTACTCGTTCCACATGGCCGACCAGGGAACCGACGCGATGGAGCGCGAGAAGTCGTTCCTGTTCGCCTCGAAGGAGGGACGCTACCTCTGGCACATCGACCAGGCGCTGCGGCGGCTCTACAAGTCGCCCGACACCTTCGGGAAGTGCCATTCCTGCGGGAACGACATCCCGTTCGACCGGCTCGACGCGCTCCCGAATGCCCGGTACTGCATCAACTGCAAGCAGCTCGAGGAGCGTGAGAAGGCCAAGTAGCGTCTTCTGGGGCACCGCGGCCGCCATTCTCGCCGCGGACCAGGCGACCAAGTGGTGGGCGGTGCGCACGCTCGAGGGGGCGCCCCCCACGACGCTCGTCGGAGACTGGGCGCGCCTCGTGCTCGTGTACAACCCCGGGGCGGCTTTCGGCTTGCACGTCGGGACGTGGTCGCGCGAGATCTTCGCGACCCTCACGGTGGCCGCGCTGGTCGTCCTCTGGCGGCTCTACCGGACGGCCACCCCCGCCGAACGGGGGCGGGTGTGGACCACCGCGTTCGTAGCGGGCGGCGCGCTCGGCAACCTCGTCGATCGCGTCCGGCGCCCGCACGGGGTGGTCGATTTCCTCGACCTCGGCGTGGGCGACCTGCGCTGGCCGACCTTCAACGTCGCGGACGTCGCCGTCTGCGTCGGCGCCGTCGGGCTGGCCTGGGTGCTGCGCGACGACGCCGGCGCCGGGTCGCCCGCCGCTGCGCCGCGCCCGGAGGCACGATGACGGGTCCCGTCTCCATGGCGCGTGGCGGCCACGTGGTGCCGGCGGTCGCGGCCGGCCTCGCCATCGTCCTGGACGTCGTCACCAAGCGATGGGCGGTCGAGGCCCTCGCGCCGATGCACGTGCCGCACGAGGTCGTCGGCCCGTGGGTGCGCTTCACGCTCGCCTTCAACCGTGGCGCCGCCTTCGGGATGCACCTCGGCGAATGGTCACGCGTGGCCTTCGGCGTGATCGCGTGTGTCATCCTCGGGGTGCTGGTGTCGCTCTACCGCGAGACCGCGCCCACCGAGCGATGGCGGCGGCTCGCGCTCGCGCTCGTCGCGGGCGGGGCGGTCGGCAACCTCATCGACCGGGTCCGATGGTCGCAGGGCGTCGTGGACTTCATCGACATCGGCACCACGGGCTGGCGGTTCTGGACGTTCAACATCGCCGACAGCGCTGTCACGGTCGGCACGATCCTGCTTCTCTGGACCATGCGCGAACCCGTCGCCCCCGCCGCGCCGGAGGGAGCCCCGGATGCCCCGGAGTCGACGGCGTGACGCTCGATGCGCCGCTCCCCGGTCGCCACGAGTTCGGGGCGCCGGGCGACGGCGCTCGACTCGACGTGCTCATCGCCGGCCGACTGGGCGGCTCCCGATCGCGAGCAGCCACCCTGATCGCCGAGGGACGGGTGACCGTGGCCGGCCGCCGCGAGAAGGCGTCGTATCGGCCCGACCCCGGAGAGGCCATCGTCGTGGAGGTACCCCCGCCAGCCGGCCGGCCCGTCCTCCCGGAACAGATCCCCGTGTCCGTCGTCTTCGAAGACGACGACCTGCTGGTCGTGGACAAGCCCGCCGGGATGGTCGTGCATCCAGCCCCGGGAAACTGGAGCGGCACCCTCGTTAATGCCCTGTTGGGTAGAGGGGGGGCGATGGCCGACGAGCCGGACCTGCCACCGGAGCAGACCCGGGCGGGGCTCGTCCACCGGCTGGACAAGGAGACGTCGGGGCTCCTCCTCGTCGCCAAGGCCGAGGGGGTTCATCGGGCCTTGGCCGCCGATCTGGCGGCTCGGCGGATCGTGCGCCGGTACGCCGCCCTGGCCTGGGGTCACCTCGATGGCGACAGTGTCACGGTGACGGCGTCGATCGGCCGGGATCCGCGTGACCGGAAGCGCATGGCAATCGTATCCGAAGGACGGACCGCACGAACGGATTTCGTGCGGATCGCCCGCCTGCCGCACACGGACCTGCTGCGCGCCCATCTGCACACCGGGCGAACGCACCAGATCCGGGTGCATCTGGCGTCAGTGGGGCATCCGGTGGTCGGGGACGACACGTATGGAGGAGGGGGGGGCCGACGCCTGGTGGCGTTACCGCCCGGCCGACACTTCCTCCATGCGGCGTGGCTCCGGTTCCGGCATCCCCGGACGGGGGCGACGCTCGACCTGCGGTCGCCGCTCCCGCCGGACCTGGCGCAATCCCTTGCCACGGCCGCCGAGCTGCCCGACCTGCTGACCCACCCCGACCCGCTGGCGTATCTTGGATTCTTCGATGGCGATGGATGAAGCGCGAGGCATCACCGGCACCCGTCTGCTCCTGTTCGGGGTCCGGGGGCGCCGGTTCGCGTGCGAGCTGGCGGCGGTGCGAGAGATCGTCCCGTTCGGCCTCGTGACCCGCCTCCCTGGCGCGCCTCCGGCGGTGGCGGGCGTCAGCAACGTGCGTGGGCTGGTCGTCACCGTCGTGGACCTCGGGGTGCGCCTCGCTGACGGGCCGGTGGACCGCGCCGAGGGTGCCGTGCTGCTGGTCGAGCACGCCGGCACGGTGCTGGGGGCGGGAGTGGACGACCTGCGAGACGTGGTGGTGCCGGAGGGCGGCGTGCAGCCGGCCTCCGGCGGTGGGGCCGCCGGTGCCGCCGGCGTGGTATGCGGCGTGGTCACGACGGCGCACGGCATCGCGGAGGTGCTCGACCCCGCAGCGCTCGTTCGGGAAACCCTGGTGGTGGCGGGAGGCGATCAGTGAGTCAGACGGTGCTCATCTGCGACGACGCGATCTTCATGCGGACGATGCTCGCGGACATCCTCACCAATGCGGGATTCGAGGTCATCGGCGAAGCCGAAAGCGGCGTGCAGGCCGTGGACCTCTACAAGCGGCTCCGGCCCGACCTCGTCACGATGGACATCGTCATGCCCGACATGGGCGGCATAGACGCCGTGCGCGAGATCATGAAGTTCGACCCGCAGGCGAAGTGCCTCATGTGCTCGGCCATGGGGCAGCAGGCGCTCGTCGTCGAGTCGATTCAGGCGGGGGCGAGGGACTTCGTGGTGAAACCGTTCCAGCCGAGCCGCGTGCTCGAAGCCGTGCAACGCGTGCTCGGCTGAGGCCCCTGCCGCCGCGCCTGTGGACGCCGCCAAGTACGCGGACCTCTTCGCCTCGGAGAGCCGGGAGCACCTCGTCGCCGTCAACGAGGCGCTGCTGGCGCTCGAGCGCACGCCGTCCGACGTCGCGCCGGTGGCGCCGCTGTTCCGGGCCGTCCACTCGATGAAGGGGATGGCGGCGACGATGGGCTTCTCCTCCGTCGCCGCCCTGGCGCATGAGCTCGAGACGCTCCTCGACGCCGTGCGCGGCGGGCAGCTGCCGGTCGAGCGGGTGATCGGGCTGTGCTTCGACGCCGCAGACGCCCTCGAGGGTGCGGTGGCGAACGCGGTGGCGGGCCGCGAGCGACCCGTGGCGGCGCCTCTGCTGGCGCGCCTGCGCCGTGCGGTCACGCGCGCCACGGCCAGGAAAGGGCCCCCGGGGCCGGGCAGCGCTGCGCGAGGTGGCGCCGCGACGTCGTCCGGCACGGGCCGCACCGTCCGGGTGACGCTCGTGCCGGACACCCCGCTCAAGGGCGCGCGGGCCTCGCTGGTGGTCCAGCGGGCCCGAGCACTCGGTACGGTGACGGCCATCCGACCGCCGCTCGGGGCGCTCCAAGCAGAGGCGTTCGACCGCGAGTTCGCCCTGACGCTCGAGACCGGTGCCCCCGCGGAGGCGATCGCCGCCGAGCTGGCCAAAGCGGGCTTCGTCGAGCGCGTCGTGGTGGACGTCGCGTCGGCCTCGGCCCCGGCCTCGGCCCCTGCCGCGGGGGCGCCGGTGATGCCGGTGGCCCGGTCGGTCCGCGTGGACACGCGGCGGCTCGACACGCTGCTCAACCTTGTCGGCGAACTCGTCATCGCGCGCGACCGGCTGGTGCGGGTGGTGGAGGGTGGTGCGGGGTCCGATCTCGCCGAGGCGGTCGCCGCGACCGATCGCCTGGTGGATGCGCTCCACGACGAGATCCTCGCGAGCCGGCTCGTCCCGGCGTGGCAGGTCTTCGACCGCTTCCCGCGCCTGGTGCGCGATGCCGCGCAGGCGGCCGGCAGGGAGGTCGAGTTCGTCGTCGAGGGCAAGGAGATCGAGCTCGACCGCTCGTTGCTCGAGGAGGTCGCCGACGCGCTGGTGCACCTCCTCCGCAACGCGGTGGATCATGGCCTCGAGCCGCCGGAGGCGCGCGCCGCTGCGGGGAAGCCGCGGGCCGGCCGGCTCGTGCTGAGCGCCGTGCGCGACCGCTCGGCGGCGGTCCTGCGCGTCGTGGACGACGGGCGCGGCATCGACCGGGAGCGCGTCCTCGCGCGGGCTCGGCAGCTGGGGCTCGTCGAGGCGGGCCGGGCGGCGCTGACCGACGACGAGGTGGTGCGGCTCATCGCGCGGCCGGGCTTCTCGACGGCCGAGCGCGTGACCGGGCTGTCGGGACGCGGGGTCGGCATCGACGCGGTGATCGCGAAGGTGCGCATGCTCGGCGGGGCGGTGCAGGTCCGCAGCGCGGACGGGGCGGGTACCACGGTCGAACTGCGGCTGCCGGTGACGCTGGCGATCATCGGGGCCGTCCTCGCGCAGGTGGGCGACGAACGCTACGCGGTACCGATGACGCACGTGCAAGGGACGGTCGAGCTGTCGGCCGCGCAGGCACAGACGCTGCGCGGCCGCGAGGTCATGCGGCTCCGCGACGAGGTGCTGCCGCTCGTGCACCTGCGCGACGTGGTGGGGCTGCGGCGCGGCACCGACGACGGCGGGCAGGTGGTGATCGTCGAGCGCGCCGACCGTCGCGCCGGGCTGGTGGTGGACCGGCTGCTCGGGCAGCAGGAGATCGTGGTCAAGCCGCTCGACACGGTGCGGGGCGCCGAGTCGCACTTCAGCGGGGCGACCATTCTTTCGGACGGCGCGCCGGCGCTGATCCTCGACGTCAACACCCTGCTCTGAGGCGACCGATGGACGACCCGGTACTGCACCTGACCGCCCAGCAGCTCGACGGGCTCCGCGAGGTCGCGAACATCGGCGCGGGGCACGCGGCGACGGCGCTTTCGCAGATGACGGGCCAGACGATCATGATCTCGGTGCCGCGGATCTTCATCGCCCCGCTCGAGGACGTGCCCCCGCACGTGAGCGGTCCCGAGGAACCGGCCGCCGGCGTGCTGCTGCACATGCTCGGCGACCTGACGGGGCGGACCCTGCTCGTCTTCCCGTCGGCCACCGCCATCAGGCTGGCCGAGCTGATGCTCCGCCGTCCGAAGGGCAGCGCGTCGGGGCTCGGGGAGCTCGAGCAGTCGGCAATCCGCGAGGCGGGGAACATCCTCTCCGGTCAGTACCTGAGCGCCCTGTCCGAGTTCATGGGCATGATGCTGCTGCCGTCGCCGCCGTCGCTGGCGATCGACATGTCGCACGCGCTGCTCGAGGGCGCCTACCTGCAGTTCGGGTCCGCGCGCGACCCGGTCGTGTGCGTCGAGAGCGAGTTCCGCATGACGGACCTCGGCGAGGTGCTGCGCGGTTTCTTCCTGCTGCTGCCGGACGGCCCGTCGCTGCTGGCGATCCTTCGCACGCTCAAGCTGGCGTGACGTCGTGACCGCCGCGGCCGCCCCCCTCTCGTCGGCGAGGGATCGTGACACGCTGCGCAGCTTCGCGCGGCGCATCGATCCGTCGGATGCGGGCGCGCACAACAACCTCGGCGTGCTCTACTACTACAAGGGGCTCACCGACGAGGCGGTGGCGGCGTTCACCCGAGCGATCGAGCTCGACCCGCGCATGGACGTCGCGCGGCGCAACCTCGAGATCGCCTACTTCCAGACCGGCTACCTCGACCGGCGGGTCTCCGAGTTGCGCGAGCGGCTGCGCCACCGGCCGTCCGACCGCGACGCGCGCTTCGAGCTCGGGCGTGCGCACGCCTTCGCCGGCCAGTATCCGCAGGCGGTGGCCGAGTTCGGAGTGCTCCTCACGCACCATCCCGACGACCTGGCCGCGATCCTCCAGCTCGCGCTGGCCGAGAAGGCCGCCGGCGACCTCGAGGACGCCGCGCGCTGGCTCGAGCGCGCGGCGTTGCTCGACCCGGACAGCCCGCTGGTGCACTTCCAGCGCGGCGAGGTCGCGTACAACCGCGGGCTCGACGAGGAGGCGCTCGCGGCCCTCCAGCAGGCGATCGCGCTCAACCCCGACCTGGCCGACGCGCACTACCTGCTGGCGTTCGTGCTCGGCGACCTCGGCCGCCACGACGAGGCGCGCGCGGCGACGAAGCGGGCGATCCAGCTGAATCCGTCGCTCTCCCGGGCCCAGGCCAACCTGTCGCTCGACCGGTACAACGCGTCGCGCTACGAGGAACTGCTCCCCGGCGCCACCGAGCGGAAATCGCAGCAGCGCCTCGCGGTGGCCGAGGAGGGCCAGCTCGCGCACCATGCGCTGGGCGTCGCCTACCGGCAGAAGGGCTACTGGGCCGACGCACTGCGCGAGTACCGCCTCGCCCTCGAACGGGGCGAGGATCGCGACCTGGTCGAGCAGGCGATGGCCGAGGTCCACCTGCTGCAGAAGGACGTCGTGGGGGCGGTGGCGCTCTACGACGGCCTGCTCGCGCGCCAGCCGCAGTCGCCCAAGCTGTGGAACGAACGCGGCGTCGCCCTGCACCAGGACGGCCGCTTCGCGGAGGCGATGGCGAGCTACGATCGGGCCGTGCAGGCCGACCGCGCCTACGTGCTGGCGTGGAACAATCTCGGCGTCGCCCGCTACCACGCGAGCGATGTTGACGGGGCGGTGGACGCCTTCCGCGCCGCCCTCGACCGGCAGCCCGCCTTCGCGACCGCGCGGCTCAACCTGGCGCTGCTGCTGTTCAAGGGCAAGCGGCTCCAGCTCGCGCTCGAGGCGTTCCGGCGCGTCGTCGAGTCGGAGGCCGAGCAGCCGACGGCGTGGAACGGGATCGGTCTCGTGCTCGCCGAGCTCAAGCGCTTCGAGGAGGCGCGCGCGGCGTTCGCGCGGGCGATCCAGGCGCGGCCGGACTACGCGGAGGCGCACTACAACCTGAGCTTCACCCTGTCGAACCTCGGCGACTACGAGGGGGCGCTGCGCGAGACCAAGCGCGCCCTCGAGCTCGACCCCTACTACGTCGCGCAGAAGTTCGAGCTCGCCATCGACCTGCTGCACGAGGACCCCGACCTCTCGATCCTCCCGGACCTCGGCGGCGAGAAGCGCGTCAGCGGCCCCGTCGAGGACTTCGCCTTCGACCCCGCGCTGCTCGACGCGGTCTTCACCCGCCTCAACACGCCGTCGCACCGGCCGACGGCGGCGGCGCCGACGGGCGAGGCCGATCCGCTGACCTACGCGCTGGCGCGTGACTTCCTCTCGAAGCGATTCGCCGACCGCGCCGCAGCCGAGGCGACGCGGATCATGGCCCGCGGCGGCGACGCCGCCGAGGGGCTCGTGATCATCGGCGAGAGTTACGCCCAGCGCGGGGCGTGGGGGGAGGCGGCCGAGCGCTTCACGCAGGCACTGGCGGCCGCGCCGGCGTCGGTCGAGGCAATGCGTGGGGTCGTACACGCCCTCCTGGCCCTCGGCCGCGGACCCGAGGCACGGCCCGTGGCCGAGCGGCTCGCGCAGGCCGCGCCGGAGGACGCCGACGCGCTGGTGCTGCTCGCCGAGACGCGCCTGGCGGACGGCGACGTCGCGGCGGCGCTCGGCGGGCTCGACAAGGCCCGGCGGCTGGCCCCGGCGCGCGCCGACGTCCACAAGCGCATCGGTGACGCGCTCCGGCAGGGCGGCGAGGTGGAGGGGGCGCTCGCCGTGTATCGGCTGGCGATCCTGCTCGAGCCGGGCTTCGCCGGCGCGCGCACTGCTCTCGGCCAGCTGCTGGCGGCCCACGGCGAGCACGAGGCGGCGAGCGCCGAGTTCGAGGCGGCGCTGGCCGCGGTACCGACGTACGGCGAGGCCGCCCTCGGGCTCGCCGCGGCTCGGCAGGCGCTCGGCCAGCGCCGGGCCGCCCGCGAGGTGCTCATCGCCCTGCTCGAGGCCGACCCGACCCACCTCGCCGCACTCGTCGCGCTCGGCGAACTGCTGCTCGACGATGGCCGCGAGGCCGACGCGGCCTTCGCCTTCGCGCGCGTGCTGCGGTTCGATCCCGGCCATCCGGCGGCGCTGTTCCACCGCGGGGCGCTGCTCGCCGCGCAGCACCGCTGGCGCGAGGCGCGCGAGGCGTGGGCCCGGGTGTCCGCGCGCGATCCGGACGGCCCCTGGGGACGCCGCGCGGTGCGCGAGTCGCGCTCCGCCGACGACCTGCAGCACGTGTTCGCCGCGGCGGGAGCGGGCTGATGCCGATCGAAGGACCGCTCCGTGAGCTCGGCATCCACGACGTCTTCCAGCTGCTCGACCTGAGCCGGAAGACGGGGGCCCTGCACGTCACCTCCGAACTCCGCGACAACGAGGGCACCGTCTGGTTCTCGGGCGGCAAGGTCGTATGGGCGTCCATCCGGTCGAACCCGCATCCGCTCGGGGCGATGCTCGTGCGCAGCGGGAAGGTCACCGAGGCCGAACTGGAGCGGGCGCTCGCCCTGCAGGCAGCGCGGCGGGACGGGCGGCGCTTCGGGACCATCCTGGTGGACGAGGGGGTGCTGACGCCGCGCGATCTCGAGCGGTTCGTGCGCATGCAGGTCGAGGAGGTCGTCTTCGAGCTGATGTCGTGGCGCGAGGGCTTCTTCTCGTTCGCGGACCGGGACGTCTCGGACGTGCCGGCCGCAGCCTCGGTCCGCATCTCGACCGAGTCGCTGCTCATGGAGGGCGCCCGGCGCATCGACGAATGGTCGCGTATCGCGGACAAGGTGGCGCACCTCGGGCTCATTCCCGCGCTCGCGCCGGCGTCCCCCGGGCACGACACGCTGCTCGACCTGCTTCCGTCGGAATGGGAGACGCTCTCGCGGATCGACGGCGAGGCCGACCTGCGCCAGATCGCGGCGGCGCTCGCGCGCAGCGAGTTCGACGTGGCGCGGATCGCGTACGGGCTCGTCTCCACGGGGGTCATCACGCTGCGCCAGCCCGACCGGGTGAGCCACCGGTCGGTGCTGTCGGTGGAGGACGCGGTCCCGCACGTCGCGCGCGCCGCGCACGCCTTCGGGAACGGCGACGCCGAGGCGGCGCTGGCGGCCGCGCGGACGGCGACGGCGGCCGACCCGGCGTCGGTGCCGGCGCGCATGTGGGCAGCCCGCGCGCTCCGCAGCCTCGGACGCGTCGCCGAGGCGCACGAGGAGCTCCGCCGGGCGGCCACCCTCGCGCCGGACGACGAGGAGGTGTCCTTCGAGCTGGCGTGGGCGGCCGCGAACCGCGGCGAGTTCGACGAGGCGATCGGGCGCTGGGACCGCTGGCTCGCCGCGAATCCCGGCGCGCTCGAGTCCGATCGCGTGCGCGCCGTGCTCGACACCACGCGTCGGTTGCGCTCGCTCCTGGAGGCCCACGCCGGTGTCTGACGACATCGCCACCGCCTCGGCGCTCCTCGCCGCCGACCCGGGCAGTCTCGCCTTCCTCGATCTCGGGGAGGCGCTGCGGCAGCGGGGGCAGCTCGACGCGGCGCTCACCATCGCCCGGCGCGGGCTCGAGCGGCATCCGCACCTCGCCGATGCCCACGACCTGCTCGCCCGCGTCCACTCCGACCGCGAGGAACTCGAGGCCGCCTTCGACGAGTGGGACATGGTCGCCCGCCTCGCGCCGACGCATCCCGGTGCCCTGAAGGGGATGGGCTACGTGCGCTTCCAGCAGGGGCGCATGGGCGAGGCCGAGCAGTATCTGGCGGCCGCGGCGGCGGTGGACCCGGCGGACGAGCGGAACCTCTCGGCGCTCGCGTACGTGCGGGCGCAGCGGGGGGCGTCGGGGCAGGGGAACGGCGGCGTGGTGTCGGCAGACGCCCCGGATTCGGGGGACCCGGCCCGGACCCTCTTCGCGGACCTCTCCGCCGAGGGGGCCGGCATCGTCATCCTCATCGACGCGGACGGCCTCGTGCTCGCGGGCGAGTCGGTGACGCACGACGGGCGCGACGTCGCCGCCGAGGTCGGGGCGGCGATGAGCGGGATCGGCGAGGAAGCGGGGCGGGCGATGCGGCACCTCGGGCTCGGCGCGTGGACGTCCGTCGTCTTCGAGACCGACCGCGCAAGCGTCGCGCTCGCCCCGGCGCCCGGCGACGGCCTGGTGCTGCTGGCCGCCTCCCGCACCACGCCGCTCGGGTTCGTGCGGCGGATGCTCGCCCGCGCGCTGGCCGCGTCGCACGCGTTCCTCGCGGGGGCGACATGACGACGCCTTTCCAGCCGGTGCTCGGGGGATTGATCCGCCAGCGGGGCGTCACCGGCGCACTCGTCGTCAGCGAGCACGACGGGATCGTCGTCGATCAGGTCGTGCAGGTCGGCGTGCGCGGCGACGTCGTCGCGGCGCTGGCGGCGTCGCTCTACCGGCGCGCGCGACAGGCGGCGACGTCGGCGGGATTCGGCGAGACGGGAGTCCTGCAGCTCGACGCCGAGACGGGGCGGGTCTGCGCCGTCGGGCGGGGCGACCTCGTGCTCGTGGTCGTCACCGAGCCGACGGCGAACGTCGGCCTCGTGCGTGTCGAGATGCTCAAGGGGCTGGAGGCGCTGGCATGATCGTCGCCGTCACCGAACCATGGGCCGAAGGACCGCTGCGCGCCTTCATCGAGGAGTCGCGCGTGCAGCTCGCGCTCCTGCTGCACCCGAGCGGGCAGGTGATCGGCCAGTCGGGGTTCACGCGCGCGATGGACGTGATGAGCGCCTGCGCGCTCGCCGCCGCCATCCACGCCTCCGCGTCGGAACTCGGCCGCCAGCTCGAGGGCAAGCCGTTCGGCGTCCTGCACCACGCGGGGGCGCAGCGGCAGCTCTTCCTCGCTTCGGCGGGCACGCCGGCGGGGACGCTCCTGCTGCTCGCGGTGTTCGACGAGTCGGCCTCGCTGGGCCTCGTCCGGCTCTACTTCGACGAGTTCCGCACCCGCCTCGCGGCGGTGGCGCCGGCGACGGCCGGGGCCGCTCCCGTCCTGAACGACCAGTTCGAGCGCGACCTGAACCGGAACCTCGCCACGCTGTTCGGACGGGCCTGACCGTGTCCATCGTCAACTACTCGACCCGCGAGATCACGTGCAAGATCGTCTATTATGGACCGGGCCGGTCCGGGAAGACGTCGAACCTGCATTACATCTACCAGCAGGTCCCGTCCGACCGGAAGGGCACCATGGTGTCGCTCGCGACGCAGACCGACCGCACCCTGTTCTTCGACTTCCTGCCGCTGGACCTCGGCAGCATCTCCGGCTTCACGACCAAGTTCCAGCTCTACACGGTGCCCGGTCAGGTGTACTACCAGGCTACGCGCAAGCTCGTGCTGCAGGGCGCCGACGGCGTCGTCTTCGTCGCCGACAGCCAGCGCCGGCAGTTCGACGAGAACGTCGAGTCGCTGCAGGACCTGTACGCGAACCTGGCGGAACAGGGGCTCGATCCGCGGGAGGTGCCGCTGGTGCTGCAGTACAACAAGCGCGACCTGCCCTCGGAGCTGATCCTGCCGGTCCCGGACCTGCGCGATGCGCTGAACTTCCGCGACGTTCCCGACTTCGCGGCCGACGCGCTGCACGGTGCCGGCGTCTTCGAGACGCTCAAGGGGATCTCCGAGCTGGTGCTCCGCCGGCTGAGTCAGGGGGGGGAGCGGTGACGGTGACCTACGCCGGCGCGTCGCACCGCTTCGACAACTTCATCGTCGGCCCGGCGAACCGTCTTGCCGTCGCGGCGGCACGGGCCGTCGCCGAAGGCCCGGGCGCGGTGTACAACCCGCTGGTGATCTACGGCGGCTCCGGGCTTGGCAAGACGCACCTGCTCGGGGCGATCGGGGCGCACGCGACGCACCTCGACCCTGCGCTGCAGGTCGAGGTCCTCGCGACCGAGGAGCTGGTGCGCCAGCTGGCGGACGCCGTCGCGACGGGACAGCTCGCGGCCCTCACGGGACGGCTCCAGCGCTCCGATCTGCTGCTGCTCGACGACATCCAGTTCCTCACCGGCCATCCGGAAACGCAGCAGGTGCTGCTGCGTCTCTTCAACGCGCTCCAGGAGGCCGGGCAGCAGATCGTCCTCACGAGTGACCGTCCGCCGCACGAGATCCCGGACGTGGACGAGCGCCTCGTCACCCGCCTCGCCGGCGGCCTGACGGTGGACGTGGCCGCGCCGGACTACGAGACGCGGCTCGCCATCCTCGACGCCAAGTGCCGGGAGCGCGGGATCACCGTGGGCCGCGAACAGCTCGACGCTCTCGCGCTCCGCGACGGCACCAACGTTCGCGAACTGCAGGGGCAGCTCAACCGGCTGATCGCCGAGCGCGAGCTGCTCCAGCCCGGCGGGGCCGCGCCGACGCGCATGGTGACGCCGGCTGCCGCGCCGGCGCAGCGTGGGGGCGGCGAGTTCGACGCCTTCGTCTCGCGCCTGACGGCGGCCGTGCAGCAGCACGTCGAACCGGCCTGGAAGACGCGGCTCGGCGACGCGATCGAGCGGTGGGGAGCGATCGGCTGGGAGACCGGCGTGCTGCGGCGTGCGGCCGCGCTGCCGGAGGCCCCCGACGTGGACGGCCTGCTCGCGATGTACGAGGCGGCCGTCGAACATCTGCGCCTGCTCGAGCGCCAGGCGCTCGCGATCGACCCCGCCCTCGGCGCGCAGCGCTGCTTCCGCGACCCGGAGCGGGTGCGCGAGGCGGAGGCGATCGTGGACCGGCTTCTGGCCGCGACGGCCCCGCCGCCGCAACCCGATCCGTCGCTCACGCGCGACGGGCTCGCCCTCGGCAACGCGAACCAGCTCGCCGTCCGCGCGGCCGACGTCGTGATCGCCGAGCCGTCCGGGCGCTACAATCCCCTCGTGATCGTCGGCCCGCCGGGCTCGGGGAAGACGCACCTCCTGCACGCGATCGCCAACGCCCTCGCCGACCCGGCCGGCCCGCACCGACGCGTGGCGTGCACCAGCGCCATGGCCTTCAGCGAGGAGCTGATCCTCGCGCTCCGCGACGACACGGTGGACCGGTGGCGGGCCCGCTACCGCTCGGCGGACGTGATCTGCCTCGACGGGATCGAGTTCGTCGCCGGCAAGCAGCGCTCGCAGGAGGAGCTCTTCCACCTCCTCAACTCGGTCCGCGAATTCGGCAAGCAGGTCGTGGTCACGTGCGAGGTGGCGCCGGGCGAGCTGCCGCGCCTCGAGGACCGGGTGCGGACGCGCCTCGAAGAGGGGCTGGTCGTCGAGCTCCGGCCGCCGGACGCCTCGCTGCGGGAGAAGCTCGTGGCGCGCTTCTTCCACGCGCTGGGGGACGAGGCCGAGCCGGAGGTCATCGCCGCCGTGGCCCGCGACGAGGGGCGGTCGGCCGCCGACCTGCAGCGGATGGTCCGGGCGATCCACCGCACCGCCGCCGAGGCCGGCGTGCCGGTCGGGCCGGCGCTCGTCCACCGCGTCCTCGAGCCGACGACGGCAGCAACCCCGCGGTCGCTGGCCGTCGCCGACCCCTTCTTCGCCTCCCCCGAGAAGGTCGTCGCCGACTGGCCCGACGTCGGTGCCCGCCTCCACGAGGAGCTCCGCTGATGGCGATCAAGGGCTCGCTCCGCGAGGCGTCGCTCCCCGACGTGCTCCAGCTGCTCGCGATGGGGAAGAAGACCGGCTGCCTCAGCGTCACGTACCGGAACAACTTCGGGTACGTGTACTTCGACAAGGGGCGCATCAGCTACGCCGCGATCGTCAACCGCCGCGACCGTCTGGGCGACATCCTCGTCAAGAGCGGCGTCATCTCGCGCGCGCAGCTCGAGGACGTGATCGCCGAGCAGACGAAGTCGCGCGACCGCCGGGTCGGCGAGCTGCTCGTCGAACGCGGCCTCATCACGCGCGACCAGCTCCACCAGCAGATCCGGGTGCAGATCGAGGAGGCGGTGTACTTCCTCTTCACCTGGACCCAGGGGTCGTTCTCGTTCGAGGCCGACGTCGTCCCGGACTTGCAGGACCTGCTCGTCTCGATCAACCCGGAGTCGCTGCTGCTCGAGGGCGCCCGCCGGGTGGACGAGTGGAGCGTCATCGAGAAGAAGGTCCCCAGCTTCGATGTCGTCTTCGAGCTCGATCACGCGAAGTTCGCGGCGGCCGAGGAGGAGGTGTCGCCCGACCAGCGGGCGATCGCCGTCCTCGTTGACGGCCGGCGCGACGTGGCGCAGCTCGTCGAGGAGTCGGGGATGGTCGAGTTCGACGTCGGCAAGGCGATCTACGGCCTGCTGACCGCGGGCTTCCTCCACCGCGTGGGGCGCACGAAGCCGCAGCCGAGCGACCCGAAGAGCGAGCAGAAGGTGCAGGAGCACCGCAACCTCGGTGTCGCCTTCTACCGGACGGGGATGCTCGACGAGGCCCTGCGCGAGTTCCGCCGCGTGCACGAGCTGCTCGCGGGCGACCCCGTCGGCCGCTTCTACACCGCGCTGATCTTCCTGCGGCAGGACAAGCCGCAGGAGGCCGTGAGCGTCCTGCAGGAGCTCGCGATGCGCGGCGGGACCGGGGTCGCCGTGCTGCACAACCTCGCTCTGGCCCTCGAGCGCCTCGGGCGCCTCGACGAGGCCCGTCAGGTCAACGACGAGGCGATCGCCCGGGGCGGCGACGCCGACGGCCTCGTGCACCTCTCGCGCGGCGTCCTCGCCCTGCGGCTCGGCGACCTCGCCGGTGCCGACGAGGCGCTCGCCGTCGCCCGCGACCGCTTCACCACGCGCCCGCCCCCCGCTCCGTGGTTCCACTTCGCCGGGCTCGTCGCCGCGTTCCGCGGCGACGTCGAGCGAGCCGAGGCGATCCTGCGCGACGGCACGTCCGTCCATCCGCGGGCCGCCGTGCTGCACGCCAATCACGCCGCCGTCCTCGAGCGTCTCGGCCGCTTCGACGCCGCCGCGCAGGCCGCCCAGCAGGCGGTGCTGGAGGACCCGCAGCTCGCCCCCGCCTTCAAGACGCAGGGCGATCTGCACTACCGCGCCGGCCGGTTCGACGAGGCGCTCGAGAGCTTCACGCGCGCCCTTCGGCTGGCGCCGTCGCTCGGGCCGGACTTGCACGTCAAGCTCGGCAACCTGCGCTTCCGGCGCCAGGACGTGCGCGACGCTGCGGCGCACTGGGAACGGGCCCTCCAGCTCGACGCGTCGAACGCCGCTGCGCGCGCCAACCTCGACGCCCTCGCCGAGGCCCGATGACGCCCGACCCCGCCGCCGCCCTCGACGAGGACGCGTTCGCCGCGCTCACCGCGAAGATCGCGGCCGAGCGGCCCTTCGCCTGCCCCCAGTACAAGGACGCCTGCCTCAGGCGGCGCATCGCCGTCCGCATGCGCGCGAGCGGCGTGCACGACTACGCGGCCTACGCGGAGGTCCTCGACCGCGTGCCGGGGGAGTGGGAGCGCCTGCTCGACGCACTGACGATCAACGTCACGCGGCTCTTCCGGAACCGCGAAGCGTGGGAGTCCGTCGAACGGGACGTCTGGCCGGCGCTGTTCGCCGCCGAGGGGCCGGTCACCGCCTGGAGCGCCGGCTGCTCGAGTGGCGACGAACCGGTGACGATCGCCGTCTCGGCGCTCGAGTGGGCCGGGGCACACGGGGCCGATCCCACGCGGCTGCTCGTCCACGCGACCGACATCGACGCGCGGGCCCTCGCGCTCGCCCGCGCCGCGACGTTCGGCCCTGCGGCGTTCACCGAGACGCCGTCGGCCCGCCGCGCCCGGTGGTTCGGCGGCCCGGACGCGGGGACGGCGAGGCCCGAGGTCACCGCGCGCCTGCGCATCGCGCGCCGCGACCTGCTGCTCGAGGCGCCGCCGGCGTCCGGCCTCGGCCTCATCGCCTGCCGCAACGTGCTCATCTACGTCGCGCGCGAGGCGCAGGAGGCCGTGCTCGAGCGGTTCCACCGCGCCCTCGCCCCCGGCGGATTCCTGCTGCTGGGCAAGGTCGAGTCGCTCGTCGGGCCGGCGCGCGCCCGGTTCGACGTCGTTGACGCGCGCGAGCGTCTCTTCCGGCGCGCCGCATGACGACGCGGGAGGTGATCACCGTCCGCGTGGCCGACGCCGCGGTGGCCGAGGGCGACCGCGAACTCGTCACCCTCGGGCTGGGCTCGTGCGTGGCCGTCGTCCTCCACCACGCGGGGCGCGGGGCCGGGGGCCTGGCCCATGTGCTGCTGCCCGACGAGACCTTGGCGCGCGACCCGGCCAACCGCGCGAAGTTCGCGACGACGGCTGTCCCCCTGCTGCTCGAGCGGCTGGCGGCCCTCGGCGCCTCGACGGGCGTGACGGCGCGCCTGGTCGGCGGCGCGCGGATGTTCGCGCCGCCGGTGCCGCTCGCCGGCATCAACATGGGGGAGCGCAACGTGGTGGCGGCGCGTGACGCACTCTCGCGGGCGGCGATCCCGATCGTGGCCGAGGACACCGGCGGCGCCCACGGCCGGAGCGTCGTCTTCCACGTCGGGACCGGGCGCGTGACGGTGCGGTCTCTCCGGGCGGGCGACCGTGCGCTCTGACGGCGGGGCGCCGTGGGAGCTTGCCCGGCGGCTCAACGCCGGCGTCCCGAGGATGGCGGTGCCGGACCCCGAACCGCTCCCCGTGCTGCCGCCCCCACCGCCCCTCCTGCCCCTGCGGGTGCGCCTCGCGCGCGGCGAGACGGTGCCGATGCTGCTGTTCGCCGCTGGCGGCGAAGCCTTCGTGACGCCCCTGTCCGACGTCCGCGAGGCGGTCGACGCCCCGGTGCTACATCCGCTGCCCGGGGCGTCCGGCGCGGGGCTCGGGGGGCTGGCATTGCGCGGGGACGTGCTGCCGGTGACGGACCCCGGCGCCGTGCTCGGCGTGGGACCGGCCCTCGGCGGAGCGGCCCTCGTGACGGCGGGAGCGCATCCACTGGTCCTGCTCGTCGACGACGTGCTCGATGCGGTCGCCGTCTCCCCGGGCGACGTGCGGCCGCTGCCCGGGGCGCTCACGGCGGACGGCCTGCTGCTCGGGGCCGTCCCCGCCGGTCCGCGCCTGGCCGCCGTCCTTGACCTCCCGCCGCTGCTCGCGGCCCTCGATCTTTCCCGATGATGACCGCCGCGCCCCACCTCCAGCAGATCGTGGCCTTCCGCCTCGGTGACGACCAGTTCGCCGCCGACGTCTTCTGCGTCGAGCGCGTCCTCCGCTACGTCGCCCCGCGGGCCATCCCGAACGTGCCCGCGTGGCTGATCGGCGTCGTGGACTATCGCGACCGCGTCGTGCCGGTGGTCGACCTGCGGATGCGCTTCGAGCTGCCGCACCGCGACGCGCAGCCCGACACGCGCCTCCTCGTGGTGCAGGTCGAGGGGGAATGGGTCGGCCTCGTCGTCGATGCAGTCACGGAGGTGGCCACCGTGGACGCGGCGGCCGTGGAGCCGCCGCCGCCGCTCTTCCGCGGCCTCGCGGGGACCTACCTGCGCGGCGTCGTCCGCCGCGGCGAGGCGCTCGTCGTCGTCCTCGACACGGCGCGGCTGCTGTCCACCAGTGACCGGCTCGTGCTCGAGCGGGCCCGGCGGCCGGACGGCGACGGAGCGGCCACATGACCGATGCCCGGGGCGGGTTTCGCGAGCGCTTCACCGCGCTCGACCAGCGGCTCACGGCGGGCCTGGCCCCCGCCGAGCGCGACGAGGTGAAGGTCGAGATCTTCACGCTGTTCAAGCAGATCGAGGCGGAGATCGCCGAGCTCGGCCAGCTCAGGGACGGGGTGAAGGGGCTGGTGGAGAAGTGGAAGGCCGCCGCGCCGACGACGGCGCCGCAGTTCAGCGGCGAGCGGCCGGTCGTCCACGAGGATCATATCGGCGCCTCGACCTTCGTGGAGAAGGGCTGGAGCCGCATCTCGCTCGGTGACTACGTCGCCGCAGAGGAGGCGCTCACCCGCGCGCTCGAGCTCTCGCCCAACGAACTGCAGGCGACGTCGCTGCTCGGGTGGGCACAGATGCTGCAGGAGAAGTACGACGACGCGCTGCTCAACTTCCAGAAGGTGCTCATCCGCGAGCCGGCGAACGCGCTCGCCCGCATCAACGTCGGCTACATCTGTCTCAAGAAGGGCATCTTCGGCGAGGCGATCGAACATCTCTCGCGGGCCATCCGCCTCGACAACGACAAGAAGGCGACGCTGTACGCCCACTTCTACCTCGGCCTCGTGTATCTCGAGCGGGAGATGACCGAGGACGCCGTGACCTTCTTCCGGAAGACGCTCGCGCTCGGCCCCAACCTGCTCGAGGCCTACTACGAGCTCGGGCGGGCCCACTGGCAGGAGGGCGATCACGAGGAGGCGCTGCAGGCGTGGAAGGCGGGGTACGCGGCGAACAAGTTCAACCCGTGGGGCAGGAAGTGCGGAGAACTCGTGCGCGTCGTCGAAGGCGGGGAAACACCGTCGTTCGCTTGAGGCGCCGGAGGCGGCGCGGGGCGATCGCCGCCGCGTGCGGCGCGGCCATGATCGCGACGGCCGCGGCGCCCGGCGGCGCGCAGGACGCGGGGGCGCGCCGGTTCGACGGGGGGCGATTCACCGTGTACGCGTACCCGGAGGACGCACCGCTCGCGCGCGCCCTGCTCGACGCGGCGCGCGCCCGGGACACCTTTCCGGGCCTGCCGCGGCCGACCCGGCGGGTGGAGATCGCCATCGCCCCCGATGCGCGCCGCTTCCGCGAGTGGATCGGTCCCGGCGTCCCGGAATGGGGGGCGGCGATCGCCATCCCGGCCGAGCAGCGCACGGTGCTGCAGGGGCGGAGCGCACCGTCGTCGGCCGGCGACCCGCTGGTCGTGCTCCGTCACGAACTGGCCCATCTGGCGCTCCACGACGCCCTGCCGGACGCCGAGATCCCCCGCTGGCTCGACGAGGGGTACGCGAGCTTCGCCGCCGGCGAGACGGGACGGGACGACTTCCTGGCGCTGCAACTCGCGCTGGCGGCCCGCCGGGGGAGCAGCTTCGCGGCGCTCGACTCGGGCTTCCTCGGAGGGGCGACGCGGGCATCTGCGACGTACGCCCTCGCAACCCGCGCGGTGCAGGAGCTCGCCGCCCTCGACCGGGAGCGAGGTCTCGCGCTGCTCTTCGCCTACTGGCGCGAGGGCGGCACGCTCGACGCCGCAGTGCGGCGGGCCTACGGCGTGACGCTGGCGGGCTTCGAGGTGCGCTGGGCGGAGCGGATGCGGCGGCGCTACGGCGCGCTCGCGGTGGCGACCGACCTCGGTCTCGCCGGGGTCGTGCTGCTGCTGCTCGTCGGGCCGCTCTGGTGGGCGCGGCGGCGCCGCGACCGGCGTCGGCTGGCCGCGCTCGTCGCCGCCGACGCCGCCGCCGACGCGCGCGCGCAAGCCGACGCGATCGAGGCGCTGCTCGCCGCCGTGCCGCCGCCGTCATCCGGAGCCCCCGCGTCCCCGCCGCCGGGGCCGCCGCCCGATGCCGACGGCCCACTCCACGGCCGACGCCCGGACGCGTAGGTTTGTGGCATGACTGACGAGACCCCGACGGTGCGCCCCGCGCGCCCCTGGCTCTGGTGGGGCGCGGCGGCCCTGACGCTCGCCGCCGGCTACGCCGACCTCATTCGCGGCGGCGAAACGCTCTCCGCGATCCTGCTCGTGATCGGCTACTGCGTGCTCGTGCCGCTGGCCATCCTGAAATAGGTCGGCCCCCCGCCGGACGTCCCCGTCACTCCGGGGGGGCGACCAGTGCATTCTTGCGCCGCCCAGCCGCCGCGGCGACATTTCCACGCTTCCGCGCGCCGCGACACTGGGCGTCGTCGGGGCCGGAGCGGGGCGAATAGCTCAGTCTGGTTAGAGCGCCTGCCTTACACGCAGGATGTCGGGGGTTCGAGTCCCTCTTCGCCCATTCGAGCGGGATCGTGGCGTCGTGGAGGACGGACCCGGCCTCCCGCGTGCGGGGTAGCGCAGTCAACGTCTTGTAACGTCTTGTGAGGAGTGCGGGCTGATGGATCGGATGCGTCGTCAGGGATGGTTCGTTGCGGTGGTGCTCTCGGCGGTGGTGCTCTCGGCGTTGGTGCCGGGCACCCTGACCGCTCAGGCGCGCCAGATGGCCGCCAAGCGGTTCATGGTCACGAACCTCCGCAGTGCCGAGCGCAATCTCGGCCAGCAGGCGGCGGACGCCATCCGCAACTCGCTCGAAGGCGAGTTCCCGCCCCGCGTCGTCCAGGTGATGTCGAAGCAGGACATCAACAGCACGCTCGAGCAGTCGGGCTACTCCACCACCGAGGCCCTTTCCTCGGCCGACGCGAAGGCGCTCGCGAACCTCATCCGCGCCGACGAGTACCTCGAGGGGACGGTCAGCAAGACGGCCACCGGCTTCCGGGTCGAGGCCAAGCTCGTGCTCGCCCGCGACAACAACGTCGTCGAGCCGCTCGCCATCGTCGATGGCGCGCGCCTCAACGAGATCGGCGACAAGGTCGCACGCGAGGTGCGCGAGGCGCGGCGCCAGGTCGATGACGAGGCCGAGTGCTACCTCGCCGCCCGGCAGAGCAAGTACGCGGACGCCATCCGCCGGTCGCGCGACGTCATCAAGCGCCTGCCCAAGGCGAACATGATGCGGCTCTGCCTGCTCACGACTCTGCAGTCGATGAAGCAGCCGACCGACTCGCTGCTCCCCGTCATCGACGAGATCCTCAAGACCGACTCGCTCAACCGCGTCGCGCTCACGGCCGCGTCGGCCGCCTACAAGGAAAAGGGTGACTCCACGCGCTATATCCGGACGCTCGTGACCCTTGTCGCCGGCGACCCGACCAACGTCACCCTGCTCAACCGGGTCGTCTCCGACCTCGGCGCCTACCGCCGGGCCGACGTCGCCGCGCCGATCATCCGCCAGGCGGTGCAGGAGAACCCCGGCGACGTCAACCTGACGACCACCGCCTGGAAGGTCGCCCTCGCGGCCGGCAACTGGAAGGAAGCGATCGGCTACGGCGAGGAGATGGTCAAGCTCGACACCGCCGCCGCCGACACGACGTTCTTCACGCGCCTCGGCGTGGCGTTCGTCAATGACTCGCAGCCCGCCAAGGCGGCCGAGGCGTTCGCCCGCGGCACGGCCAAGTTCCCGCAGAACGTCGCCCTCTGGCTCGCCCTCGGCGCCCAGCAGCGCAAGGCCGGTCAGGTGCAGCAGTCCATCGAGAGCATCCGGAAGGCGCTGGCGATCGACCCGAAGGCCGAGAATGCGCACCTGCTCATCGCCCAGGCTTTCACCGAGATGCAGCAGCCCGACTCCGCCCTCTCCGAGGTGCGCGTCGCCCTCGCCGCTGGCGGCGACAAGGCCGTGCTCGGGCCCTACTCCCTCTCGCTCGCCAACGGTGCGTACCGCGCGGCCAATGCCAGCAAGGCCCGCGAGGACTGGATGCGTGCGCTCAAGGTGGCCCAGTTCGCCGACAGCGTCGCCGGGGCCCCCGCAGCCAAGTTCCTCGCCGGCACCGCCGCCTTCAACATCGCCATCCCGGCGCTGCAGGAGGCCGGTCCCGCGAAGGACTGCGACGTCGCCAGGCTCTCGCGCGACCACTTCGCGATCGCCGAGCAGATGCTGCCGCTGGGTGGTTCCACCAGCCCGCAGGCCGCCGGCCAGATGCTGCAGTTCGTCAATCAGTACGGCCCGAACGCCACGAAGATGGTCGAGGTGTTCTGCAAGGCCGCGGCACCGGCTCCCAAGACGCCGCCGAAGAAGCCGGGCGCGCGCTGAGCGCCCCTTCCGGTCCACGCGCGACGGCCCGCCGGCAGCCCCGGCGGGCCGTCGTCGTTCGGTATCTTTCCCCCATGTCCGATGCGCCGCCGGGTCTCGGCCTCCTCCCGGGTGCCGATGCCTATCACGTCCCCGTGCTCGCCGACGCCGTGCGGACCCTGCTGGCCGGGGCGACGCACGTCGTGGACGGCACCCTCGGCGGCGGCGGCCACGCGGCGCTGCTGCTGGCGGCGGGCCATCGCGTGACGGCGGTGGATCGCGATCCCGCCGCCCGCGCGGCCGCCGCCGAGCGCCTCGACGCGGCGCTCGCCGCGGGGCGGCTTCGCATCGTGGCCGCGACGTACGACGACATCGACGCCATCGTCCCTGCCGGCGCGCCCGTCGATGGCGTCCTCCTCGACCTCGGCGTGTCGTCGCGGCAGCTCGACGACGTCGGTCGCGGCTTCTCCTTCCGGCCCGGTGCGCCGCTCGACGCGCGCATGGATCCCTCGGCGGACGCGCCGACCGCCGCCGACCTGCTCAACCGCGCCGACGAGGACGACCTTTTGACGTGGTTCCGCGACCTCGGCGACGAACCGCAGGCCCGGCGGCTCGCGCGCGAGGTCGTGCGCCGGCGCGCCAGCCGTCCCTTCGTGACGAGCGACGACTTCGTCGGGGCCATCCGCGCCGTGCGCGGGCCCCGGAGCGGACCGGCCGACTTCGCGCGGCTCTTCCAGGCGCTGCGCATGGTCGTCAACGACGAGGCCGGCGGGCTCGCGCGCGCGCTGGCCCGGTGGCGTGACCGACTCGCCCCTGGCGGCGTCCTCGTCGTGATCAGCTACCACTCCGGAGAAGACCGACTCGTGAAGCACGCGCTCCGCGACTGGAGCATCGCCTGCACCTGCCCGCCCCGGCAGCCGACGTGCACGTGCGGCGGGCGCGCCGCCGGGCAGGTCCTGACCCGCAAGGCCGTCGTCGCCGAGCCCGGCGAGGCGGGCACCAACCCGCGTGCGCGCAGCGCGCGCCTCCGCGCGTGGCGAAAGGCCGCCGCGTAGCCCCGGCCGGCCGGACGCTGGCGGCCCTCGGGCTCGGCGCGTTCCTCGTGCTCGCGACCGGCGTCGTCGCCCGTCGCAGCTACGGGATCGCGCAGGCACGCCGCCTCGCCGCACTCGGCGAGCAACGCGTGCAGTTGGAGGCGCGCCGCACGCAGCTCGAGCGGGACATCCGCGCGGCCTCGAGCCGCGTGGCGCTCATGCCGGTGGCCGAGCGGCGCCTCGGGATGCGCATGCCGTCGGACAGCCAGGTCATCTACCTGCCGCCCGTCGAGGGGCCGCGTCGTGCGCGCTGACCGCACGCGGATCCTCACGTGGGCCCTCGCGGCCGCGGCCGTGGCGATCCTGCTGCGCGCCGGCTGGGTGCAGCTCTGGCAGGGCGGGTACTGGCGCGAGGTGGCCGAGGGGAATCACCGCAAAGCGACGGCGCTGCCCGCGCCCCGCGGCACCATCCGCGATGCCGACGGCGCGGTGCTCGCCGAGAGTCGTGCCCTCGTGACCATCGCAATCGACCTCAAGGCGACCAGGAACCGGCGCGCGGTGGCGCGCGCGCTCGCCGCCGCCGGCGTGCCGGCGCCGCAGGTCCGGCGCGTGATGAATCCCGCGCTGTCGTGGATCGACCTGCCGCAGCGCTTCCTGCCGGGCGACGTGGCCGCCCTGCGCAGGATCGCCGGCGTGAGGACCACGTGGGTCGCCGAGCGCGTGGCGCCGGCGGGCGAGGCCGTCCGGCGGCTGGTGGGACGCGCCACCCCGACGCGCGGGCTCGACGGCCTGGAGTTCGCCCTGGACTCGCTGCTCGCCGGGCGGGATGGCACGGCCCGGGTGCTGCGGGACGCGCGCGGTGCGGACCTGCCGTCGCCGCGCGTCGAGGGCGACACCGCCGTGCCGGGCCATGCGGTCACGCTCACCGTCAAGCAGGCGGTCCAGGACCTCGCCGAGCGCGAATTGCGCGAGGCGATGGCCCAGACCGGTGCCGACGGGGGCGACATCGTCGTGCTCGACCCCACCGACGGCGCCGTGCTCGCGCTGGCGAGCCGGCGCCCCGATCCCCGGTCAACCTCGGCGACCACCCTGACGGAGGCGTTCGAACCGGGCAGCACGCTCAAGCCCTTCGTCGCCGGCCGGCTGCTCGATCTCCGGCGCGCCCGTCCCGACGAGACCGTCAACACGTACAACGGCACCCTGCGGCTCGGCGCGCGCACGATCACCGACATGCACCGCGCCCCCCGCATGACCCTCACCGAGGTCATCGCGCAGTCGAGCAACGTCGGCATCGTGCAGTTCGCCGCCCGGTTCTCCGCGCGCGAGCAGTACGAGTTGCTCCGCGACCTGGGCTTCGGCACGCCGACCGGGGTGCCGTACCCGCTCGAGGCCGCCGGCACGCTGCGCGAGCCCCGGCGGTGGTCCGCCACGTCGCCGGCCTCACTCGCCATGGGCTACGAGGTTGCCGTGACGCCGCTCCAGCTGGCGGTCGCCTACGCCGCCATCGCCAATGGCGGCGAGGTGCTGCAGCCCGGATTGCTGCGGGAGGTGCGGTCGCCGGACGGGCGGGTCGTCTTCGCCCACCGCCGTCGCGTGCTGCGTCGCGTCTTCTCGCCGGCGGCGGCGGCGGCCGTGCGGCGCATGCTCGTCGAGGTCGTCGAGACCGGTACGTCGGGCAGGGCGCGGCTCGTCACCACGCGCGTGGGCGGCAAGTCGGGGACGGCTCGCCGGGTCGGCCGCAACGGCCGCTACGAGGCCGGGGCGTACACCGCCTCGTTCGTGGGGCTCTTCCCGGCCGACGACCCGCGGGTCGTCGTCGTCGTGAAGCTCGACAACCCCCGCGGCGACGCCTACTACGGCGGCCGCGTCGCCGCGCCGGTCGCGGCGGCCGTACTGCAGGGGCTCGTCGCCGGCCGCAACACACTGCCGGACGTGCCCGCCGTCGCGAAGGCCCGGGATCCGATGCTGCCCGCGGCGACGATGGCGTCCCGGGAGTCACTCGTCGCCGAGGCCCCGGTCGCCGACACCGGTGACGTGCCGGTCGTGATCGAGTTGGGCCAGCGGCGAGCCGCCGCCCCGGCCGTTCCGCCGCGCAGCGTGCCCGACGTCAGCGGCCTCCCCGCGAGGCGCGCGGTGCTCGCGCTGCACCAGGCGGGGTTTCGCGTCGAGTGGCGCGGCACCCCGGGCACCGATCCGGCGGCCGGCACCATGCTCAAGGCCGGCAGTCTCGTGCGCTTTGGCGCCGGGGGCCCGAAATGAGCGGACGCCCATGAGCAATACGGGGGGCGTGCGCGCCGAGCGCGTGGCCGACGCGCTCGCGCGCGCCGGCCTGCTCGTGGAACGCCGTGGCGTGACGCCCGCCATGCTGACCGGCCTGACGGACGACTCGCGGCAGGTGACCCCCGGCGGTGCCTTCATCGCGGTGCGCGGTGCCGTCGCCGACGGGCATGCGTTCGTGCCCAGGGCCGAGGCCGCCGGCGCGGCCTTGATGATCCTCGAGGACGCGTCGGCGACGACCGGCCCCGCCCTCGTGGTGCGTGAGGGGCGCCGGGCTGCGGCCGTCGCGGCGGCGGCGTGGTACGACGATCCCTCGCGCGCCCTGCGGCTCCTGGCCGTCACCGGGACCAACGGCAAGACGACGACCGTCGGCATGCTGCGCCACCTCTTCGATGCTCCGGATGCCCCCGCCGCGAGCATCGGCACGCTCGGCGTGCTGACGGGATCGGCGGGGCTCGTCGTCCCCGGTGGCAGCGGGCTCACCACGCCCGGGCCGGTGGAGCTGCAGCGCGTCCTGCGGCTCCTCGCCGACCGCGGGGTGCGCACGGTGGCCATGGAGACGAGCTCCCACGCGCTGCACCAGCGGCGCATCGAAGGCGTCCGCTTCGAGGCGGCCGTCTTCACGAACCTCACGCGTGATCATCTCGACTACCACGGCACCATGGAGGCGTACTTCGCCGCCAAGGCCTCGCTCGTCGAGTGGCTCGCCCCGGATGGCGTGGCGGTCGTCAACGCCGACGACCCGGCGTGGGCGTCCCTCGCCGTCCCCGGGCGCCGGGTCACCTTCGGCCTCGAGCCGGGTGCCGACGTACGCGCCGAGGCGCTCGCGTTCGACGGGCGCGGCAGCCGCTTCGTGCTGCGCGCCTTCGGGGCGGCGGCCGAGGCGCGGCTACCGCTCCTGGGAGACTTCAACGTCGCCAACGCCCTCGCCGCCGCCGCCACCGCGCTCGCACTGGGGCGGCCGATGGGGCAGGTGACGCATGCCCTCGGGACGCTGCCGCAGGTGCCCGGACGGCTCGAGCGGCTCGCCGACGCGCCGACGGTGCTGCGCGACTACGCGCACACTCCCGACGCGCTCGAGCGCGCGATCACCGCGGTGCGGCCGTTCACGCCGGGACGGCTGCGCGTGCTCTTCGGCTGCGGCGGCGACCGCGACCGTGGCAAGCGCCCCGCGATGGGTGCGATCGCCGAGCGCCTGGCGGACGTCGTGTACCTGACGAGCGACAATCCGCGCACCGAGGAACCGGAGCGCATCCTCGACGACATCGAGGCCGGCATGACGCGGCGCACCCACCGGCGGATCGAGGATCGCCGCGCGGCGATCGCCGCCGCGCTCGCCGAGGCGCAGCCCGGCGACGTGGTGCTGCTCGCCGGCAAGGGACACGAGACCTACCAGATTCGCGGCACCGTCGCGCAGCCGTTCGACGAAGCCGAGATCGTGCGCGACCTCCTCGCCCACCGCTGAATGGCCACGTCCGATTCCCCCTCGCCCTTCTGGACCCTCGACCGCCTGCGCGACGCGCTGGCGGACGAGTTGGCGCTCCCCGGACCCGCCGGGGACCGGCCGCTCGGCGGCGTCGAGACGGACACCCGCGCCCTCACGCGCGGCGCGGTGTTCGTCGCGCTGTCGGGCGAGCGGTTCGACGCCCACGACTTCCTCGCCCAGGCCGTCGCGGCCGGTGCGGCCGCGGTGGTCGTGCGCGACGCGGAGCGCGCCGCCGGCCTCGGCGTGCCGGCCTTCGTGGTGCGCGATCCGCTGACGGCGCTCGGCGCGCTGGCGCGGTATCGCCGACGCGCGTGGGGGAAGCCGGTCGTGGTTGTCGCGGGCTCGAACGGCAAGACCACCACCAAGGAACTCCTCCGCGCCGCGCTCGGGGCCGCGTTCACCGTGCATGCCACCGCGGGCAACCTGAACAACCTCGTGGGCGTGCCGCTGACCCTCCTCGCGCTGCCCGACGCCGCCGACGTGGCGGTCGTGGAAGTCGGGACGAACACGCCGGGCGAAGTCGCGACGCTGCGCGCGATCGCGGAGCCCGACGTCGCCGTGATCACCAGCGTCGGTGAGGAGCATCTCGAGGGTTTCGGCGACCTCGCCGGCGTGCTCGCCGAGGAGGCCAGCGCCGCCGATGGCGTCGCGATCGCCGTCACGCCCGCCGCGCAGCCGGAGCTCGCCGAGGCCGTCCGCCCCCGCGCGCGCCGCGTGGTGGTCACGGGCCTCGGCGCGGGCGAGCCCGCCGCCACCGCATGGGGGCTCAAGGACACCGGTACGGGATGGATGACCTTCGCCGGGGTGCCCGTCACGCTCCCGCTGCCCGGAGTGCACAACCTCGCGAACGCGGCCCTCGCCCTCGCCACGGCCGACGCCCTCGGCGTGGAACTCGGCGCGGCGGCCGAGGCGATCGGGCGCGTGACGCTCCCGCCGATGCGCAGCGCGCTGGTCCCGATGGGCCGCGCCCTGCTGCTCAACGACTGCTACAACGCGAACCCACCGTCCATGCGGGCCGCCCTCGACGTCCTCGACGCGCTGCCGCCGGGCCGCCAGCGGGTGGCGGTGCTGGGCGGGATGCGTGAACTCGGGAGCCAGGCGGACGCCCTCCACGACGCGGTCGCGCGGCGAGCGCTGGCGTCGTCGGCGGACGTGATCGCCGGCGTCGAGGCGATGGCCGCCGCGCTGCGGCGCGTGGCCCCGGGGGATGCGCGGGTCGTGGTCGCCGACGACGTCGAACCGCTGTGGCCGGTGCTCGCGCCGCGCCTGGCCCCGGATGCGGTGGTGCTCCTCAAGGCCTCGCGCGGGGTGCGGCTCGAGCGGCTGGTGCCCCGGCTGGAGTCGTGGGCCGGCGTCGCGACCGCCGGCGCCCCCCCGGGCGCCGCGACCGCCTCACCCGCACCGGGGCCGGACGCGCACCATTAGGTTTCGCGCGGACGCAAGACCCCCTCCGCGAGATCCCGTGCTCAACTGGCTGCTCCTCCCGTTCCAGCCGGACGTCCCGGCGCTGCGGCTCTTCCAGTACATCAGCTTCCGGGCGGCGGGTGCCGCGGTGACGGCGCTGCTGCTCTCGTTCATCGTCGGACCGCTCATCCTGCGCCGTCTGCGGGCGATGGCGGTACATCAGGTCGTGCGCGCGGGGACGCCCGACTCGCACCAGGCCAAGGGGAGCACGCCCACGATGGGCGGTCTCATCATCCTCGTCGCGGCGATCGTGCCGACGCTGCTGTGGATGAAGCTCGAGAACCGCTACGTGTGGTACGCGGTGCTCGTGACGGCGTGGATGGGCGGCATCGGGTTCCTCGACGACTGGCTCAAGCTGCAGCAGAAGCGGCGCGGCGAGAAGAACGTCGGCCTCATCGAGCGGTACAAGCTGCTGGGACAGGTCGGCATCGGCGCGGTGCTCGGCTTCCTGCTCTGGCAGTATCCCGTGAGCGCGCTGCCGGGCGCGAGCACGACGCTCCCGTTCTACAAGTACGTGCTGCTCGTGCCGGCGCTGCCGTGGATGTCCGTGCTGTACATCCCGTGGGTCACGGTCGTGCTCACCGGGGCGAGCAACAGCGTCAACCTCACCGACGGGCTCGACGGCCTCGCCGCCGGCCTGATCGCGATCGCGATCATCACGTTCGCGATCTTCGCCTACGTGATGGGACGCGTGGACACGAGCGCCTACCTCGGCGTGTACTTCCTGCGCGGGGCGGGGGAGCTCACGGTGTTCTGCTCGGCCGTCTTCGGCGCCGTGATCGGCTTCCTGTGGTTCAACGCGCACCCGGCGCAGGTGTTCATGGGCGACACCGGGTCGCTCGCCCTGGGCGGCGCGCTCGGGGCGATCGCGATCCTGCTCAAGAGCGAGTTCCTCCTCGTGATCGTCGGCGGGGTGTTCGTCGCCGAGACCCTGTCGGTCATCGTGCAGCGCTCGGTCTTCAAGTACCGCAAGCGGCGCCACGGCCTCGAGTACGCCCAGCAGCACCGCGTCTTCCGGCGGGCACCCATCCACCACCACTTCGAGATGATCGGCTGGCCGGAGACGCAGGTGGTGGTCCGGTTCTGGATCCTCGGCATCCTCTGCGCCTTCCTGGCGCTCTCGACGCTCAAGCTCAGGTGACCCGCCGTCCGCCGCTGCCCCTGCCGGCGGGACGCCCGGGCGAGGTCGCCGTCGTCGGCCTCGGGGCCAGCGGGCGCGCCGCCGCCGAACTGCTGCGGCGGCATGGCCACGCGGTGTACGCCAGCGACGCCGGCGCGGCGCCCCGCGCGCGCGAGGCGGCGCAGGCGCTCACCGCCCTCGGGGTCGATGTGCAGCCCGACGGGCACGACCTCGCGCGGATCGCCCGCGCCGCGTGCGTGGTCGCGAGCCCGGGGGTGCCCCCCGAGGCACCCCCGCTCGCGGCGGCGCGCGAAGCCGGGGTCCCCGTCGTGGGCGAACTCGAGGTCGCCCTGCTGGCGATGCCGACGCTGCGCTACGTCGCGGTCACCGGGACGAACGGCAAGACCACCACCACGGCGCTCGTGGGCCACCTGTTGCGCGCGCTCGGGCACGAGGCCCCCGACGCGGGCAACATCGGCACCCCGCTGGCCTCGCTGGCGCTGCGCGACGCACCACCGCCCTGGGTCGCGCTCGAGATGTCGAGCTTCCAGCTCCACGACACGCCGTCCGTGAAGCCGACCGTCGGGGTCGTCACCAACCTCAGCCCGGACCACCTCGATCGCTACCCCGACGTCGCGGCGTACTACGCCGACAAGGCGCGGCTCTTCGCGAACGCCGACGCCGGCTCGCGGTGGGTGCTCAACGCGGACGACGCGGCGGTCCTCGGCCTGTTTCACCGCTGGCCCGGCTTCGCGGACGCACACGCCACGCTCCCGGGCAGCGTGCACGGGTTCTCGGTGGCCGATCCGGAGCGCCACGCGGCGATCGGGCCGGCCGGGCCCCTCCGCTTCGCCGACGCGCACTACGACCGCACCCGCGGGACTCTGGTGGTGCTCGGGAGCCCGCTGCTCGACCGAGCTGCGTTGCCGCTGATGGGCGACCACAACGTCGCCAACGCTCTCGCGGCGGCGCTGGCGGTGGCGGTCGCCGACCCGGCGCACCGGACGCCCGACGCCCGCGCCGTGATCGCCCGCGCGCTGGCGTCGTTCCGCGCGCTGGCGCACCGGCTGGAGGCCGTCGGCACCTTCGACGGCGTCACGTGGATCAACGACTCGAAGGCGACGAACGTGGCGAGCACGCAGGTGGCGCTCGCGGGGATGTCGCGGCCGACGATCCTGCTGCTCGGAGGGCGTCACAAAGGTGATCCGTACACACCACTGATTCCCGAACTGAACCGCTGCGCGAAGGTCGTGCTGGCCTACGGTGAGGCCGCCCCCCTCGTCGAGCGGGACCTGGCGGGCTTCGTGCCCGTCGAGCGCCTTGGATCGTCATTCGACGAGGTCATGCAGCGTGCCCGCGCCGTGTCGGCGCCGGGCGACGTCGTCCTGCTGAGTCCCGCCTGTTCGAGCTACGACATGTTCGCGAACTACGAAGAGCGCGGTGCCACTTTCCGGCGCCTGGCCGCCGTCGGCGACCAGACCCTCCCGGCATGAGTACCGCCGTCCTGCCCCATCTGCCGGCCCGTCGGCCGTCGGCCGTCGCGTCGCAGGCCGCGCCGGCCGGCGTGCGCGAGCGCTGGCGGATGTCCGTCGAGGCCCGGGCGCTGGTGCTCGTGTCCGCCGGTCTCCTCGTCTTCGGCCTGGCCACGCTCTACAGCGCGAGCGCCATCGAGGCGATGGACGCGGGGCGCGCCTCGACCTTCTTCCTCTTCCGGCAGGCGACGGGGGGGCTGGCCGGGATCTGTTGCTTCGCGGTCGCCGCCAAGCTCGACGCCGAGCGTTGGCGCGGGTGGGCGTGGCCTCTCATGCTCGTCGTGCTGGCCACGATGACGCTCGTCATTCTCCCGTGGACGGAGACGATCGCCCCCCGACTCCACGGCTCCCGCCGCTTCCTGCTGGGGAGCTCGCTGCAGCCGTCCGAGCTGGGCAAGCTGGCCGTCATCGTCTGGACCGCGATGCTCGTCGTGAAGAAGGCCGACCAGCTCCGCCGCTTCACGAAGGGGCTGCTGCCGTTCCTCGTGGTGGTCGGCGCGCTCGACATCCTCGCGATCCTCGAGCCCGACCTTTCCGTGGCGATGCTCTACACGCTCGTGATGGGCGTCATCCTCTTCGCCGGCGGGGTGCGGATGGGCCACTTCATCCTGCTCGGGGTCGTGGCCATCCCCTTCCTGTGGCATCAGGCGCAGCGGCTGCAGTACGTGGTGCTCCGTGTCTTTTCCTTCCTCGACCCGGGCAAGGCGCCAGCCGAGGTGGGCTACCAGCTCAAGCAGTCCCTGATTGCCGTCGGCTCCGGCGGGCTGTTCGGGGTGGGCTTCGGCGAAGGGCGGCAGCAACTGGGCTTCCTCCCGCTTGCCTACAACGACTTCATCGGCTCGAACGTCGGCGAGGAATGGGGCTTCCTCGGCATCGCCGGGCTCGTGCTGGCCTATGGCGCTTACGGCTGGCTGGGGATGCGCATCGCGACCCAGGCCCGGACCCCCTTCCAGTCGCTGATGGCGGTCGGGATCACGGTGACGATGGTCGTGACCGCTTTCCTGCACATCGGCGTGGTCATCGGCCTGCTGCCGACCACGGGACTCACCTTGCCGTTCATCTCCTTCGGGCGCTCGAATCTCGTGCTGTCGCTGGCCATGACGGGGATGCTGGTCAACATCGGCAGCGTCCGCGAACGGGTCGTCGGGGCACACGCGACCGACCCGACGGGCCGCCCCCGCTGACGCCCCCGCTGCCGCCCCCGCTGCCGCCCCCGCTGCCGCCCCCGCTGCCGCCCCCGCTGACGCCCCCGCTGCATCCGCCGATGCCTGCGACGACCGGCGACCGGCGACGCGTCTGGTTCGCCGGAGGCGGTACCGGCGGGCACCTGTACCCGGGGCTGGCCATCGCCCGTGCCCTCGTACGGCTCGATCCCGCGATCGAGCCGTTCTTCATCGGGGCTCGTCGAGGCATCGAACGCACCGTGTTGCCGACCCAGGGGTTCGCCTTCGAGCTGCTCGACCTGCACCCCCTCTATCGCCGGCGACCGTGGGAGAACTGGAAGACCGTGCGCGGGGCCGTGCTGGCGTGGCGCAGACTCACCGCGCTGGCCGGCGAACGCCCCCCGGTCGCGGTCGTCGGTACCGGCGGCTACGCCATGGGCCTCGCCGTCGCCTGGGCCGGTCGCCGCGGCGTGCCGGTCGTCCAACAAGTCGCCGATGTCGTGCCGGGCCTCACCGCCCGATGGGCGGCGCGCTGGTCCCGCGAGCTCTATCTGGGCTTTCCCGAAGCCGCACCACACTTCCGTGGAAAGGCAACGTTTGTGACAGGAAGCCCGATCGAACCGCCGCCGGCAGCGCGCGAATCCGCCGCCGACGCAAGGAGACGCTTTGGCCTGACGACCGAACTCGGCCGGATCGTGCTGGTCTTCGGGGGCAGTCAGGGTGCTCGTGCGATCAACGAGGCCGTCGCGGGCTGGGTACGCTCCGGACTCCCCGCTGGCGTCGGGCTCATCTGGGCCACCGGTGCAGGGCAGGAGGCCCAGTATCGGGACCTCGCCAGCGATGGTCGTATCGTCGTGACGCCATATCTGTCGCCGATCTCCCATGCGTACGCTGCTGCCGATTTGGCGATCACCAGGGCTGGTGCAATCACTTGCGCCGAGCTGTCGGCGTGGGGCCTTCCCGCAATCATGATCCCACTCCCGACCGCCGCCGCCGACCACCAGACCACCAACGCGCGCGCACTCGAGGACGCCGGGTCCGCCATCTGTTTTCCACAGCAGACGTTGACTTCCAGGGCGTTGGCTGACACTGTGGACAAGCTGCTGGCAGGCGAGGAGCGCCTGAAGGCCATGCGAATCGCTGCGCTCCGCCGGGCGCGCCCTGACTCAGCGCTTGAGATCGCCGAGAGAGTGCGCACGCTGATCGCCAACTGACCTTTCAATCGTCTTTAGATTGAAGCGACAATGCTAACTAATACAACATCTTGCACTTCTCACATGACAGTCATTGTCAGTGCTGTCAGCGTCGGGGCAATACGCACAAAGTGAGTATGGCGCTTTTCCACAGCGACGATGTTCGACCGGTGCATTTCGTTGGAATCGCCGGGGCGGGGATGAGCGCGCTCGCAGAGCTTTTCCACAGACGGGGGGTCCGCGTCACGGGCTGCGACGCGAGCATCGCCGGCGTGGGCGATCTGAAGGCCTTGGGCATTCCGGTCGTCGCCGGTCATGAACCCTCGCATGTGGACGGTGCTCGCGCACTCGTCGTCACGTCGGCGATGCCGAAGGGTCATCCTGAGCTCGACAGGGCCCGCCAAATTGGCATTCCCGTGATCAGGAGGGCGGAGGCGCTTGGGGAGGCCGTGAACGATGGACGGGTCGTGGCGGTGGCGGGGACGCACGGCAAGACGACGACGACGGTGCTCGTCACCGAGGCCCTGGCGGCTGCCGGGATGGAGCCAACCGGAGTCGTTGGCGCGCGTGTCGCGGCGTGGGGCGGGAACCTTCGGCGTGGCGGCGACGATGTCTTTGCGGTCGAGGCCGATGAGTACGACCGGTCGTTCCTGTCGCTGCGCCCCACGGTGGCGATCGTCACCAATCTCGAAGCGGACCACCTCGACATCTATCGCGACCTCGAGGACATCCGTGAGACGTTTTCCACATTCCTGAAGCCCGCGCGTTGGGTCGTGGCCTGCGCCGATGATCCCGAGGCCAATCGCCTGCCGTATCCGGTGTCGGCCGAAGTGATCCGGTACGGGATCGAGGTCGAGGGGGCGGTGTCTCCCGACGCCCGTCTCGTGGCTCGCCGGATCCGGCCCGAGGGAGTGGGCAGTCGTTTCGACGTGACCTTCGACTACAAGTCGATCGGCGAATTCGTGCTCCCGCTGCCGGGCCTTCACAACGTCCGCAACGCGTTGGCGGCGATCGGGACCGGGCTGGCGCTTGGTGCCGAGCCGGCCGCGATGGCGCGCGGCTTGGCGGGGGTGCAGGGGGCGGAGCGTCGCTTCCAGCGCATCGGGGAGGTCCGCGGCATCCAGGTGGTGGACGACTACGCGCATCACCCGACCGAGGTCGCCGCGACGCTCTCGGCGGCCCGTGGCGCGTATCCCGGACGTCGGCTGGTGGTCGCGTTCCAGCCGCACTTGTTCAGCCGCACGCGCGACTTCGCCACCGAGTTCGGCGCGGCGCTCGCCGCGGCCGACGCGGTCTGGCTGTGCGACATCTATCCCGCGCGCGAGCAGCCGATCCCCGGGGTCAGCTCGGCGCTCATCGCCTCCGCCATGACCGGCGCGGGACGTCCGCCGGCCTGGACCGGTCCCCGGACGGACGTGGTCGCATCGTTGCGGCCCGCGCTCCGGAGCGGCGACGTCGTCGTGACCATGGGGGCGGGGGACATCACCCTGGCGTCCCGCGACCTGCTCGCGGCGTTGGCGGGGCGGTCGTGACGGCTCCGGCAGCACCGGGCGCAACGGCTGGCGGGGCGCGCCGACCTATCCGGTGGGGCCGGGTCGCACTGGTCGTCGCGGCCGTGGCCGCGCTGGGGATGCCGTGGTGGGGGCCCATGACCCTGCGCCCGCTGGCGTTCTTCCATATACGGCGCGTGGAAGTTCACGGGGTGCGGTGGATCGACCCGCAGGTCCTCGTGGATCGCATGCGCGTGGACACGACCCGGTCGGTCTGGGACGACCTGTCGGTTTACGCCGAGCGCGTGCGGGGCCATCCGCAGGTCGCCAACGCGGTGGTTGACCGGCGCTTGCCCGGCACGCTGGTTCTCTCCGTGGAGGAGGTCGTCCCCGTGGCGCTGGTGCCGGGCCGGGACGGCTTCCGGGCCTTCGACGCGGCAGGGCGGGCGCTGCCGCTCGAGCCCGCGGTGATGCCGGTGGACGCCCCGATCGTCCCGCAGCGCGACACCGCCGTGCTCGCCCTTCTGGGCCGGGTCCGTTCCGACGTCCCCGACGTCTATGCCCGCATCAGCGAGGTTCGGCGTGCCGGAACGGCGGAGTTCGTCGTCACTATGGGGGACCTGCCGGTCCGCGCGGCGTCCGACGTGACGCCGGCGCGGCTGGCGGAGATCCTGCCGGTCGCTCGCGACCTCGACCGGCGGGGGCTCCGCGCGAAGGAACTGGATCTCCGCTATCGTGATCAGGTCGTCGCCCGCTTGCCGTAACTTGCGCTGATGAATCCCGAACGCCTCGTCGCCGGACTCGACATCGGTTCCGCCAAGACCACCGCCGTGATCGCGGAAGTGGTCGGCGAGTTCCCCAAGCGCCCCGAGATTCGCGTCCTGGGGGTGGGCCAGTCCCGCACGACCGGGCTGCGCAAGGGCGTCGTCTCCGACATCGAGGAGACGATGCGGGCGATCCGGAAGGCGATGACCGACGCCGAGCGGATGGCGGGAGCGCAGGTGCCGGCGGTGTACGTGGGCATCGCCGGCGAGCATGTGCAGGCGATGACGTCCCACGGGGTGGTGGCGGTCTCCGGCCCCGAGATCTCGCGCGCCGACGTCGAGCGGGTCAACGAAGTCGCCCGGGCGCAGGTGATCCCGCAGGACCGCGAGCTGCTGCACGCGATCCCGCAGGAGTACACCGTGGACAAGAACCAGGGGATCCGCGACCCGATCGGGATGATCGGGACCCGGCTGGAGACCGAGATGTACCTCGTGACGATCGGGGCCTCGCCCGCGATGAACCTGCGCAAGGCGGTCGAGCGGGCCGGCTACCAGATTCGCGAGCTGGTGCTGGAGCCCCTCGCCTCGGCGCTCGGGACGCTGACCGAGGACGAGAAGGAGCTCGGGGTCGCGCTCATCGAGATGGGTGCCGGGGCGACGGACGTGGCGCTCTTCCACGAAGGGAAGATCCGGCACGTCGGGACCGTCCCGTTCGGTGGCAGCCACGTGACGAGCGACGTCGTGCATGGCCTCGGGGTGACGCAGGCGGACGCCGAGCGGCTCAAGGAGCGGTTCGGCATCGCGTACGAGCCGCTTTCGCCGCCGGGCGAGACGATCTCGCTGCCCAGCACCGCGGCGCAGGGCGACCGACGGATTCCCCGCGAACTGCTGGCCCACATCATCCACCAGCGGACCGACGAGATGTTCCATCTCGTGCAGCGGGGGATCCAGCAATCGGGCTACGCGGGGCGGCTGTCCGGCGGGATCGTGCTCACCGGCGGGGCGGCCCAGGCGCCCGGCACGGTCGAGTTGGCGCAGGACGTCTTCGGCATCGGCGCTCGCGTCGGCGTACCGACCGAGGGGGTCGGCGGGCTGGCCGACTCGGTCGAAGCGCCACGGTTCTCGACGTCGGTCGGGCTGGCGCTGTACGGGGCGAACCGGATGGCGCTGGGATTCGCCGGGCCGAGCGGCGGTCGGCGGCTGTCCATCCCGGGTGGTGCCGATGCGGGGAAGCTCGTGCAGCGCCTGAAGACGTGGCTGCAGGACTTCTTCTGATCCCTCGCTGACCGGTCCCTCCACGAAGGGATCGGACCGAGGTGGCACCTGGCCAAGGGCTGCGATCGGGAAACGGCGGCGTGCCGAGAGGGGGGGCGGAAACGGGATACGTGCGCCCGACCAAGATGTGGAAAACCATCTTGACAACCGCCACAAAGCCGCGACGTTGCTCTCGATACGGTGTGGAATCGTTCTCCACACGTTATCTTCGTCGGCACGCGGCCAGTGCAGCACGCGACGCCCGAACTCAGCGAGCACCGAATGATCTTCGAATTCGAGGAAACGACCCAGCAGGGCGCCCGCATGAAGGTCGTGGGCGTCGGGGGCGGTGGCGGCAACGCCGTCAACCGCATGATCGACGAGTCCCTGCAGGGTGTGGAGTTCATCTCGGTCAATACCGATGCGCAGGCGTTGCTCGCGTCGAAGGCCGACGTGAAGGTGCAGATCGGACAGAAGCTCACGCGCGGACTCGGGGCGGGGGCGCGGCCGGAGATCGGTCGGCAGGCGATCGACGAGAACCGTGACGACGTCGCGCGCGTCGTGCAGGGAGCCGACCTCGTGTTCGTCACCTGCGGCATGGGCGGTGGCACCGGCACCGGTGCCGCGCCGGTGGTGGCCGAGCTGGCGAAGGAGGCCGGCGCGCTGACCGTCGGCATCGTGACGCGGCCCTTCCTCTTCGAAGGCAAGAAGCGGATGAAGCAGGCCGAGCAGGGCATCGCCGAGATGCGCAAGCACGTGGACACGATGATCATCGTCCCGAACGAGCGGCTCATGGCCGTCGTGGGGAAGGGGATCCCGTTCCAGGATGCGCTGAAGAAGGCCGACGAGGTGCTGCTGCAGGCGACCCGCGGGATCTCCGAGATCGTCGTGAAGACGGGTATCGTGAACGTGGACTTCGCCGACGTGCGCACCGTCATGACGAACGGCGGGGCGGCCCTCATGGGCACCGGTGTGGGCCGTGGCGAGAACCGCGCGGTCGAGGCGGCGCAGCAGGCGATCGCCTCCCCGCTGCTCGACAACCTGAGCATTCGCGGCGCCAAGGGCGTGCTGATCAACATCTCGGGAGGCACCGACCTCACGCTCGGCGAGTTCACCACCGTCTCGGAACTCATCCACGAGGCAGCGGGGGATGAGTCCGACATCATCATCGGCTCGGTCACCGAACCGGCGATGCAGGGGGAGATCCGCGTCACCGTCATCGCCACCGGCTTCGACTACGACATGGGGGTGCCCCTTCCCTCCCAGGCGAGCGGACGCGCCGCCGTGCCCTCCGTCACGCCGCTGCCGCCGCGCGGCGGCGTGCGCGGATCGGCGGGGATGCCGATGCCGCAGGTGCCCCCGCCGAACGTGCCCCCCGCAGGGCGGCATCCGCAGGGGATGTCGGCGAGCGAACTCTCCGACATGGAGATCCCGACGTTCATTCGTCGGCAGATGGACTGAAGCCGTCGCGCCCGGCGCGTATCTTCCGGGCGTGACGTCCTGGCTCCTGGCTCTCGCCGCCGGCCTCGGCCTCGCGGCGCTGGGCTATGCCGGCCGTGGGGCGTTCTCGGCGCGCCGCCGGATTCCCGCCGCACTCCGCGGCCTTGCCGGCGTCCTGCTGGTGGCCTTGTGGCTCGACGCGCCCATGGGGCCGTCGCGTCCCGGGACGCGGCTGCTGGCGCTCGACGCCAGCGCCTCGCTCGACCGCGGCGGGGTCGGAGACCGGTGGAGCCGGGCGCGCGCCGTGGCGGAGTCGGTCGGCGGGCGCGCAGTCCTGGTGGGGGAGCAGGCCACCGACGGCCCCGTCCCCAACCGGCCGGCGCTCCCCGCGAGTCGCATCGGACCACTCGTCGAGCGCGCGCGCGCCGAGGGACGGTCGGTCGACCTCGTGACCGACGGCGAGCTCGACGACGCCGACCAGCTCGCACGGCTGCCGCGCGAGTCCCGCGTGTTCGTCGTCGAGGGCGATGCCCGCCCGGACCTCGCTCTCGCCTCGCTCGACGTCCCGCTCACCACGATCGTCGGCGACACCATCACCGTGCAAGTGGCGGTCGTGGCCGGTGCCGGTGGCGCGCCGGAGGCGACGCTGCGGCTCGGGGTGGATGGGCAGTCGGCGTTCTCGGCGACCGTGCCGCCGCTCGATCCGTGGGCCGAGCGTGTGGTCACCTGGCGGCTGCCGGCCCCCGCCGCCGGGCTGCGGCTGGTCGGGGTCTGGCGCGAGGGGACGCCCGACGACGAGCCGCGCAACGACACCCTGCGCACCGCGCTCGAGGTGCTCGCGCGGCCCACCGCGCTGGTGGTGAGCACCGCCCCCGACGCGGACGCGCGCTGGATCGACGCCGGGGTGCGCGGTGCGCTGGGGACGGGCGTGCGCACGTGGTGGCGCGTCGCCCCCGGCGAGTGGCGCGAGAGCCCGTCGCTGTCGCCGGTGGCGGAGGCCGACGTACGGCGGACGGTGGCCGAGGCCGGGCTCGTCGTCCTGCACGGCGACACGGCGTTCTTCGGTCCGCCGGCGACGACGCTGCGCGGGGCGCGATGGCTCGTCGCCCCGCCGGCGGTCGAGGGCGAGTGGTACGTCGCACCGCCGGCGACCGGGGCGGGCTCGCCGCTGGGCGACGTGCTCGGCGGGGCCTCCCGGGATTCCCTCCCGCCGCTCGTCGCTGCGGCGGCCCCCGCGCTCGAGTGGACGGCGCTCGTCGCCCAGCGGGACAAGCGCGGCACGGCGGTGCCGGTCCTGACGGGCCGGGATCGCGCACCCCGCACGGCGGTGCTCTCCGCAGGTGGTCTCTCGCGCTGGGGCTTGCGCGGTGGCGACGCCGCGACCGCCGCCGCCTCGCTCGCGGGCGCGGTCGCCGCCTGGCTGGCCGAGGCGGCGCCGGACGCGCGCGCGGTGGTGCCGGCGGTCGGCGCCGTGCGGGAGGGCGAGCGCGTCACCTGGCGCCGGGCGGGGCGCGACTCCCTCGTCGTGCTGCGCTGGTCGCGCGAGGGCGAGGCCGGCGCAGCGCGGGGCACGGATACCCTTCGCGCGGCCGGAGCGGCGACCATGCTGCTCGGCGGGGCGTGGCCTGCGGGGCGTTACCGGGTGGAAGTGCCGGGCGGCGCGGTCGCCGTGGTGGTGAACCCCAGCCGCGAGTGGGTGCCGCGGCGCCCGACGGTGGCCTCCGGGCCTGTGGGGACCGCAGCGGCGGCGGCTTCGGCCCCGACGGCGCGGGGCGCGCTCTGGCTCGTGGCGCTCGCGATCGCGGCGCTGTGCGCCGAGTGGATCCTGCGGCGTCGCGCGGGCCTGCGCTGACGTCGCGGCTAGATTCCGGCCATGGCGCGTCTCTTCACCGGCGGCGGGACACGCCGCTCGCTCTGGCAGCGCATCCGGGACGTCGCGCTCGCGGACGTCGGCGCGATGCTGCGGCGCGGCGCGGTCGAGGGAAACCTCGAGCAGCTCGAGGCGCTGCTGCTCGAGAGCGACTTCGGTGTGCCGGTCACGATGCGGCTCGTGGCCGAGGTCGAGCGGCTGGCGAAGCTGGGGCAGGTGCGGACGGACGAGGAGTTCCGCGGCGCGTTGCGCGACGGCATCGCGGGCTCGCTCACCGCCGGGCGTGCCGACCCGGCCTTGCGGCTGCCCTCGCCCGGTCCCGCGATCATCCTTGTCGTCGGGGTCAACGGTGCCGGCAAGACGACCGCGATCGGCAAGCTGGCGCACCGGCTGCGAGGTGAGGGCAAGCGCGTCCTGGTGGGTGCCGGCGACACCTTCCGCGCCGGCGCGGTGGACCAGTTGCGCGTGTGGGCCGAGCGCACGGGCGCGGAGTTCGTCGGCGGGGCGGCGGGGCAGGATCCCGCGGCGGTGGCCTGGGACGCCGTCGATGCTGCCGTCGCGCGCGGGGTGGACGTCGCGATCGTGGACACGGCCGGCCGCCTGCACACGAGCGAGGCGCTGATGGAGGAGCTCCGCAAGGTGGGGCGGGTGATCCCCAAGCGGCTGCCCGGCGCCCCGCATGAAACGCTGCTCGTGCTCGATGGCACGATCGGCCAGAACGCCGTGCAGCAGGCACGGCAGTTCGCCGCCGCCGTCCCGCTGACGGGGCTCGTCGTCACGAAGCTCGACGGCACCGCGAGGGGCGGCGTGGTGGTGGCCGTCCACGAGGCGGTGAACGTGCCGGTGAAGTTCGTGGGCGTCGGTGAACAGCCCGGCGACCTCCTGCCGTTCGATGCGCAGGCCTACGCGGCCGACCTCGTCGCCATCGACTGACGGGACGGGCGGCGGCTAGGTTTGGCGCGTGATGGCGCGCCTCGAGTCCCGCCGACCCGCGCTCACGCTCGACACCGAGGTCACGTACCTCAAGGGCGTGGGGCCCGTGCGCGCGCAGCATTTTGCCCGGCTCGGCATCCGCACCGCCGGCGACCTGTTGCGGCACGTGCCGCATCGCTACGAGGACGCCTCGACGGTCCAGCCCATCCGGTCCCTTTCCCCCGGCATGGAGGCGACGGTGCTCGGGCGGGTGATCTCGAAGGGCATCCTGCCGACCCGCAAGGGGCTGCGCGTCTTCTCGGCCGTGCTCAAGGACGACACGGGGATGATCGAGGCGAGCTGGCCGGGCCAGGCGTACCTCGACCGCACGATCCAGAAGGGTGACCTCCTGCTCGCGGCCGGGCCGGTACGCTTCTTCCACGGCCGCCAGCTCGTGCCGCGCGAGTTCGTGAATCTCGGGGCGGACGACACGGGCACGGCGGGGGGGCGGGTGCTCGCGGTGTACCCGGCCACCGAGGGCCTGTCGTTCAAGGTCATCCGCGGCCTCGTCGAGCAGCACCTCCCGGTGCTGCTGCCGCTGGTGCACGAATACCTGCCGCCGGCGGTGCTGGCCGAGGCCGGCGTTCCCCCGCTGCCCGAGGCGCTGCGCCTGGTGCACCGTCCGTCGAGCGTGGCCGAAGCGATGACCGGGCGGTCGCGGCTCGCCTTCGAGGAACTGCTGTTCGTCCAGATCCTGCACCGCCGGGCCAAGGCGCTCGCCCGCGAGCCGCGCGAGGGGCGGGCGTTCGAGAATCGGCGCGATCTCACCGCGAAGCTCAAGGCGTCGCTGCCGTTCGAGCTGACCGGCGCCCAGGCGCGCGCCGTCCGCGAGATCGTCGCCGACATGACGAGCCCGCACCGCATGCACCGCCTGCTGCAGGGCGACGTGGGCAGCGGCAAGACGGTCGTGGGGCTCTTCGCTGCGATGCTCGCGATGGAGAACGGCTGGCAGGTCGCCTTCATGGCACCGACCGAACTGCTGGCGGAGCAGCACGTGCGCACCGCGACGCGGCTGCTGGCGCCGCTGGGGCTGGCCCCCGTGCTGCTGACCGGCTCGCTCGGGGCGCGGGTGCGCCGCGAGGCCGAGGCCGTCATGGCCGACCCGGCCCCCGCGCTCGTGATCGGCACGCACGCGCTCGTAAGCGACCGGGCGCGCTTCGCGAAGCTCGGACTGGTGATCGTGGACGAGCAGCACCGGTTCGGTGTCGAGCAGCGCGCGGCGCTCGGGGGCAAGGGCGACCGGCCGGACGTGCTGCTCATGAGCGCGACGCCGATCCCGCGCTCGCTCGCGCTCACGCTCTACGGCGACCTCGACCTCAGCGTGCTCGACGAGCGCCCGCCGGGTCGCCAGCCGATCACCACCGCCCTCCGGGCGGGGACGGCCCGCGGGCGGGTGCTCGACTTCGTCCGCCGGCAGGTCGAGGCCGGGCGGCAGGCCTACGTCGTGTACCCCGTGATCGCCGAGAGCGAGAAGACCGACCTCAAGGCGGCGACGACGATGTACGAGCAACTCGCCGCCGGCGAGCTCGCGGGCCTCCGGGTGGCGTTGCTGCACGGGCGCCTGAAGGGCGACGAGAAGGACGACATCATGCGCCGGTTCCTCGCGGGGACGGTGGACGTGCTGGTGGCGACGACGGTGATCGAGGTGGGCATCGACGTGCCGAACGCGACGGTGATGGTGATCGAGCACCCCGAACGGTTCGGGCTGTCGCAACTGCACCAGCTGCGCGGGCGCGTGGGGCGCGGGGCGGAGCAGTCGTACTGCATCCTGCTCGGGGACGTCTCGCCGGAGACCGCCGAGCGCCTGCGCGTGTTCGTGGAGAGCGAGGACGGCTTCGAGATCGCCCGCGCCGACCTCGCGCAACGGGGGATGGGCGATCTCTTCGGCGACCGGCAGTCGGGGATGCCGGGCTTCCGGATCGCCGATCCGCTGCGCGACGAAGCGCTCAACGCTGCCGCCGGCATCGCGGCCGACCGCATCCTCGCCGCCGACCCGGCACTCGAGCGCAAGGAACACCTTGCGCTGCGCCGCACCCTGACGACGCAGTTCCAGCGCGGCCTCGAGCTGTTCCGCGTCGGATGAGCGCGCGCCGCCGATCCCGCTTCGCGCGTCGGCCCTCGGCGCGGCGCGGCCGCGCGGGCGGACGGCCGACGGCCGCGTGGCTGGCCCTCCTGACCGCCCTGGCCGCCGCGGCGGTGATCGTGCTGCCGTGGCGATCGCTCGCCGCGCAGGAGCGCCGCCGCGAGCCGCGCGGGTGGATGCCGCGATTCCGCCTGACGCCGACGCTCGCCACGACGCGGGGGACGGTGCGGAGCACCGGGGGCTTCGGCCTGCAGCTCGGCGCCGAGTGGGGGCGCGACGAAGGCCTGCTGGCCGTGCCGGTCGTCGTGGAAGCGGCAGGCGACGACCGGCGACAGGTGGGGTGCCTGACCGACTGCGCGCAGGGGCGGATGAGCGCATGGCTCCTCACCAGCGGGCTCGTGCTGCGTCCCGTCCCGCGCTGGCCGCTCCGGCCGTATGTCGAGGGCACGGTGTCCGGCGGGTTCGCGCAATGGAGCAACGCGGTCCTGCCCGCCGGCCTCGGCGCGAACGTCGGCTTCCTCGTCGGCGGCCGGACCGGCGGTGGCGTCACGACGCGCGCGAGCGTCGGGGCCGGGCTCGAGTGGGGGCGCGAGGACCGGTGGTTCGTCGCGGGGGTGCAGCGCGGGCTCGTGCACGAGGCCCGGTGGAGCCCGTCGCGGCTCGTGACCACGGTCGTCGTCGGGATCCGCGCCCGCACTTGAGCGGCGGGACCGCGACCCTGATTCCGCCCCGCCCGGGCGGCTAGGTTTCCGGCATGGAGCCGAACACCCGCCGCATCGAGGAGATCCCGGCCGTGGCCGGGCAGGTCGTGACCATCCAGGGGTGGGTGACCACCACCCGTTCGTCGGGCAAGATCGCCTTCGCCGTCCTGCGCGACGGGACGGGGCTGTGCCAGGCCGTGTTCGTGAAGAACGCGCTGCCGCCCGAGACATGGGAGCGCTTCAAGGACCTCACGCTCGAATGCTCGGTGGCCGTGACCGGCCTCGCGAAGGTCGAGCCCCGGGCGCCCGGTGGCCGCGAGCTCGAGGTACAGGCGCTGACGGTGATCGGCCCGTCGCCGATCGACTATCCGATCCAGCCCAAGGAGCACGGGGTGGATTTCCTGCTCGACAACCGCCACCTGTGGCTGCGCAGCCAACGGCAGGTGGCGCTCATGCGCGTCCGCCACGAGATCGAGCAGGCGATCCACGACTTCTTCTACGGCCGCGGCTTCCTGCGCATGGACTCCCCCATCCTCACCGCGGCGATCGGCGAGCGGGCGGGGCTCTTCGAGACCGAGTACTTCGACCTGGGCAAGGCGTACCTCGCGCAGACTGGTCAGCTCTACGGCGAGGCCGGGGCGGCGGCGCTGGGGCGCATCTACACGTTCGGCCCGACGTTCCGCGCCGAGAAGTCGAAGACGCGCCGCCACCTGACCGAGTTCTGGATGATCGAGCCGGAGATGGCGTGGTACGACCAGGCGATGAACATGGAGCTCCAGGAGGACCTCATCGTCGCGATCGTCGAGCGCGTACTCGACCGGCGGATGGAGGAGCTCAAGCAGCTCGAGCGCGACACGTCGAAGCTCGAGACGGTCCGGACGCCGTTCCCGCGGCTCGACTACGGCGACGCCGTCACGCTGGTGCAGGGGAAGGGGAGCGACGCGAAATGGGGCGACGACCTCGGCGCCGAGGACGAGGCGCTCATCGTCGAGGGCCGCGACCGCCCGGTGTTCGTGTGCAACTATCCCAAGGAGGCGAAGGCCTTCTACATGAAGGAGAACCCGGCCGACCCGCGAACGGTGCTGTGCGCCGACCTGCTGGCCCCGGAGGGCTACGGCGAGATCATCGGCGGCTCGCAGCGCGAGGACGACCTCGACCGGCTCGTCGCGCGCATCCGGCACGAAGGGCTGCCGATGGACGCCTACCAGTGGTACCTCGACCTGCGGCGCTACGGCACCTTCACCCATTCGGGATTCGGGCTGGGCCTCGAGCGCACGGTGGCGTGGATCTCCGGGACGCACCACATCCGCGAGTGCATCCCGTTCCCGCGGCTGATGTCGCGCATCTATCCGTGATCCGGCCGTCCGCCGGTACGGGGACGGCCGCCCGCGTCGCCCCCGCCGACGCCGGGGGCACCGCGCTCGTCCACGTGCCCGCGCCGCTCGTGCGCAACCCGGGCGAGCCGCTCGACCTCGCGGCGGTGCGCGCGATCCGCGTCAACCGCAGCGCCGCCGAGCGCCGTGCGGCCACCCTGCCGGCGCGACGCACGGTGAAGAAGCAGTGGCAGGCGGCGTGGCTGCTGAAGGCCGTCACCCTCATGGACCTCACCACGCTCCAGGGTGACGACACGCCCGCCAACGTGCGGCGCCTCTGTGCCAAGGCGCGGCAGCCGGTGCGGCCCGACCTGCTCGAGGCGATGGGGGCGTCGGCCCTGCCGATCCGCGCCGGGGCGGTGTGCGTGTACCACCCGTTCGTCGCCACCGCCGTGGACGCGCTGCGCGGCAGCGGGATCCCGGTGGCGGCGGTGAGTACCGCGTTCCCCTCGGGCCTCGCGCCGATGGCCACCCGGCTCGCGGAAGTGCGCGCAAGTGTCGCTGACGGCGCCGCCGAGATCGACATGGTCATCACCCGCGGGCTCGTCCTGCGCGGCGAATGGCAGGCACTCTACGACGAAGTGGCGGCGGTGCGCGCCACGTGCGGCGAGGCGCACCTCAAGGTCATCCTGGGCACGGGCGAGCTCGCGACGCTCACCAACGTCGCGCGCGCGAGCTGGGTGGCGATGCAGGCCGGCGCCGACTTCATCAAGACCTCCACGGGCAAGGAGTCGGTGAACGCCACCCTGCCGGTGTCCCTGGCGATGGTGCGGATGATTCGCGCGTATCGCGAGCGGAGCGGCGTCCTGGTCGGCTACAAGCCGGCCGGCGGCATCCGCACCGCCAAGCAGGCGCTCGACTACCTCGCGCTCATGAAGGAGGAACTCGGCGACCGCTGGCTTGCCCCCGATCTCTTCCGCTTCGGGGCGAGCGCGCTCCTCACCGACGTCGAGCGCCAGCTCGAGCACTTCGTCACCGGCCGCTATGCCGCGGCCCACCGGATGCCGATGCCATGACCACCGTCGCCGAGATCTTCTCGACCATGGCCTACGGGCCCGCCCCCGAAGGCGACGCCGAGGCGCGGGCATGGCTCGCGGCCCACGGGGCGGCCTTCGGGCACTTCGTGAACGGCCGGTTCACCGCGGCGGGCGCCGCGAGCTTCGAGACCCGCGAGCCCGCCACGGGCCGGGTGCTGGCGCGCATCGCGCAGGGCTCGGCGGCCGACGTCGCGGCGGCGGTCGCCGCGGCGGGCGCGGCGTTGCCCGCGTGGCAGGCGCTGTCCGGGCACGAGCGGGCGCGGCACCTCTATGCGCTCGCGCGCATGGTGCAGCGGCACAGCCGGCTGTTCGCGGTCGTCGAGGCGCTCGACAACGGGAAGAGCATCCGCGAGACGCGCGACCTCGACGTCCCGCTGGTGGCGCGGCACTTCACCCACCATGCCGGATGGGCGCAGCTGCTCGAGGCCGAGTTCCCGGGCCACGAGGCGGTGGGCGTCGTGGGCCAGGTGATCCCGTGGAACTTCCCGCTGCTCATGCTGGCGTGGAAGGTCGCCCCCGCGCTCGCCGCCGGGTGCACGGTGGTGCTCAAGCCGGCGGAGTACACGTCGCTGACGGCGCTGCTCTTCGCCGAACTGGCGCACGCGGCGGGGCTGCCGGCCGGCGTGCTCAACATCGTCACCGGCGACGGCCGCACGGGCGCGGCGCTGGTGGAGCACCCCGGGGTAGCCAAGGTGGCCTTCACCGGCTCCACCGAGGTCGGGCGCGTCATCCGCACGGCGATCGCCGGCTCCGGGAAGGCGCTGACGCTCGAGCTCGGCGGCAAGTCGCCGTTCCTCGTCTTCGAGGACGCCGACCTCGACGGCGCCGTCGAGGGGGTCGTGGACGCGATCTGGTTCAACCAGGGCCAGGTCTGCTGCGCGGGCTCGCGGCTCCTCGTGCAGGAGTCGGTGCACGATGCGTTCGTCGCCAAGCTGCGTGCGCGCATGGAGACCCTGCGCGTCGGCGGGCCGCTCGACAAGGCCGTGGACATGGGCGCCATCGTGGACCCCGTGCAACGCGACCGCATCGCCGGGCTCGTCGCGCAGGGCGAGGCGCAGGGGGCGACGCGGTGGCAGCCTTCGTGGGCCGTGCCGGCGCAGGGATGCTGGTATCCGCCGACGCTGTTCACGAACGTCGAGACGTCGAACGTCATCGCCCGCGAGGAGATCTTCGGGCCGGTGCTGGTGACGATGCCGTTCCGGACGCCGGCCGAGAGCGTGGCGCTGGCGAACAACACGCCCTACGGGCTGGCGGCGAGCGTGTGGAGCGAGAACATCAACCTCGCGCTCGATATCGCGCCGAAGCTCAAGGCGGGCGTGGTGTGGATCAACGCCACCAACCTGTTCGACGCCGCAGCCGGGTTCGGCGGGTACCGCGAGTCGGGCTACGGGCGCGAAGGCGGGCGCGAAGGGTTCGTCGAGTACCTCGTGCCGTCGTGGGAGAAGCGCATCGGGCGTGCGCCGCGTGTCGTGCGCCCGGCGGCTCGCGCGGCGCGGTCGGCGGCGGCGCGGTCGGCGGCGGCGCCGGCGGCGCGGATCGCGCCGGACGCCGGACACGCGTTGCCCGGGCCGGCGGTGGATCGCACCGCGAAGCTCTTCGTCGGCGGCAAGCAGGCGCGTCCGGACGCCGGATACTCGCGCGTGATCCTGGACCCGCAGGGGCGCGCGATCGGCGAGGTCGGCGAGGGCAACCGGAAGGACCTCCGCAACGCCGTGGAGGCCGCGCAGGCGGCCGCCCCGGGCTGGGCGGCGACGTCGGGACACGCGCGGGCGCAGGTCCTCTACTATCTCGCCGAGAACCTCTCGGCGCGCGCCGACGAGTTCGCCGGACGCATCCGCGCGCAGACGGGAGCCGCCGCAGAGGACGCCGCGAACGAGGTTGACCTGGCCGTCCGGCGGCTGTTCACGTACGCCGCATGGGCGGACAAGCACGACGGCGCGATCCACTCGGTGCCGATCCGCGGGGTCGCGCTGGCGTTCCACGAGCCCGTCGGCGTCGTCGCGGCGGTCGCCCCGGCCGATTGCCCGCTGCTGGGCTTCGTGTCGTTCGTCGCGCCGCTCGTCGCCGCCGGCAACGCCGTCGTGGCGGTGCCCAGCGAGCGGCACCCGCTCAGCGCGACCGACTTCTACCAGGTGCTCGAGACGAGCGACGTGCCGGCCGGCGTCGTGAACATCGTCACCGGGGCCCGCGATCCGCTGGCGAAGGTGCTGGCCGAGCACGACGACGTCGAGGCCATCTGGTACCATGGCTCGCACGAGGGGGCGACGGCCGTCGAGCGGGCGAGCGCGGGAAACCTGAAGCGCACGTGGGCGCGCTGGTGGCCGGTGGACTGGATGCACGCCGAGCAGGGCGAGGGGCGCGCCTACCTGCGGCAGGCGGTGCAGGTCAAGAACGTCTGGATCCCGTGGGGCGAGTGAGCTGAGGGCCCGTGGCCGGGGGCGCGGGTGCGGCGGCCCGCGCCGGTGCCCCCGGATCAGCGCGGCTCGTCGGCCTTCACCGCGTTCCAGAGCTCGTCCAGTTGCTCGAGCGTCTGTCCCTGCAGGGCGATGCCCCGCGCCTGCGCGAGCGCGGACACCCGGTCCAACCGCCCCACGAACTTCCCGTTCGCCCGTTCCAACGCCAACGCCGCGTGCACCCCCGCCTTGCGGCACAGGTTCACCACGGCGAAGAGCAGGTCGCCGAGTTCGGCCTCGAGGCGCGCGTGCTGCGCGTCGTACACGGGCGCGCCGTCCGGCTCGCCGCGCGCGGGCGTGGCGGCGAGCTCGGCCTCGACCTCGTCCAGTTCCTCCCGCACCTTGGCGGCCGGCCCGTGCACGTCGGGCCAGTCGAAGCCCATGCCCCCGGCGCGGTCCTGCAGCCGATGCGCGCGATGCAGCGCCGGCAGTTCCACGGGCAGGCCGTCGGCCACCGACGTCCGCGGCGCCTTCGCGGCCTTCATGGTCTCCCAGGCCTGCTTCTCGCCGCCCGCGTACAGGTGCGGATGCCTGGCCTTCATCTTGGCGACCATGCCCGCCGCGATGTCGTGCGCGGTGAAGGCCCCGCGTTCCTCGGCGATGACGCCGTGGAACAGCACCTGCAGCAGCAGGTCGCCCAGCTCCTCGCGCAGCGCGCGGTCGTCGCCGCTGCGCAGGGCGTCGTCGGTCTCGTGGGCTTCCTCCACGAGGTACGGGCGCAGCGACTGGTGCGTCTGGGCCGCGTCCCACTCGCAGCGGGTGCGCAGGTCGCGCATCAGCGCGAGGGCGTCGTCGAAGGCGCTCATGTCGTGGAATATGGCACGCCGCCGGCGAGGGCCGACACGTCCTCATCGGGGTCGTCGCCCAGGAACCCGCCGCTCTGGTGGGCCCACAGGCGCGCGTAGATGCCATTGGTGGCCAGCAGTTGCGCGTGCGTTCCCGCCTCGACGATCCGCCCGCGGTCCATCACCACGAGGCGATCCATGGCGGCGATCGTCGAGAGCCGGTGGGCGATGGCGATCACGGTCTTGCCCTCCATGAGCCGGTAGAGCGTCGCCTGGATGGCGGCCTCGACCTCGCTGTCGAGGGCGCTCGTCGCCTCGTCGAGCACGAGGATCGGCGCGTCCCTGAGCATCACCCGCGCGAGCGCGATGCGCTGCCGCTGGCCGCCGGAGAGTCCGACGCCACGCTCGCCGACGTGTGCCCCATAGCCCGCTCGGCCCTTCGGATCGCGCAGCGTGCCGATGAGCCCGTCGGCCTCGGCACGCGCGGCGGCCGCGATGATCTCCGCCTCCGTGGCATCGGGCCGGCCATGGGCGATGTCCTCGCGGACCGACCGGTGGAGCAGGGAGGTGTCCTGCGTGACCATCCCGATCGCGGCGCGCCCGATGCCCCCGAGCAGGACGCCCGTGAGCAGGGCCAGCGTCCCCCGGTGCGCGGCGAAGAGCTGGTCCGGCGGCGGGGCCTCGGGAAACGGGTCGAGGCGGGATTCGAAGGCGCGAAACACGGCGCGCGGGTCGGGACGCGGTCGGGCAGGGGGCGGCAGACCGCCCAAGGTACGGGGAGAGCGTACGAGGCGACGTTGTAGATTCCTGCGATGTCCGACCCCGCGCGCGCCTGGCTCTCGATCGACCTCGACGCCCTTCGCGCCAACGCCCGCACGTTGGCTGACCACGCCGGGACCCGCCTTGCGCCGGTCCTCAAGGCCGACGCCTACGGCCTGGGGGCCGTCGCCGTTGCCCGCGCACTCGAACCGCTCGACCCGTGGGGCTACTGCGTCGCGACGCCGACCGAGGGCGCCGAGCTGCGCGCGGCGGGCATCACGCGACCGATCCTGTGCTGCCCCCCGATGGACCCGGCCGAGGCCCCCGCGCTCGCCGCCGCCCGCGTGCAGCCGGCCCTCGGCAATGCCGAGGCCCTGTCGGCCTGGCGGCACGCGAACGGGGGCGACTGGCAGCTGGCCGTCGATACCGGGATGGTCCGCGCCGGCGTCCCCTGGGACCGGCTGCATGAGTGGAAGCCCGTCCTGCGCGCGGATCCTCCGGCGGGCGTCTTCACGCACTTCCACTCGGCCGACGTGCCTGATGCCACCATGGCCGACCAGGAGCACCGATTCGCCGCGGCCCTCGCCGAACTGCCGGCCCGTCCGCCGCTTGTCCACACCGACAACAGCGCCGCCGCCGCCCGACGCGAGGCGGGGACTGCCCGGGGGACGCTGACGCGCAGCGGCCTGTTCCTCTACGGGGTCGGCACCGGCCCAACGGCGCGCGTGCATCCCCGGCCGGTGGTCGCGCTCAAGGCCCGCATCGTCGAACTGCACGACGTCGCCACCGGCGACACCGTCGGCTACGATGGTGCGTACGTCGCCCCGGGCCCGCGCCGGATCGCCACGGTGAACGTGGGGTATGCAGACGGCTACCGACGCGCCCTCGGCAACCGCGGCTACATGCTCGTCCGCGGCCACCGGGCGCCCATCGCCGGTTGGGTCACCATGGACATGACCATGCTCGACGTCACCGACTGCGGCGCCGAGTTGGGCGACGTCGCCACCGCCATCGGCACCGACGAGGCCGCACCGGGAACGGCCATCGGCCTCGAGACGCTCGCCGCGCACGCGCAGTGCTCGCCGTACGAACTGCTGGTCGCGTTGAAGCTGCGCCTCACGCGATCGTACATCGGCGGATGAAGGCCAGGCGCGGGATCATCCTCGTGCTCGACGGCGTCGGCATCGGCGAAGCGCCGGACGCTGCGGCCTACGGAGACACGGGGTCGAACACCCTGGGCAACCTCGCCCGGGCGCGCGGAGGTCTCGCGCTGCCCAACCTGCAGCGACTCGGGCTCGGGAACATCGCGCCCATCGCCGGCGTGCCGCCCGTCGCCTTGCCGCGTGGTGCCTGGGGAACGCTGACGCCGACGTCGGCCGGCAAGGACAGCACCACCGGCCACTGGGAGATCGCCGGCGTGCGGCTCGACCGACCCTTCCCCACCTATCCGAAGGGCTTTCCGGCCGAGGTGGTGGCCGCCTTCGCCGCCGCGACGGGGCGGCCGGTCATCGGGAACGTCGTCGGGAGCGGGACCGACGTCCTCAGCCGCTTCGGCGAGGAGCACGTCCGCACGGGGGCGTGGATCCTCTACACCTCCGCCGATTCCGTCTTCCAGGTGGCCGCGCACGAGAAGGTCGTCCCCGTGGCCGAGCTCTACGAGGCCTGCGCCACCGCCCGGCGGCTGCTCGTGGCGCCGCACGACGTGAGCCGCGTGATCGCCCGGCCGTTCACGGGGACGGCCGGGGCCTGGGTGCGTACGGCAAACCGCAAGGATTTCGCGATCGCCCCCCCCGCCGGGACCTTGCTCGATCGCCTGGCCGCCGCCGGCGTCGCCCGGCATTCGGTGGGCAAGGTGGACGACCTCTTCGCCGGCCGGGGCATCCGCGGGGTGCACACCACCGACAACGCGGCCGGCGTCGCGGCCCTGCTTGATTGGTTGGCCGTTGGGGATGGGTTCTGCTTCGCCAACCTCGTAGATTTCGACCAGCTGTACGGCCACCGCAACGACGCCGCGGGGTTCGACGGCGCGCTGCGGGCGTTCGACGCCGCCGTGCCCGGGATCCTCGCGTGCCTACGTCCCGAGGATCTCCTGTTCATCACCGCCGACCACGGCAACGACCCGACCACGCCAGGCACCGACCACGCGCGCGAGTGCGTGCCCGTGCTGGCGATCGGCGCGCGCGTCCGTCCGGTGGCGATCGGCGTGCGGGCGACGTTCGCGGACCTCGGGGCGACGGTGGCGGAGTGGCTCGGGGTGCCCGCAGGCCCCGTCGGCACGTCGTTCCTCGGAGCCATCACGTGACCGACTGGACGACCCTCCGGCGAGTCGCCGCGGAGGCGATGGCCCGCGCGTACGCCCCGTACTCGGGCTATCCGGTCGGAGCGGCGCTCGAATGCGCCGACGGATCGGTGATCGGCGGCTGCAACGTCGAGAATGCGTCCTTCCCCGCCGGGATCTGTGCCGAGCGTGCCGCGGTCGCCGCGGCCGTTTCGACCGGGCACCGGCAGTTCCGGCGCCTGGCGCTGTGCACCACGGGTGCGCAGCCGGCGGCCCCCTGCGGGGTCTGCCGCCAGGTGCTCATGGAGTTTGCCCCCACCTTGGACATCGTGAGCTTCACTCCGGGCGGAGCCGAGGCGCGCTGGTCGCTCGGCGACCTCCTGCCGGCCCCCTTCGTCTTCCGGCCGTCGAGCCACGGGGCCGCATGACGCGTTCCCTGCGGTCTTCCCTCCTCGGCTTGGGGGTCGCGGCGGCCGTCGCGATCGGCGGCTGCTCGGCGGACGAAGTCACCAACAGCCAGTGCCCGCTCCTCTGTCCGCAGCGCAACCTGCAGGTGGTGGACACGACGCTCGAGGCCGTTACGCTCGACACCGTCCTCGCCGGCTTCCCCGTGCTCGGCACGGAAGGGCGGCTGCTGCTGGCGACCGCGCCCGGCGGACTGGACGTGCGCGCCCTGATGCGCTTCGACTCCACGGTGGCGGTCTTCGCGCCCTCGTTCGCCGATACGCTCCGTCCCATCACCGCGCCGGACAGCGTGCGCATCGAGTTGCGGGTGGACACGCTCGCGAGCCGGGCGACGGCGGCCTTCACCATCGAGGCCTACGACGTGGACACGACGGTCGTGGACACGGCGACGTCCGCCCTCGCGCAGCACTTCCGGCCGGACAAGCTCCTCGGCAGCCGGACCTTCAGCCGAGATTCATTGCGCGACACGATGCGCATCCCCATCACCAACACCGCGCGCCTCGTGGACGGGCTGCGGCAACTCACCCGCGTGCGCGTCGGCCTCCGCGTCGTGTCGTCGGGCACGGTCCAGTTGCTGGTCGGCAGCACCGACGGGTTCCGCGACGCCAAGCTGCGGTACCGGCCGGCGGCCGACTCCGGGTTGCCGACCTTCACCTTCCCGCCGCGCTCGGCGACGCCCTCGAACCTGCCCGACGTCGCGGCGGCCTTGGCCGACTTCACGTGGGTCGTAGGCGGTTCGGGCGACCCGCCGGCCGGCGAACTCGCGATCGGCGGCGCCCCGGGTCGGCGGGCGTACCTCGGTATCGACCTGCCGACGGCGATCGTGGACTCGAGCGACGTGCTGCGCGCGACGATCGAGCTCGTGCAACGGCCGTACACCGGCCCCCGGCTGAGAGACACGCTGGCCGCATTCCCGTGGATCGTGGTCGCGGGGCCGAACGCCGACATCCGGCGGAGCACCACCCTCGCGGTCGGCGGGATCAACGCACTGCGGCTCACGCTCGGGCTGCGCTCGTTCACCGACTCCCTGCGCATGGTCGTCACCGACTCGGGCGTGCGCCGCTTCGACGTCACGGCCGCCGTGCGCGAGTGGCGGGCGTCCGGCATCACCGGCATGCGGAGAGCGATCGTGCTGCGGATCGGCCCCGAGAACTTCGAGAGCGGGCAGCTGCGCTTCTTCTCGCGCGAGGCCGCCCCCGGGCTCCGCCCGCGCGTCCGTGTCGTGTACAACGTCCGGCGCGGGAGCGGTCTGCCATGATCCGGCATGTCCTCGCGGCCGCCGCCGCACTGGTCCTGCCGCGGGTGGCGCTCGCGCAGGGGACGCTGGGCTCGCAGGGGCTGGGGTTCCCCGTCGGGCAGCTGAGCACGCACGCGCGCGGCACGGCGGGCGCCATCGCCGAGTTCGACCCGGTGACGGGAGTGAATCCGGCCTCGCTGTCCACCTGGGGCCGCGCGGCGATCCACGTGCAGTTCGAGCCCGAGACGCGCACGACATCCACGGCGGCCGGACGGGACCTCACGGGCATCTCGCGCTTCCCGCTGCTCGCGGCGGGGATCGGGCTTGGCGAACGCGTGGCGATCGGCCTGAACGTCTCGTCGTTCCTCGACCGCTCGTGGGAGACGCTGTTCTCGGGCACCCAGATCGTCGGCCGCGACACGGCCCGCTTCGTGGACCGTAATGGCGTGCGCGGGGCGATCGCCGACACCCGCTTCCTCGTCGGTGTGGCCCTGCCGGCGGGCGTGCGGGTCGGGGCGGCGCTGCATGCGTTCACGGGCGAGCATCGCATCCGCAGTGCCCGAAGCTACGACACCGCCTCGGCCTTCGTGAGCTTCTCCTCGAGCCAGACGGTGCGCTTCGCCGGACGGGCCGCCTCGCTCGGCGTCACGTGGCAGCCGGTACGCTGGTTCGGGCTCGCGGGGTCCGCGCGCTTCGGCGGGGAGATCGACGCGGTCAACGACGCCGAGCGGTTTCGCGCCGAGGGGAGCATCCCGAACCGGTTCGGCATCGGTGCGCGCGCCGAGATCGCGCGGGGGCTCACGCTGGCGGCGCGGCGCGAGCGCATCTCGTGGACCGCCATGCGTCCCCTCATCGAGTCGGCCGTCGCGGTCACCGATGCCGACGAGACCGCCATCGGGCTCGAGTACCTGAGTCCCTCGATGGGGCGGTTGCCGTTCGCCCTCCGGCTCGGCACTGCCTCCCGCGCGCTGCCCTTCGGCGTGGCACAGGCCATCGTCCGCGAGCAGGTGGTCGCCGGCGGAGTGGGGCTCGTGCTCGCGCAGGGCCGCTTCGGCGTGGACGTGAGCTACACCAGCGGCCGCCGGTCCGCGCCCGGCAACCTCTCGGAGACGGCCGGCACGTTCTCGCTCGGCATCATCATCCGCCCGTAGCCCCCGTGCGCGTCTGGCTGCGCACGTGGGGCTGCCGCGCGAACGCGTACGACACCGCGCAGGTGGACGCCCGGCTGCGGCGCGCCGGCGCGGTCGTCGTCGAGCGGGCCGAGGACGCGGACGTCGCCATCCTCAACTCGTGCGCCGTCACGGCCGAGGCGGTCGCCGACCTGCGCCAGGGGGCGCGACGGGCCGCCCGGGAGCGACCGGGCTTGCGCACGATCGTGATGGGCTGCGCCGCGGCCCTCGACGACGGAACCCTCGCGGCCCTGCCCGGCGTGCAGGCGGTCGTCGCGGGTGGAGACGTCGCCGCGGTGGCCGCGGTGTTGGGGCTGCCGCGCGACGATCACCCCGCGGCACGACAGGCCGAGGCCCGCGCGACCCTCCGGGTCCAGGACGGGTGCGACGAGCACTGCACCTTCTGCGCGACGACTCTGGCGCGCGGCGCGAACCGGTCGCGCCCGGTCGCGGCGCTCGTGGACGAGGCCGCACGACTGGCCGAGCACCACCCCGAGATCGTGCTCACCGGCATCCACGTCGGCACCTACGGGCGCGACATCGCCACGTCGCTCGGCGCGTTGCTCGAGACGCTGGTCGTGCGGGTGCCCGGCGTGCGCTTCCGGCTGGCGAGCGTCGAGGCGACCGAACTCTGCGACCGGCTCGTCGCCCTGCTGCGCGACGGGGGCGATCGTGTGGCGCCCTACGTGCATGCCCCGCTCCAGAGCGGCAGCGACCCCGTGCTGCGCCGCATGGGGCGGCACTGGTACACCGCTGCCGCCTACGCGCGCGCGATCGAGCGGCTCACCGCGGGGCGTGCGGTCTTCGGCCTCGGGGCCGACGTCATCACGGGCTTTCCGGGCGAGTCCGACGCGGATCACGCCGCCACGATCGCGCTCGTCCAGGCGCTGCCCTTCACGCACCTGCACGTGTTCCCATGGTCGCCGCGGCCCGGCACCGCGGCGACGAAGCTCGGGGACGTCCCGCCGGCCGCGGCGTCGCGCACCCGGGCGGCCGAGCTCCGGGCGCTCGGCGCGGCCAAGGGCGCCGCCTACGCCGAGGGCCGGGCCGGGGGCACGGCCGACGTCGTGGTCGTCCGGGGGGGCGCTGATCCCGGCGGGATCACGGAGGATTACCTTTCCGTGTCGTGCGCCGAGCCCGCGGCGCGCCGCACCCGCTTCGCCGCCCGGCTGGACGTCCGCCCCGACGGGCGGCTCGTCGCCCATCCTCGCTGACCCCGACGCCGTCGCCGATGCTCGCCGACCGCCGCACCGTCTTCATCGAGACCTACGGCTGCCAGATGAACGTGAGCGATTCCGAGCTCATGCTCGGCACGCTCGCGGCCGTGGGCTACGAGGCGGTGGACTCGCCCGACGGCGCCGACGTGATTCTCGTGAACACCTGCGCGATCCGCGAGAACGCCGAGCAGCGCGTGATCGGACGCGTGGGCGAGCTCAAGCGCAGCATGAAGCCGGGGTCGATCGTCGGCATCACCGGCTGCATGGCGCAGCGGCTCGGGCCCCGCATCCTCGACCAGGCGCGTCACGTCTCGCTCGTCATCGGCCCCGACGGCTACCGCGCACTCCCCGAGCTGATCGCGCGGGCGCAGCGGGGCCAGCGCGTCACCGCCACGGACTTCGACCTCGAGGAGCATTACGAGGACTTCCAGCCGCGGCGCTTCGACAAGGTCAAGGCGTGGATCCCCGTGCAGCGGGGCTGCGACTACAAGTGCACCTACTGCATCGTTCCCTACACGCGCGGGCCGGAACGGTCGCGCCAGCTCGACGACGTCGTGCGCGAGGCGCGGGGCATCGTCGAGGCGGGGATGACCGAGGTCGTGCTGCTCGGCCAGACGGTGAACTCGTACACCGACGGCACGCACGACTTCGCCGACCTGCTGCGCGCCCTCGGGCGCGTGGACGGCCTTCGCCGCATCCGCTTCACCAGCCCGCACCCCAACGACTTCACCGACCGCGTCATCGCCGCGATGGCCGAGACGCCTACCGTGTGCGAGCACGTGCACCTGCCGATGCAGTCGGGATCGAGCGCTACGCTCAAGCGGATGCTGCGCCGCTACTCCCGGGAAGCGTACCTCGCGGTCGTCAACCGGCTGCGCGCCGCGATGCCGGGCCTCGGCCTGACGACCGACATCATCGTCGGGTTCCCGGGCGAGACCGACGCCGACTTCGAGGAGACGCTCTCCGCCTGCCGCGCGGTGGGATTCGACGACGCGTTCACCTTCCAGTTCTCGATGCGCGAGGGGACCCCGGCGACGCGCCTGCCCCCCGAGTTGGCGGTGCCAGCCGACGTGGTGCAGGACCGCTACGACCGGCTCGTGGCGACGATCCGCGGTATGGCCCGCGCGAAGAACCTCTCGCTCCTCGGGCAGCGACGCGAGCTGCTCATCGAGAAGGTCGCGCGCGACGGCGAGCTGCTGCAGGGGCGGTCACGCGACTTCAAGACGGTCCTCGTCGCGGCGGATGCCGCCGCCGTGGGCGGCTACCTCGACGTCGAGCTGACCGGGACGACCGGTTCGACCTTCACCGGCACACCCGTCGCCCCGGCGCGACCGGAACGGCAGCCGCTTCCGCTCGCCGGCTGACCGAACCGCAGCCGCCCGCGCGCGGGCGGTGCCGTGGCGCGCCGCGACTGCCGCGCGGCAATCGCATGATGGCGCGTGCGCGCCCGTGATCCCGTCGCGCCGACGCCGAACCGGCATCGTGCGGCGTGCCACTCGTCCTCGCGGCGGCGATCGCGCTGCTCACCGGCCTGCTGCTTGGCGGGAGCGGATACGCGCTCTGGGGCGCGGGGGCGGCGCTGGCGGGCGTCCTCGCGCAGGGGCGGCCGCGGCCCGGCGCTCCGCTGGGGGGGGCAATTCCCCCGCTGGCGCTGCTCCTCGCCGCGGCGGCGTGGCGCGGCGACCTCGCCGGGCGCGAGGCCGAGCGATGTCGCGCGCTCGTCGCCTCGCGGCGTCACTGGGTGGCGACGCTCGACCTCTCCCCCGCGGCGCCCGGCGAGCGCGTCCGGGCGACCGTGCGCGGAGACGGCACGGCGACCTGCCACGTGGCGGCCACCCTGATCGTCGCCGAGGGCCGCGCCCACCCGGGAGCCCGTGTGGCGGTCGCCGGTGAAGCCCTCGCGACGCCGCGAGGCGTCCTCGTCCGCAACGCGCGCGTCGCGCCGCTCGGCGGGACGGACGGGCGGCTCGCCGCCCGCGCGCGGGCGGCCGCCGCGCTCGACCGACGGCTCGGCTCGCAGGCGCCGCTCGCGCGCGCGCTGCTGGTGGCCGACACGCGGGACCTCTCGCTCGACCTCAAGGATCGCTTCGCCGACAGCGGGCTCATCCATGCGCTGTCCATCAGCGGGCTGCACGTCGCGATCGTCGCGCAGGCGCTGACGCTGCTTCTCGGCCTTGCCCGCGCCTCGCCCACGACGGCGGCGCTGGGTGGGCTCGCGGCGACGGCGGGCTACGTCCTGCTGCTGGGGGCGCCTCCCCCCGCAGTCCGGGCGGCGGTCATGCTCGCAGTACCCTCGGTGGCCAAGGCGATCCAACGTCCGGTGTCTCCGTGGGCGTCCGTCGCGTGGGGCAGTGCGCTGCCCCTCCTCGACGATCCGCTCGCCGCGCTGGACATCGGCTATCAGCTCTCGGTCGGCGGCATGGCCGGCCTCATCGCTGCGGGGGCATGGGCGCGTCGGGTCGTCGGGGAGCGGTGGGCGGGCTGGCGCGGCACCATCGCCCGGGAGTTGCTCACCGGTACGGCGGTCGCCGTGCTGACAGCGCCGCTGTCGGCATGGCACGTCGGACGGCTCTCGCTGGTCGCCCCGGTGACCAACCTCGTGGCCGGTCCGCTGCTCGCCGTGCTGCAGCCCGCGCTCTTCGTGACGCTCGCCGTGGCGCCGCTGCCATGGCTCGCGGGTCCGGCCGCCGCGGCGACGCATCCGCTGCTGGCGGGGTTCGACGCGATCGCGAGCGCGGGGGCCGCCGTGCCCGGGGCCGCGGTGTCGGTGAGTCCCGGCGCATTCGCCGCAGTGGCGACCGCCGTGGCCGTCGCGGGACTCGGCGCCGGCTGTCTGGAGCCGGCGTGGTGGCGGCGCGGCAGCGCGGTCGCGCTCGCGGCCATGACGGTGCTGGTGTGGCAGCCGGTGGTCGCACCGGCGGCGATGACCGAGCTCCACGTCTTCGACGTGGGGCAGGGGGACGCGCTGGGGATTCGCACGCGCCGTGGCCGCTGGGTGCTGGTGGACGCCGGGCCGGCGGGGCGGCGGTCGGATGCGGGCCGCGCCGTGGTCGTCCCCTCGCTGCGCCGGCTCGGCGGGCGCGTCGAGGCGCTGGTGCTCACGCATCCCGACCTCGACCACGTTGGCGGCGCCGCCACGCTCATCAGGCGGCTCACGCCAAGGCAGGTGCTCGAGCCGGCGTTTCCGGGCACGAGCGACGCCTATCGTGCCGCCCTGGTGGCCGCGCGTGCTACCGGCGCGCGGTGGCGCGCGGCGCGGGCCGGCGATTCGCTGGTGGTGGACGAAGTGGTCGTCACCGTGCTCGCCCCCGACTCCGCGCTCGTGGCGGACGCCCGCGGTCCCAACGATGCCAGCGTGGTCCTCGGCGTCCGCGTGGGCGACGTGCGCTGGCTCCTGACGGGCGACGCGGAGGCCGGCGAGGAGGCCTGGCTCGCCGCCCGCTGGGGGCCGGCGCTGCACGCGGACGTGTACAAGGTGGGCCACCACGGCAGCCGGACCAGCACCACGCCCCCGTTGCTCGCGCGCATCCGGCCCGCGGTGGCACTGGTGTCGGTGGGGCGCGGCAACCGGTACGGACATCCCGATGCCGGGGTGGTCGGGGCGCTCGCCCGCCGCGGCGTGGTGGTGCTGCGCACCGATCGCCTGGGGGCGCTGGTAGTCCGGACGGACGGACATCGGCTCGAAGCGGAGGCCGCCGGGGAACGATGGCCGGTCCCCCGCCGCGCCGCGCCGGACACCGCCGATTGGTGACCGGCGCCGCTTGTGCCGGTCGCCCGGCGTGGGGAGCTTTCCCCGGGCAGCCCGGTCGCATCGTCGCCGGGCCGGTGTCCGTCTCTCCGACTACCCGTGCCCGTGGCCTCCCAATCGCCCACCAAGGCCGTCACCATCGAGCGGTTCATCGTGGAGCAGGAGCGCCTGCTGCCCCACGCCACCGGTGACCTGTCCGACATCCTGTACGACATCGCCCTCGCGGCGAAGATGATCTCGTCGAAGGTCCGCCGCGCCGGCCTGAGCGACATCCTCGGGGCCGCCGGCAACGAGAACGTGCAGGGGGAGATGCAGCAGAAGCTGGACGTGATCGCCAACGAGATCATGGTGCAGGCGCTGGAAGCCGGTGGCCGGCTCTGCGCGATGGCCTCCGAGGAGGAGGCGGAGATCATCCCGATCCCGCCGTCGTTCCGCACCGGGAAGTACGTCGTCGTCTTCGACCCGCTCGACGGCTCGAGCAACATCGACGTCAACGTGCCGGTGGGGACGATCTTCTCGGTGCTCGCCAAGCGGCAGAGCGCCCCCCACGGCGAGCTCGGCGACTTCCTGCAGCCCGGCCACCAGCAGGTGGCGGCCGGCTACGTCATCTACGGCTCGAGCACGATGCTCGTCTATACGACGGGACAGGGGGCGCACGGCTTCACGCTCGACCCTTCGATCGGCGAGTTCCTGCTGTCGCACCCCCACATCCGCACCCCCAGCGCCGGCAAGTTCCTGAGCGTGAACGACTCGTACGAGGCGCTGTGGAGCGAACCGGTCAAGTCGCTCATGCGGCGGTATCGCGGGCTCGAGGGCGGGCACAAGGCGAAGAACGTGCGCTATGTCGGCTCGCTCGTGGCCGACTTCCACCGGAACCTGCTCGCCGGCGGGGTGTTCTGCTATCCGCCGAACGCGAAGAGCCCCAAGGGGAAGCTCCGGCTGCTCTACGAGGGCAACCCGATGGCGTTCATCGTCGAGCAGGCGGGCGGGGCCGCCATCGACGGCGAGCGGCGGCTGCTCAGCATCGAGCCCACGGAACTCCACCAGCGCGCGCCGCTCTACATCGGCAGCCGCGACGACGTCGCCCTCGCCGCCGAGGTTCTTGGCATGACGGGGGCGCTCGCGTGAGCGACTCCGGGTCGCACCGCCGTACCACGCCGTCGGCGCGCATCACCCTCGCCGCCGGCACCACCGCGCCCGACGACGCGCGCGTCGCCGCGGCGCCGGCGGCGCCGGGCGAGCCCGAACGGCGTTCCCCCTCCGGCATCCCCGTCCCGCTGGTGGTGCGGCCGGACGACGGCGCGGTGGACTATGCGCTCGACCTCGGCGAGCCGGGACGCTTCCCCTTCACCCGCGGCGTGCAGCCCACGATGTACCGCGGGCGCCACTGGACGATGCGCCAGTACGCGGGCTTCGGCACCGCGCAGGCCACCAACGAGCGCTTCAAGCTGCTGCTGGCCAAGGGCCAGACCGGGCTCTCGACGGCCTTCGACCTGCCGACCCAGATGGGGATCGACTCCGACCACCCGCGGGCTCTCGGCGAGGTGGGGCGCGTCGGGGTGGCGATCGACTCGGTGGACGACCTGCACGTCCTGCTGGCCGACCTGCCGCTCGATCGGGTCTCCACATCCATGACGATCAACGCGACGGCCTCGACGCTGCTCGCGATGTACGTCACCGTCGCCGAGGAGCGGGGGATCACCCGAGGGCAGGTGAGCGGTACGATCCAGAACGACATCCTCAAGGAGTACATCGCGCGCGGGACGTACGTGTACCCGCCCGGGCCGTCGCTCGCGCTCATCGCGGAGACCTTCCGCTTCTGCGCGGCCGAGGTCCCGAACTGGAATCCGATCTCGATCTCCGGCTACCATATCCGCGAGGCGGGGAGCACTGCGGTCCAGGAGCTGGCCTTTACCTTCGCGAACGCCCTCGCGTACGTGCAGGCGGCGGTGGACGCGGGGCTGCGCGTGGACGACTTCGCGCCGCGGCTCAGCTTCTTCTTCGCCTGCCACAACGACCTCTTCGAGGAGGTCGCCAAGTTCCGCGCCGCGCGCCGCATCTGGGCGCGGCTGATGCGCGAGCGTCACGGCGCGAGCGACGCGTCCTGCAAGCTGCGGTTCCACACCCAGACGGGCGGCGTGACGCTCACCGCCCAGCAGCCGCTCAACAACGTCGTACGCGTGACGGTGCAGGCCCTCGCCGCGGCGCTCGGCGGCACGCAGTCGCTGCACACCAACGGCTACGACGAGGCGCTCGCGCTTCCCACCGAGGCGGCCGCCACCCTCGCGCTCCGCACGCAGCAGATCGTCGCCCACGAGAGCGGCGTCGCGCAGACCGTGGACCCGCTCGCCGGCTCGTACTACGTCGAACGCCTCACGAACGAGCTCGAGCGGCGCGCGCTCGCCCTCCTCGCCGACGTCGAGGCCCGCGGCGGCAGCGCCGCGGCGATCGAGGCCGGCTTCTTCCAGGACGAGATCGGCCGCTCGGCCTACGAGTTCCAGCTCGCCGTCGAGCGCGGCGAGACGGTGATCGTGGGCGTCAACAAGTTCGCCGACGGGGAGGATCCGCCGATGATCCCCGCGCCGGACTTCTCGGCGCTCGAGCAGGCGCAGGTGGCACGGGTGCGCGCCACGCGCGCCGCGCGCGACGCCGCGCGCGCCAGCGCCACGCTGGCCACCTTGGGCGACGCGGCCCGACGGGTGGCCCACCGCGAGCCCGGGGTGCACCTCATGCCGCTCGTCGTCGAGGCGGTGCGCGCACGGGCCACGGTGGGCGAGATCAGCGATACCCTCGCCGCGCAGTGGGGCACGTACCGGCCGGGGAGCTGACGTGCCGAGTGCGCGCAGGACCGTGGGGCGCCTCATGGCCGCGATCGCGGTCCGGCTCGGTCTGGCTCCGGGTGCGACGCCCGGGCAGGAGCCCGTCGTCGTCCACCGCGACACGATCACGTTCGCGCCGGCGCGACTGGCGGTGACGGCGTTCGAGCGCGACGGCGTGCTGCTCGAACCGCTGGGCCGTTCGCCGCGGATCGCCGTCTTCCTGTCCGACAGTGCGGGAGAGGCCTGGCGGCAGCGGACGTTCGACCAGCTCGCCGCGAGCGGCGAGGAGACGACGCCGCTCCGCCCGATGTGGAGCAAGGAGTTCCAGCGCGCGTCCATCCGGACGGCCACGGGGGCATGGCTCGGGTACGCCGAGCGCGAGGACCGGCCGGGCGAGGCCGAACTGCAACTCGTGCTGTACCGGCCCGTGTTCGACGCGGTGACGATCATCCCGCTGTCGCCCCCAGAGGCGCAGCGGCTGCTCGCGCGCCTCGGCACCGCGTTCGCGGCGTCCCATCGCGAGGCCCCCGACGGCGCGTGTGTCGTGGCCCCGTCCGCCCGTGATCCGGGGTTCTTCCCGCCGCCGGCCGGCCAGATGTGGCACCAGAACGGCGAGATCCTGATGGCCTTCGAGGTCTCCCCTGACGGGCGCGCCGATCCCGCCACGATCGTCACCCTGTTCAGCACCGAGCGAGCCCTCGAGGCACCGACGCGGCGCTTCATCGCCCGCGCTGCGTACGAGCCCGCGCGCGGCCCGGCGGGCCCGTGCCGGATGCGGGTCCTGCAACCGTTCCAAGTCCAGCGCCAGGGCCCCGCGGCGTGGGAGACGATCCGCAAGGAGCGGATCAGGCGAACGCCGTAGTCGCGACGCGCGAGGGAACCGTTGTACGCGACCTGCCTCTGGTGCTCGCAGCCCCTCGGCCGCAACGAGGTCCTCGAGGCATTCCCCGTCGGGCACCGCCTCGCCTTCGACCAGGCCAAGGGGCGGCTGTGGGTCGTCTGCCGCCAGTGTGAACGCTGGAACCTCACCCCGGTCGAGGAGCGCTGGGCAGCGATCGAGGCGTGCGAACGGCTCTACCGCGATACGCGCACCCGCGTCGCCACGGACCAGATCGGCCTCGCCCGAATCCGCGGTGGCCTCGAGCTGGTGCGCATCGGTACACCGCTCCGCCCCGAGTTCGCCGCGTGGCGCTACGGCGACCAGTTCGGGCGCCGGCGACGGCGCACGATGGCGCTGGTCGGGGCGGGGGTGACCGTCGTCGGCGCCGCGTACGCCGGCCTGCTGTGGGCCGGGGGCAGCGTGTTCCTGGGTACCGGTCTGTGGCGGGCGGCGCGCGAGGCCGCGCTGCGCTCCCGGACGGCGACGCGCCTCGACCTCGGGGGGCTGCGTCCGGAGCGCGTCTCCATGCTCGGAGCCGATCGCACGCGTATCCAGCGCGGCCCGGACCGGCTGCGGCTGGCGATTCCGCGGGTCCCCGCGGCGGCCTCGGTCGAAGTGGACGTCGTGGACCTGCTCTCCATCGGCGATCCGAAGCCACGCGAGTACGGCATGCCCGCCGGCCTCACCAAGGGTGACTGGTTCGTCGTGGACGGCGACGCCGCGCGGGACGTGCTGGCCCGCCTCCTGCCGGCCGTGAACCGCGCGGGCGGCTCGCCACAGGACGTGGCCGACGCCGTGCGCTTCAGCGAGGACATCGTCGGCGACCGCGCCGGTGCCGCGTTGCGCGCGGTAAGCGGTCGGGTCAAGCCGCTGCACGATCTGGACGTGACCACGCGCCTCATGCTCGAGATGGCGCTGCACGAGGACGACGAACGCCGATGGATGGAGGGCGAACTCGCCGAGCTGGACGCGCGGTGGCGCGAGGCCGAGGCGCTCGCGGGTATCGCCGACACGCTCACCCGACGCGCGCCGACGGGCGATGTCCCGGTGCCGGACGTCCCCGGTCCGGCCTCGGCGTAGCCGTCATGTACGCGACCTGCCTGTGGTGCCAGCGCGGGCTCGGCCGGAACGAGGCCATCGAGTCATTCCCCGTCGGCCGGCGGCTGGCGTTCGACGCCGCGAAGGGGCGCCTGTGGGTCGTGTGCCCGGCGTGCGAACGGTGGAACCTCGTGCCGCTCGAGGAACGATGGGAGGCGATCGAGGCCTGCGAGCGGGGGTACCGCGACACGCGCACCCGCGTCTCGACCGGCGAGATCGGGCTCGCGAAACTGCGCGAGGGGCTCACGCTGGTGCGCATCGGGGCACCGCTGCTGCCGGAGTTCGCGGCGTGGCGCTACGGCGACCAGTTCGGGCGGCGGTTCCGGCGCACCATGGTGTGGACAGGCCTCGCCATGGGAGCCGTGGGCATGCTCGCCTACGGGCAGTTCGGGCTTGGCATCGGCTCCATGTCACTCGGCAACCTGATCAATCCGGCGATGCAGTGGTACCGACGGCGCAAGCGCGCCGCGGTGCTCGAGGGACCGGACGCGCGCCCCGTTCCGGTCACGATGCACGCGGCCAGCATGGTGCGCGTGGCGGCCGAGAGCGATCCGCTGCAGGTGGCGGTTCCCACCGCCCGAACGGCATTCGATACATGGTCGTCGAACCTCGCGGACCGCCACGAGGACGTCTTCCAGGCGCGCGACCGTCGGGCGCGAGGTCTCCGCGTCATGGGGAAGCTCGACCCGCGCGACTTCGCGTTCTTCGAAGGCGACGCGGCGCGGCGTGTACTGGCCACGCTGCTGCCGACGATCAACCGTGAGGGGGGCTCGAAGGGCACGGTGCAGGACAGCGTCCGGTTGCTCGACGCCAGCCCTGCCGATGCCCGTGTCGGCCATTTGCTGCGCGGCCGGCTCTCGCACACGGCGTCGCTCGGTCACGTTGACACGGCCCGTCGCCTCGCACTCGAGATCGCCCTCCACGAAGCCGACGAACGCCGCTGGATGGAGGGCGAACTGGCCGAGCTCGAGCAGCGGTGGCGCGAGGCCGAAGCTCTGGCCGCCATCGCCGATCGGCTGCCCGCGGAGCCGCACCCCGAGCCGGACCCGGAGCCGGATCGGTAACCGGTTGCCGCGCAACGACTTGCGACGGCGTGTCCGCCTTGAACTGGGACGGGCGCTCGGGTAGCTTTGGTGGCTGTGCCGCGTGTCGCGGCCCCATCCCCGATTTCCGATGCCCACCTACGAATTCCAGACCGCTGACGGCCGCGTGATCGAGCGCCGCTACAAGATCAGCGAGGTGCCGTCCGAGATCACGCTCGACGACGGCACGCCAGCCACCCGCCTCATCTCGGGCGGCGCCGACCTCGTCTTCAAGGGAAGCGGCTTCTACATCACCGACTACGGCAAGGACGGCAAGAAGGATCAGCGCGAGGCGGCGAAGAAGACGACCGAGAAGAAGGCCGACGCCGGCGCGTCGTCCACCCCGGCGTCGTCCACCCCGGCGTCGGCGGCCCCGGCGTCGGCGGCCCCGTCCGCCGGCGCCTCGACGTCGACCGCGTCCACGTCGAGCGGCGGCGCCGGCAAGCCGTCCGCCGGCTGAGCGCGCGCCGGCAGGCCCGCGCGTGAGCGCCGATACCCTCAAGGCCGAACTCGCGCGCGTCGCCGCAGGGCTCGGCGCGCCGGCTGGCACGGCCGCGCTGCTCGAGCGCCCGCGCGATCCCTCGCACGGCGACTGGGCCACCAACCTCGCGATGACGCTCGCGAAGCCGCTCGGTCGCAAGCCGCGCGACATCGCGACCGACATCGTCGCGCAACTCGACGTGCGCGCGGCCGGCGTCGCGCAGGTCGAGATCGCCGGGCCCGGCTTCATCAACTTCCGCATGGATCCCGGCGCGCAGGCCGAGGTGTTGCGGACCGTGCTGGCGCAGGGGGCGGCCTACGGTCGCCGCGTGGCGCCGGCGGGCGCCGGCCCGGTCAACGTCGAGTTCGTCAGCGCCAATCCCACCGGCCCGCTGCACGTCGGCCACGGTCGGCAGGCCGCGCTGGGCGATGCGATCGCGTCGCTGCTCGAGGCCATGGGCCACCGCGTGCACCGCGAGTTCTACTACAACGACGCCGGCGCGCAGATCGAGAACCTCGCCAAGTCGCTGTGGGTGCGCGTGGCGCAGCTCGCCGGCCGCCAGGCGGAGATCCCCGAGGGCGGCTACAACGGCGAGTACATCGCCGAAATCGCCAAGGCCTTCGTGGCGCGGCACGGGCTACCCGAGCTCAACACCCTCGACGAAGGCATCGGTGCGATCGCCCAGGGTGGCCGGCCGGCCGATGCCGACCGGTTCGACGCCATGCGGCGCTTCGCCGTCGCCGCGCTGCGCATCGAGCAGGACCTCGACCTCAAGGCCTTCGGCGTCGCCTTCGACACGTACTACCTCGAGTCGTCGCTCTACACCGACGGCCGTGTCGAGCGCACCGTCGCCGCGCTCACCGCCGCCGGCGCGACCTTCGAGGAGGACGGCGCCCTCTGGCTGCGGACGACGCAGTGGGGCGACGACAAGGACCGCGTGATGCGCAAGCGCGACGGGTCGTACACGTACTTCGTCCCCGACGTCGCGTACCACGTCACCAAGTGGGAACGCGGCTTCACGCGGGCGATCGACGTGCAGGGGGCCGACCACCACAGCACCACGACCCGCGTGCGCGCGGGGCTGCAGGCGCTCGGCATCGGCATTCCCGCCGGCTACCCCGACTACGTGCTGCACCAGATGGTCACCGTGATGAAGGGCGGCGAGGAGGTGAAGATCTCCAAGCGCGCCGGCTCGTACGTGACGGTGCGCGACCTCATCGACTGGGTCGGCCGCGACGCGGTGCGGTACTTCTACCTCATGCGCAAGGGCGACAGCCAGCTCGTCTTCGACGTGGACCTGGCGCGTGCGCAGTCGGAGGAGAACCCGATCTATTACATCCAGATGGCGCACGCGCGGGTGTGCGGCATCTTCCGCGTGGGCGAGATCGACCGCGCGGCCTTCACCGACGCCGGCACCGACCTCGCCGTGCTCGCCGAGCCCGAGGAGCAGGCGCTCGTCAAGGCGCTCGGCGACTACCCCGCGATGCTCGCCGGCGCCGCCGAGGCGCTCGAGCCGCATCGCGTGGCCACCTATGCGCTCGAGACGGCACGGCTCGTGCACACGTGGTACCACAAGCATCATGTCCTCGGGGAGCCGGAGCCCGTCATGCGCGCCCGGCTCGTGCTGGCCAAGGCGGCGCAGGTCGTGCTGGCCGACGCCCTCGGGCTCCTCGGCTGCTCGGCGCCGGAGCGGATGTAGTGCCGTCGTCTGCCGTCGCCGGACGCCCGCGTACCGGGAAGTAGAACCCTTCAATCGCGTCGACCCCAGCCCTGATGTCCGTCCTCGTCGTAGGATCCGTCGCCCTCGACTCCGTCGAGACCCCGTTCGGCAAGGCCGACAACGTGCTCGGCGGCTCCGGGACGTTCTTCTCGGCCTCGGCCAGCCACCTCACCACGGTCCGGTTGGTCGGCGTCGTGGGGTCCGACTACCCCGTCGAGCGCCTGCAGCCGCTCGCGCACCGCGGCGTCGATCTCGCCGGCCTCGAGCAGGCCGAGGGCGAGTCCTTCCGCTGGCGCGGGCGCTACCGGCACGACCTCAACAGCGCCGAGACCCTCGAGACGCGCCTTGGCGTCTTCTCGCAGTTCCGGCCCAAGATCCCCGACGCATTCCGGCAGACGCCCTTCGTCTTCCTCGCGAACATCGACCCGCGCCTGCAGCTGCAGGTGCTCGAGCAGGTCGAGAAGCCGAAGCTCGTGGCGATGGACACGATGAACTTCTGGATCGAGTCCCGCCGCGCCGACCTCCTCAAGCTGCTCGGGCACGTGGACCTCATCACGCTCAACGACGGTGAGGCCCGTCAGCTCACCGAGCAGTCGAACCTCGTCAAGGCGGCGCGCTGGATCATGGAGCGTGGCCCGGCATATGTGCTCATCAAGAAGGGCGAGCATGGCGCGTTCATGTTCCACGGCCGCTCCGTCTTCTACGCACCGGCGTACCCGCTCGAGGACGTCTTCGACCCGACCGGGGCGGGGGACTCGTTCGCCGGCGGCTTCATCGGCTGGCTCGCGCGCACCGGCGACCTTTCCGAGGCGAACCGCCGCCGCGCGGTGGTGTACGGCAGTGCCATGGGCTCCTTCGCCGTCGAGAAGTTCTCGATCGACCGCCTCCTCGAGATCACGCCGGCGGAGATCGGCACCCGCGTGAAGGAGTTCCACCAGCTCGTCACGTTCGACGCGGTGCTGCCGTGAACGCTGGCGGGCTCGACTACCGCAGCGCCGGCGTCAGTCTCGAGGCGGCCGACGACGCCAAGGGGCGCATCAAGCGCCTCGTCGAGGGCACCTTCACCGCCGGCGCACGGGGTGCCTTCGGCGGCTTCGGCGGGATGTTCCGCGTGCCGGCCGGCGCTACCGCGCCCCTGCTGGTCGCGAGCGCCGACGGCGTGGGGACCAAGCTCAAGGTCGCCATCGACGCCGGTCGGCACGACACGGTCGGCCACTGCCTCGTCAACCACTGCGTCAACGACATCCTCGTGCAGGGGGCCGAGCCGCTCTTCTTCCTCGACTACGTCGCCTTCGGGAAGCTCGATCCGGCGGCGGTCGAGGGCGTGGTGGCGGGCGTCGCCGCGGGCTGCCGCGAGAACGGCGCCGCGCTCCTCGGTGGCGAGACGGCCGAGATGCCCGGCCTCTATGCGCCCCCCGACTACGACCTCGCGGGGTTCATCGTCGGCTGGGTGGAGGAGGCCGAGGTGCTCGGCAGCGAGCGCGTGCGCGAGGGGGACGTGTGCGTCGCGCTCGCCTCGAGCGGGCTCCACACCAACGGCTACTCGCTCGCGCGGAAGATCGTCTTCGACACCATGCGGCTCGGGGTGCACGATCCCTTCCCCGGCGAGGGCGGCGCGACCGTCGCCGACGTGCTCCTGCGCGTGCATCGCTCGTACCTGCCGGCGCTCCGCTCCATGCGGACGCGCGTCCACGCCATGGCCCACATCACCGGCGGCGGATTGCCCGGCAACCTCAATCGCGCCCTGCCGCCGTCGCTCGATGCGGTGGTGGACACCAGCACCTGGCAGGTGCCCAACGCCTTCGCCGTCCTCGCCGAGGGCGGCAGGGTCGCCACCGACGAGATGTTCCGGGCGTTCAACATGGGCGTCGGGATGGTGGTGATCTGTTCCCCCGACGTCGCGCCGGCCGTCGAGGCCGCGGCCGCGCAGGCCGGCGTGCCCGCGTGGACCTGCGGGCGCATCGTGCCTGGCACCGGCGTCGTCCAGCTCCGCTAACCCGCTTCCGGAGATCCCATGCGCATCCCGCGTCCCCTGCTCGGCCTGCTGGCGTCCGCCGTCCTCACGACCGTCCTGCCCTCGGCGGCCGCAGCGCAATGTCCCGCCGTGCCGACCGGCGATCCGGCGACGAGCCCCGTCCGGCTGCTGGCGGACGCCTGCGCCAAGGCCAACGACGCCTTCCGGCTCGTCGCTCCGCAGGTCGGGGTGCTGATGGCCGGCGGCAACCCGTCGCCCTCGATCGGCGGCACGCTCGGCGGCTTTCCGCACTTCAACGTCGGCGTCCGGCTCAATGCACTGCAGGGCGTGCTCCCCCGCCTCGACCAGGCCAACCCCGGCCTCGGCTTCGCCGGCGCGCAGGCCTCGAACATCCCCGTCTCCGACGTCGTCATCCTGATGCCGCAGGTGGACGCGCAGGTCGGCCTCTTCAAGGGGTTCAAGCTCGGGCTGCCGATCCCCTTCCTCGGCATCACGAACATGTTCGGCGTGGATGCGCTGCTCTCGGCCTCGTTCATGCCCTCGGCGTCGGCGCGTGCCGGCGGCAACGGGATCTCGCTCGACGGCGGCCAGTTGGCGATCGGCTACGGGGCGCGGGTCGGCATCTTCGAGGAATCGCTGCTGGCCCCGGGCCTCGCGGTGTCGTACATGCTGCGGCCGACGCCCGAGGTGTCGCTCGAGGCCTCGCGCGGCAGCGACACCCTCGCCGCGCGGCGCTTCAAGGTGAACACCGGGTCGCTGCGGGTGACCGCGTCGAAGACGATCCCGATCATCGGGCTCGGGCTGTCCGCCGGCATCGGCCAGGACGTCGTGGACGGGGACGCCGCCCTCGCCGTGAGCGTCGCGCCGACCGCCCCGCTGCCGACGGCCCGCGTGCGCAGCGAGTACCGCACCTCGCTGGCGTCGGTCTCGCGCCGGAACGTCTTCGTCGGGGCGTCGTTCAAGATCCTCATCGTCCGCCTCGCGGCCGAGGTCGGCTACGTGTCGGGCGGTACGAACCCCACGCTCGTCAACGCCTTCCTCGACGGCGGCGACGTGGCGCGCCCGATGGATCGGCGGCGCTACGCCACGATCGCGGCGCGGATCGGGCTCTGACGTCGCCGGGCGCGGCATGACCGGCGACGCGCAGGCGCGGGAGGACCGTCGCTGGATGCGGCGGGCCCTCGCGCTGGCGCGGCGCGGCTGGGGCCGCACGGCACCGAACCCGCTGGTGGGGGCGGTGCTCGTCCGCGGCGGCCGGCTCGTCGCGGCGGGCTGGCATGCCGAGTGGGGCGGGCCGCACGCGGAGGCCATGGCCCTCGCAGTGGCCGGCGGCGCGGCGCGCGGCGCGACCTGCTACGTCACGCTCGAGCCGTGCGCGCACACCGGGCGGACGCCTCCGTGTGCCGATGCCCTGGTGGCCGCCGGCGTCGTCCGCGTGGTGTACGCCGTGCCCGACCCCAATCCGCTCGCCGCGGGTGGCGCGGCTCGGCTGCGCGCGGCGGGCCTCGCGGTGACCACGGCGGTCGAGTCGGCCGCCGCCGCCGCGCTCAATGCGCCCTTCCTGCACGTCGTCGGCGGGGCGCCGCGGCCCTACGTCACGCTCAAGCTGGCCCGGTCGCTCGACGGGGCGCTCGCCCCCGCGAGCGGCTCGCGTTGGCTGACGGGGCCGCTCGCGCGGCGCTGGGTCCACCGGGCCCGGGCTCAGGCCGATGCCGTCGCCGTCGGCATCGGCACGGTGCTGGCGGACGACCCGGCGCTGACGGTGCGCGACGTGCCGGCCCCCCGCGTCGCACCGCTCCGCGTGGTGTTCGACCGTCGGTTGCGGTTGCCCCTCGACTCGCGGCTCGTGCGGACGACGGATGAGGCCCCGGTGCTCGTCTTCGCGGCGCCGGACGCCCCGGACCGCCGGGCGGCGGCACTGCGGGACGCGGGGGTGACCGTCGAGCGGGTCCCCGATCTGGCCGCGGCGCTGGTGGCGCTGCGGCAGCGCGGCGTCGGGCACCTGCTCTGCGAAGGCGGGGGCCACGTGGCCGGCGCGCTGCTGGCCGACGGGCTGGTGGACCACCTGGCTATCTTGCAGAGTCCCCTGGCTCTCGGGGCCGGCGCCGTGCCGGCCTTTTCGGGCGAGGTGGCCCGGCTCGCGCAGGCGCCGGCATGCTTCCGCGTGGCGGCGCACCGACGTCTCGGGCCCGACCTCCTCACCCAGTACGTCCCCGCTGCTTCGTAACCGATGTTCACCGGCCTCGTCACCGCCATCGGCACCATCACCCGCGTCCGCGACACCGAGGCGGGGCGCGAATTCCGCGTGGCGGCCGCCTACGATGGCGTGACCGAGGGAGAGAGCATCGCGCTCAACGGGGCCTGCCTCACCGTGCGCGAGCGCGGCGAGGAGTGGTTCACGGTGGCGGCGGTGACGACGACCCTCGAGCGCACGGCCATCGGCACGTGGCGCGAGGGGACGACGGTGAACCTCGAGCGGGCGCTCGCCTTCGGCGAGCGCCTCGGGGGCCACCTGGTGCAGGGCCACGTGGACGGGGTGGCGACGCTGGCGGCCGAGCGCATGCATGGCGACGCATGGCTGCTGGACGTCCGGCTGCCGGAGGGGCTCTGGCCGCTGATGGTGCCGCACGGGTCGGTGACGCTCGACGGCGTGTCGCTGACGGTCAACGCGCTGCCGGCCCCCGACGTGCTGCAGGTGTCCATCATCGAGTACACCCGCCGCCACACCACGCTCGGTGAGCGCCGCCCGGGCGACCCGCTGCACGTCGAGGCGGACATCATCGGCAAGTTCGTGCAACGGCTGGCCGCCCCCTACCGTGACGCCCCCGCAGCGCGGGACGCAGCGCGGGACGCAGCGCGGGTCGCGGCGGGTGCCGCGGCGCCACAGGACTGACCACAGGAGCCGTCATGGCCTTCGGAACCATCGAGCAGGCGCTCGCCGACCTCCGGGCGGGCAAGTTCGTCGTCGTCGCCGACGACGAGGACCGCGAGAACGAGGGGGATCTCGTCTGCGCGGCGGAGCGCATCACCCCGGAGATGGTGAACTTCATGATGCGCGCGAAGGGGATGATCTGCCTCGCGCTCACCAACGAGATCGCCGACCGGATGGACCTGCCGCTGATGGGCCGCGAGCAGACCGACGCCTTCCGCACGGCGTACACGATCACGATCGACGCCGCCCCGCAGCACGGCGTGACGACCGGCATCAGCGCCGCCGACCAGGCCGCCACGATCCGCGTGGCGGTGGACCCGCGCAGCACGCCGGCCGACCTGCGGCGCCCCGGGCACGTGCATCCGCTGCGCGCCCGCACCGGCGGCGTGCTGCAGCGCACCGGTCACACCGAGGCCGCCGTGGATCTCGCGCGCGCCGCCGGCCTCACGCCGGCCGGCGTGATCTGCGAGATCCTCAACGACGACGGCACCACCGCGAAGCGGCCGCAGCTCGAAGTCTTCGCGCGCGAGCACGGCCTGACGTTCATCACGGTGGCGCAGCTCGTGGCGTGGCGGCTGCGCACCGAGCGGCTCGTGCGCCGCGTGGCCGACGCCCGGCTCCCCACGGACTTCGGCGAGTTCCGCATCGTCGGCTACGAGAACGACGTGGACCGCGCCGAGCACGTGGCGCTCGTCTATGGCCATCTCGGCGACGGCGAGGACGTCCTCGTGCGCATCCACAGCAAGTGCCTCACCGGCGACACCTTCCACTCGCTGCGGTGCGACTGCCGGTGGCAGCTGCACGAGGCGATGCGGCGGGTCGCCGAGCGCGGGCGCGGCGTGGTCGTGTACCTCGACCAGGAAGGGCGGGGGATCGGGCTCCTCAACAAGCTCAAGGCCTACGGCCTGCAGGACGCCGGCAAGGACACCGTCGAGGCCAACGAGGCCCTCGGCTTCCAGGCCGACCTGCGCAACTTCGGCATCGGGGCGCAGGTGCTCCTCGATCTCGGCGTACGGTCCATTCGCGTGATGACGAACAATCCCAAGAAGGTCGTGGGCGTCGAGGGCTACGGGCTCCGGATCACCGGCACCGAGCGCATCCAGGCACCGGAGACGGCCGAGAACGCCGAGTACCTCCGGGTCAAGCGCGAGAAGCTCGGCCACCTCAAGGCGCTGTAGGAGTCGCGACGATGGCGGAATTCGAGGGCACCCCGACGGGCGAGGGGCGCCGGGTCGCCGTGGTGGCGAGCCGGTTCAACGAGGCGATCACGCGTGCGCTCTGCGACGGGGCGCTCGACTGCCTGGTGCGGCACGGCTGCGCGTCCGACGACGTGGACGTAGTGTGGGTCCCCGGGGCGTGGGAACTGCCCGCGGCCGCCCACCGGCTGGCGGCCACCGGCCGCTACGACGCCCTCGTCGTGGTCGGCGCGGTCGTCCGCGGCGACACGCCCCACTTCGACTACGTCGCCGGCGAGGCGTCGCGCGGGCTCGCCGCGGTGCAGCGCGAGTTCGAGGTCCCGGTCGGGTTCGGGCTGCTCACCACCGACGACATGGCGCAGGCCGAGGCCCGCGCCGGCGGCGTCCACGGCAACAAGGGCTGGGATGCCGCGCTCGCTGCGCTCGAGATGGCCGACCTCTTCCTGCAGGTCCGGGACGGCGACGATGCGGCGGACTGAGCGGCGCGCCCGCGCCCGGGCGCTGCAGGCGGTCTATGCCTGGGACGTGCGGGGGGGCGACGCGACGCTCGAGCGCACGGCCTTCCAGGTGTGGGAGGACCTCGGCGTGCCACCGGTGGAGCGCGCGATGGCCGCCGAGCACGTCCGGCGCCTGCAGGCGCACCGGCCCGCGCTCGACGACGGCCTGCGGGCGGTGACCGACAACTGGCGGCTCGAGCGGCTCGGGGCGATCGAACGCAGCGTCCTGCGGCTCGGCGCGAGCGAGCTCGCGCACGCCGATACCCCGCCCAAGGTCGTGCTCCAGGAGGCGGTGCGCCTGGCCGAGCGCTTCGGCAGTGCGCAGAGTGCGCGCTTCGTCAACGGCGTGCTCGACGCGTTCGCGCGCGCCGCCGGACGGCTCTGACACCGCGGCGCCGGGGCGCGATGCGCATCCTCGTCGTCAATTGGCAGGACCGCACCAACCCGCAGGCCGGCGGGGCGGAGGTGCACCTCCACGAGCTCTTCGGGCGGATCGCGGCGCGCGGCCACGAGGTGGTGCTGCTGTGCAGCGGCTACCGCGACGCCGCCCCGCGCGACCGGCTCGACGGCCTCGAGGTGCATCGCACCGGCGGACGGCACACCTTCGCCGTCGCCGCGTGGGGCTACTACCGGCGGCACCTCGCCGCGCGCGGCTTCGACGTCATCGTCGAGGACCTCAACAAGATCCCCGTCTGGACGCCATGGTGGGGACGCACGCCGGTCGTGTGCCTCGTGCACCACCTGTTCGGGCGCACCGCGTACGCCGAGGCGTCGTTCCCGGTGGCGCTGCTGACGAACCTCGCCGAGGCCTGCCTGCCGGCGGCGTATCGGCGGGTGCCGTTCCAGAGCGTCAGCTACAGCACGCGCGACGACCTCGTCGCCCGCGGGGTGGACGCGGTGCGGATCGCCGTGATCGTACAGGGCATCGACACCTCGTATTTCACCCCCCATCCGGCAGCCCGTTCCCCGGCGCCGCTCCTCGCCTACGTCGGCCGGCTGAAGCGCTACAAGTCGGTGGAGCTCATCCTGCAGGCGTTCGCCGCCCTCGACCAGCCGGACGCCCGGCTGGAGATCGCCGGCACGGGCGATCACAAACCCGTGCTCGAGGCGCTGGCGCGATCGCTTGCGCTCGGGGATCGCGTACGTTTCCTTGGATTCATCAGCGAGGAGGAGAAGCGGGCACTCCTGCGCCGGGCGTGGGCCGTGGCGCTGACGAGTCCCAAGGAAGGGTGGGGCATCACGAACGTCGAGGCGGCCGCGTGCGGGACCCCGGCGGTCGCCAGCAATTCGCCCGGTTTGCGCGAATCCGTGCTGGATGGCGAAACCGGGTTTCTCGTCCCGCACGGCGACGTCGCCGCGCTGGCCGGCACCTTCGGGCGCCTGCTGCGCGATCCGGCGCTCGTCACCCGGCTGGGCGAACGGGGCCGCCGGTTCGCCGAGACGCTCACGTGGGACCGGGCGGCCGACCTTACGACGGCGCACCTCGAACGCGTCGTGCGCCAGGGAGGGAGTTGAGCGTGGAGATCATCCTGCACGTCCATCACGCGAACGTCACCGAGGTCATGCGCACCCGCGCCGAGCGCGCCGTGCGCAAGCTGGCCTCCCGGCTGAGCCGGGCGGTGGATGCCGTGGTGCGGTTCGAGTACGACGGGGGCGCCTGTCGCGTCGAACTCGAGTTGCGCACGGCCCGCCGCGCGCCGATCGTCGCCGAGGGCAGCGCGGCCCACTTCGGGTCGGCGCTCACGCGGGCCATCGAGCGGCTCGAGCGGGAGGTGCGGGACGAACACGCGAAGGCCGTGCGGCACCGCCGCGCGATGCGACGGGCCAAGGCGGCGTGAGCCCGAAGGCGGCGCTCACCGCCCGCCGGCTCGTCGAGCGGCTCCGCGAGCCGCTCTCGCTCGAGGTCGTCGTCGAAGGCGACCTCGAGCGGGTCCTCACCTCGGCCGAGGCCGCGGCGCCCGGCCTCGTCCTCGCGGGGTTCACGGGCCGCTTCGTGCACGAGCGGGTCCAGGTCATGGGCGAGACCGAAATCACCTATCTCGGCACCCTCCCCCCGGAGCGGCGGCGCGAGGTGCTGCAGCTCTTCTTCTCGTTCCCGCTGCCGATCGTCTTCGTCACCAAGGGCCTCGCGATTCCCGAGCCGGTCGCCGAGCTCGCGGCGGGGGCCGGCATCCCCGTCGTACGGACGCCCCTCAAGACGGCCGAGTTCTACCGACGCATCAATCCGGTGCTCGAGGCCGAGTTCGCCCCGTCGGCGACGATCCACGGGTCGCTCGCCGACGTGTACGGCGTCGGGCTGCTCGTCACGGGCCCCAGCGGCATCGGCAAGTCGGAATGCGTCCTCGACCTCGTCGAACGCGGGCACCGGCTGGTCGCCGACGACCTCGTGATCGCCACCCGCCGCGGCACCGACCTCGTCATCGGCCGGGGCCACGAGATGGCGCGGCACCACATGGAGATCCGCGGCATCGGCATCATCGACATCCCTTCGCTCTTCGGCATCCGCGCCGTCCGGCAGCAGAAGCGCATCGAGGTCGTCGTGCGGCTCGAGCCCTGGAACCAGGAGGCGCACGTGGACCGCACCGGCCTCGACGGCGAGGTCACCCGCGTCCTCGACGTCGAGCTGCCGCTCATCACGGTGCCGCTCAACCCGGGGAAGAACCTCACGGTGATCGCGGAAGTCATCGCGATGAACCATCTGCTCCGCTACGGCGGCATGCACACCGCCGAGTCCTTCAACGAGCGCCTGATCGCCCGCATGCGCGCGAAGGCCCGCGACGACGCGGGCGAGCCCGCGGCCCCGCCGGCCACGCGCGCGGACGTCGGCCGCTACCTGCTCGAGGACGACGAGTAGTGCCCGTGCGCGCGGTGCTCGCCGGCCACGGCGACGTGGCGAGGGGGCTCGTCTCGGCGGTCGAGGCGATCGCGGGGCGGGGTGCCACCTTCGTCCCCCTGTCCAACAGCGGCCTCGGCGGCGACGCGCTCCTCGCGGCCCTGCGCGACGCGGTCGAAGCTCATGGCGTGCGCGTCGTCTTCACCGACCTCCCCGCCGGCAGCGCGACCCTCGCCGCCCGCCGGCTGCAGCGCGAGCGTCCCGACCTGAGCGTGGTCGCGGGGGCCAACCTCGCCGTGCTGCTCGAGTTCGCGATCCGCGACGACGCATCGCCCGCCGAGTCGGCCGAGAAAGGACGGGCGGCCATCGTCGCCTGGCCCGGGGCCGGGGGCTGAGATGCCGATCGCCTCGCATCGCATTGACGACCGGCTCGTGCACGGACAGGTGGTCGTGGGCTGGGGCCAGCCCCTCGACGTCGCGTTCCTCGCCGTCGTGGACGACGCGCTCGCCGGCTCGCCGTGGGAACAGGAGCTCTACCGCCTCGCCGCACCGCCCGAGCTCGAGATGCGCTTCGTCACCGTGGACGACGCTGCGGCCCAGTACGGTGCATGGGCCGCGGACGCGCGCGTCGGGATCGTGCTCACCGCCGACGTCGAGACGATGGCCCGCCTCGCCTCGCGCGTCGCGGCGATCCGCCGCGTGACGGTCGGCGGGCTGCACGCCGGCCCCGGTCGCGCCGAGCGGCTGCGCTACGTCTTTCTCGATGCCGCCGACGCCGCGCGACTCGAGGCCCTCGCCGCGCGCGGCGTGGACGTCGTGGCGCAGGACCTCCCCGCGGCGCGTCCGATGCCGCTGGCCGAGTGGGGGCGCGTCCCCGCATGACCGCGCTCGAGCCGTCGTCGGTGGTGGCCCTCGTCGCGCTCGGCACGGCGCTCGGGCTCGATGCGGTGACCGTCGGCCAGACCATGGTCTCGCGGCCGCTCGTCGGCGCGACGCTCGCCGGCCTGGCGTGCGGGGCCGTGGCGCCGGCCGCGGTGGCGGGCGTGCTGCTCGAGGCCGTGGCGCTCGAGACCCTGCCGGTCGGCGCGTCGCGGTATCCAGACTGGGCGCCGGCCGGCGTGGCCGCCGGCGCGATCGCCGCCGTCGCGAGCCCCGCCATGCCGGCGCTGGCCCTCGCACTGCTGGCTGGCATCGCGGTCGCGTGGGCGAGCGGCCGGTCCATGGTGGTGCTGCGCCACGCGAACGGGCGACGCATCGCGGCCGCCCGGGCCGCGCTCGACGCGGGCGTCCCCGGCACCCCGGCTTCGCTCGTCCACCGCGGCATCGCCGGCGACGCGCTCCGGGCGATGGGCATGGCACTGCTCGCCGTGGCCACCGTGCCGCTCGCCACCTGGATCGCCCCGCGCTGGCGGCTCGATCCGTTCAGCACCGGCGCCGTCGCCGCCGTCGCCGCACTCCTCGTGACGGCGTCGTCCACGCGGCAGATGTTCCACGGGGCGAGCGGGGCACGGTCGCTCTTCGCCGCCTCGCTGCTGGTCGGCATCGTGCTGGTAGCGCTGCGCCATGGCTGAACGCGCATCGCCGACTCCGGGCGCCCCCGCTGCGCCCTCGGCCCGGGCCGACGCTGCGCCTCGGCTCCCGTGGGGCACATGGCTGGCGATGTGGCGACGCACGTTCGTCGTGCAGGGCGCGTGGAGCTACGACGTCATGATCGGACCCGGCCTCGCCTACGCGATCGAACCGGCGCTGCGCCTGCTCCCGGGCGGGCCGGGCGGCGACGCGTACCGCGCGGCGCTGGCGCGGCAGTCCCAGTATTTCAATTGCCATCCGTACTTCTCCGCCATGGCCGTCGGGGCGCTGGCGCGCCTCGAGCTCGACCAGGCACCCTCGGCCATGATCACGCGCTTCCGCGGCGCGCTCTGCGGGCCGCTCGGGAGCGTCGGGGACCGGCTCGTCTGGGCTGCATGGCTCCCCGCGTGTGCCTTGCTCGGCCTGCTCTTCTGGGGGCTGGGAGCGGGGGCGACTGGCGCCGTGCTGGCCTTCGTGCTTTCCTACAACATGGGCCATGTCGCGCTCCGGGCCTGGGGCCTGAGCGAGGGGTGGCGGCGCGGCCAGCAGGTCGCGTCGGCGCTCGCGGCACCGTGGTTGCGCGACGGTCCGGCCGTCATCGGACGTGTCGCCGCCGTGCTGGCCGGACTCGCCCTGCCGCTGGTCACCGGGCGGCTCCTGTCCGGTGATTGGGTGCTGGCGGGGGCGGTCCTGGTGGCGGCCGTGCCTGCCGGCTATGTCATCTCCCGCCTCGGCGGTCGCGTCCCGGGCTGGGCGGCGGCCGCCGGCGTGCTGTCCCTCCTGTCACTTGTGGCCCTCCTCGCCTGATGACCGTCGAACGCACCATCGTCGTGAAGAACCGGTCCGGCATCCATGCCCGGCCGGCTGCCGAGCTCGTGAAGACGGCCGCGCGCTTCTCGGCCGAGATCACCATCACGCGAGACGACATGGAGGTCAACGGGAAGAGCATCATGGGGGTCATGATGCTCGCGGCGGAGCAGGGGGCGGCGCTGCTGCTCCGGGCCCGCGGTCCCGACGCCGAGGCGGCGCTCGACGCCTTGCAGGCGGTCGTCGAGAGCAGGTTCGGCGAGACGTAGCGGGTGGATCGCGCGCTCGCGGGCAGCCCGGCGTCGCCGGGCATCGTGGTCGGGCCGGTGCACCTGCTTCGGTGGGAGGTGCCGCAGGTGCGCCACGCGGTGGTGCCGGCCGAGCAGGTGCCCGCCGAGCTCGAGCGCCTCGAGGCGGCGATGGCCACGACCCGCGGGCGGCTGGGCGTCGTGCGCGCGCGCGCCGAGGCGCACGCCGGCCCGGAGGAGGCGGCGATCTTCGACGTGCAGCTCTCGATCCTCGACGACGTCGAGCTGCGGTCGCGCATCGAGGGGCTGATCCGCCAGAACCTCGTCGCCGAGAAGGCGGTGGATCTCGTGCTGCTGGAATGGCGCCAGATGTTCGCGCGCCACGCCCAGCCGATGCTTCGCGAGCGTGAGCGCGACCTCGTGGACCTGCACATCCGGCTGCTCTCGGTCCTGCTGGGGCTCGCGGACCACGATCCGGTGGACCTCGCTCCGGGCGCCGGGGCGATCCTCGTCACGCACGACCTCACCCCGTCGCTCACCGTGCAGCTCGACCGCCGCGCGATCGCGGCGATCGCCACCGACGAGGGGACGCGGACCTCCCACGTCGCGATCCTTGCGCGCTCGCTCGGCATCCCGGCGATCGTCGGGCTGCGCGACGCCACGTCGCGCCTCCGTGGCGGTGAGCACGCGGTGCTCGACGGCACCACCGGCGTGCTGATCGTGAACCCGACGCCGGCGGAGATCCACCAGTACGAGCAGCGCGCCCAGCGCGAGCGTCGCACCGCCGAGGCGCTGGCGCGGGAGGCCGGCGTCGAGGCGGTCACGACCGACGGCGCCCGGGTCATCGTACGGGCGAACGTGGACCTCCCCGAGGACGCCGAGCAGGCTGCGCGCAGCGGCGCCGAGGGCGTCGGGCTCTTCCGGACCGAGTTCCTCGTCGTCGGCCGCACGACCATGCCCGACGAGGAGGAGCAGCTCCGCGCCTATGCCCGCGTGGCCGAGACCTTCGCGGGGCGCCCCGTCACGATCCGCACGTACGACATCGGCGGCGACAAGCTCCCGATCGGGGGGCACCCCGCCGAGCCGAATCCCTTCCTCGGCTGGCGCGCGATCCGGATGTGCCTCGACGAGCCCGCGCTCTTCAAGGTGCAGTTGCGCGCGCTCCTCCGCGCCGGCGTGCATGGCGACGTCCGGGTGATGCTGCCGCTCGTCGTCACGCTCGACGAGGTGCGCCGCACCCGCGAGCTGCTGCACGAGGCGGCCGAGGAGCTCGCCGCGGCCGGCGTACCGTTCAAGCGCGACCTCCCGCTCGGCGTCATGATCGAGACGCCCGCGGCGGCGGTGGCCTGCGACACCCTCGCGGGCGAAGTGGCCTTCTTCTCGATCGGCACCAACGACCTCGTGCAGTACACCCTCGCGGTGGATCGCGGCAACGCCAACCTCGCGTCCCGCTTCACCCCGCTGCACCCGGCGGTGCTGCGCCTGATCGCGCGCGTCGCCGAAGTCGGGCACGCCCACGGCATCGACGTCGCCGTCTGCGGCGAGATGGCCAGCGAGCCGCTCATGGCGTTCGCGCTCGTCGGACTCGGCCTGCGGCAGCTCTCGGTGGCGCCGGCCTCGGTGCCGCGCGTCAAGCGCGTGCTGCGCGGCGTGAGCGCGGCGCTGGCCGCCGAGGCGGCGCAGGCCGCCGTCCGCGCCACCACCGCCGACGGCGCCGCCCGGCAGCTGCGCCAGCGCTTGCGCGTCGCCTTCAGCGATGACGAGCTCGCCACCCTCGGCCTCCCCGGCGCGGCGGCGGGCGGCGATCCGGCGTAGGTTGCAGGCATGATCGAGGTCACGGTCGGCCGCCTCGGGCTCGACAGCAGCACCAACTCGCACGTCGTCATCCTGCAGGAGCGGCAGGGGCGCCGCTTCCTGCCGATCTGGATCGGCCAGCCGGAGGCGGAGGCGATCGCCGCGCAGGTCGGCGGCATCAAGCGCGAGCGGCCGATGACGCACGACCTCGCCCGGTCGCTCATCATCGCCCTCGGCGGGGTCCTCCGCCGCGTGCAGATCACCCGCGTGCAGGCCAGCACCTACTACGCCGAGCTCCACCTCCTCAAGGCCGACCAGCTCATCACGGTGGATGCGCGGCCCAGCGACTCGATCGCGATCGCGTTGCGTCTCTCCGCGCCGATCTTCGTGCAGGAGTCGCTGCTCACCGATCCCGAGGGCGACGACGACCGCGAGCCGGGCGAGCCCGATCTCACCCCGCCCCCCGACGCCGAGGGGGAGCAGCTCAAGGAGTACCTGCAGGGCCTGCGCCCGGAGGACTTCGGGAAGTTCACCCTGTAGGGCCGCTAGCTTTCGGGGATGCGCGTCTCCCGATTCCCGCCCGGCCGCCTGATCGCGGGCCGCTGTGCGGCGGCACTCGTCATCGCCGCCCCGCTCGTCGCCGCCCCGCTCGTCGCCGCCCCGCTCGTCGCCCAGGCCCCGCGGGACATCCGCGGCCACGTCGAGATCTCGCGCGCCGCCGGCCCGGTTCCCGCCGCCGGCGTCTGGGTGGTGCTGCATCGCGTGGCCCCCGACCGGGCAGGTCCGCTCGATTCTGTGCGCACCGACCGCGACGGGCACTTCGCCTTCCGGCCGCGGCTCGCCGCGGACGACTCGGCGCTCGTCTTCGTCTCGGCCTCGCACCACGGCATCGCCTACTTCTCCGCCCCCGGACGCGGACCGCGCGTTGCGGCGGCCGAGGCCGAGATCGTCGCCTTCGACACGTCGAGCGCCGGCCCGCCGATCGTCGTGCGTGGCCGCCACGTGATCGTCCAGCGCGGTGGCGGTGGCGACCGCCGCACCGTCGTCGAGGTGTACGACCTCGAGAACACGGGTCCCACCACCCGCGTCGCGCCGGGCGACGGCGCGACCGCCACGCTCCCGCTGCCGGAAGCCGCCGAGTCGCCGCGGGCGGCGCAGGGCGACGTGGCCGCCGAGGCGATGCGCTTCGGGCCCCGGCAGGTGGAGGTGCTCGCACCGATTGCCCCCGGGCTGCGGCAGGCGTCGGTCAGCTACGGCGTCCCGCTGAGCGACTTTCCCCTCGCGCTGGCCGTGCCGACGCGCACCGCCGTGCTCGAGGTGCTCGCCGAGGACACGTCGGCGACCGTCCGGGGCGCGGACTTCGGCGAGCCGACGGTGGTGACGATCGAGGGCCGTCGCTTCCGCCGCTGGACGGCGCAGGACGTCGCGGCCGGCAGCACCGTCACCATCGGCGGCATCGGCGGGACGACGGTGCCCGCCTGGCAGGTGGCGCTGCTCGTGCTGATGGTCGTCGCGCTCGTCGGCGTCGGGCTCATGGCGCATCGCACGCAGCAGGCGTCGGTGCGGCTGCCGACGCTCGGGCGCGTCGGCCTCGGCGGGCTGTCGGCGGCACGCGGCGACGCCGCCGAGCGCCTCGCGCGGCGCATCGCCGCGCTCGACGCGGCGTTCCGCGCCCGGACCGCCCCCGACGACGCCGCCCGCGCCGACTACGAGCGCGAGCGCGCGGAGCTCAAGGCGGAACTCTCGCAACTCCTTGCGGGAGGAGCACCGCGGCCGTAGCCTTTGCCGCACAACTCGCGAACGATCGGGGGACACGGAAGCCGGTGCGACGCCGGCGCGGCCCCGCCACTGTATCGAGGATCGTCGTCTCGTACGCCCACTGGCGCCAACGCGCCGGGAAGGGGAGACGACCTCCCCCGCATCCGCGGGGCCCTCGGAGCCAGGAGACGACCCCCGTTCGAGTCACTGCAAACCCTCGGGGGAGGGGTCGGTGGCGCCGCGGCGAGTACCTGCCATCGCGCAGGGCGCGCCGCCGTGCTGTCTGGGCGTCCTTTCCCGGGTCGGGAGGACGCCCGTGTCGTTTGGACCGCTCACGTCGCGCTTGCGCGCGTCGTGCACTGTTTCGCGCTTTCGCGCGCGTGCCGGCCTCCGGGCCTCGGCCCTCGCCTCGGCCCTCGCCGCGGCCCTCGCCGCGGCCCTCGCCGCGTGCGCGGGCCCGGCGGCGCGTCCGGTCGCGGGCGAGCGGATCATCGACGACTTCGGCGACACGCTCGTGATCGCCCGGCCGCCGGCGCGGATCGTCTCCCTGAATCCGGCGTCCACCGAGATCCTCTTCACCATCGGTGCCGGCCAGCGCGTCGTCGGACGCACCTCGTGGGATGCGTGGCCCGACGCCGCGCGTGCCGTGCCGGATCTCGGGCCGGGCCTGCGCCCGAACGTCGAAGCGGTGCTCGCGGCGAAGCCGGACCTCGTGCTGCTCTACGCGGCGCAGGACAACCGCGCGGCCGCGCGGGCCCTGCGCGCGGCCGGCGTGGCGACGCTCACGCTGCGGGTGGACCGCATCGCGGACTTCGCCCGCGCGACGACGCTGCTCGGCCGCGTCCTCGGCGACACCGCGGCGGCGGCGACCCTGCGGGACTCCGTGCTCGCCACCGTGTCGCGCGTCGCCGGCGAAGCACGGGCCGCGCGCGCCGCGGCGCGCACCTCGGCACCGAGCGTCGCGTGGCCCCTGGGCGAGCGTCCGCTCTACGTGATCGGCGGGTCCTCGTTCCTCGGTGAGCTCATTGATTCGGCCGGGGGGCGCAACGCCTTCGGCGACCTCGCCCAGCCCTCGCCCACGGTGGCCTTCGAGGAACTCGTGCGGCGCGATCCGGACGTGCTCGTCGTCGGGGCCGCCGCGGCGGCGCGGATCGCCACCGACGCGCGGTGGCGGCAGCTGCGCGCCGTGCGATCGGGTCGGCTCGTGATCGCCGATTCCGTGCGCACGGGTCGTCCCGGCCCGCGCCTCGGCGAAGCGGTGTCATGGCTGCGCGATGCGCTGGCCGCTGCGATGGCGACGGCCGAACCCGCGCGGGCGCCTCGGTGACGCCGGCGCGCTGGGCCGCCCTCTCGGCGGCGCTCGTCGTCGCGATGGTCGTCGCGACGCTCGTCGGTACGGTCGCCGTCCCCGTCGGCGACGCCATGGCCGCGCTCGGCGGGCGCGGCTCGCCGCTCGCGGCGCAGATCGTCCGCGACCTGCGCTTGCCGCGAGTCCTGCTCGCGGCCCTCGTCGGCGCGGGACTCGGGACGGCCGGCTCCGCCCTGCAAGGGGCGCTGCGCAATCCGCTCGCGGAGCCGTACCTGCTGGGGGTGAGCGGTGGCGCGGCCGTCGGCGGCGTGCTCGCGTTCGCGCTGGGCCTCACCGCGATCGGCGTCCTGCCGCTCGCCGCCTTCGCCGGTGCCCTCGGTGCCGTCACGCTGGTCGTCGGTCTCGCCCGCGTGGCAGGGCGCCGCACCGACCCGCGCGTCCTGGTCATGGCCGGGGTGGTCGTGGGTGCCGGGGCCAACGCGGCGGTGATGGTCGCGCTCGCCAACGTCCCGCCCGACCGCGCCCGCGGCGCCTTGTGGTGGATGATGGGCTCGGCCGCCGACGCCACGTGGCCCCAGGTCGGCTGGCTGGCCGCGTACCTCGCACCGGCGATGGGCTGGCTGTGGCGCGAGGCGCGGACGCTCGACGTCCTCGCGCTCGGCGACGAACCGGCCGCAGCGCTGGGTGCCGATGTGGACGCGGCCGGCCGTCGGGTCTTCATGGCTGGTTCGCTCATCGCGGCGGCCACCGTCGCGGCCGCCGGGCTGGTGGGCTTCGTCGGGCTCGTCGTGCCGCACCTCGCGCGCGCCGCGGGGGCGCGCGGCTACCGCGCGCAGGGGCCGGCGGCGGCACTCGCCGGCGCCACGCTCGTCGTGCTGGCGGACCTGCTGGCCCGCACCGCCTGGGCGCCGACGGAACTGCCGCTGGGGGCCGTCACCGCGCTGGTGGGTGTGCCCTTCTTCCTCTCGCGCCTGCGGCAGGCGACCGCATGACGGCCGCCGCGCGCGGCCTCGTGTTCGCGGATGTCGTCGTGCGCTACCCGCGCGCCGCTGAAGCGGCGGTGCGCGGCGTGCGCTTCGCGGCGGCCCCGGGGCGGCTGACGGCGCTCGTCGGCCCGAACGGCAGCGGCAAGTCGTCCACCGTGCGCGCCCTCCTCGGCCGCGCCCCGCTCGTCGCCGGACGCATCACCGCCGACGGCGACGACGTCGCGGGGCTCGCGCCGCGCGAGCGGGCCCGTCGCGTCGCGGTCGTGCCGCAGCGCGAGTCGCCGGCGTTCCCGATCGCGGTACGCGAGTTCGTGGCGCTCGGCCGGTTCGCGTGGGACGAGCGGGCCGAGGCGACGCGCATCGCGATCGAGGCGGCGCTCGCGCGCGCCGACGCGGCCGCGCTGGCCGACCGCGACACCGAGTCGCTGTCCGGCGGCGAGTGGCAGCGCGTGCGCGTCGCACGTGCCCTCGCGCAGGGAGCCCCGACCGTCGTGCTCGACGAACCCACCGCCTTTCTCGACGTGGCGCATGAGATGGCGGTCTTCGAGCTGCTCCGCGCCCTCGCGGACGACGGGCGGACCGTGCTCGTCGTGTCCCACCAGCTCAACCTCGTCGCCCGCTTCGCCGATCACGTCGTCCTGCTGCACCGAGGCGAGGTCGCGGCACAGGGGCCACCGGCGGCCGTGATGGACGGTCCCACGCTCGAGCGTGTGTACGACTGGCCGCTCGTCGTCTCGCGCGATCCCGCCGTCGGCGCCCCGACCCTCGTGCCGCTCCGGGTGCCGGGGCGCCGTCCCGGCTGAACACCTTCCGTCCTGCCTCCACCGATGCGCTACCTGTTCCTCGTCGCCTGCGGCTGCGCCGCCCTGCCACTCGCCGCCCAAGCCCCCCTCGCCCGCGATACCTCGCGGCTCGGTCCCGCCACTGTGACGGCCACGCGCAGTCCCGTCCCGCTCGCCGCCACCGGCGCGGCGATCACGGTGCTGTCGGGCGACGACTTGCGGGCGCGCGGCATCACCCGCGTGGTGGATGCGCTTCGTGAGGTGCCCGCGGCCGCCGTGGTGCAGCAGGGCGCGAACGGGTCGCTCACCGCGCTGTTCCTGCGTGGCGGCGAAAGCCGCTATGTGAAGGTGCTCGTTGACGGCATCGCGGTGAACGAGGCCGGCGGCCAGTTCGACTGGTCGCAGGTCACCACCGACAACCTCGAGCGCATCGAGATCGTCCGCGGTCCCGCCAGCGTCGAGTGGGGCAGCGATGCCGTGGCTGGGGTGGTGCACCTCATCACCCGGCAGGGTGGCGCGCGGACGCGCGGGCACGTCGCCCTGCGCACGGGGACGACGGGGGCCCCCGCGGGAGGCCCCGCGTCGGCGACCGGGACCCGCGAGGCGACCGCGGAGGGGTCCGGCGCGATCGGCGCATGGCGCTGGAGCGTCGGCCTCGGGGCGCATCGCGGCGACGGGCTGGCCCCCTTCAACAACCGGTGGCGCAACGACACGTGGTCGGCCGCCCTGCAGACCGCACCCGGCACGGCGACGGCGGTCGCCTTCACCCTGCGCGGCACCGACGGCCACTTCCAGGTGCCGACCGACGGGGCGGGGCAGTTCGTGGACAGCAATGCCTTCCGGCTCGAACGGCGCCTCACCCTCGGACTCGACGTGCAGCGGCAGCTCGCGTCCCGCGTGCGCGGCGTCCTCACCATCGGCACCAACGAGCTGCGCGCCATCAATGGCAACGATGCCGACTCGCCGGGTGACACGCTCGGTTTCCTGTCCTCGAACCGCATCACCGTCTTCCGCCGCACGGCGGACGCGCGCCTCGTGACCGACCTCGGGCCCGGGGTGCGGCTGACCACCGGGCTCGAGTACATGGCGCAGGGCGAGATCAACGACGGCCGCTCCCGTTTCCAGCGCTTTCCCGCCACGACGACGCGCTTCGACCAGCGCCGCGTCAACACCGGCCTCTACGCGGCGCTCGTCGCCCTCCCCGACGAACACGTGACGATCAATGCCGGCGTCCGCCTCGACCGCAACTCGGTGTTCGGCTCGTTCCTGACGCTCCGCAACGGGGTGTCGCTGGCGCTGGGGCCCGGGACGCGCCTCCGCGGCGCGTTCGGCACCGCCTTCCGCGAGCCCAACTTCAACGAACAGTTCAACACCGCCTTCACGCGCGGCAACCCGGGGCTTCGGCCCGAGCAGACGCGCAGCTGGGACGTCGGCGTCGAGCACCAGATGGGCGGGGTGTTCCGCGTCGGCCTCACGTGGTTCGACCAGGCGTTCACGAACCTCATCCAGTTCGTCGGCGCGCCGGCACCCCGCCCCAACTACGAGAACCTCGCGCGCGCCGCGGCCCGCGGTCTCGAGCTCGAGTGGGGGCTCGACCCGACGGCGCTCGACTGGCTGGTCTCGGGGAGCTGGACCTACCTCGCGACGGAGGTCCTCAACCCGGGGACAGGCGCGTCGGGCACCTTCGTGCAGGGGGCGGCGCTGCTGCGGCGGCCGCGCGTCTCGGCCAGCGTCACCGTGGGCAAGCGCTTCCGCCGGCTCGGCACCGTGCAGCTCGTCACCCAGCACGTCGGCCAGCGCGCCGACCAGGACTTCTCACGGTTCCCCTCCCAGCGCGTCGTCCTGCCGGCCTTCCGTCGCTACGACGTGAGTTGGGACCTCCCGCTGCACCGCCGCGACGGGGCCCCGGCGCTCACGCTCCGGGTCGAGAACGCCACCGACGTGCGCTTTCAGCACATCTTCGGCTTCGCGCAGCCGGGCCGGGTCGTGATGCTCGGCGTCCGCGCCGGCTTCGGCCGGTAGGGCACGGCCCTAGCTTCCCGGGGTGCTGCTCACCACGCCCGCGGTCGTCCTCCACGCCTTTCCCTACCTGGAGTCGTCGCGCATCCTGCGCCTCGCCACGCGCGAGGCCGGGGTGCAGTCGGTGATCGCGAAGGGTGCCCGCCGGGCCCGCGGCGCGCAGCGGATGACCCTCGACCTGTTCGTCGAGGGCTCCGCGCAGCTCTACCTCAAGCCCGGGCGCGACCTGCACACGCTCGGCGGCTTCGACCTCACCCGCACCCGCCCCGGGCTTGGCGCCGACCTCGGACGCTTCGCCGCTGCCAACGCCCTCGGCGAACTCATGCTGCGGTTCGTCTCCGAGGAGCCCCAGCCGGAAGTCTTCGACGCCTTCGTTGCTGCCCTCGATGCGGTGGCAGTGGCCCCGCCGGGCGACGCCGCCTCCGCCGGGTTGCAGGGGGCGTGGGGCCTCGTGGCGGCGCTCGGGTTCGGTCCGGCGCTCGAGGCGTGCGCCGTCTGCCTCGCACCGATCCCCCCTGACGCCGACGCCACGTTCGGCCACGCCGCCGGCGGCGTCCTGTGTCCGCGGTGCGCCGCCGAACGCGGGGGACGGCGCCTGCCCGCCGCGGCCCGCGACGACCTGCGGCGCTGGACGGAGGGCCTGCCGCGACCCGGCGCGCTGGACGTCGGCACCGCGCGGGCCCACCTCCGGCTCCTCCGCGAGTTCCTCCAGCAGCACCTGCACGACGGCCGCGCGTTGCGGGCCTTCGACGCGTGGGAGCGCGACCCGAACGGCGGTTGAACGCGCCCGCCCGCCGCCACGCGCATTGACGCCGAGCGGTGGACGCCGCAACCTCCAGACATCCCGCCGGACCCTCACCCCCCGGCGCCCGGAGTCCCCGCGCAACGCACCCTGCATCGTCAGTCGGAGTCATCCAATGCCGTATCGCTGGACGGCGCCGCTCCTGGCGCTGCTCCTCGGGGCGGCGATCCACCCCCGGGCGGCGTGGGCCCAGCGGCGCGAGCCGGACAAGCCCAGGCCCCCGCTCATCAGCTTGGGGCAGAACATCCCCAACCCCGTCGCGTCCGACGCGCGCATTCCCTTCACCCTCGGGGACGCCGCGACGTGCGCGAACGCCCCGCGGACGTACCGCGTGAGCCTGCGGCTCTACAACCTGCTCTCGCAGGTCGTGGCTGTGCCCGTCGTGCAGGCGGGGCCGAACGGGCCGGCGGGGAACCTGCCGATGGAGAACGTGACGCTCGCGTGCGGGAGCTACGTCGCGTACTGGGATGGGCGCTACCTGAGCACCGGGGCCCTCGCGGCCCCGGGCATCTACCTGTACCGCCTCGAGGTCGAGGGGGCCTCGCGGGTCATGAAGCTCATCGTGGCGCGCTGACCGCGCCCCCGGGGGGCGTCGTGCTGGCGGGCGGCGCCGCCTTGCCGGCCGATTCGTTCGGCGCCCGCTGGCGCGCCGCCCGCGTGGTGATCGAGTCCCACACCAGGCGCGCCCGCCTGGTCTGTTCGGTCAGGGCGATCGCCGTCGCCTCGAGTTGGGCCTCCGTCACCCCGTGGCGCGTCAGCACCGCGGCCCGTGCGGCCGAGTCGGCCCGGACGACCTTGAGCGATTCGGCCCGACGCGCCGCCTTCCAGGCGGTGTCGGTGGACAGCCGTCCCGCAGCCGGCGCGGGCCAGGCGGGCGTGGGTCGGCTGCGGCGCGCCTGGTCGAGGCGGAGCAGGTCGGCCATGGCGTTGATATACGCCTCGTCGGCCAGCGGGGCCGCGGCGGCCGGCGACCGGCCTCCACAGGCCCCTGCCACCAGAATGAGCGCCGCGAGGGCGCAGGTCGGGAATCGCACGCGGGGAGGCTAGTCGCGGTCGCTGCCCGCGAGCAAGGCACCGGGGCGGACTGCTGGCCCGGCATGGCCCCGCGTCACGGCGGCGGCGGCTGCTGCCGGAATGACCTGACACCCGAGGCACGTCCCGTGCCGTATGCTTGGGTCGCGCCACCACCCTGTCCCGACGTCCCGATGCTGAATCCCGATCGCCTGACCGTGAAGTCCGCCGAGGCGTACAACGACGCCCTGGCCCGCGCCCGCCAGCAGGGGAATCCGCTGGTGTACGACGCGCACCTGCTGGCCGCGCTGCTGGCCCAGGACGACACGATCGTCGTCCCGGTCATCCAGAAGCTCGGCGTGAACGTCGCGCAACTGCGCGACGCGGTGGACCGCGAGATCGGCCGCTATGCGAAGCAGACGGGGGCGCAGCCGTCGCTGTCGCGCGAACTGACGCAGGTGACGGATCGGGCGGAGGCGGAGGCGAAGCAGCTCGGCGACGAATACGTCAGCGTCGAGCATCTGCTCCTCGCGCTGGCCGAGGTGAAGGGCACCGAGTCGCGGGGGCTGCTGGCCGCAGCCGGCGCGACGCGCGACCTGCTGGCCGAGGCGATCACCGCGGTGCGCGGGAGCCATCGCGTGACCGACCAGGATCCCGAGGCGAAGTACCAGGCGCTGCAGAAGTTCACGCGCGACCTCACCGACGCCGCCCGCAAGGGGAAGCTCGACCCGGTCATCGGCCGCGACGAGGAGATTCGCCGGGTGATCCAGGTGCTCTCGCGCCGCACGAAGAACAATCCGGTGCTCATCGGCGAGCCGGGCGTCGGCAAGACGGCGATCGTCGAGGGGCTCGCGCAGCGCATCGTCAACGGCGACGTCCCCGAGTCGCTGCGGAACAAGCGGCTCATCTCGCTCGACCTGGGGGCGCTCATCGCCGGTGCCAAGTTCCGCGGTGAGTTCGAGGAGCGGCTCAAGGCGGTGCTCAAGGAGATCACCGACGCCGAGGGGCTGTTCATCGTGTTCATCGACGAGCTGCACACCCTCGTCGGCGCCGGCAAGGCCGAGGGCTCGATGGACGCCGGCAACATGCTCAAGCCGATGCTCGCGCGCGGCGAGTTGCGCGTCGTCGGCGCCACCACCCTCGACGAATACCGGCAGCACGTCGAGAAGGACCCGGCCCTCGAGCGGCGCTTCCAGCCGGTGTTCGTCGGCGAGCCCACCGTCGAGAGCACGATCGCGATCCTCCGCGGCCTCAAGGAGCGCTACGAGGCCCACCACGGCGTGCGCATCACCGACGGCGCGATCGTCGCCGCTGCGACGCTGAGCCATCGCTACATCGGCGACCGCTTCCTGCCCGACAAGGCGATCGACCTCGTGGACGAGTCGGCGAGCCGACTGCGCATCGAGATCGACTCCCGCCCGCAGGCGATCGACGAGGTCGAGCGGCGCGTCATGCAGCTCGAGATCGAGCGCACCGCCCTCAAGAAGGAGACCGACCCGGCGTCGGTCGAGCGGCGCGGGAAGCTCGAGCGCGAGCTGGCCGACCTCAAGGAGAAGGCGGCCGCGATGACCGCACAGTGGCAGGCCGAGAAGGACGCGCTCGGCGGCGTCGGGAAGCTCAAGCAGCAGCTCGAGGCGCTGCGGATCGAGGCCGAGCAGGCCACCCGGCAGGGGGACCTCGGCAAGGCCGCCGAGCTCACCTACGGCCGCATCCCGGCGCTCGAGCGGCAGCTCGCCGAGGCCGGCGCCGCGCTCGACGGCGGGGCCGGGAAGCCGCGCTTCCTCAAGCAGGAGGTCACCGACGAGGACGTCGCGGAGGTCGTCGCCAAGTGGACCGGCATCCCCGTCACGCGGATGATGGAGAGCGAGAAGGCGCGCCTGACCAAGCTCGAGGGCGAGCTGCAGAAGCGCGTCGTCGGTCAGCCCGAGGCCCTCGTGGCCGTCGCCAACGCGGTGCGCCGGTCGCGCGCGGGCCTGCAGGACCCGAACCGCCCGATCGGCAGCTTCATCTTCCTCGGCCCCACCGGCGTGGGCAAGACCGAGACCGCCCGCGCGCTGGCGGAGTTCCTCTTCGACGACGAACACGCCATGGTGCGCATTGACATGTCCGAGTACATGGAGAAGCACGCCGTCGCGCGGCTCATCGGCGCGCCCCCGGGCTATGTCGGCTATGAGGAGGGGGGGCAGCTCACCGAGGCAGTGCGCCGCCGGCCATACTGCGTGATCCTCTTCGACGAGATCGAGAAGGCGCACCCCGACGTCTTCAACCTGCTGCTCCAGATCCTCGACGACGGCCGCCTGACCGACAGCCAAGGCCGCACGGTGGACTTCAAGAACAGCGTGATCATCATGACGTCCAACGTGGGCTCGGCGTACATCCTCGAGCACTCGGGCGACGCCGACTGGACCGCCGTCGAGCGGCAGGTGATGCAGGCGCTTCGGCTGCAGTTCAAGCCGGAGTTCCTGAACCGGGTGGACGACATCGTCGTCTTTCACCGGCTCGACGAGGCCCACGTCGCGCACATCATCGACCTGCAGCTCGCGAAGCTCGACCGCCTGCTCGCCGAGCGGAAGCTCACGCTCGAGCTCACGCCGGCGGCGAGGCAGTACATCGTCACCGAGGGGTACGACCCCGCCTTCGGCGCGCGGCCGCTCAAGCGGGCCCTGCAGCGGCTGGTGCAGAACCCGCTCGCCCTGGCCGTGCTCGAGGGGGCGTACGCCGAGGGGGCGACGATCATCGGGGACGTCGGGGACGGCGGGCTGACATTCCGCTCCGCCTGACCGTCCTCGGTGCCCCCGGCGCCCTGCGCGGCCGGCCGGGCGCGCCGCAGCCGGGGTGCCTGGCCGGTCGGCTCGGGGAACCCCGCGCCTCTGGCGTCGTATATTCAGGCATGCGATTCCGCGCACCCCTGATCGCCGGCTTGTGCCTCGCCGGTTGCCTCTCGCTCGACGCTCCGGCCCCCACGCCGTCGGTGGACCTGCCGATCGCCGTCGGTACCGTGTCGCTCGGGACCCTCACCATTGACGCCCTCGACGGGACGGGCGGCGTGCTCTCCACGTCCATCACCTACCGCAACACCACGCCGCGGACGATCCCCACGCTGCAGCTGGGGCTCGCGCCGGCCGGGGTGAACCTCGAGTTCGCCTGCTCCGTGCCGTTCCCGCTGTTCCTCGACACCACGCTCGTGAACCTGCCGCCCGGCGCCGTCCGGGTGATCGCCCGGGGCAGCGCACCGCGGTCGCTCAACGTGTACGTGACGCGGGCAGACACCGGGGGCGGCAACCTCGTCGGACCGCTTGCCGGCCGCTGGACGGCGACGCTGCGCCAGTGGTTCACCTTCGGCGGCGTCGTGCGCGACTCCACCAAGGTGCTGCGCTCGGTGAGCAACGACGCGGGGACCTTCATCGCCTCGCGGTTCAACGACCCCGACACGGTGATGGTCACCGGAACGCTGCGGCAGTCCGGGAGCACGTCACTCACGCATTGGCCGGGCCGCTGTGCGGGTCAGTGGTTCTCGCTGCCCGGGTTCGTGACGACGCAGGCGCTGCCCGACAGCATCGTGGTCCGCGGCCGCGGAGAGGCGGCGCTGACGTCGGAGCTGGCCGCACCGGACTCCTTCCGGCTCAGCTTCACGCGTCGCTGACGCCGTGGTCGAGGTCGTGCCCGTGGCCGCCCCCGCCGACGCGGCGCTGATGGCGCTCGCCCTCGATGAGGCGCGCGCGGCGGCGGCGGGCGGCGACGTCCCGGTCGGCTGCGTCATCGTGCAAGACGACCGCATCCTCGCCCGTGCCGGCAATCGCGTCATGCGCGACGGGGACGTCACGCAGCACGCCGAGCTCATCGCCCTCCGCGAGGCCGCTCGCGCTGCCGGGGACCGCTTCCTGCCGGAGGCGACGCTGGTCGTCACGCTCGAACCCTGCGCCATGTGCGCGGGGGCCATCGTCCTGGCACGCGTCGGCCGCGTCGTCTTCGGGGCGTGGGACGACAAGACGGGGATGGCGGGGTCCGTGGGCGACCTGCTCCGGCACCCGCGTCTCAACCACCGACCGGCCGTGGCCGCCGGCGTCGAGGCCGAGGCCTGCGGCGCGCTCCTGTCCGGGTTCTTCGCCGAGCGGCGGGGGCTGTCGTGAGTTCCGGCGTTCGGCGGTTTGGCGGCCTCGCGACGGCCGCGGCGGTGGCGGGCTGCTTCTCGCTCGACGGCGTCGGCGTCCCGGGGGACACGACCTCGAGCGTCCCGCTCTTCGCCGACACGACGCGCATCGGTGAGCTCGTCTTCTTCCGAACCTTCGCGGATGGCGGCGGCGACCCCGATCGCGGGACGCGCATCTTCCTTCGCGTGGGCGACCGGCCGCTCGAACAACTGGCTCTGACGCTGCAAGCGGTGCCCCAGGGGGCCGGCGCGGAGTGCGCCACGCCGGGACGGGTTGTCGCCGACACGGTCCTGACGGACTTGCCCGCCGGCGCCGAGCGGACGGTGCTGCCCGGGGTGTTCGGAACGAACGTCGCGGTGTTCGTCGGGGGGGCGCGTCGAGGGGGACTCGACCTCGTCTCGTCGTTCGCCGGCCGGTGGGAAGGCAGCGTCACCGAGTTCCGGGCCGGGGTGGGCACGACGCGGCCCGTCCGCGGCACGTCGCGCAGCGATGGTGGCCTGGTGCTGGGCGGAACAGCGGCCAACGATCCCGCCGTGGTCATCGGGGACGTCGGCACCCGCCAGCGGCTGCTGGGCCACGACGGCGTGCAGTGCGGACGGAATTGGGCCGTGGATTCCTCGGCCACCTTCACGCGCCGCGCCGATTCACTCATCGTGCGCGGCCGCGTCGGCTCCCCGACGGGGGCCGAGCTCACCGTGGACTCGATCCGGCTCGCCCTCCGTCGGCGCTGACGAGGGGACGCGTGGCGAACCCCGCGCTGTCGCCTCAGGGAATGCGGGTGAGGCGCAGGGCGAACGAGTCGGGGATCGTCCGGGTCGTCGAGACCCCGCCCACGGTCCGCGAGACGTACACGATCGAGTCCGTCGCGAGCGTCAGCCGCCCCTCGGCGTTCTGCACGTCGGCGAGGTAGAGCCCGTCGCACGAGTTGGGGTAGGCCGTGAAGTTGAGCGGCCGCGGCGTCGAGAGCTGCGATTCCGCCACGAGCGAGTCGCCCGGCAGCGAGGCCCGCACGACGAGCCGACCCCCGCTCTGCGAGAGCCCGCTGGCTGGCCGCACCTTCGGGGTCGTCCCCGTCCACTCGGTGTAGGTCCCCGACCAGCGGCCGGCGAGCGTGGTGACGAGTCGCGTGGTGCCCTCGACCGCCTCGGTCACGAACACCCGCAGGCTCGACGGCAGGATACCGGTCAGCAGGGTCAGTTCGGTGCCGGGAATGACGTTCGTGAGCACCGTGTCCGTGAGCATCGGGCGCAGGGGAACGCACGTCCCCTGCGAGGTCGTCAGATTCTCGCTCAGGGCGATGGACAACCGGGCGAACGTGCGCGTCGTGGTGTTGCGGTACGTGACCACGTCGGCGCCGCCCGGGGCCGAGATGTCGAACCCGTTGCCGCGCTGGAGGTTGACCTGACCCACGAGGGTGGTGTCGGCGCGGATGTCCACGCGCGTGGTGGAGGATTGCTCGACGCGGGTGTCGATGCAGGCGGTGGCGGCCGAGGCGGCGGCAACGAGGCCGGCCAGGCGGGCCGCGAGAGGGAGGCGACGACGCATCAGGGGAGCATGCGCGGCAGCAAGCCCGGAGGCAATGGGACCCGCCGGATCTGAGGGTCGTCCGCCTGCCGTCAAAGAGGGCCTCGGTCCACGTTGGTCGCTGTGATGCACGCCCCGCGGCCACGGATCTGGAGAACGCGCATCCGGACTTGCGTCGCAGGTCCCCGGCTCTACCCGCCCGCTCGATCCGGATGCCGAGCTTTCTTGCTAGCGGCGGACACTCGCGGTCCACCTGCCGATCAGGAACACCTGTGCCCCTCTCCGCAGGCAGCGAACGCGCACGAAGCCGTCGGCGCCGACGATCGGTGCCAGCTCCTGCAGGGAATTCCGCACGGCAAAGCGACGACGCGCCGGCTCCGTGATGGCGCTGTCAATGGTGAGGCTGGGTCCGTTCACCGTGTCTCCCAGTACGCCACGAACGAACATCGCGACCGCCGTGTCGGCGGCTCCGGTCTCTCCCGACAGCCGACCCATGACCGCGGTTGGGACTGCGGTATCGCCAACGCAGGTTCTGGCAAGCATGACTGCGGCGATCGTGTCCGCCGGCGGGGCAGCCAGCGGTGCGGCAGCGGGTCGTGCTCCAGCGCAGCCGACCAACGCGCCGGCAATGACGAGCATGCAGGCTGGCCCGAGGCGAGTTGCGGTGTGAGTGGGCATGGGGAGTGGCCGGTAAATGCGAGGGTGAACGGGCACGTGGCGGCAGGTGATGTCCCGGCTTCGGACGTCAAGAAACTGCTGGAACGTGCCCAACCCCACTTGACAAAGCCAGCCCCAACTCACGAACTGGATCGCCCCGGGTTTGGAGGAGGCTCCTTGGCTTGAGAGATTGGGAGCATGACACGAGACAACGGGACGGGTCGGAAGCCGAGTAAGCCGTATTCCCCGGAGGTCCGGGAGCGAGCCGTGCGGCTGGTGCACGAGCAGCAAGACGCACATCCGACGCAGTGGGCGGCCATCCGCTCCATCGCGGAGAAGATCGGCTGTACCGCGGAGACGCTGCGGCTGTGGGTGCGGCAGGCGGAACGCGACACGGGCAAGCGGCCCGGCATCACCACCGATGAGCGCCAGCGGCTGACGCAGCTCGAGCGCGAGAATCGGGAGCTGAAGCGGGCGAACGAGATCCTGCGGAAGGCCAGCGCGCTTTTCGCGGCAGCGGAGCTCGACCGCTTCACGAAGTAACCCACGCCACGATGTATGCGTGCATCGACGCGCATCGAGGGGAGTACGGCGTCGAGCCGATCTGCGCGGTGCTGCAGATCGCTCCGTCGGGCAATTACCGCCACCACCAGCAGCAGCGGGACGTGACCGGCCGGTCCCCTCGCGCGCAGCGCGATGCCGCGCTGCGGCAGGACATCCGGCGGGTGTGCACGCAGCATCACGAGGTGTCCGGCGTGCGGAAGATCTGGCGCCAGCTCTGTCGTGAGGGCGTGACCGTCGCCCGGTGCACGGTCGCGCGCCTCATGCGGGACGCCGGGCTTCGCGGCGTCGTGCGCGGGCAGCGCCCGATCACCACGCGCCCCGACACCGCGGCGCCTTGTCCGCAGGACCTCGTGCAGCGGCAGTTCACGGCGGAGCGCCCCAACCAGCTCTGGGTGGCGGACTTCACGGACGTCGCCACGTGGCGCGGCGTCGTGTACGTGGCGTTCGTGATCGACGTGTTCGCCCGGCGCCTCGTGGGTTGGCGCGCGCACACGACCATGCGGACAGATCTGGTGCTCGATGCCCTCGAGCAAGCCGTGCATGACCGGGATCTCGACGGGCGGCTCGTGGTCCACTCGGACCGCGGCTCGCAATCCGTCGCGATGCGCTACACCGGTCGAGTGATCGACGCGGGCGCGGCGCCGTCGGTCGGCAGCGCGGGCGATGCGTACGACAACGCGCTCGCCGAGTCGATCATTGGCTTATACAAGACGGAGGTGATCCAACGGCGTGGGCCGTGGAAGGGATTCGAGGACGTGGAGTACGCGACGCTGGAATGGGTCGCCTGGTTCAACACGCAGCGAATTCTGGAACCCTTGGGTTATGTTTCGCCCGCGGAGTTCGAGGAGCAGTTCTACCGCACCCAAGCGGCTCCCACGGAGCGCTTGGCACTCAATCTAGCCGAGTTTCCTCAGAACCCGGGGCGGTTCACGGGACGCCATAGGGCCGGTCCGTTCTGATGAGAAACGCGAAGCACTTCGTGAACATGCCTCGCGCTTCGTCGCGCGAACGGTTCCGATGAACCGAGGTCTGCACTGCAACGAAACGTTCAGCGCCAGGACACCGCAAGGGTTAGCACAACTCCCGGGTCCGCATTCGCGGGGGCGCAGCTGGTCGGCCCCTCTGCGCTCAACCCAATCGGCTTTCGTTGCGGGACAACAGTCGCACTCAGGGTTGGATCGCTCGAAGATCGTCGACTGCGCGGCTGACCATCTGCGACGCGTTGCCGCCCCCCCCCGCGCTCGCCGTGGCGGACGTGTTCGCTGCGTCGAACAGAAGCGCGCCGCTCGTGTCGATGATCGTGCTGGGGGACCCCATTTGGGAAATTCTGGGGGGGGCGTCTGACAGTCGCGCGGCGCGGGAGGGGGTCGTAACGCTCTGTTTTCGCACGTCCGCGTTTCACTGGTCGCCTCCCGACGGCCTCCAATGCGTCGTCGGCACACGGTCCCCGCGTTTCGTGACCCGAACGGTCACCGGGGGACCGTCGAGGGCCGGTCGAATCCCGTCGTGGCCCCCCGTCCGCGGTCGGTATTCTCGGCGGCCTGTCCTCATCCCTAGGGTGTCGAGGGGACTGCGTGTTGCAGCTCCTGTGACCTGCACCCCAAAACCGGGATCATCACGGCGTGTAGGCCTGGGGCGGGGGGGGGGCGGGGCTCCCCGATCTTGGAACACCAATCGCGCTACCCGGACAGCCTCGACCGGCTGCCGGGGCTGAGGACCCGGGGCCACCGGGCGATACCGCGCGGGCGGGCGCCCCGGAGGTGGGGCAGGGGGCGCGAGAGCGTGGGCTGTTCCCGGGGACCCCGGTTGGGCGCCCTAGCGGCCGTGCCTGGGCGTCGGCGCCGCCGCCGGGGGCACCCATGGAAGGGGCGGCCGGTTGATTCGCGGCGCGACGGCGGCTAACTTCACTGATTCGGTCCGGCAAGTGATACGCACCATCTCGCGCACCACCGGCCGTCCGACCTGAGCTAAGTCGTTGCAGGACAGGTGGCCGAGTGGCTGAAGGCACCGGTCTCGAAAACCGGCATACCGGCAACGGTATCGAGAGTTCGAATCTCTCCCTGTCCGTTCCTCGCGCCGGTGCGGCTCCCCGCCGCGCCGGCGC